>ERZ772953.449-NODE-449-length-13082-cov-2.247870_pt1 | contig 13082 bp, 1 predicted proteins | sample MGYA00580685_ERZ772953 | MGnify/ENA primary metagenome ERZ772953 (study PRJEB29015, sample SAMEA2738080) | human oral metagenome | biome: human oral; feature: human-associated habitat; material: saliva | place: China | collected 2209 ...
TGACTTGCTCAACACTTTGACACCGTATACACAACCTGTTTATTACTATGTCAAACAAGAGCCTGTAACAGTAACTCCAGAAGTTGAAAAACAATTGGAAGGACGTGCATTAGCAAACGGTGAGTTTACATTTAAACTTAAAGAAGTAAAACCTAATAAATCAATTCCAGCACATGAAGAAACAGTAACTAACAAAGCTGACGGTAAAGCTACATTCAGCAAATTAACATTTAACAAAGCGGGTACTTACACTTACACCATCACTGAAACACCAGGTTCAGATGCAAATGTTGAATACGATGCAATGACAGTTACTATGACTGTTACTGTAACTGAAAACGCTCAAGGTGAATTACAAGCTGCAGTTAAATACAGTGCTGAAGGTGGATTCAAGTCAAGTGCTGATGATAAAATCTTCAACAACTATGTTGTAGCACCAGTTAAAACTAAATTCGACTTCACTAAGAAATTAGCTGGACGTGAACTGAAAGACGGAGAATTCAAATTCGTTCTTAAAGATGCAAACGGACAAGAAGTTGAAACTGTAACCAACAAAGCAGACGGGACTGTAACATTTACAGAATTATCATTCGACAACTCTAAAGTTGGAACTCACACTTATACTGTAGAAGAAGTTATCCCTGCATCTAAAGAAGCTGGAATGGTATATGATACTATGAAAGCTACTATTACTGTAGAAGTTGCTAAAAATGGTCACACATTAACAACAGTAACTAACGTAGTTTCTACTGGTGGGGTAGATGCTAATGGTAATGCAACTGATGGAACAGCGGATAAAGAGTTCAACAACAAAGTAACTCCTCCAGATACTCCAGACTTCAACCCAGAGAAATACATCCTTAACGAATCTAAATTCGATCTTACAGGAGTTAAACTTCTCGACGATGATAGCGAATTGAAAGATAAGGTTGCAGACACTAACGCAAATCCTTACGCTGATAAGACTGATAACAACGAAGCTCAAAATATCAATACTAAGACACTCAAGAAAGGTGATAAAGTATACTACCAAGTATGGTTGGATACAACTAAATTCACTGAAGCTCACAATATCCAATCTGTAGGTGTTACAGATAAATATGACAGCGAAAACTTGACTGTTAACGTTAAAGATATTAAAGCATACGACTCTGTAACAGGAGAAGATGTGACAGCTAAGTTCGATATCACTCTCGTTAACGGTGTAATCACTGCAACATCTAAAGCTGACCTTACTAAGTCACTTGGCGATGCAGAAAACACACAAGTTATCGACACAACTAAATTCGCCTTCGGACGTTACTACAAGTTTGAAATCCCAGCAGAAATTAAACAATCTGCTAAGGGCGGTGTTGACATCGAAAATACAGCCTCACAAATCGTTCACCAATACGATCCACAAAGTAAGACTGTTAAGAAACCTGAAAAACCAACAGAAAAACGTGTCGTAAACATCCCAGTTGAAGTTGAATTTAACTTCACTAAGAAACTTGAAGGCCGTGAACTTAAGGCGGATGAATTCAGCTTCGTTCTTAAAGATAAAGATGGAAACATCCTTCAAACAGTTAAGAACGACGCTGCAGGTAACGTTAAATTTGCTGCTCTTGAATTCAAGAAAGGCCAAGAAGGTACTCACAACTACACTGTAGAAGAAGTTAAGGGTACTGACGGAACTGTTTCTTACGATTCAATGAAAGCTCTTGTTACTGTTGAAGTCTCACATGATGGTAAAGCGAAAGCTCTTATCACTAAAGTGAACGACCCAGCAGACAAAGAATTTAACAATACTGTTCGTCCACCAGAAAAACCTAAGTTCCAACCAGAGAAATACGTTGTTTCTAAAGAGAAATTCGATATCACTGGTATGAAACTTGTTGACGATGATGCTGAGTTGAAAGATAAAGTAGGCGATACTAACAAGGATCCTTACGCTGACAACACAGCTAACAACGAAGCTGAAAATATCAATACTAAGACACTCAAGAAAGGTGATAAGTTTGTCTACCAAGTATGGCTCGACACAACTAACTTCACTGACGCTCACAATATCCAATCTGTAGGTGTTACAGATAAATATGACAGCGAAAACTTGACTGTTAACGTTAAAGATATTAAAGCATACGACTCTGTAACAGGAGAAGATGTGACAGCTAAGTTCGATATCACTCTCGTTAACGGTGTAATCACTGCAACATCTAAAGCTGACCTTACTAAGTCACTCGGTGATGCAGAAAATACTCAAGTGATCGATACTGCTAAATTGGCATTCGGACGCTACTACAAGTTCGATATTCCTGCAACTATCAAAGGCACTGCTAAAGATGGTGTAGACATCGAAAATACTGCGTCACAAATCGTTCACCAATACGACCCAACTAAGAAATCTGTTGAAAAACCAGAAAAACCAACAGAAAAACGTGTAGTCAATATCCCAACTAAGGTTGAGTTTGAATTCACTAAGAAACTTGAAGGTCGTGAACTTAAAGCTGGTGAGTTTAGCTTCGTACTTAAAGACAGCAAGGGTAATGTGATCGAAACTGTAAGCAATGATGCTAACGGTAAGATCAAGTTCTCAGCTCTTGAGTACAAACGTGGTGAAGAAGGTACTCACGTCTACACAGTAGAAGAAGTACAAGGTAACGATGCAACTGTTACCTACGATAAGATGGTTGCTACAGTCGTTGTCTCAGTAACTAAAGACGGTAAAGTCTTGACAGTAACTTCTCAATTGCCAGAAGATACTGAGTTCAACAATATTGTGACACCACCGACTCCACCAACACCACCAACTCCACCAACACCACCAACACCACCAACACCACCAACACCACCGACTCCTCCAACTCCAGTGGTTCCACCAGTGACACCACCAACTACACCAGAAGCTCCTAAAGGACCAGCACTCCCTGAAACAGGTGATGATGCGTCTATGGCAGCTATGGCTCTCGGAGGAATCCTTGCGGCAGCTGGACTTGGTTTGGCAGGAAAACGCAAAAAAGAAGACTAAGATAGTTCATAGGTTAAATCCCTCAACATAGTTAGTTAGACTATTTCAGTTTTCGAAAAAGAGACTCATCCCATAAGGGGTGGGTCTCTTTTGTGTCTATTTCAAAGATGATTTAATGTTTTGTTAAAATATTAGATAAAAACATTGATAGGGGAGAGGTAGTGTTTAAAAGACGTTAGTCATTTAAAATTCTGGGAAGGATTCTTATAATCGTGGCATCTATGAAAATCCTTATATGAAAAGGTTTGATTATTTTTACAAGGACCTAGTTACTAATCATAATTCGTTTTTTATATTGATTAAAAATTAGAGAAAATGCTTGCTTAAAGATTAAAAAAAGGATATGATAGACTTCGGAAGAAGGTTAATAAATGTATAGAGTGCGTGTTTTTTCAATAACGTCTTCGTTTTTTTGACGTGCCTTGGGGTACAAGGATTAACATATAGGAAGATTTTGAATGAAACAAGCAAATCATGTTTTTGAAAAAGTGACAAAATACGCCATTCGTAAATTGTCAGTAGGTGTAGGGCCAGTTGCTATCGGGACATTCTTGTTAGCAGGTGGTCTTTTCGTGTCTAAACCAGTTTCGGCAGACCAGGTTACTTCGGATGCATCGGTACACATGGCCTATGTCACAGAAAATGAATTAACAGCTGAAGAGCAGAAGCAAGTGGTACATGCTATTCCTAAGGAATATCAAAATGGGGACACTTTTTATCTGGTTTATAAACGTAAGGGAGACAGTCAAGCTACTCTTCCTCAGACAGGAAGTTCTGACTGGGCAGCGACAGGTTTGGGATTGGCAACAGCGACTATGGCTGTGCTCCTATTTTCAAAAAAACATCGTAAAAAAATTATTGGCTTGGTCTTGATTGGGGCCGCAGGGCAAAGTCTCCTTGTGCCGATAGAGGTTCTTGCCTTGCAAAACAAGGAGTTGCAGGCCTATAATCAAACTCTTGCGGTTTCAAATAAAGAAGATTTGGCTAAGGGTGTTATTGCCATTGATGGTTATGAGTATGTGGGTTATCTGCGTTACTCTGCTAAGCCGGAGCTTGACCAACCTTTGGAGAATACTTTGCAAGGGATTGAGTCTTCAATAAAAGAAGATAATACAGTTAGTCAGGGGACAGCTGATAGGGATAGTAAGGGAATCAGTTGGAAAAAAGGAACACAGGAGCCAGGTCATGAAGGCGAGGCAGCTGTTCAACCTGCTAACCCAGAGTACACTGGACCAATTAGCGCTAAAGGTACGCAAGAATCAGGTCATGAAGGCGAGGCAGCTGTTCAACCTGCAAATCCAGATTACACTGGACCGATTAGTGCGAATGGTACCCAAGAAGTTGGTCACGAGGGTGAAGCATGGGTCCAACCAGCTAATCCAGAGTACACAGGTTCAATCAGTAGCGATACTACAAGTGCTAATGGAACGCAGGAAGTTGGTCACGAGGGTGAAGCATGGGTCCAACCAGCTAATCCAGAGTACACTGGACCGATCAGTGCTAACGGTACCCAAGAAGTTGGGCACGAAGGCGAGGCAGTGGTTCAACCAGCTAACCCAGAGTACACCGGTCCAATCAGTGCCAATGGTACCCAAGAAGTTGGCCATGAAGGCGAAGCAGCTGTTCAACCTGCTAATCCAGAGTACACAGGCAAACTGGAAGCCAAGGGTACACAAGAATCAGGTCACGAAGGTGAGGCGGCTGTCCAACCCGAGAATCCTGTCCACACTCCAGTTGTTGGAAGTGTCACAGAGACTGAAACGCAAGCCATTGATTATCCTATCGAAGTTATTACTGATGATAACAAGTATGTGGATGAAGAAGTTGTTGAGCAAGAGGGTCAAAAAGGTAGCCAAGAAATCCAGAAAATTTACCAAACCATTGATGGTGTCAAGGTTGGTGAGCCGACTATTGTGTCAGGTAAGGTTATTGAGGTGCCACAACCTAGAAAACTTCGTCGTGGCAGCAAGCCTCTAGATGGAACAACGACTGAAGAGTCTATTGTAGAGCTTCCATTTAAAGAGATTGTCCAAGAAGATGATAGTCTTGAAAAGGGCACTCTAAAGGTTGTTCAAGAAGGTCAAAAAGGTCAAAACAAAATCACCAAAGTCTATAAGACCTATAAAGGGAATAAGACGTCTGAGGCACCAACTGTTACTGAAACCGTGCTAGTTCCTGTTCAAGATCGTATCGTTCACAAAGGGACCAAGGTATCTGAAAAACCAGTGCTTACGCTGACACAGATTGACAAGGATGATTTGGGTCGCAGTGCTAAGCTTAGCTACCAATTGACTAATCCAGGTTCAGCAGCTATCACGACTATTAAAGCGGTCCTCAAGCAAAACGGACAGATTGTTCAAACGCTTGATATTCCTAGCACGACCTTGACTGCTGACCTAACAAACTTAGACTATTACAAGCCATATACCCTCACAACAACCATGACCTATGATCGTGGCAATGGTGAGGAGAATCAGGTTTTGGCAGACCAAGCTCTCCAACTGGATCTCAAGAAGGTTGAGCTTAAAGATTTTGCACGTACGGATTTGATTAAGTATGACAATCAAACAGAAGTGGATGAGACTCGTCTGGCAGCTGTGCCTCAGGATCTCACGAATTACTACTTGAAGATGACTTCTGCGGATCAGAAGACCACTTACTTGGCAGTGAAAGCCATCGAAGAAACAACGGTTGATGGCAAGTCGGTTTATAAGGTAACTGCAGAAGCGGACAATTTGGTTCAACGTGATGCCCAAAACCATTTTGCCCAAACCTATAGCTATTACATTGAGAAACCTAAGGCTAGCCAAGCCAATGTCTACTATGATTTTGCTGAGTTGGTCAATGCCATTCAGGCTAATCCTTCAGGTGAATTTAGGCTGGGTCAAAGTATGAGTGCTCGTCACGTCGTTCCAAACGGCAAATCATACATTACGACAGAATTTACTGGTAAGTTGCTTAGCGATGGTGACAAACGCTATGCCATCTATGATTTAGAGCATCCATTGTTTAATGTCATCAATGGCGGAACGATCAAGAATATCAACTTTGAAATTGTTGACATCAATCGCCCTGATCAAAATCAAATCGCGACGGTTGGATTTAACCTTAAAAACAAAGGTCTGATTGAAGATGTTAAGGTGGCTGGTTCAGTGACTGGTAACAATGACGTTGCAGGTATTGTCAATAAGATTGATGAAGATGGCAAGGTTGAAAATGTTGCCTTTCTCGGTAAAATCAACTCTGTTGGTAATAACTCGACAGTTGGTGGGATTGCTGGCTCAAACTACATGGGATTCGTCAACAGAGCCTATGTGGATGCGACCATTACAGCTCAAAATGCCAACGCAAGTATGCTGGTGCCATTTGTCACTTACATGCTCAACAGTTGGAAATCAGGAACTAAGGCTAGGGTGACTAACTCAGTAGCCAAGGGTGTACTTGATGTTAAAAACACAAGAAATGTCGGTGGTATTGTTGCTAAGACATGGCCTTACGGTGCTGTTCAAGATAATGTGACCTATGCTAAGGTTATCAAGGGTCAAGAAATTTTTGCTTCTAACGATGTCAATGATGAAGACGGTGGCCCATACATCAAAGATCTCTTTGGTGTTGTCGGCTATAGCTCGGCCGAAGATGGTACTGGTAAAGATACTAAGAGTCCGAATAAGCTCAAACATTTGACCAAGGAAGAAGCTGACAAGCGTGTTGAAGGTTACAAGATTACAGCTGATACATTTGTTAGCGAGCCTTACGCGTTGAATACTCTTAACAATGTTTCTAGTCAAGCTGATTTTGCCACTATTCAAGACTATAAGCCAGAATACAACCAGGCTTACAAGAATATTGAGAAATTCCAGCCATTCTATAACAAGGATTATATTGTCTATCAAGCAAATAAACTGGCCAAAGACCACAACTTGAATACCAAAGAGGTGCTCTCAGTGACACCAATGAAAGACAGTAATTTTGTTACAGACCTAAGCGATGCTAACAAGATTATTGTTCACTATGCTGATGGAAGCAAAGACTACTTCAAGCTTTCAGAGAGTTCAGAAGGGTTGAGCAATGTTAAGGAGTACACTGTTACTGATTTGGGTATCAAGTACACTTCGAACATTGTTCAAAAAGACCACTCAAGCCTCATTAATGGCATCGTCGATATCCTTAAACCGATTGAGTTGCAGTCTGATTCGATTTACCAAAAACTTGGTCGTACCGGTCCAAACAAGGTCAATGCTATCAAGAACCTCTTCTTGGAAGAAAGCTTTGACGCTGTTAAGATTAATTTGACGAACCTTGTGACTAAGCTGGTTCAAAATGAAGACCACCAGCTTAACCAATCACCAGCTGCCCAACAAATGATTCTTGATAAGGTCGAGAAAAATAAGGCAGCCCTCTTGCTAGGTTTGACTTACTTGAATCGCTACTATGGTGTGAAGTTTGATGATGTTAATATCAAAGAAATCATGCTCTTCAAACCAGATTTCTATGGTAAAAATGTGGATGTCCTTGACCGTTTGATTGAGATTGGCTCTAAGGAAAATAATATCAGTGGTTCAAGAACATACGATGCTTTTGGTGAAGTTCTCGCCAAAAGTACCCTTTCTAGTGATCTGACCGACTTCCTTAATTACAACCGAAAACTCTTTACCACTATCGACAATATGAATGATTGGTTTATCGATGCTGCTAAGGATAAGGTCTACGTTGTTGAGAAGGCATCTCAAAATGAAGGTGTCGGTGAGCACAAGTATCGTGTTTATGATAACCTTAGTCGTGGTCTCCACCGCAAGATGATTTTGCCATTGTTGAACCTTGATAAGACAGAGATGTTCTTGATTTCTACCTATGACACCATGTCTTATGGTACGGCTAACAAGTACAATACAACCTTAGAGAAGTTGAAACCTGAGATTGATCTAGCCGCTCAACGTCAAATCAACTATCTTGATTTCTGGCAAAGATTGGCTGCGGATAATGTCAAAAACAAATTGTTCAAAGACATTGTCAATCCAATCTGGGAGGGTTTCTATGTCTGGGGTCATGGTTGGCCAGGTTGGCCAGAGCGCTACGGCCAATTTAAGAACAGTACGGAAGTCTATGCGCCAATCCGTGAAATCTATGGACCAGTCGGTGAGTACTATGGTGATAACGGAGCCATGGCCGGTGCCTATGCTGCCATCTACGACAATCCATATGATAATCGTGCCAAGGTTACCTTCGTCATGTCTAATATGATTAGTGAGTATGGTGCTTCGGCCTTCACTCATGAAACAACTCATATCAATGACCGTATTGCCTACTTTGGAGGCTTTGGTCGTCGTGAAGGAACAGACGTTGAAGCTTATGCCCAAGGAATGTTGCAATCACCAGCTACTCAGGGCCATCAAGGTGAATACGGGGCCTTGGGACTTAACATGGCCTTTGAAAGAGAAAACGATGGTAATCAGTGGTACAACACTAATCCAAACAAGTTGAAGTCGCGTGAAGCCATCGACCGTTACATGAAGGGCTACAACGATACCCTTATGCTTCTTGACTCTCTTGAAGGGGAAGCGGTCCTCAGCCAAGGCAAGCAAGAGCTCAATAACGCATGGTTCAAGAAGGTAGATAAACAGTTACGTGGTAACAGTAAAAACCAATACGACAAGGTGCGTGCTCTAAGTGATAGTGAAAAGGCTATTAACTTGACTTCTATTGATGACCTTGTAGATAATAACTTTATGACCAATCGTGGTCCTGGGAATGGTGTCTATAAACCAGAGGACTTCTCTTCTGCCTATGTCAATGTACCTATGATGTCTGCCATTTATGGTGGTAATACCAGTGAGGGCTCTCCAGGTGCTATGTCCTTCAAGCATAATACTTTCAGACTCTGGGGTTACTACGGCTATGAAAAAGGCTTCCTAGGTTATGCGACCAACAAGTATAAACAAGAAGCCAAAGCGGCTGGTAAGAACACCCTTGGTGATGACTTTATCATTAACAAGATTTCTGATGGCCAGTTCAACACCCTAGAAGACTTCAAGAAGGCCTACTTCAAAGAAGTGAAAGAAAAAGCGTCCCATGGTTTGACGACAGTTGCTATTGATGGCACATCTGTAAGTTCTTACGATGATTTGTTGGCCTTGTTTAAAGCGGCAGTAGCCAAAGACGCTGCAAGTCTTAAAACAGATAATAACGGTAATAAATCTGTATCAACAAGCCATACGACAAAACTCAAAGAAGCTGTCTATAAGAAACTCCTACAAGAGACAGATAGTTTCACAAGTTCTATTTTCAAATAATAGATGAAAGAATCCCTTTTGGTAAATGCCAAAGGGATTTTTGAGTTTATTCGAAAAAAGGAGTAGTAAGGAGTCTCTATGTCAGTATTGGCAAGGGGTTGAGAGAACTGTGAGTCGAGTCGTTAAAAAATTTTTCTTTTTGAAGGGATAGTATTTTGTATTTTAATAAATATCACCAAAACTAAAAAATAAGGTTAGGGTGATGAACATTTTTAATGAAAATGGTTTGATATAAAAGTATTTTGAAAATTATAGAACTAACAAAACAGAGGATTGTGGTAAATAAAAGCACGAACGTTTTGAAGTTTCAAAGGACTTAGATAAAAGTTTTAAATTAATGTTTTCTAATAAAAGATAAACTTTTACACAATTATTAGTATATATTTGACAATTTAATAATTATAGTATAAAATGGAAACTGTATATAAAGTAATTTGGATATTGAGGAAATTTATTATTATGAGAGATATGTTTAATAAACGCCAACGTTTTTCATTAAGAAAATACAGCTTTGGTGTAGCCTCTGTCCTTTTGGGAGTTTCAATCTTCTCAAATGCACAGGGTGCCCAAGCTGATGAAACGGTAGCACCAACTACCGCAGGTATGGAAACAACTGCTGAGCCAGATGTAGTCGTGGAGCAATCAACGCCAACAACAGCATCAGTAGCGCCAGCAACAACAGAAAACGCACCAAGCTCAGTCTCTACTGTGGCCTTGGCTAGTGAACAGCCACAATCAGCAACTCAAGAAAGCCAGGCAACTTCAACAACTAGTCAAACAGCAACTAGTTCAGAAGCAGCTTCTCAGGCTGCATCGCAAGCGAGCTCTGAATCTGCAGCAGCGACTGCTTCATCTGTAGCGACTAGTGCACAAGCTCTTAGCTCAACAGCAGTAGCCGAAGCTCCTGTTGCTGGTCAAGTATCAGCACAAACAAGTGCAGCCGCTTCAGTTGCGACTGCAGCAGAAACTGCCAGCGCAGAGTCTACAACCAATGCTGTAAATAGCGTCCTTAAAGTAGCGACTAGCGAGTTGGCTGTGACAAGCAGTGAATTGAATGCTGCTGAAGCAAGCCTTAACTCTGAAAATCTCATCAACGCTATGGGACTTGCGGTATCAAACCGTAGCCTTCGTACAGCTGATGCGGTTGCTGTTTTGACCAATGCTGGAGCAAGCTCAACAAACCCTGATTTGACAAACCTAGGCTACAAACTTGCCTATTTGCCAGAACGTCAACAATACTTTGTTAACATTGATTACATCAACAATCTTAGAGTTGGTCGTGATAATCGTGGGGTTATGAGACCTTATGACTACATTACAAATGGTAACTACATGGTTGTTGTTAACTATGCCAACCTTGGTATTATTGACTACGTTGATGAAGCAGGAAATAAGATTCCTGGATCTTCAACCTACCGTATCAACAACTCAACTGAAACAATCACTGCAAACGGTAGGACTTACAATAAGATCTACGATGCGGGTATAACAGAGCTTCCTCCAGTACCAGCAGGTTATCGTATCAAGTATGCGTCTGCTGACAAATCTAAAGCTAATGCTTATGTAGATGTTTTGAAGTCAGAACGTCAGTACGACTATAACAACGGTATTGCAACAATCCGTTCAGAACGTACTTGGGACCGTAACCAAAGCCGTGTCGTTGACCTTGTTCAATTCGCTAACGGTTCACAAGGATTGGATGCTTCAATTGATGCTAATGGTGGTGGTCAATACCTAGCTCCAGGTTACCGTTACCACATTATCGTTGAAAAAGACACTAAAGATGTCACAAAAGCAACAAGTCAAACAGTAACTTACACTGGTGCTGATACGAAGACACCAGCTGCTAACACTCAAAATGACTTTAGCTTCAACGGTAAAGAAGATCCTACAACTAATACAACAACTTGGACAGCAACAAGCCATACTTACGGCACAGTTAAGACTCCAGTTGTCATTGGTTACTATGCAGATAAAGCCGTAGCAGGTGGCAAGACAGTTACTCCAGATGCACCAAATGCGACAGACACAGTGACATACAAAGCCTTTGGTAAATTTATCGCTGTGGATGAAAATGGCAATCCAATCCCAGGTGTATCAACAACTGCCTACACTAACGATCCTAATGATGCGACTAAGATGATTGCCATCGACAAGACGCTTCCAAGTATTCCTGGTTACACTGTTAAGGTTGTCCCAGCATCACCATCAAATCCAGGTGAAGACACTCGTGTCGTTTACGTAGCAATCGTTAACGATGTGACTAAGGCGACGAAGCAAACAGTTACATTCCAAGGTGCTGGCGATAAAACTCCAGCTGCAGATGTGAAATCTGACTATACCTTTGCAGGTAAGGATAACCAAGCGACTGGTAAGGTGACTTGGAATGAAACTAGCCACACTTACGGTACAGTTAAGGTTCCTGTTGTTAATGGTTACTTTGCAGATAAAGCGGTAGCAGGTGGTAAGACAGTAACTCCAGATGCTCCAGAAGCAACTGACACCGTAACTTATAAGGCCTTTGGTAAATTTGTCATTGTCGATGAAAATGGTAACCCAATTGCAGGTGTGTCAGATACTGCCTACATCAATGATCCTAACGATCCCACTAAGATGATTGCAGTCGACAAGAACTTGCCAACTATCCCAGGTTACACTGCTAAGGTAGTACCTGCAACACCAGGTGACTTGTCTAGCGATACTAAGGTTGTTTACGTTAAGAACGATCAAAAAGCAAGTGTTGTTTACCGTGATGAAACAAGTGGTTCAATCCTTGAAACAGTTGCTTTGGCTGGTAAGTCTGGTGAAGCGATTAACTACTCAACAGCTGAACGTATCAAACACTATCAAGACCTTGGCTATGTCCTTGTAACAGATGGTTACCCAGCTGGTGCAAGCTTTGACTTGGATAGCACAGTTGACCAAGCTTGGACAGTAAGCTTCAAACGTGTAGCACTTGACTTTAATCCAGACAATGCTCACGAACCAGGAACACCAATCTATCCTAACCAACCAAACGGTCCAAAATGGCCAGCTAAGGATGCTTACCTTAAAGATGTTACTTACACTGTTCACTATACAAGCAAGAACAGAAATGCTAAATTGCCAGCAGACAGTGTTCAAAAGGCACAATGGAAACGTTCATTGACGCTTGACTCTGTAACAGGTGATATTCTTACTGCAGGTGAATGGAAGGCAGATAAGACTAAGTTTGATCTCGTGATTACACCAATGGTTAACGGTTACTTCGCAGATAAAGGCCGTGTGGCTTCTCAAGATGTCACTATGGATAACAAGGTTGAAACTGTTACTTACACTAAATTTGGTAAGATTATTGCCGTTGACGAAAAAGGTAATCCAATCCCAGGTGTTGAAGCAGTTACTTACACAAATGATCCTAACGATCCAACTAAGGCTGCTATGACTCTTGTTCCTGAAGTGAAAGGTTACAAGGCTGATAAGACTGGTGTGACACCAAGCAACCCTGGTGAAGATACAAAGGTTGTTTACAAGGTGGTTAATGCAGAACCTGCTAAACCGGCAGTTAACAAAGAAGTTGGTACTATCGTTGTTATCTACCGTGACGAGTATGGTAACCAAATCAAGATGCCACTTGTGATCACTAACTCTGTTGGTTCAGAGGTTGATGTTCACGGTGACCGTTATATCTACCGTAATGGTGTGAAATATGAATTGATTCGTCAAGAAGGTAAATCAACAGACAAGATGACAGAAGGTCAAACAGTCGTGACTTACATCTACCGTAAAGTTGAAGATGGCTCAAC
>ERZ772953.451-NODE-451-length-13025-cov-6.365844_pt1 | contig 13025 bp, 5 predicted proteins | sample MGYA00580685_ERZ772953 | MGnify/ENA primary metagenome ERZ772953 (study PRJEB29015, sample SAMEA2738080) | human oral metagenome | biome: human oral; feature: human-associated habitat; material: saliva | place: China | collected 2209 ...
ATATGGAAATCCAGCGAATCTTTCAAAACTATGGCAGTCCAGATGATATTTATCCTTACTCTATCGATGAGGGCTTTATTGACCTGACTAGTTCGCTCAACTATTTCATCCCAGACAAGAATCTCTCTCGCAAAGACAAGCTGGATATGCTTTCTGCTCGTATTCAGAGGGATATTTGGAGGCAGACAGGGATTTACTCTACAGTAGGCATGTCCAATGCCAATCCCTTACTGGCCAAGTTGGCTCTGGATAATGAGGCTAAGCACACCCCGAGCATGAGGGCCAACTGGTCTTACCAGGATGTGGAAGAGAAGGTCTGGGCCATTCCCCATATGACAGACTTCTGGGGTATTGGCAGGCGGATGGAGAAACGCTTGTATACTCTGGGAATTTACTCTATCAAGGAATTGGCCACCAGTAATCCAGATCAGCTAAAGAAAGCTCTGGGTCAGGCTGGTCTGCGTTTGTGGTTTCATGCTAACGGGATTGATGAGAGCAATGTTCATAAGCCCTATAAAGCCAAATCCAAGGGCCTGGGGAATTCTCAAATCTTGCCGAGAGATTACGTGAAGCTACGAGATATTGAAATTATTCTCCGAGAAATGGCTGAGCAGGTAGCTATTAGACTGAGAAGGGCGGGCAAGAAAACAACTCTTGTCGCTATCTATCTTGGTTTCTCTAAACAGGAGATCAGGCCATCTATTCACACACAAATGAAGGTCGAACCTACTAATAATACCGCTGTCTTAACAGATTATGTTTTGAAGTTATTTCATAACAAATATACTTCTGGGGCGGTCAGAAGTGTCGGAGTAAACTATGCAGGGTTTGTGGACGAGTCCTTCGGCTTGATCTCTCTCTTTGATGATGTTGACAAGTTAGAAAAAGAGGAAAGGCTCCAGACGGCTATTGACTCTATTCGGGAACAATTTGGTTTCACTTCACTCTTAAAAGCCAATGCACTGGAAGAAGCCTCTAGGAGTCTTGCCAGAAGCAAGCTGATTGGGGGACATTCTGCTGGAGGATTAGATGGATTAAAATGATTGATCGTTCTTATTTACCTTTTCAATCTGCGCGAGATTATCAAGATCCAGGTATGCAGAAGTGGATGGGATTTTACCTCTCAGAACACACCAGTTCGCTCAGTGAAGAAAAAAAACGTGTTGATTTTTCGATAGATTTGGACCCAGTTGAGAAACTACATTTACTTTCTCAGCTTTATGTTGGTCAACTGAAGGGAAGTTTTGTGGTCAAGGAAAAGAAGCGGAAAGCCATTATCATCGGTAAGGTGAGAGAGTTATCCTCTAAATCCCTATCTATTAGAACAAGCGAGGGATATAGGTTGATAGAGCTTGCAGATATTATAGAAATTCGATTGTGGGAGGAGGGAGTTTATGACTAGAAAAGAGTTGTATGAAAACAAACTGCAGATGGATTATTTTTCAGATGACTATATTCGTTTTGAAGAGGATTTTCAAAAATACTCTGCCATGAACGTACCCTTGACTTTCTTGATTGATGACATCCTACGAACCATGGCAATGAATCAGAAGAACTACTTTGTCTTAAATAAGGAAAATGCCAAGGATGGGCGGGAGCATCGTTTTTATTTTAGGGTGGTAACGGAAAAAGAGTGTTCTAGAAATAGAACCTATGTATATGCTGGGGTTAAAAATAGTAGTCAGTAGGCTAGGTGTGTTAGAATGAAGGTATTGGGTGGATATTGTCCTTGTAACAACGTAATAAAATAGAATAGGAAGTAAACTATGCTAGGAACAATTATAGGAGATATTGTCGGTTCTCGTTTCGAGTGGGACAATCATAAAAGTAAAAATTTTGACTTGTTTACCTTGGGTTGTTCACCAACTGACGATAGTATAATGAGTTTAGCAGTTGCTAAGGCGTTGTTGGCTAGTAAGGAAGATTGGAGTCGTCTTTCGGAAAATGCTGTGAAGTACATGCAAGAGGTTGGGAGAGACTATCCAAATTGTGGATATGGTGGGAATTTTTTCTATTGGATTCTGTCTGATAATCCGCAACCTTATGCTAGCTATGGTAATGGGGCCGCGATGAGAATCAGTGCGGTCGGTTTTGTAGCAGATAGTATAGAGCAAGCGAAATACTTGTCACAAGCAGTGACACAAGTGAGTCACAATCATCCAGAGGGGATCAAAGGGGCAGAAGCAGTGGCGATTGCTATATTTTTAGCTCGAAAAGGTTATAGTCTTCTTGAAATCCGAAATTATATCGAAAGACACTACTATCCCATGGACTTTACCTTGGATCAAATCAGGGAGGCTTATATCTTTGATGTGACCTGTCAAGGTTCTGTTCCTCAAGCTTTCCAAGCATTCTTTGAATCAGAAAATTTTGAAGATGCTATTAGAAATGCCATTTCTATAGGAGGAGATAGTGATACTATTGCTGCTATCTGCGGTGGTCTTGCAGAAGCGTATTATGGTATTCCTGATAGTATAAGACAAGAGGCGCTATCCTTTTTAGATGAGCGTTTACTTGAAATCGTAGTTGAATTTGAAAATATTTATCCTAAATAATCATTGTGCTTTATATATACCAAGGCGTTCATATAAATTTATGAATGCTTTTTAATTTATAGATAGAAAAAGAGAAGACCATTTGGTCTTCTCTATGGGGGAATCAAGAATCATTGAAAAGAATAAGTTAAAGAGTTCTATTAGTCTTTAAAATTCTTTTGGAAGATGAGGAGAGATAAGATAGATGTAATAGCAGCCAAGAATAAGAAGGTATTTGCTTCTTGCTCTCCAGTTTCTGGGAGTTGTTTTTCTTTGTCTTGTTTAACTGTAGTAGTAACAGGTGCTTTTTCATCTTTTCTTGGTGAATCTTCTGTTACAACTGTAGGAGCTGGTTTTTCAGTTTCTCTAGGTAGAACATACTCAGGGAGAGTTACAACTGGTGGTGCCTCTGTTCCTACAGAACTTTGTTTGGTTCCAACCTCGATTACTCTGTCTAGAGCTGGAGTTACTTTGGTTTGCATCACCTTACGATCGCTACCATCTACTTCGACGTACTCAACTAGCAGGCCGTCTTTACCTTCTGCTAGAACTTTCTCTTTTCCTTTATCTAAGTTTGGATTTTCGTGACGGATAGTATTGAATGGTATTGCCTTATTGACAATATCCAAGCTTGGAAGTTTAAAGACAAGGTCCTTAACTCCCTCTTCAGGACTTGAAGAAGTAATTGGTTTTTCAGGAGCTTTTGGTGGAGTGTACTCAGGAAGAGTCACAACTGGTGGAACTTCTGCTCCCACAGAACTTTCTTTAGTCCCAATTTCGATTACTCGATCTTGAGCTGGAGTCGTTTCTGTGTGAAGAATCTTACGATTGAGACCATCGACTTCAATATATTCAATAACAAGACCATCTTTTCCTTCCACTAGGACTTTCTCTTTACCTTTGTCTAATTGCGGATTTTCACGGCGAATAGTCTTATATGCCACAACTTTATTGACACTTTCCAAACTTGGTAGTTTGAATGTGAGATCTTTAACTCCATCTTCAGGATTTGAAGAAGTAATTGGTTTTTCAGGTTGAGTTGGTTTCTCTGGTTGTTTAGGTTGTTTAGGCTCAACTGGTTTTTCTGGTTGGGCACCTTGTAATTGATTGATTAGCTCAAGAGCAGTTTGGAGTGCTTTGTTTACTTCCTCTTGAGACTTAGCTCCTTGAATAGCAGTGATAGCTTGGTCAGTGATTTTAACCAATTTCTTCTTAGCTTCATTGTTAGAAGCGAGTTCAGGCACTTTTTTCTCGATTGCTTCAGTCAAGCTAGCCATAGCTTTTTCATAATCAATTTGAGGTTGCTCAGGTTGTTTAGGCTCAACTGGTTTCTCTGGAGATGGTTCTTCTCCAGCTTTTTGATAGTTTTCATCTTTACTAAGAATATCTTGTAAGACATTGACTGTTGCCATTACGTCCTGAACATTTACAGCATCAGAGCTTAATTGCTGAGTGAGTTTATTAAGATTAGTCGTAAATGCTTGGCGAGCAACTGTAGTATCTTTCAATCCAGTTGGATCAAAGTTAGACAAGTCTTCTTTCCATTTAGTGAGAGATTGAAGAATTTCTGCTTTGCTATAGAGTTCGCTACCTTCTCCATGAGTAATGAATTGGTCGACCTGCATACCGATGTTCTTGGTCAAATCATTCTTATCTGGGTCCAATTGAAGTGTCACTGCGTGCAAGTTTTCCTCTAGTCCTTTTAGGTTTACTAGAGTTTGGTCACCTTGGCGCTTAGTAGAATGTCCACTAAAGTATTTCTTGCCGTCAACTGTACTTGCATTGCCCATTCCATCTTGGTAAGTAATTTCTTTACCATCAAGGAATACTTTGTATATACCATGACCTGGATCAACAAAACCTTTAATTTCTAAACCTGTACCATAGAAATATGCTGTCACAGATGTCTTTTTCTTCTGTTCATCTGTCAAGTGACCAAATGATACCCATGATTCAGTGTTTTGGTATTTTCCAGAAGAGTTTGTTTCGCGTCTCCAACCAGGACTATAATCCAATTGGCTAGCTTGATCATCATAGCTTGTTTGCGCATTCTTCAATAAGTCAGCTTTCATGACTCGGATAGTAGACTCAGTAGCAAAACCAAGTAGTGCACCGTCGGTCGCAGAAGTAAGTTTAGCTTTGAAGTCAAAGATTGAGTCAGCTTGTTCTGTGAAGTCGATAGTCGGTATGGTGACAGTTTTCTCTGTCTCCCCTTCAGCGAAGGTAACATCTTGAGTTGTGTCTTGGTAAACTTTACCGTGAACACCTGTTCCAGGTTCTGTAATGAAACGGACAGTAGCAGAACCTTTGCTACCTCCAACACGCTTAATTGTGACAGTGGCTGGTTTTCCTTTTTCGACATCGTAAGAAGTTGCCCCAAGTTCAAACATACCTTTACTGTCGTTATTGAGGGTGTAAATTCCTTCTGTAGCAATTGGTGTACCAGTCTTATTCACTAAAGTAATGGTGTGTTCTCCAGGGGTTAAGTCATCTGTTTCATACACTTTTTGGCTACGTTTACGGCTGCTGTTCTTAGTCTGTACGTCAGCAACTTTTTGTCCATCCACAAATACAGACATTTCACCGTGATTAGGATCCACTGTTGAGACCACATAGGCTTTGGTTCCAGTGAAATGATAGCTTACTTTGGCATCTTTCTGATTGGTCCACATAGAAGTACCACGGATACCTTCAGATTCATTGTACCAAGTTGTACCTTCCTTATCAGCAGTTGTATTTGAATGGTATTCAAGTCCAAGAGGATAACCATCTGTTTTTTCGATGCTAGATGGTGTCTTGTAGACTGAGAAGTTGTTTAGGATTGGTGTAGCTTGCGCACCAGTAATCGTAACGCGTATTTTTTGTGCTTCCACAGGTTGGCCTTGGATTAAACGACGGTAACCTACTGTAGCCCCTTCTCCATATGGAACCCAGCGTCCGTTTATTTCAACTTCAATCTTAAATCCAGAAATCCGTTGACCTTTAGCGATATCTTCCTTAAGTTCAACAACGTCAAAGCGTCTCTTTTGTCCTAAATCAACTGTGAAGCTACCGCTTGTAGCGTCATTTGAAAGGGCCCAGCTAGTATCATCTTTGCCGTCTGTAAGGTGACTTTCTTTGTAAAGGTGATTCTGACGAGTAGAGCTTGCTGTGACAGTTGCTCCTTTAGCGAAGTCAGTCGCATACATTTGGTCGAGGGCCGCTTTAAATTCTTTCAACCGCGCAACGTCAACATCTGCGAACTTGCCTTCTTTATTTGGTGGGATATTGAGGAGGAGTGGCGTTCCACGACCAACTGACTTGAAGTAGATATCCATCAACTCTTTAAGGGATTTTGGTTGCTGATTATCATGATAGAACCATCCTGAACGGATAGAAACATCAGCTTCTCCTACAGAGTACATATCACCTTCAGGGTCACCATGGTTGAGGTATTCATTCTTAACATTTTCTGTGATATTTGCTTTTTTAACCTTGTGCCATACAGGGTCTCCAGCGATACCACGTTCGTTTCCAATCCAGCGAATACTTGTTGGCTCAGCAGAGAAGATAGCGATATCACCTTCAGCTTCTTTGATGTATTTGAACCATTCATCAAAGGTGTAGGTTACTTTTTGGGCACCGCTACCACGGGCACCATCCATCCATACCTCAATAAATTTACCCTTGTTACCGTATTTTGGATTACCAAGAATTTCTTTTAATTGGTTGAGATAGTATTCGTTGTATTCTTTTTGAGTAGCAACCTTATATTTAGGACTATTAACATCCCATGGTGATAGGTAAACACCCAAGTTCATATCGTACTTAGTGGCAGATTTAGAGACTTCTTCAAGAAGGTCGCCTTTTCCATCTTTCCAAGGACTAGCTGCTACTGTATGATTCGTATATTGAGAAGGATAAATAACAAATCCATCATGGTGTTTGACTACCATAATCGTGCGTTTAAATCCAGTTTCTTTTAGAGTTCGAATCCATTGATCAGTATCTAAGTTAGTTGGATTGAAGTTTTTAGGATTTTCGTTTCCATGTCCCCATTCAGAATTGGTATAAGTATTCATACCGTAGTGAATGAAGGCGGCTAATTCTTCCTTGTGGTAGTCTAATTGAGCCTTGCTTGGAATAGGACCATAATTGCCGATTTCAGTTTCCTTATCTTCTGGATGGGCAACAGGTGCTGTAGGAGTCACTGGTTTTGGAGTTTCTGAGATTTTTTCGTATTCAAAGATAACTTGATTGACTCCTTTATGCTGAATGCTAGCCTCTAATCGTGGAGATAGAGCACGATATCCTTCAATTTCTTTTGCTTCAAAAGTGTTTACAAAAGAAACATCGTATTCTTTTCCATCATTATTATCTGTTGTTGTAGTTGCTAATTCTTGATCTGAGCCTTTCAAACGATAATGGATGGCAAATGAACCTTTATTCACTTCATAAACCACCTTTATAACACGAGTTCCTGGAGCTGTTTTGCTGACAACGTTATAAGTCCACTCATCTTTAAGTTGTTTGTTGATTGCAACACCATCAATTGAGACAACTTGGTATTTCTCCTGATTTTTTTTGTAGAAGTCAGTCTTAGAGATTTCTTTTTTGAAATCATAGTCAAAAGCAGTTCCGACTTCAGTCTTTTCTACAAAAGTATCATCGGCTTTAATAGGGTTTCCAGCTTTGTCTAGGTGTTGAATAACAACACGGCCATAATCGATACCTTTAACTAGTGTGGCAACACCATTTTCATCGAAAGAATATTGATTATCACCAATAACGGCAGTTTTATTTCGGAACATTTCTCCTTCAGGAGTAAAGTAATATCGCTTGCCATTATCCCCTTGATACCAGCCCTTGACACCATATTTTTCGATAATATCTCTTACCCATTTAACTTGCTCAGGTGAAAGAACAATTCCTCCACCAAAGCGATCTTTGTCAGGAATTCCATTTTCAATAGTACCATGTTGATGTACACCAACTACTTTACCATCTCCATTGATAACGCCTCCTCCTGAAAGTCCAGAAACGGAAGTCATGTGATAGGTGATTCCTTTTGATCCTTTATCATCGTAATTGTCAACAGTTTTCACAACACCGTCAGCCTTATAAAGTTGTCCCGCAACAATTGGTTTTTTAAGCTCTGGTGAGCTGGAATCAGTTGGATACCCAATCGTACTAATTGGATCACCAGGTCTGTATTCTTTATTATCTGCTAGTGGTACGAAAGTGGCAGATTTATTTGGACTAGCTATTTGAAGCGGTACAGGAGCTACAACAGCAGCTAAATCATTTTGATAGCCTTTGCCAAATTCTTTCTTATTCCAGAAATGAATATCCTCTTCTTTAAATAAAGTCGTATTACCTGTTACAGGTTGAGAATTGCGAACGGGAGCATTTGATCCCAAGTTATAGTAAAACTTGGCAGAGTTTCCACCACGGATATGTCCTTCTTTAGTATCACGATTAGATTCTAAAAAGTTGTGAGCGACCGTCAAAATGACATTTGGTGCTACAAAAATACCAGAACCAGAAACAATATAACGCTGGGAACCACCATTGTAGATGGTGTAGATCATACTAGCAGCAGTTGCCGGTTGCCCTTCGTAAGGAATATGTTTCAAATCAAGACCACCGTTGACAATGGCACGATTGCTATTTTCAGTTTCTTTTGGAAGATCTTCTTTATTCTTGAGGATACTTTCTGTATTTACTTTAGGACTATCCTTTTTCTCTACGGTTGCTGAAGTATCTAAGTTTCTCACTGGCGTGTCAGGATAAGCCTGATCGTTTATTTCTTCAGGAAGTAAATCTGCAGTTTGACTGTCTGGTGTTGCTTTTTCTTTCACTGGTTGAGCAGTGTCTGTCACTGATTTTGTTTCAACGGGTTTAGTTGCCTCCTCATTTTTCCCTGTTTCCTGAGGATTGACGAGCCCAGTATTTTCAGTTTTGACACCTGCTGTTGTGCTAGCTGGATCTGAAAGTTTTTCTACATTTTGTGGACTGCTAGTAGAATTGACTTTTGCTTCTTCAGCTAGTGCTGTTCCAGAAGCAAAAAAAGCAAGTCCAACCATAACCGAAGCAACTCCAACGGTTAATTTTCTGATGCTAAAAGTTTGTCCCTTTTCAAAAAGGTATCGATTCATAATATACTCCTAGTCTGAATAAAGACAGTCAGCTACTGTCTGAGCCCAAGTTTTACTTGGAAACGATATGATTTAGAAATAAATAAGATTTGATAGATTGACTACAGCCTCCTGATTTAAGCGCTTTCATTTTATAAGAAAAATTAAATTAGCCATTTTATGAATTAAAATGAGCTAAAATCCTTAACATAACAAATATACTAAATAATTCAAAAAAAAGCAAGAGGATAAAGCAAAAAGAAGGACTGTGGAAACAATTTCTTATCAGTAAAATGGCTATTTTTATGGCAGAAATTTGATATAAATAAAAAGTTTAAAGTCTTTAGAAATCAGATTTCTCTTTATAGATAGTCTCGTAAAAATTGGAAAGTAGGTAGAAGTGTTTCCTCTTACTAAAAAAGTATGATAATTTCTTTTTGATCATATTTTAGACTTATGTTGTATATCCTTGAGTTTATCTATTATTTAAAGGCTTGTTTGATTCAACAATTCCAAAATATCAAAATTGACGACTGAAAGCTATACCTACGAATTTTTTAGACAAAATGCACTATAAAAAGAGACTTAAGAATTAAGTCTCTTTTAATGATTATTTAGACAAAATAATTCGATCAGATGGATCAAAGTCAGTGTCATCAACTGTAATTTGATTTCCATTAACAGTGTAGATTTGTACATCATCACCGACGATCATGCGTTGGTTTGCTGGGTCAAAAGTGACTTGTTTCACTTCTTGGTCACCATCAGATTCTAATTTTGTCCAAGTTCCTGTTTTACCAGTAACTGTCAAAGTAATTTGATCACGCTCATCTTGTCCTTTATAGGTTCCATCGATGTTTTCAGGTTGAGCTACTGGAGCATTTTGAGCTGGGACAGCTTGATTGTTTTTATTGTTAGCGTTTTGTTGGTTAGATTGCTGATTTTGTTGGTCAGACTGTTGGTTCGGATTAGATTGTTGTGTTTGTTGAGCGGGTTGTTGATTTTGTTGTTGAGCTGCAGGAGCACACGCTGCTAATAGAGTAACACTTGCTAATGTAAGAATAGAAAGTGCAATTGTTTTTGATTTCATAGTGAATTCCTTCCTTTATGCCATAATTTAAAATTTTATACGTAACAATTGGCAGTTATTTTAGTATAACAGTAAAAATATAGAAGTCAATTTATATGCTCAATCATAGGTTATGAGGTTTTTTCTTGATTCTACAAGTTAGAATCAAGATTCCCCACGATTCTTTTTCTAGTCATTAGGAAGATTCATGTAAGAGAATAACTTGAAAAAATAAAAGATATCTAATTTCTTCTCAAAAAATGAGAAAAGAAGCGAATTCCTACCTACCTTATCTAACAAGTTCCCTGCGGAGCGAAGAAAATCATTTCTATATCCGACATAAGCTTGAATCTCATCCCAATACTGGCTTAGTTACCCTAAAATACAATATTAGTATATAGAGTAAAAAAATGAATAGTTTTTATTTGAGAGAAGGGATCTGACATTACGAAGGATTTATTATAAATAAGTTTAAAATCGGTGCATAAATCAATTTGATTATTCAAAATATGTAATGTTTTTTATTTGAATTATCTAAGTAATGGCGTTTCTTTTTAAATTGTTACAAAAAATTGACAAACAATTATTCAAAACAAAGAAAACGATTGCGCATAACAACATATTACTGTACAAAGGTTATAAAAAATGCTAAAATCAAGAGTGTGACACTCAGTCGTCTTATTCAAAAATACTTTAGAATTTGCCGATCTGTTGTTCAAACTAAATATCATAGCTTTTGAAAGGATTATATACATGAAATCAAGAATGGATAAATTTCATGGACAAAAAGTTCAACGTTTTTCAATACGCAAGTATAGTTTTGGTGCGGCTTCAGTAGCGATTGCTGCTTTTATGCTGTTTGGAGGGGCGTCTGTTGCTCAAGCAGATACTGTTCAACGGGGAAATGAGTCAAACTCTACATTGCCAGCATCTGAGCCAGCACCTGACCCTAAATCTGTAAGTGGTAGTGAAAATCCTGTTCATGAAGATGCAGATACAACTCCAGTTGTTTCAAATGTAAAAGAAGCAGAGACTTCTCCTAATACTCCGGTAGTGAATTCAGTGGAAACAACTTCTGGGGCTTCAGAAAATGCTGTTAAACCAGAAAGTGAACCTAAAGATGTGGCAAAAGCTGACACCAGTAAGCTTCTAGCTGCGATTGGCAGAATGCAGGCTGCGATTGCAAAAGCAGGAGTAACGGAAAAAACTGCATCTGCAATTGAAGCAGCAAAAGCAGAATTATCTACAGCAGAAGCCTTATTATCTAACGACAAAGCGCAACAAACTGACGTTGATTGGTCAACAAGAGCATTGAATAATAGAGCTTTCGTTCTTGAAAGTATGCCAAAAACAAATGTTGAGACAAAAGAAATAGAGGACAACAAAACTTCTGAAGATAAGAAAGCAGAAAAAGAATCTAAAAAGCAAGATCCTCGGAATGGACAAGCTATACCAGGTAAAGGGGAAAGTGGATTTAGAGCGACTCCTACTGGTGTAGGGGAACAAGCAGCGGAAGGTCCTACTAGTAATAATAAAAGAGGGGTAGGAGCTAACCCAGTAGATAACGTTATTTCAAGTTTGAAAAATCAATTTGGAGATATTGATTTTAATACTCCAGATGTTGAAACAAAATCTGCTACTGTTGAAAATCAATATTCAAGAAATAGTACTAGTTCTCCAAATCCAGCTCCAGTAAAACTTGGTAAAATTACTTATAATTGGAAAGAAAAGAGAATTGAAAATGAAATTGATGGATGGAAAATAGAAGGGACAAATAATTATGTAACAGCGATTAAACCAGAAGCTCCAACAAAAGTTGCAGCGGATAGACCTGCTGGATTTGATCCGAAACCATCTAAAGTTTACGATAATAATGGAAGTATTGACAGACAATACAATGATACTCCTGTTCCAGGAAATCCTTTAGCACCTAATAAAGCTAATCAAAACTATGCAAATGGTGTTAACTACTCAAGTGTACCTGGTGTTCCTTTAGATAATGCAGCACATTCAGCTGTAGGGAAAGGATATTATATTCAGTTAAATAAAAAAGGTACACAAATTTCGAAAGAATTTAATGTCAATCCAAATTCTAGACTATACCTTAGTGCTTTAACAGGTGGAGCTTATGGTAATATGGGGACTGCTGGTACTGGAGAAAAAGTAGAAATCACAGTTACAGATGCAGATACAGGTGAAGTTTTAAGAACGCTAACAGATGCGAATAATCATAATGAAACGACACACGTTTCAACTCCGTATGGTGATGGAGGGAATGGTAATGGTTTTGGTTTCTGGAGAACGATTATCAATACTCCAAATACTACTAAGAAAATTAAAGTAACCATTAAAGCATTAGAGGATGGTCCCGCATTTAATAAAACTTATCCAGTAAAAGGAAAAACAGAAATTGAAGATGGATACTTTGTTGGTGGAGTTAACTTAACTGTTGGTGCTGCTTTAGAAATGACGACAGATGTTGTTCGTAATAATACCACGTCCGCTTATGGAGAAGATACTCTCTATAAAGACAAAGAATCAGGTCAATTAAAAGTTACTGTGAAAAACGTTGGTGGGTTACCAACGTACGGCGCTTATGAATACACAATTAAAATTCCTGAAGGTGTAGAATTAAAAGATTCAGTTAAAAAAGCGAATGCATGGAATTGGCCTGGTCCTTACCAAGTGGTATCATATGATGAAACAACTAGAACACTTAGATTAAAATTCAATGCGGGGGATTCTGATCCTGCCAAAAATGGAACACGAACATTCGGTATTGATTTCACAACAGCGAAAAACTTTAAAGGGACTGCTACTTTCAAGGTAACTGCAGAAATTAAAGAAGGATTTACAGATTTACAAGGAAACAGAGTATTAGAAAATACAGCCGTTGTAAATCCAAATAGTCCATATAGAAATACATTTAATGCACTTGGAAATACAGATAATCCTGATTATTATTATAATAAAACAATTTATATTGATACTGTTAAACCTGTTGCTCCTACAGTAGAACCAGTCCATACAGATAGTATTAATGGCGAAAAAACTGATAAAAATCAACCTACAGAATTATTAATTTCTGTACCAACAGAAAAAGATCCTAATTTAACAGATGTACCTAGAGAAAAACAAGATATCGCTGACAATGATCAAAATAATGGAACAAATAGAAATGCTGATACAGAAGTAAAAAATATTGAACGTGCAATTGGTGGATTAACTTCATTGAAAGTTACTTTACCAAATACTAAAACACCAATTACTTTAACGAAGAAAGCAGATGGTTGGTATAATGGTGCA
>ERZ772953.463-NODE-463-length-12903-cov-5.368462_pt1 | contig 12903 bp, 6 predicted proteins | sample MGYA00580685_ERZ772953 | MGnify/ENA primary metagenome ERZ772953 (study PRJEB29015, sample SAMEA2738080) | human oral metagenome | biome: human oral; feature: human-associated habitat; material: saliva | place: China | collected 2209 ...
CTGCAGATCGTCGAGTACCGGGGTGAAACCACCGAGAACGCGCCCTCCGTAACCTCCGCGCACCCCGCGCACCCCGTGCGCCCCCTGCATTCGGGACGCTACACCCTGCGCACCATTCCGCTGTCTGCCCAGTCTGCCCCGCCGGTTCCTAGCGCACCTACCCTGCGGGCGGCAGCCAACGGGTACGGATTCGAGGAAAACACGGATGCATCCGCTCAGCGGCACGCCCGGATCCCGCAGGTAGCCGCCGCCCTACGCAACGCGCCCGGACTCGCCAAGCTCCACGCCGTTACTAGTGAGAGCACCGATAGCGCCGACCAGCTGTGCCTCTGGTACGAGCCCCTCGACGCGGGCACCCTCGACAAGCTCCTGCGCGCCCGCACCCTGACCCCCGCCGAAATCATGACCCTGGCGCGAACCCTGCACCGGGCGCTCAGCAGCCTCAAAAAGGTGGGGGAGGGGCGCGCCGAACTCAGCGCCGAATATATTGCTCTGAGCGCCGCCGGAGTGCCCAAGCTCTTGCTACCTGATGCTGTCTATCGTGAAGCGGCTGCCCTAGACACGGAACAGCTCACCGCCGCCCAGGGCAACTATGCACGCTCCGCAGCCGCCCTACTCTGGCAAGCAGCCTGCGGGCACACACCGGAACCTTCCTCCGCCCGCGTACCCCTCTCACTGCGCATGGTCTTACCGCGTATGGGAGCCACCGGCACCGCAACCGAAGGGACACCCAGCAGCGAGTGGATTGAGCGCCTCGGCAGAGCCCTCGAATACCTGCTGGACGCACCCGCCCAGGAGGCGGCACTCGCCGGACTGAGCTCCGTGGTCGCCCTAGCGGAGGAGGTGCCGCCTCGCCCGCTCAACGTGTACCTGAGCTGTTCAGAAAGAGCCCGCGCCCTAATTCCCGCAGCCGTGGAACCTGAACCGGTACAGAAGCTCTCAAAGGCGCAGAAAGCGCAACGCTACCTAGCGGAGCGTTTACCCCGACTGAAGAAACCGGGCGTGAAGAAGCCGGGACGCGCAGCTACGACCGGTTCTAAGCCTTTGAGCCCCGCAAAGAGCCCGGCAAGGACAGCGCCCACCCCAAAGGGTGCAGATGCGGCAGGCGCATCCCGCCTGGCGGCGCTACGCGGTGCGTTCACCCGTCCCACTGCGCAACTGGGACTGGGGGCACGCCTGGGACTCGCCGCGCTCGCACTGGGGGCTATCGCGCTGCCTCTCGGGTTCACCCTCTACGGGCAGAATGCCCCGGCAACGGCGCAGCCCGTATCCGCTCAAGCTGTGAATGCATCGGGGGAGCAGGCACCCGACGGCACGGCAACACAGGATCAGAGCGCGCAGGGTCAGAGCGCACAGGATCAGGCATCGCAGGGCGAGCAGATTCTGCGAGCCCTCATCGACCAGCGGAACCACGAACGGCGCATGCGAGGCGGCGCAGAGCTCACCCTAGACACCGCCGAAGAACTCAGCCGCGACAGCGAGAATATCCGCGTGATGGCGGTGGTCTCCGCACCCGGCTACCGCGCCGATAAAACCGAGCAGGAAGCCCGTAAACTCAGCGAAGAAAACGGCGTCACCCGCCAGAAAGTCATCTTCGACCTGCATCGCGGGGAGAAAGGCTGGGAAATAGCCCGTGCCGAACCCGTCCTTGCATAGCTGACACCGTACAGCTGACGCAGCTGACACTGTAGAAATGCGAACACAATAAAAACGGACACAACAAAAGCGGCGGCCCCACCCACCGAAGTGGATGGAGCCGCCGCTTTTTGCTCACCGTCCGGGAAAACCCGGAGAGCTACGCTCGGTTACCCATCAGGGCACCGCCACAAGGAAACTTCCTTGAATCTTTGCAGGTCTTAGAGGCCCAGCTCAGACTCGAAGTTTGCCTCCTCCAGGCGGGTCTTGAGGGTGTGCAGGAAGCGACCAGCGTCCGCACCGTCGACCACGCGGTGGTCGTAGGTGAGGGACAGGTAGCACATGGAGCGGATAGCGATAACGTCGTTACCGTCAACATCCTTAACAACCATGGGGCGCTTCACGATGGAACCGGTACCCAGAATTGCAACGTTCGGCTGGTTGATGATCGGGGTGTCGAACAGTGCACCGAAGGAACCAATGTTGGTGATGGTGAAGGTCGAACCCGACAGCTCCTCGGGGGAGATGTCGCCGGTACGTGCGCGGCCACCCAGGTCGCCAATAGCCTTTGCCAGGCCAGCAATGCCCAGGTCAGAAGCGTTCTTGATGACGGGAACCAGCAGACCCTTGGGGGTGTCCACAGCAATAGCGATGTTCTCGGAGCCGTGGTAAGTAATCTGCTTGAAGTCCTCGGTCATGGAAGCGTTCAGAGCGGGGTGCTGCTGCAGAGCCTCAGCGGTTGCCTGGACGAAGAAGGGCAGGAAGGTCAGCTTAGCGCCCTCACGAGCAGCGAAGCCGTCCTTAGCCTTTGCACGCAGCTGAACGATGCGGGTCACGTCAACCTCGGTGACCTGGGTCAGCTGGGTGGAGATGTCCAGGGACTCACGCATACGCTTTGCAATAACCTGGCGGATACGTGCGGTCTTCTCGACGGTGCCACGCTTGGGGGAAACCTCGAAGGTGTGCGGTGCCTTTGCGGAACCAGCAGCCGGAGCAGCAGCTGCAGGTGCAGCGGCGGCGGGAGCAGCGGAACCCTTAGCAGCGATAGCAGCCTGAACATCCTGCTTACGGATGCGGCCACCAACACCGGTGCCCTTGACGGTGGACAGGTCGATGCCGTTGTCCTTAGCGAGCTTACGGACCAGCGGGGTCACGTATGCTTCGCCCTCAGCAGCTGCCGGAGCGGCAGGTGCAGCGGGAGCTGCAGGAGCTGCGGGTGCAGCCGGAGCAGCAGGAGCCTCAGCAACCGGAGCCGGAGCAGCAGGAGCCTCAGCAACCGGAGCGGGTGCAGCGGGAGCAGCCGGTGCAGCAGCAGCGGAAGCGTCGCCGATGATAGCCAGAACCTGGCCAACCTCTGCGTCCTCATCCTCGGGGATGCGGATCTCGAGCAGGGTACCTGCTACGGGGGAGGGAACCTCGGTGTCAACCTTGTCGGTGGAAACCTCAACCAGGGGCTCGTCAACCTCAACCTGCTCGCCAACTTCCTTCAGCCAGCGGGTAACGGTACCCTCGGTCACGGACTCGCCCAGTGCGGGCAGTACTACGGTGTGGGACATAATCTTTCCCGTTCTCCTTGTGAATGCTTGAACTAGAAAAATGTGAGCGGTGACCCGGATGCGCGCCGTATGCATTGAAGCACGTCGACGCGCATCCGGATAGGGGCGTTGTTCAGCGGATACGCCCGGCAACCGCTAACGACCAACGGTCGTCAATACTAAGCTGACGCGCTAACGCCAGTCAGCAAAAATTATGCGCTGTGCAGCGGGGTGCCGTTCAGGACCATTGCAGCCTCACCCAGGGACTCGTTCTGAGTCGGGTGTGCGTGGATGAACTTAGCGACGTCCTCGGGGAATGCTTCCCAAGCAACCCACATCTGAGCCTCACCAATCTGCTCACCCATGCGCTTACCAATAGCGTGAACACCAACGATGGGGCCGTCCTTCTGGCGGACAACCTTCACGATACCGGTAGCACCGAGGATAGCGGACTTACCGTTACCAGCCAGGTTGTACTCAGCGGTCTCAACGTTCTCAGCGCCGAACTTCTCCTTAGCCTTGGGCTCGGAGTAGCCAACGGAAGCGATTTCCGGGTCACAGAAGGTGACCTTGGGGATGTTCACGTCTTCAACGATGGAGGGGTTCAGGCCAGCGATTTCCTCAGCAACGAAGATACCCTGCTGGTAACCGCGGTGAGCCAGCTGAACGCCGGGGACGATGTCGCCAACAGCGTAGATGTTGCCAACGCCGGTGTGCAGGCGCTCGTTAGCCAGGACGAAGCCGCGATCCATGGGGATGCCCTGCTCCTCGTAGCCCATGTTTGCGGTGTTCGGGCCACGACCAACAGCGACCAGAACGATCTCTGCCTCGAAGACCTTGCCGTCAGCCAGGGTGACCTTAGCACCGTTAGCGTCCTGCTCAACCTTCTCGAAGAGGGTGCCGGTGTTGAACTTGATGCCGCGCTTCTTGAACGCACGCTCCAGAACCTTGATGATTGCCGGGTCCTCGTTGGGAACCAGGTTCGGCAGGCCCTCGATGATGGTGACGTCAACGCCCATAGCGTTCCACATGGATGCGAACTCGCAACCAATCACGCCGCCACCGAGCACGATAGCGCTCTTGGGCAGGTAGTCCATCTCCAGTGCCTCAGTGGAGGTCAGAACGCGACCCTCAATGGGCAGACCGAAGGTCTTGGAGACCGAGCCGGATGCCAGGATAATGTTCTTACCCTTGTACTCCACACCGTTTACGGTGATGGTGTCCTGAGCGGTCAGCTTACCCTCGCCGGGGATAACCTCCACGCCCTTCATCTTCAGCAGGCCTGCAAGACCCTTGAACTTACCGGAGACGATGCCGTCCTTGTAATCGCGAACCTTGCCCATCTCGATGGACTGCAGAACAGCGTTAACGCCAACCTTGGACGCCTCGCGTGCCTCTTCAGCCAGCTCAGCAGCGTGCAGGTACGCCTTGGTGGGGATACAGCCGGTGTGCAGGCAGGTGCCGCCGACCTTTTCCTTCTCGATCAGGCCGACGGTGAAGCCTAGCTGGCGTGCGCGAATAGCTGCAGAGTAGCCAGCGGAACCGCCGCCGAGGATGAGGATGTCGAATTCTTGAGCCACGATATTGCTCCCTTGCATAGTTGTGGGGGCTAAAGACCCCTGCAATGAGTTCTTTACCAATTTATTGGTAGGTTCCCCAGCATGCGCGAAAGGCCCGCGACTCACAAAAATCGCGCGCCCCTCCGCGTACGCAGAAAAACACTTAATACAACAATACCCCCGTTGAGGGTCGTTTAAGTTCACTCAGGGCGGTTTTAGCTGATTAATCACCCAAACAGCGCAAATTTTTCACCACTCAAGAAAAGCGGTGCGTCATAGAACGGCGCGGTGACAGGACCACCACAGCGGTCGCACAGAACGCAACCAAGAAAAGACACCAAGAAAAGATGCCAAGGAAAGACGCAGCCAAGAAAAGACGCAGAGGAGGGCTTCCCGGCAGAAATACCGGAAAACCCTCCTCTGATTAGCTCTATGCTGAACGGCTACGCACCAGCTAGGACGCGCGCCCAGCCAAGCAGACTACTTGGCGTAGGACTGGATGAAGTTCACCAGGGTAGCGGTACCGAAGCCGGTACCCTCCTTCGGGGTGAAGCCGTAGGGTGCCTCCTCGTTGAACGCGGGGCCCGCAATATCCAGGTGAGCCCAGGGGATGCCCTCGCCCACGAACTCCTTCAGGAACAGGCCCGCAGTCAGTGCGCCACCGTAGCGGGAACCAATGTTCTTGATGTCAGCGACGGGGGACTCCAGGCTCTTACGCAGGTAGGACTCCAGCGGCATCGGCCAGTACGCCTCACCCGCAGCGGCACCGGCTGCAATCACGCGGTCGCGAATCTCCTCGTCACCGAGCAGAGCCGCAGTGCGCAGACCCAGCGCAGCCATAGCGGCACCGGTCAGGGTAGCGATGTCCAGGATGACGTCCGGGTTCGACTCAGAAGCCAGGGCAATACCATCAGCCATGACCAGGCGGCCCTCAGCGTCAGTGTTCAGCACCTCAACGGTACGACCATCACGCATGGTGATAATGTCCTCCGGGCGCAGTGCGTGACCGCCGGGCATGTTCTCAGCCAGGCACAGGTAACCGGTCACAGCAACCGGCACATCCAGCTCAGCAGAAGCAACCACAGCGTTCAGCACGGCAGCAGCACCCGCCATATCGCACTTCATGGTCATCATCGAGGCGGCAGGCTTCAGCGAGTTACCACCGGTATCGAAGGTAATACCCTTACCAACCAGAGCAACGTGAGCCTTCGGGTTCTCCGGGGTGTACTTCACAACGGCAAGAACCGGCTTGCGGGGCGAACCCTGACCAACACCGGAAATGCCGCCGAAGCCCTCCTCAGCCAGGCGGTCGTGGTGGAACAGCTCAATCTCAATGTTCGAGTAATCCTCAGCGACCTCAGCAGCGAACTCAGCGAAAGTCTCCGGGTACAGGTGCGACGGAGGCAGGTTCACCAGACGGCGAGCATCCTTAGCGGTCTCACCCAGAACTAGGGCGTGCACCAGAGCCTCTTCAGCCTCTTCCTGATCAATCGAAGAAACAATCAGAATGGACTCGATCTCTTCCTGGACCGAATCCTTGGTCTTGAAACGCAGGCCTTCCTCAACGAAGTTACCCAGCACAGCGCCGTGAGCAATAGCCTCAATTTCCTCGACCGAAGAAACACCGAAGTCGAAAGCAATCTCCTCAGCGGAACCAACCAGCTGACGGGCCGCAGAACCGGCAGCGTAACGCAGAGCGTCCAGGCGCTCCTGACCCTCAGCAGCATCAGAGCCCAGACCCGCCAGCGCCACAATGCCGGCACCGGTGTCCTCAAGGCCGGGCAGACGCAGCAGCTGATCGGGTGCACCCGAGGCGCCCAGCGCCTCCAGCAGCTCGTTAATACCCTCAACAGAGTCCTCAGACAGGGAGCTCGGCGCCAGGTATGCGCCGTCCGAACCCTTCAGAACGCCCAGAATCAGAACGTCAGCTTCGAGCGCTTCAAGGTCGGTGCTGTGAATAGACAGAGACAGAGACATCGTTACTCCTTTGCGTATGTCTTCTCAAAATAGTCGGGGCACATCCTCGCGCCCGAAAAACTCAACTGTAGGCCCTCGAAGAGTGAGGATGAATACCGCCGCGCAAAGCCGCGCGGACTACTGCTTCTACTCTACACGGATATGCAGGAGGGCGTGAGGTTCAGCTCTCACCCCGAACAGTCGACAGCACGGAAAAACGCACAAGCAGCCGAGCTACAGCGTCTTAAGAACGTCGACGAGACGCCAAACAAGTTCACCTATTGCGAGAAAAGCCCGCACACTGTCGAGACAGCGCCGTGGTGGCATAAAATGAAAGACTACGGAAAGCGTCAGATAACAGAAGACGCCCCTTCGCCCCAACACCTCGGGTGCCGGCAAAAACACTCAGCCCACCCCGAACGCGGCGCGAACCAGACAGAAGTGAGGAGGCGTAATGCTCAACCCCGAAGATCTCTACTTAGCCAACACCAAAATATTGGACGACCCCAGGATGCACGGGCTAACCCTCATCATCGCCCTCTCCAGCCCGCAAGACGCAGGATCCACCGCAGGCCAGCTCGGACAGGTGCTGCTCAGCGAACTCAAAAACATTGAAATCGTCGAGTTCGACAGCGACCAGCTGCACGACTACCGTGCCCGCCGCCCCTACATCCGCTACGAAAAAGACCACTTCGAAAAGCCGCAATACCCGCAGCTGAAGCTCTACGCCGTAGAAGACAGCCTCGACAAGCCGTTCCTGCTACTCACCGGTGCCGAACCGGACCTGCAGTGGCAGCGCTTCGAAAAGGCGGTGCTGACCATCGCCCAGCGAGTCAAGCCCTCCCTGGTCGTGCTGGTCTCCGCATTCCCCATGCCGGTGCCGCACACCCGCCCCTTCCCGATTACCGCGCACGGCTCCCGCAAGGACCTGATTCGCGGTATCTCCCCGTGGAAGCCCAGCGCGGACGTGCACGCAACCGTCACCAACCTGCTGGAAGTGCTCTTCACCGAAAACGGAATCGACACCGTCGGCTTCGGCGTGAACATTCCCCAGTACATTTCGGAGGCGGACCTGCCGCAGGGCACCCTCACCGCCCTCGAACACGTGGGCATGGCGGCGCACCTCTCCCTGCCCACCGAGAACCTGCGCGAAGCCGCACGCCACGTGCACAGCCAGATTAACGATCAGGTCAAGCAGAACCCCGAAATTGGTCGCATGATCACGACCATGGAAGAGAACTACGACGAGAACTTCCGCACCTCCGACATTGCGATTCCCCTCTCGCGACGCGACGCGCACAACGTGCCCAGCCGCGACGAGATTGGTGCCCTCTTCGAACGGTTCCTCGACGAACAATAAGGTGCGCGCGGTAGAGGATGCTGCGGAGGCGTGCGAGTCATAGGGGCGCGGATGGGTCGCCCGCCAGATAGTGTGCGTGACAGATTATGACGCGCCACCCCGCGCCGCTGTGGACAAACCCCCGCGCATAAACGAACAATACGAATAAATCTGTGGAACCTTCGGACACATGAACCGAAGTATCCACAGATTTATTTGTTTAACCCCGAACCCCACGCAAACCATGCCACCGTGAAGGCATGAACGCAAACAATACCTCCAACGGCAATACCCCCAACAGCGACCACCTCCACGGCGGCTACGACACGCCCCCGCCCATCCGCAACGAATACGACGTGCTCAGCTGCGCCCTCCACCAGCACGGCTACTGGCCCGACCACTCACTCATCATCCTCACCGCAACCGACAACACCCTCGGCCCCAGCCTGCGCGTCAACCTACCCGACGAACCCTGCACCCACAGCGAACGCGCCGACTTCCTGCACGAAACCTTCGCCAAACTCCCCACCTGCCACAACGGCGAAACCCTCACCCGCTTCTACGCCATCATCATCGACGGCGACAACACCGTACGCCAACGCCAACTGCACCCCAACACCGCACAACTGGCCGCCATCGAAGAAATCCAACGGGACGTCGACACCCAAATCCCCATCAACGCATGGCTCCACCTGCTCCACGACCCGCGCATCGTCAGCGAACTACGCTGCGAAGACGTCATCTACGCAGGCGGCGCCAGCATCTGGGCGCTTGACCCCGAACAGCAGGCACTCACCCTCCTGGCACCCATCGAAGAAATCCGCCACAGCAGCTACTACACCTGGCTCACCCGCCACGGCGACACCATCGCCGACACCGCCGAACACAACTACGCCCACAGCCCCTGGGACACCGACCCCACCACCGACCCCGAAACCCGCCACGACTGGGAAAACGCCGTAGAACTCTGGGACCACACCCATACCACCCGCCACGACGAAGCCCGCAAGGGCGTCCGCACCATCTACCGCCAAGCCCAAATCGACCTCTGCTACTGGGACGCCGCCATCAACGCCGCCGCGCACCTGCTCACAACCCACCCGGTTGATGATGCCGATGCGCCCACCATCGGCGATGCGCCCACCATTGGCGACGCACTCCGTGAACTCATCCCCGCCGAAGTCGCCGGGCACCTACGCGCCTCCATCGCACCCGCAACCCTCAACCCCATCACCGCCGAAATGCTCACCTACCTCGCCGGCTACGGACTCAACCACGCCCAAAAAGCGCTCGCCTACCTGCACTACTCCGCCCAATACACCTACCACGCTTTCGGAGGCGAATACCCCAGCATCAGCCCCAACCTCGCGCCGCTCGAACCACCCCACTACGGAACCCGCATCACCCGCAAAACCTACATACCCGCCAGCTTCACCCACGCATTCAGCACCGCACCCGGCACCGAACAGCGCCACGTACGCGCCGTGCCCGAAAAATGCGTGCAATGGCAAGACTGGATCCGCCGCACCCACCGCACTATCCAACAGAGCCGCACCATTCAACAGAACCGCAGCAACCGGCACACCAACCTCAACGGCTGGGCACTCGAAAACCTCACCCCCGCCGACCTCGCCAGCGCCGCCGAACTCAACACCATCAGCCGCGAGGTGCTCTCGCGCCTCGCCGGACACCCCGAAGACCACAACGCCCACAACACATTCGAGAACCTCAAACAACGAATCGACGAAAGCTGCACCACCAGCGAATACCTCACCACACACCATGCCGTCTACACCCACTACCTCAACGCCCTCAAAGGAAAACTAGACAGCCCCCACTGGGCACGCCTCAACGCACTCGAACTACTCACCAGCCTGCTCACACCCCACAGCACCGACGGAGAATACGCCGCACTACGCAACACCCAAGCCTGGGCCAACTGGTACAAGGGCTACAGCACCTACGCCCGCCTACTCCGCCAAGAAGCCCACCGCCACACATTCGGAAAGGACCTCAACATCCTCGACGTACACCTCAACGCAGGCAACCTACCCGCCTGGATCAAACACACCATCTGCGGCGAACCCGGAACACACCGCCAACCCGTCAGCACCCTCAAACCCAGAAAACCCTAAAGGCGAGGCATAAAACGCAGGGAGGGGCGCGCCACCCCGGCACGCCCCTCCCACACACGCCCACTCCCACACACAACCGCACCCACCCAAAACACCCCCAAACCCACCCCGACCAGCGCGTCAAGTTGAAAGCAACCAAAAATCTGCAATACTTATATATTGACCCCGTACAGTCAATGCGCTACAACGCGCCCTCAAACCGCTCCACACAACGAGCAACGGAACCCTGCAAACCGCCCAACGCACGCGGAATAAAACCCGCCACCACAGCGTTAAACCGGACAAACGCAGCAAACACCCCGACCGAGGACGCCAGCACAGACTTGACAGGGTCTTAGGTGTTTTGCAGACAAAGCACCCCACCACAAGCCAGAAAGGGTTCTAGTGGCACCTGCAACCAGCAAGAAGACCGCGACCGGCGACGCAACCGAAGAAACCGTCGCAAAAACCACCACCAAGACCACCCGCACCAAGAAGGCAACCACCAAAGCCGCAGCGGCAACCGAAGACACCACCGGCGCAACCACCGAAACCGGTGCAGAAACTACTGCCGAAACCGAGGCAGACAAGCCCAAGCGCACCCGCAAAACCACCACCACCGCAACCAAGCGCAAGACCGGTGGCCGCCGCAAAAAGAACGACGACGACGAATTCGACCTCGTACTCGACGAAGAACTCGAAATCACCGACGGCGAAGACGAAAATGACGAAGAAGACGAAGAAACCGCAGCCAAAATAGAAGAAAAGAAGGCCGCAGAAGCAGTAGCAGCCAAGGGCTCCGGCTTCGTCCTCACCGCAAACGACGACGACGACGCACCCGCACAGCGCGTCGTCACCCCCGGCGCAACCGCCGACCCCGTCAAGGACTACCTCAAGCAAATCGGCAAGGTCTCCCTGCTCAACGCACAGCAGGAAGTCGACCTCGCCAAGCGCATCGAAGCAGGCCTCTACGCCGAACACAAACTCGCCGAAAACCCCGACCTGGATAAAGACCTCAAAAAAGCCCTGCGCTGGGTCATCCACGACGGCAAGCGAGCCAAAAACCACCTGCTCGAAGCCAACCTGCGACTCGTCGTCTCCCTCGCCAAGCGCTACACCGGCCGCGGCATGCTCTTCCTCGACCTCATCCAGGAAGGCAACCTCGGCCTCATCCGCGCCGTCGAAAAGTTCGACTACTCCAAGGGCTTCAAGTTCTCCACCTACGCAACCTGGTGGATCCGCCAGGCCATCACCCGCGCCATGGCAGACCAGGCCCGCACCATCCGCATCCCCGTGCACATGGTAGAAGTCATCAACAAGCTCGCCCGCGTGCAGCGCCAGATGCTCCAGGACCTCGGCCGCGAACCCACCCCCGAAGAACTCGGCAAGGAACTCGACATGACCCCCGAAAAGGTCATCGAAGTCCAGAAGTACGGCCGCGAACCCATCTCCCTGCACACCCCCCTCGGTGAAGACGGCGACTCCGAATTCGGCGACCTCATCGAAGACTCCGAAGCAGTCGTCCCCGCAGACGCAGTGTCCTTCACCCTTCTGCAGGAACAGCTCCACTCCGTGCTCGACACCCTCTCCGAGCGTGAAGCCGGCGTGGTCGCAATGCGCTTCGGCATGACCGACGGCCAGCCCAAGACCCTCGACGAAATCGGCAAGGTCTACGGCGTGACCCGCGAACGAATCCGCCAGATCGAGTCCAAGACCATGTCTAAGCTCCGTCACCCGTCGCGTTCGCAGGTACTGCGCGACTACCTGGACTAGGACTCCGGTTACCAATAGCGGCGCACCGGTTCCCGCTCGCGGGGGAGTGCCCCCTCTGCGGCGCTGGGGCGCCTTGAGGACGGAGCCCCCGCTCCGCGTGACCGGCACACGGATGATGCTCGCGGTACAGTTCTGCGCAGCCGGCACCGCGGACGATGCTCGCGGGGGAGTGCCCCCTCTGCGGCGCTGAGCGCCTTGAGGACGGAGCCCCCGCCCCGCGTGCCCGGTATGCGCCTCGTGCAGTATCAGCTACTCGCTTTGAGCGGATGCGGTTGCCTCGCCCGTAGCGTCTGCTTGGTTGTCGCAGCCTTGATGAAGGGTCTCAGACTTGATAACAACGAACGCATTATCTTCAGAACGGCGAACAACAAAGACCCGTCGCGTTAGCTGCGGGTCCTTAAATTTCTTACCCTCAGCAGAGCGAACGTTGCTCCAGTCTTCACAGAACGTGATGGTTGCGCCGGTGTTGTATGAGACAGAACCATCGTCGTTCATGGTTCCATAGGTGACTGGATCGATGTTATTGAAGGCAATTTCGCCCTTGATAGGACCGTGGTTTTCTTCTGTGAACTTTTGAATATTCTCCACTTCCTCCTTTGTGTCTTCCAGGAAGTTTTTATCCACGTATCGGAGCAGCTCTTCATCACTCGTGTGCTCCAGATTCCCATGCATCCATGCATTCCAAATGAGTCGGTACTGTTCCAACGCATCGTATGCAGCCTTGAGGGTCGCATCTGCTGCTTCCTTCGACGGGTTATCCAGATCAACGTTCGCACGAATCAGCACGGGCTCATAACCCGTCGGAGTGGGTGAAGGAGTGGGAGTTGCAGAAGCTTCCGCGCTTGCCGATTCAGCGCTCGCGGAAGTGGATGCGCTCGATTCTGCACTAACCTGCGCGCCACCGGAACAAGCGGACAGGGTGAGTATCATTGCCGCTGAGAGCGCGGCAATAGAACTACGGTTAAACATCATTGTTGGTTCTTTTCTGGTGT
>ERZ772953.464-NODE-464-length-12893-cov-3.306045_pt1 | contig 12893 bp, 21 predicted proteins | sample MGYA00580685_ERZ772953 | MGnify/ENA primary metagenome ERZ772953 (study PRJEB29015, sample SAMEA2738080) | human oral metagenome | biome: human oral; feature: human-associated habitat; material: saliva | place: China | collected 2209 ...
TGATATGTTGAATATATGTGATAAATATAATAATACCAATGCTTTTTCGGTCAACATTCTCTTCAACATTCTATGCAACAACAAAAAAGAATGTTGACCCTTAATTTTTTAGAATGTTGACTTTTTCAAGAATGTTGACCCTAGAATGTTGACTTTTTTTTAGTAAGGATTCTTCCTCTTATATCCCCTTTGAACTCCATATTTTCCAAATTTAGATGAGGTTTTCATTTTTTCCCACCCATTTAGAGATGCTAAGACTTTATTAATCTCAATGCTGTCACTTTTTTTCATAAATCTAATACTGTTTTTCAATGCTTCTTCCCATATTTCAGCAGCACAGATTTTATCCCTTTGTATTAAGCCATCATGAAGTAATATTTGTTCTTCGTATTCATCTAAAAAGGTCCTTTTTGCAAAAGCATCTAAAGAATTCCAATTCTTTGGAATTTTCTTATCTAAGTAGTCTAAAATTATCCCCTTAAATACATTATCTTCAGAGTGAGCCTCTTGCTCTTCCTTAGCGATTTTCTCAGCTTCTTTTGATAAAACCAAACTATAAAATTCATTCTTTGCAAGCTCACAAGCCTCCGCCCATATCTGTTCTAATTCATCTTTCAAATCATTAAAGATAGATTTTATAGGCTTATGTATAAAACAATCTATTGGCCAGAATCTTCTATTTCCAGTTTCATCTCTTAAGAAGTTAGTATCATTTGCTGTTCCGAAGAATGCACATCTTCTTGGATATTTTTGGGCTCTACGTCCATACGATGCTCTAAAGATATCATCTGTTCTACTTAAAAAGTTTTTTACCAGGTTCAACTCTGACTTTCTTAATGAACTAAGTTCACCCATTTCAAGTATCCAACTTCCTTGAATTAACTCACAAGCATCTTTACCTTCTACATTAACTAAACTATCGTTATACCATTCCATACCTAATATCTTTAAAAAGGTACTCTTACCTACTCCTTGTGGTCCTATTAAAATAGGCATATTATCCCATTTAATTCCGCCGAATATAGCTCTTCTTACTGCTGCAACTAGAGATTTCTCAGAAACTTCTCTAGTATATACATTATCCTCACAACCCAGGTAATCTATGAATAAAGTTTCTAACCTTTTTTCTCCGTCCCATTGAGTTGATTGGAGTCTTGTTGCTACTTTATTTTCTGCATTTTCTTCTGCAATTAGATTAACTCCATCTATGATTTTATTTGTAGAAGTGATTCCATAATTGCTTTCTAAATACCATCTAAGACCTGCATCATCAGTATCAGTCCAAATTCTGTCAGGGATTTCAAATTTTCTATCCCAAGGTACTCCGTCTCTCACTAATATTCTTGATGAAAAGATATCTTTGAAAATTTTAAACTTTAATTCTTTATCATTTCTTAGAATTAAAATTATGTTGGCCAGAGTGCTAAGAGCTTTCATACCATCTGCACTGTACTGGATATTATCTTTCCAGTTGTCATCATCTTCAACTATTTCACCTTCCAAAACTTCTTCATTCTTATCATTTACTATTGAAAATTCTGCTATAGCTTTTTGTTGTCTTTCTTTTAATAAATCTTTTCTGACATCTGTCTTTGCCATCACCCATTCTTTCATAGCTATCCAAGATGGTAGTTTGGCCACAGGAGTTTTAATATCAGCTTGAGTATCTAAATGCCCGAATTTATGTAATCTTACTAAGTCAAAAGCATTTACTAATTTTTGACTGCAAGGGTCAGTAGCATGGTGAGAATATAAGAAAAGTCCATCTTGATATACAATAGCTCCTGCTGTAGTACTTCCACCTATAAATGTCAATCTATCAGCTACGTCACAAGTTTCATAAGTTCCCGGCAAAAACTCTTCTATAGCTTGGTATATATTAAATCTTCTGCAAAATGCTCCTACCATTCCTTCTTTTTCTAAAGGGTTTTCTTGCTTCTTCAGCATATTCTGATGTAGCTTTTGAACATCTGGAACTTCTGGCCAGGTTGATATATCTTTCCAGTTGTCATACATATTAAGTATGGCCGCACCATCTAACATAGGTTTATCGGCATAAGTAAAGACATAATCACTATCAATAGAATGACTTGGCCAATACATTAATCTAACTGCTTGAAAGGTAGTAGGGTCACAATATCGTAACCCTATAAACGATGCTACCTTTCTTGCAATAGGCTCATATTCTTCTGCACTAATATCTTCAGCTAATGGAAATATGACCCTTATTCTAGGTTTAGTAGTTTGGTGCTTACGAGTGCTATACACTGCATAAGCACACTCTAAACTATTAAGAGTTTTAATAATCTTAGTATCATCTTCATAAGCCAAGTTATCTAAGTCAAGAGTTATTAAACTTCTGCTTTCAACTGCTTCGCTTCTTCTTAGATTCCCTTTTAACTTTCCACCAACAAAGCCTCCAACATCCTTAATATCATCTTGCTTAGACTTAGAATAAGATAAGAACTCATCTAATGTTTCAGCTGTTATTTTTGGTTTTCCTAATCTTTCAACAAATTCAGACCAGGTAATTTCAGTTGTTACCCACTGCTTGGATAATCTGTTATTTGCTTCTGATATTATTAATTTTCTTGAGTTCTCCATCTGTTATCTCCTTTTATTCTTTAAGCAATTTATCTATCAAATCTGAAGCTTCTTCATATTTAGCACTGAATAATTGATTAAAAATTCCATTTAAGATTAAAACCTTCTTAGCTTTCATATCTTGTGTTATTCCACCCATAATATTAAGCCAATTAGATTGACATCTTTTAGCTATTTCTTCTTTCTCATTTAAAGCTAGTTCATGAGGTATTACTTTTTTCATATCTATTAACCAGCTTAAATATTTTTTAGCTTTTTGATAGTCCTCCTTACCATTTTTCTTCTCTGCTCTAATAAGATATTTAGTTACATTTCCTTCTAAAAAGAACATAAAACCTATATCTCCTAATCTTCCTCTGATAATATCTATACTTTCAAAATTACAACCTGGTATTTTATAATGGCTTGGGCTATTTACATTATCCACTTTCTTTTCCAAAGTTCCCATTAACTTATCTACCTTTTTTTCTGTATTTTCTTCTCCAATAATATCTATTACTTTTTTTAGCATTGTGGAAGTTTCTATATCTACTCTTCCATTTTCTACAAGGGATAAAAATGATTGAGTTGCACCTATCTTTTGAGCAAAATCCTTTTGTGTTATTTTGTTCTTTTCTCTATATTCCTTAATTCTTTTTCCTATTTCCATAATTTTCCTCCTTTAAATTTCCTTGAATTTCTTTAAATATAAATTATATTTTCCATTTCTTTTAATGGATCTCATTTTTTCCATACATACGCCAGGAGTTCTTCCCAGCATTAAGGCTATATCTTCCCATTTCATTGTTTGTCTATAACCTACTAAATCTATTTCATCTTCTTTGCTCCATTTAGTTTTGTGATTAGGAAATAGTTCTGGGTTATACATTAATCTCTTAGAATTTTTATATCTTTTAAATCCACTAGAATCTACATAAAAATCTGCCATAATTTCCTCCTAATCTTTCATATAATAACTACCAGTAAACCCAGCAGCATTTAATATTAATCCCTTGGCCCAACTTATTTCTTCAGTCATAGTTTGTATAACTTCTTCTAATTCAACTGATGTTGGAACATCAAGTATTACCTCATCATGAACATGAAATACTATTGGCCACCCTTTTGCTTTTATTCTTAAAAGTGTTTCAGTTAAGCAATCTCTCGCTATGGCCTGTACAATATTTTCCGTTAATTTTCCTCCATAAGTTGGAATTACTTCCCACTTTTTAGTGGTTTGGTTAATCCCCATATAATGCATCTGCATTTGTCCAAACTGATTTTCTTTTAAAAATGGTTTTGGATAGAAAAGTTTTCTACCACTAGGTAATTCAACAGTGAAAAAGTCTTGGCCATAAATAAAGTCATACTCTCTTGCTAACTTTACGCACTTAACCATTTGAGGTTCTCCAGTTTCTAAAACTTCAACTGCAGCATTTTCTAATGCATACCACAGCTCCACAATTCTTTTTGATGATTTTCTCCATCTATCAACAATGTCTTTCATTTCTTCATCAGTCAGCCCCATATCTGCTGCACCCATAGCAGTTAAAGCTCCAACACTACCTTGGTATCCTAGTGCTAGCTCTGCAACTTTACCTTTAGCTCTAAGATGATAATTTTCTTCTCCTTTTGCTATGGTGTTAATAGGTACTCCAAACATTTGAGAGGCTGAGGCTTCATAAATTTTTCCATGAGTTTTGAATACTTCCATTCTCCACTCTTCACCAGCAAGCCATGCTATCACTCTTGCCTCTATTGCTGAGAAATCTGACACAACAAAGTGATTACCTTCAGATGGTATAAATGCAGTTCTAATAAGTTGTGATAATGTATCTGGAATATTTCCATAGATTAGCTCTAATAGTTCCCCATCACCTTTTTTTATGATATCTCTAGCAACATCTAAAGTTTCTATATAATTACGAGGTAAGTTCTGTACTTGAACTAATCTTCCAGCATATCTTCCAGTCCTGTTGGCTCCGTAGAACTGCAAGAGCCCCCTCACTCTCTCATCTTTGCACATAGCTTCGTCCATAGCTTTATACTTCTTAACAGATGTCTTAGAAAGTTCTTGTCTTATTTCTAAAACTCTTCTAGCTTTTCCTTCTTCCATGGTGCTTACTAATTTTTCAACAGTAGCTTTCTGTAAATTTTCAACTTCCTCTCCTGCTTCTTCTAACCATTCTAATAGTTGCTTAGCAGAGTTAGGATTATCAAGTTTAGTTATATCTCTTGCTTCTTCTAGTAAATTAGCCCTTGATAATGCATCTATATATAAAGCTCCATTAACTAAATCACTGTCTACTCTAACTCCATATGCATTCATAAAGGTATCTAGTTGCCAAAGTTTCCACTCTCTGTCAGGAACAGGAAAAGAACTTAATCTTCTACCTATCTCCATTTCTGTAACTACGTCTTGGATACAGTATTCCTTAAATAGCTCCCATTTTTCAGGAGCATGTTGAGGTAAGTTTCTAGTTCTATTCCCATTACTTTTAGTAGCTTTGCAAGGTATACAGAAATATCTAATTAAAGCACTACCAGTTGTTAGTTTCTTCTTGTCTTGTGGTAAACCCATAGCATTACCAATTGCCGCAAGTCCTGCGGTATACCCACAATATAACCCATGTACCATAGTGCATTGCCATTGTTCTAATGGAGTTTCTATTCCTGCCATATTTAAACACTGCCACTCAAAGACAGCATTGTATGCATACTTAACACAATCCTTGTCTTTCAAAAGTTCTAATACTTCTTGTGGTATAGCTTCACCTTGCGCAATGTCAACTATTTTTACATCGTGATCATCAATGGAGTATGCAAATAAAAGTATCTGAAAATCAGCACTCATTGCGTATTTGTATGAGCCAGATTTAGTAATATCAACAGAGCTAAATGTTTCTATATCTATATTTAAGGTTCTCATAATCGCTCCTTTTTGAAAGTGAAAGGCAGTTTTCACTGCCCCTCTATTAATCTTTTTAACTATAAATTTTATAGTATTGGCTCACCAGTTACTGGATCTATTTCCACTTCTCCAAATTCTTTTTCTGCTTTAATTCCTGCTGCTGATAAAGGTTCTCCGTCCATTAGCTTTTGCACATTACCTAATCCACAACCTATTCCTTTTTTTCCACTTACTGCATAAGGGAAAAAGTTTACTGATACTCTTGCATATACTCCTGAGTAAATCTCAGATTGATTAAGAATTGGCTGAGCTCTCACATCTACTATTCCAGGTTGATAATCAATTTTTGCACTTGCTGTAAACACCCAATGCCCTTTACATTCTGGTCCAAATTCTTCTCCATCAGATGGTCTTGTTCCATCACCATCGTAAATAGGGATAGTTGGTTTTGGAGGTTTTACTCCATTCCATACACTGTTAATTCCTTTTTCTATTGCTGCATTTATTGCGGCATCTAATTTTGCCTTTGTTTGTACATCAGTTTTTGGAACTAAAATTGTACAACTGTACTTTTCTTCTTTCCCTTTTTCTGCTGCATAAGGTTTAAATAAATGTACAAAACTTAATCTTACTTTTCCTGTCATTACTCTTGTTTCATTAGCCATTAATATCACTTCTCCTTTATAAACTATTAATATCTTCTACTACACTAAATTCATCTTCTGCCTTTATCTTGTTTGTTATAGCTTCTCTTTTATCAGAAGCTTCTACAAGAGTTGGCTTTCCTACATTCATAGCTATTAAATCTCCAACTAAATTATTAAATTCTTTTTTACCTACTGTCTTTTCCATTTGTGCTAAGGTTAAGTATTTTCTTTCAAATAGCAACTCCTCAGCTATTCCATTATCAACAAGTACCTTTATAGCCTCATCAGTATTTGTGAAGCTTCTACTGCCTCTACCTTTAACTGCCTTCCAGCCAGGTACTTCATTCCCTTTTAAACTTTCAGATAGTGCATAATCTTTTAAATCATCAGCCCATTTAGCTAAGTCTTTTGCCTTTTCTAATATCTGTCCTATTTCTTCCAGGGTTAATTGGTCAGCGGCTTTAAACTCATATTTTGCAAGTTCAAGGTTTGCATTAGCTCTTTCTCTACAAACAGCTTTTGCTTTACAAAACGTGCAATGCTCTCCACAGTTAAAATCTCCTTCACCTTTTAAAGCCATAGCAGCCTTTTCCTGAGCTATCTTTGCAAACTCTAATAAGTAATCCAATCTACATTCCCAAGTGTCTATAATTGCCAAGCGGGGCTGTACAATAGACATTTTTATATGGGTTATTGGAAATATCATTTCATAAGCTAGATATGCTCCTAATGCATATAAAAGTAATTGAGCATTATTTTCCACATTTACTGGTACTCCTTTTCCATATTTAAAATCTATAATGTGTAAGGTATCATCAGCTATTAAAATACAGTCAGCAGTACCAAAGCCATCAGGAACATACTGTGAAAAATCCACTTTCTGTTCCACAGCTGTATGAGGAGTAGTTGAGTAAGAGTACATTTGTTCCTGGATAAACTCCACATATTCATCTGTGTACCCTTGCATTTCTTCCTGGTAAAGTTCTTTATCTTTAAGTTTCTTCATAGATGTGGTAAATTTCCTAGAAGTTAATCCAGGATCTATTAATTTTCTTACCTTCAATTCTGCTATTTCATGTGCCAAACTACCTTCTTTTGCATATTCACTTTCTACATCTTCAAATTGTTCACAGAGCTTGACAGAAGGTGGACAAGCTATCCACCTTGCAGCACTAGAAGGTCCTAATAGTGCATGTGCCATTAAACATCAGCTCCTAAGTTTTTAAGTTCTTGAACAAAAGCTCCATACTTTTCTTTTGGTAAAAATGTAATAGCTTTAACTTCAAAACTAGCTAATAGATTTACCAAAGCTACTCTGTTATTATCTATGTCTTTATTTACCCAAGCTGCTGCTATTTTTTGTAAATCCTGAGCAGTATATTCAGCTGTCTTAGTTGGTAAAGGAGTTACAACCTCTGCAGGTGCTTCTTCCTTTTTGGCAGGAGCTGTTGGTAACTTTTGAGTAGCTACTTCTTCTACTTTTTTAACTGGTTCTTTCTTTTCTTCAACTTTGACAGTTGCTTTTTCCTCTACTTTTGCTTCTGCTCCTAAATTTTCTTTCATAGAGGTTGTTAAGCCCTCAGTAGTTACACCAGAACTCGCTTCTATAAACTCTCTTATTTCCTTTTTAACTTCTTCAACACTTCCTGTAAATTCTACTTTTACCATTTATTTATCCTCCTATTTGCAATTTTTTAAAATTTGTGGTACTTTATATTTAAAAGTTGTATGTTTGTCTGTCATACATATCTTGTAAAACTGCTATACCATTATCTTCTAACACCAATTCATACCAAATTCCATTTATTAAAAATTTTGTCATTTAGTCCTCCTACAATTTATCTACAAGTCTTATAATAAGTTCCCCAACTCTAATCTTTTCATTGATTACCTTAATTTCTCTAAAATCATCCATATAAACTTCTAACATTTCTTTTATAATTTCTTGTTTATAGCTAGATTTGTTAACAGGCATTTCTTTTAAAACCTTGTATTCAGAACCTACTTTTTCTAAATATCCTTTATTTTTTAATCTATTTAAATATGTTTTAACAACTCCCTCTCCCATTTTTAAATCTTCAGCTATTTCTTTATTCGTTGCATAAGTATTACATCTTAAGTATTCCAGTACTTCTTCTATTTTAGTCATTTCTATCAACTCCTTTAATCTCTTAATGCCACAGGCATAACTATATAAAATAGATTATCCTTTCTGAACTGACAAGCATTCCTATTATTTTTAGCTAAAGCAATATCAAATTTTTCATCTTTCACATACTTTAGCCATAAGTCCATATATTTAAAATTTAGAGTAGTTTTTAACTTAGATCCTTTATTGTCTAGTTCTAAAACATCTAGCAGCAGTACAGAATTTCCATTTGGATATGCTTCTACTATTAGTTTTCCATCTTCAAAAGAGAAATATCTCTTTTCATCAGAACTATCTATCAGCTTTAGCATTTTCCAAACTAAATCATCCGTAATCTTGTTTAACGATCTTGCTTTTGTATGGCTTCCATATTCATAACCCTCAATAAATACCTTAATGTCGGGTACTCTTTCCCTGTTTACAGGTTCATACTCCGTTACTTCACTACCTACTTGAATGGCTAACTTCCCATTGTTTAGAACTGCCATAGAGTGTGCCTTTTTTAGTTCTTCTAATGCGTCTGCTGAATACATCATCATCTTATCTGAGCCTTGTAATTCTTCTCTGGTATCTTTTATTACTGCCATTCTGTAAGTATCTGTAACCCCAACATATTTCCCAGAAATAATTAGTCCATTTAACTCTTGATTTTTAGCTATACTAGAAAAGTGCATTAAACTTTTTATTTCTTTTTCTTGTAGCACTAAAACTTGTTTTCCCATATTTTGAGCATTATATTCTCTTATATTCAATATTTCTTCTCCTTTCTTATTTCTGCCAACTTAATTTTAATCTTAGCTATATTCAATCCTGTCTTAGTTAACTCAGGAACAGAACTAATTAATCTGCATTTATTAAGAACCTTCAATTCATTTCTTGTTACACAGATTAAATTATCTATGTCTAAGTTGCTTCTATCTCCATCCGCAAATATGATTACAGCACCTTTTGGAATCTTCTTTTTGTGATATTGTTCCCAAACTACTCTATGTTTCAGAGCCCATCTTTGCCACATACTGTTTTCATTGGAAACTTTTATTAGTGTATAACCTTCATCATTAATTCTTTCACTTCCAACAGGTAGCCAATTTTTAGGCTTGTGGTCTTTTTTAAAAGATGTCTTGTTAGCCCCCATATACCCTTTCTTTCCTTTATTCCAAGGAATATAGTTTTTTTTAAATCGTCTTAAAGTTCCAGTATTAATCTTTTTTCGGCTTAGTAAACTACTTAATTTGTCAACTGTCATGCCTAAATCATATTTTTTATTAAATATTTCAGCTATTTCCTTATAGGTTTTTCCAGGAGCAATTTCCCTTAAAAAATCTATAATATCATCTGTATATTTTCTTTTCATTTTTTAACCTTCCAACATCTTTGGTAGCTTATTATCAGCATTTAACATATCATCTTTAAATTTTGCTGCTCTTAAAGCTAAATCACCATTACTTATAATTACATTTGCTATCTTTATCATGGATTCGCTTCTAGCTATTTCTTTTTCAAGTTCTTCAGATGATATATTCTCTTTGCTTAAATTATTCAACTGTTCAAATAGCTTTGTATTCAAATCAGATAGTGTATTCATTCTTTTCTCTCCTTCCAATCCATTTCTTCAGCTTCTTTCTTTTCTTTATATAACTTGATTGCCATACCTTTTGCACTGTAATTTCTAAGTCCAAGGACTTTTTCACGACTTCTTTTTTTGTAAGCTGCATTTTGTTTAGATTTATCTCTCCAGTACTGTTTTTCACAAGCAGAAGAGCAGTATTTTACTCTTTTATCTTTTGGATCTATAACATAGACATGAGCTCCACAATGAGCACAAACAAATTCACGAGGACATTCAACATTCTTATAAAACTGATTAACTCTTATTTTCATTATTTTTCACCTTATCTTTTTCAATTTCTTCTAAAATCATCGTCCAGATTCCTGTTACTCCATATTTTCCAAAACCTCTTAAACATACAAACTTAGTTCCTTTATGAATTTCTATATTTTTAAACTCATAATCTATACAAATTCTGTACTCTCCAACAACCTTATTAAGTTGTAGAGTATAGATATGTTTAAGTATTTCAGCATTACCATCTACATCTTTTGAATCCTTAAAGCAAACAGTAACTTCTTTATTATCTATCCAAATTTTATGGGCTTCTTCTTGCATAACTTCTAATATTTTGTCTATAAATTTGGCTTTTAACATAAAATTCCTCCTTGATATTTTTTATTATTTGTAGTAAAATCAAGGGTAAGTAAGGGTTTACCTACCCTATTTGTTTTGAACATCTGTTTTAGTTTGGTCGCTGTCAACAGATGTTTTTCTTTTTTCTAAACCATATCTTTCTCTCAAATAATTTTCATTCACCTTCCCTTGTATAGTTAAAAAACCTTTTTCTTTAAGTTCAGAATTAAGTGTCCTAATAGCTTTATATGCCATTGCTTGACTACAACCTAATAATTCAATTACTCTATTTACATCTGCAAACTCAGTCATATACATCACGCCCATTCTAATAAAATTTCTATTGGTCTATTTATGCAGTACAAAATTAGTTTTAATAACCACTTAACCTTAAATTTAACAACCTTCATTACACTGGCTTTTTTGAAATCATCATTTCCCATTATTAGCCTCCATTTCTATGTACTTCTCAATAATTTCAACTGCATCAACTAGCTTAATTCCTGCTGGAAAAGCTATTATATTTACCCATTTTTTAAAAGTTTTACAGTTCATTTTTCACTCCTTATTTCCCGTAATAATTAGTTTGTCCTTGAAAACCTTTTATAATTTCCACTCCTATAAAATCAAAACCATTTGAGCCTCTGCTGCACCATCTTTTTTCATATTCATTAACTTCTCTGCTAGTTCCAACAAAATCCCAAGATGAATATGAGCTATCTCTACCAAATGCACTAAGTTGATTAATTCCGTAGATTTCTCTATACACCACTGGTCTACTTACCTTATGTTCAAATATTTTAAATTTATCTTGTATAGTTTCTATTTTTCTCATTTTTACACCTCTTCTATCTCATCCCTTTATAAAGTTTTTCCAAGTTTACTAAGGCTATTTCTAACCTTGGATGACTGCTATTAACTATTTTTCTCTTTGTTTCTGAGTACTAACTCTTAGCCAATTCCTTATTAGAATAGTGTTCCAAATCTATCCCTAGTAAATCTAGTTGAGCCTTACCCTCAAGTTCTGCAAGCCCAAATATTAATCTTGCTTCATGATTTTTGAAATATAAATCTTCCATATTCTCTCCTTTTAATTTACATATCCTAAGCTTTTCACATTCCCATTAACAATTTCTATAAATTGACTACCTTGATTTTTGCAGATCTTATAAATTTCTTTATAATGTATTTTATTTTCCATAGAACTTGTTATTAGTTTTGTAAACATATCTTCTAATTGTCTTATTACCATCAATATTCCAAAATCGACCTTATCCCTTGAATTTGCTTTTATCCCTATCAAAGAATTAACTAACTTACTATAAGTCATATATAGTTTTTCTGAATGTTGACTTCCTTGTTTCTTTGCATATTCTATTAATACTTGAATAGCATCAGTTTCTTCTCTTCTTACCAACTTTCCTTGTTGTCTTGTTAGTAGCCACTCACTCTTAGTTTTATCTAAAATTGCTTGTTCCAATACTTCTATATAAGATATAATCGCTCTTCTAACAAATTTACTTTCTCTCAATAAAACTTGTTTAGCTTGATTAAGAGTTAAGATGAACATTGGTTGTTCCTTATTTTGAGAGTTCTTGTAAGAGGACAGCAAAATTTTTTGCTCTCTTATTTCTACTGAAAATTCATCTCTTATTATTTCTAATAATGTTTTATGTTCTAATTTAACAAACTTTCCTCTATTCTTTTCAGCTTGCGTAAGAGTATTATTTTTTAACTTTTCCTTATACTCTTCTTTTCTAAAAAGATTTACTTGATCCAGTAATTCCAAACTTGTTATTTGATTTTTTAATCTTAGTTCAGTCATAAAACCTCCTTAATTCCAAGGAATTTAATCATTTTTTTCTTAACATCTCCTCCATTTCTGTTTCCTCTAATTATGTCAGAGCAATAAGATGGTTTTATTCCAAGTAGTCTTGATAATTCTGCTTGAGTGATACCTTTTTCTCTTAATACTCTTTTTACCTCCATTTCAAAATCTAATCTTGTCATATATACCTCCTTTTTTCATATTAGATTGTAAAAAGTAAATTTTACATTTTTTATGCTATAAATTCTTAGCAAATATATTGACAAAAAATGCTCAGACGTGTACCCTCAAACCAACAAAAAAGCACTAAAGGATTGGTTTTACGATCAATGGTTCAACTTTAAACAAAAATACTTATTCTAAACTCCAAATATTTTTTATTTTTAAACGATATATCTAGTCTACCAATAAAGATAGATGGTAGCATTTAATATTCAGCGTCTGATTATTTACATTAAGGAGTTCCTAATAAATTCATATGCTTATTATAATGCTAAACCTAACATTTGTCAATGTTTTTTTTTTAACATTAATAAAACTTTTGTATCAATAATGGACAACTTCCTTATGGGTACTTCTCCCGTTCGTAC
>ERZ772953.467-NODE-467-length-12877-cov-2.670254_pt1 | contig 12877 bp, 11 predicted proteins | sample MGYA00580685_ERZ772953 | MGnify/ENA primary metagenome ERZ772953 (study PRJEB29015, sample SAMEA2738080) | human oral metagenome | biome: human oral; feature: human-associated habitat; material: saliva | place: China | collected 2209 ...
ATATTTCTTGATACGGAATTCCATCACTTTCTTCTTTTATAATCAGCAATTGATCATATCTTTTTTGGAAAATCCATCCTTTTGGTAAATTTAAACTCAATTGAGATGTATCCGATACAATGGCTTTTTGAATAGCTGACACATTTTTTGCACTCAACAAACCTTCAATTTTTTTAGATATTTCCACTAAAATAACTTTTTGCAATCCTACTGGTTGCTTCACAAAATTTTCCAGTTTCCAAGACCAACCGTTTGGTAATTCTACTAACTCTCGTTCCATCCATTGATAAGCTAAAGTCAAAACTAATTCTTGTTGTTCTTGTAACGTTTGCGTAAATTCTTGGATTTTTTGATTAAATTTAGGGTTTTCCTGTTTAAAAAGCGGAATGATTTCCTGTCTAAATCGATTTCTTGTATATTCTAAACTTTGATTCGATGCATCTTCTCGATAAGGTATTTGATGAATCGAAGCATACTCGTATAACTCTTCTTTATCCACTGTTAAAAAAGGGCGAATGAGATAGCCATTACCAAAAGAACGAATTGGCTTCATTCCAGCAATTCCTTCAAGCGTACTTCCTCTAGTTAATTTCATTAAAACCGTCTCCGCTTGATCGTCTGCATGATGAGCCACCACGACATAGGAAGCTTTATGTTTATTCATAGACTCTTCTAGTTTTTGATATCGAAACTTTCTTGCTTTTTCTTCAATCCCTGTTGTCTGACTTGCTCCTTGTTCCCAATGATACACTTCCAGTGAAATATTTCTTTCACCACAAAAATCTCGAACCATCGCTTCTTCTTCATCTGATTCTTTTCGAAGATGATGATGAATATGAACAACTGAAAAATTGAGTGTTTTAATTTTTTTTTGAAGTTTAAAAAAACTATCTAATAACACCATCGAATCTACTCCACCTGAAACAGCTAATAAAAAAAATTCCTGTTTCCAATTAGGAACAAACTTCGTTAAAAATGTTTCCACTTCCTTCATTCAAACACCTCCCATCTGATTGATATCTTCCAATGACAAAAATGAGACTGGATATTTCCAGCCTCATTTGAATACTTTATTATGAACGACGTCCGCCACGTCCGCCACGTTTACCTTCTGTATTACGTTTTAATGAAGTTAAACGATCTTCAGAATCTTTTAAGAAGGAACTCATCATTGCATCAAAATCATTCACTTTTGCTTGTGATGGAGATTTTTTCTCAAATGCTGGTGCTGATTTAGCTGCATAAGGTTTTTTAAATCCTTGACCTTCTTGATTGCGTGGAGCTGATTTTTGGAATTTTGGCTTTTCTTCAACAGTTTCTTCAGAAAAATCAGCACTTGCACGACGAATCGATAAACTTACTTTTCCGTCTCCAGAAATTTCCATTACTTTTACTTGTACTTCATCTCCAACTGTTAAGACATCTTTAATATCTTTAATATAAGAATTAGATACTTCACTAATGTGAACCAAACCTGTTTTACGGTTTCCTAAATCCACAAAAGCACCAAAATTTGTAATACCAGTTACTTTACCAGGTAAAATATTCCCTACCTCAATTGACATATAAAAAGCGTTCCTCCTTCAAATTTCCCTTTTATACACACGCTTGACGAGTATAAAAGATTATTTCCAACACTTGTACACTTGCAACTATTAATGACGAGACTGATTTTCTTTTACTTGTTGAATTTTATTTTGTGCAGCATCATCAGGTGTATTAAAAATAATTTCTCCTGATTTACTTAAGTAATATTCACTACGTGCAAGTTTTGCAACATAATCATCTTGTTGTAATAACTCAACTTGTTGAATTAAAGATTTTTGTTGTTCTTTTACTTTTGCTTCTTCTTTTTTCGCTTCTACGATTTGCGCTTCAATCTTGCTAGCTTGATTCATTTGTCCAACAATTTGTAAAATCAGTGTTCCAATAACAGCTAACACGATCGCCATGAATAACGAATGCCATACAGCTACTCGTTTCCAAACAGCTACTTTAGGTAAATGAATAGTTTTATGCAATTTTTTCTTTTTTGTTTTAAACACAATAATGTTGCTATTTTCTTGTTGCTGTTTATTCACTGCACTGACTCCTTTAATGATTATATGACGAGTATAACAAGAATATGATAACTAGTCTATGCTTTTAGGAAAATTTTATAAAAAAAACTCTTTCTTAGCTAGCATTTTCTAGCTAAGAAAGAGTTTGCTATTTCAGAAAAGTCTTATTCGTTAATATTCTTCTGTCTTGAACTTAATTTTCTTCACTTCTAAATCAGAATGTTGTTCTTCAATATACTCCTGAATTTTCTCAATGACAATTTCTTCTTCATGTTCTACTCGCACAATCAATTCAAATTGACCATCTTCTAATTCTTTTGCTTCAACTTGAATCGCCTGATACTCTTCCAAATGACAAAAATCATATAATTTTTGCATAATTGTGACATCTGGAACTAAACAATGAATACTTACTTGACGATTTTGTGCCTTTAATGGAGATTCATGTGTCAATAATTGAATAATAACGACTACTGCTGCACAAACAACTCCGAAAATCCACATGCCGCCACCAATCGCTAAACCAATCCCAGCTGTTGCCCAAATTCCTGAAGCAGTTGTAATCCCACTAATTTTCTTATCTCGCATAAAGATAATGCCACCACCGATAAAGCTGATACCACTAACAACTTGCGCAGCTACACGAGCTGTATCAAATTTTGATGTATCTAAAAACGCTTCTTTAGAAATTAGCATCATTAACGCTGAAGTCAAAGCTACGATTACATGCGTTTTTATACCCGCTTGTTTATTTCTTGATTTTCGTTCATATCCAATAGCCAATCCACATAAGCAAGCTAAAATAATGGCTATTAAATGTCTAACTTCTAATATTGCATCAAAATTTCTACTTAAAATTGTTTCTACCATACTTGCTCCTCTCATGAACATTGAATTTTTTGTACTGTTATCAAAATGATAACGTGCCCATTATTCTATGCTTTTCTTCCATAATTGTCAAGAAATCTTATCTTTCAATTTAGGCATCATGAATTGGAGTAAATAGAATAATCATTACTTAGAAACACTCATGATTGAATCTTTCATATTCTTCACTACAAAGATATCGTAAAACATCTTCAGTATGTTTCCAAATACAATCAAAATTCCAAAAGCCATCCATAACATTTGAAGATTCATCGTTCCAAGAAACACACTTCTAACTACCTGTCCAATTTGAAGTGCACTCGCATGATCCATCACCTCTATTCCAAATGAGAAATGATCATAAAAAGTATGAATCATCATCATAATTTGAAGATTAATAAAGATGGAATCTATCTTCAATTCTTTATTCTGATGAATTTTTCTACTACTCAATCCTAATAAAATCATTAATACAACTGTAAACACAAGCGTTAAGTCCACAATAACACCAAAAGGTAATGAGTGAAACTTTAGAATTGTGCCCTTTAAAATCATTGGACCAAACACAGCTGTCATTAATAATAGTTCTAGTACTAGAATTCCTTTTTTAATTTTGAAAGGTAGTTTCATCATACTAAACAATGCCAACAGAAAAGCTAAACAACTGACTCCCATCGCTCTCCACGATTCATACGTCACTTCAACAATTCCTTTTGTACTAAAGTACAAGCCAAACAAAAAAATTAGAACTGACGTAATTATTGCAACACCCATATAGATTTTACAAATTTTATTCATCTTTCTCATCCTTTCTTTGATATGAAATCGTTATTTTCTTCACATATAGTATAATGAAAACATTTTTCTTTCTCAATATGTTCTCTGTTTAAATTTTTCTAAAAAAATAAGAGAGGTTGACGAATCAACTCTCTCTTCTCCGTTTTAAAACTCTTCTGTTTTCACTACTTGTTTCTCTTCTAAAATTGTAAACATTTCTTTGGCATCTTCTTTTCTTGTTGAGTCTAAAATCGCATCTACACGAACTGTTACAGTCTTATTTCCAAATTGAATGGTAATAATATCTCCTACTTTTACATCTGTTGAAGATTTTGCCACTTTATCTTGTACCGTAATTCTTCCTTTATCAGCTACTTCTTTTGCAACACTTCTTCTTTTGATCAGTCGAGATACTTTTAAATATTTATCTAATCTCATCCTTTTCCCCTCTTTTCTTCCATTTTCTTGTAAATCTTAATAGTGATTTCCCTTTTGGAATCATTACCCATTCACGAAGGGTAAATAACTTTATTCGAATTGCCCCTATTATAAATACGATGATACCAATACTCACTAATAATAGAGCAATCAGTGTATCTTTTGTTCGAGAATCTCCGGCTGGAAAATAGCATTCAAATAGGCTATTCAGAATTCCTACAACGATTGCCATTCCAATCGTTACAATTCCTAATTTTATCATCATTGACTTTTGATGATTCGAAGACGACTTACTCTCTCCACTCAGCATCCAAATCATTCCTAGCATTACGAATAACCCTAAAATTGTTGCAATACTAGCCCCTAATGTTTGAAACTTGGGAATTAACCAAAGATTGCCGATTCCTTTAGCAAGAAGCCCAACCAACAAAGCCATAAGCGTAATGGAATATTTTCCAGTACTTTGTAATATCCCATGGTAAGCCATCATCATAGAAGCTAACACAATACTAATACTATAAACACTAAGCACATCGTTCCCTTGAATATCTCCAAAAAGCATATGATTAACTCTTGGTAAAATGACTAATAATCCTACTGTGGCTACCACTGAAAATACCATTGTCATCTTTAAGAGAGACTGTTTCAATTGTTCAAATTCTTCTAAATGTTGCTTTGTATAACTACGACTGAGTAATGGTAAGTAGCTTGAAGAAAATCCTACTCCAACAACCATCCCTAATTGCACCAGTGGTTGTCCTCTATCAAAAATCCCTTTTAAATCTTTAGCAATTTCTTGACTGATTCCCTGTTCTACTAAACCTTTAAACAAGGTAAATGAATCCACTAATTGGAACAATACTAATATAGAACTTAATAAACATATAGTTCCACCTTCAATGACTAATCTCTTTAGCAATACTCCCCATTGAATCTTATGAGGTTCAATGACACGACTGCCATTCCAATTTTCAAATGAGTCTGATTTTTTATAATACAATAATACAAAAGTTGCCATCACTGCAGCCACAACGGCACTCGACATTGCCCAAGTTCCCACTACATATAAATCATTCGTGAGACCTCCATAAAAACTGGCAGCTAATAAGATCACACTTACTCGAACGACTTGTTCCATTACTTGAGAAACAGCCGTTGGAACCATTCGATTCGTCCCTTGGAAATAACCTCTCGCAATTACCAAAAATGGCATCATTAAAAACATCCACGAAACACTTTGAATGACTGGGGATAATAAAGTATCTCCCATCCATGAAGCAATGAGTTCTGACTGTGTATATAGAAGTGAAAATACTCCTACCCCTATTCCACTTAAAATCCAAAATAATCGTTTTAAAAGAGGAGTTAATTCATAATCCGAACGATACTGAGCAATTAATGATGAGACAAATACTGGAAAACCAGAGAGAGCAAAGGTCATTCCAATTCCATAAATAGGATAAACTTGCTGATAAACGTAAAAACCAGTATTTCCAACCATATTTTGAAAAGGAACTCGATAAACGGCACTTAATATTTTCGCAATGAAGGCTGCTAGTGACAATACCAACGCTCCTTGCATCATCTGTCTATTCGATTTAACCATTGGATCCCCCTCTTGTGTTCTTATTCATTTTCCTCTTTTTGCGCTTCTAAAACTTCACAACATTTTTCTAAGAAAATTTTGATTTGTTCTAACCATAAATCCGTTGGTTGATTCGTTACATTGAGCAATACTTGTAAAGTTGTACCTTTTTTAGTAACTTGAGCAGGTAATTTCACTGGCCCAAGGGCTTCAAAAATGGCAACTCCTTCTAATTGTTGAGCTACTGGTTGAGCAATAGATATAATGATTGAATATTGTTTTTTCTTAATCGAAGTAATCGATAATTGCTCTGCAAAATATTTTAGCATTCCAACTTCTAATAAATAGCTCACTTCATCAGGGAATTCTCCAAAGCGATCAATAAAATCATCTAATAATTCATGATACGTTTCCATACTATCAATAGAACGAATTCGTTTATACATTTCAATTTTTTGACGTTCATCTTGAATATAAGTAGCTGGAATATAAGCATCTACTTGTAAATCAATTTCAACAGAATCTTCCATTGTTGGGACTGCTTTCCCTTGTTTTTTCAATACTGCTTCACTCAACATTTGAGAATATAAATCAAATCCAACAGAATCAATAAATCCATGCTGTTGTTTTCCTAATAAATTCCCTGCACCACGAATCGATAAATCTCGCATCGCAATTTTGAATCCAGAACCTAATTCTGTAAAGTCACGCATCGCTTGCAGACGTTTTTCTCCAACTTCTGTTAAAGTTTTATCTGGTTGATACATTAAATACGCATACGCAATACGGTTGGAACGTCCCACTCTTCCTCGTAATTGATATAACTGTGACAATCCCATATGATCCGCATTTTCAATAAATAGGGTGTTTACATTTGGAATATCTACCCCTGTTTCAATAATTGTCGTTGTCACTAAAACATCATATTCACCTTCAATAAATTGATATAAAATATTTTCTAAGGTCGTTTCACTCATTTGTCCATGAATGACTCCAACTCTTGCTTCAGGAACTAATTGACGTAATTCATCTGCTTTCTTCTCAATGGTTTCCACACGATTGTATAAATAGAAGACTTGTCCTCCACGAGCTAATTCCCGTTCAATTCCATCTTTAATTGTAATCCCTTGTTGCTCCATTACAAAAGTTTGGACAGGATAACGGTTTGAAGGTGGTGTTTCAATAACGGATAAATCACGTACTCCTAACATCGACATATGCAATGTTCTAGGAATTGGCGTTGCTGTTAGTGTTAAAACATCGACTTGGGATTTCAATTGTTTCAAGCGTTCTTTATGTTTGACACCAAATCGTTGTTCTTCATCGACTACTAATAACCCTAAATCTAAGAAATTCACATCTTTTGATAAAACACGATGCGTTCCAATCACGACATCTACTTGACCTTTTTTCAACCCATCAATAGTTTCTTGTTGTTCTTTCTTCGATCTAAATCGACTTAACAATCCAATCGTAAACGGATAATCTGCAAATCTTTGAACAAAATTTTCATAATGTTGTTCTGCTAAAATCGTTGTTGGTACTAATACTGCTGCTTGTTTTCCGTCCATTAAAGCTTTGAAAACTGCACGCATCGCTACTTCTGTTTTCCCATAACCAACGTCTCCAACAAGTAAACGATCCATTGGTTTATCTTTTTGCATATCTGCTTTGATTTCCTCAATACTTCTTAATTGGTCTTGAGTTTCTGAATAAGGGAAGGCATCTTCAAATTCTTTTTGCTCTACGGTATCCTTGCTGAAGGCATATCCTTTTTCCGCATCACGTTTTGCATATAATTCAATTAATTCATCGGCAATATCTTCTATTTTAGTTTCAACTTTACGTTTCGTTTTAGCCCATTCGCTACTTCCTAATTTATTTAATTTAGGAACTTTTGCATCCGAAGAAACATATTTTTGAACTAATTTAATTTGATGAACAGGTACAAATAAATGCCCTCCATCTTGATAATGAATCGACATGTAATCTTGATGGACACCATTAATTTCTAGTGTTTCCATCCCTTGATACACACCCACCCCATGATTGACATGGACAACATAGTCTCCAACTGCTAATTCTGTATAACTCTTCAATCTTTCCGCATTGGAAATTTTTTGAGTTCTTGGGGCACGTTTCGTTAATTTATTAAATAGTTCCTTTTCTGTAACGACTACAAATTTATCTTGTGGTAATTCAAATCCATGGCTAAAAGTTCCTACCATAATTTGAAGAATTCCTTCTTGTACTTCTTTTGTAATAGTTGCTGGAATATCAAAATCATGGAAAGTTTGTTCTACTTTTGCAGCTCTCGTTAACTGATCCACTACTACAATAACCGTAGCCTTTTGTTTTGCCCAACGATCTGCTTCTACTTTTACCATTGGCATTTGTGAGAAGAATTGTGTCATTGAACGTTCTTGAATATTATGAATGGCTTCAAACGTTAATCTTCCCAATCCTTTTTGGAATAATGAGAAATACGTTCTTGGTAGCGTGGAATCTTTTAATACTTTCTTTCCTTCAAAAATCATATCAATCGAACTAGCAATCATTCCTAATTCTAATTGATGAATTTTCCATAATCCTGCTTCTTCATGAAGTGAACGTTGTTTTTCTTGAATTCGAGCATAATCATCTACTAATAAATATCCTTTTTTAGACACATAATCTAAAATAGTCGTTTTATCTTTATACAATAGTTCGAGCCAATAAGAAATTTTAGGAGGAATCTCTCCTTCTTCTAATTGTGTCATCAGGTGATTCATTTGATTGGTTAATAATTGCGTACGTTCATCTGATTCACTACTCTTTATATCTTTTTCATAAGCTTTTTGAATCTTAGCTTTTGCCTCAAATACCACCTCATATTCAAATGGAATATCTGTTGCCGGTAAAAGAATAATATTTTCCACCATTTCAAGTGAACGTTGTGTTTCTGCATCGAAATACCGTAACGAATCTAATTCATCATCAAAAAAATCTAACCGAATCGGATGTTCTTGATCAAATGGATAAATATCGACAATTCCTCCACGAACCGAAAAATCTCCTGGAGTAGCTACCATTGCTTCTCTACGATAACCCATCCGTCCTAATTGAGTGACTAATTCTTCTACTTCTAACTTTGTTTCTCCAACAACTAATTCAATCGTACTTTTCTTCCAAACTTCTAAAGGTACTAATGGCTTTTGAATTCCTGATAATGGAACGACTACGATTCCTTTTTCTCCAGTTGTTAAAAACTGTAATGTTCGAATTCGATTACTCACCACTTCAGGAGAGTGAATGGAATATTCTGCAGCTAACGATTCCTCTACTGTAAATAAATGTACTTCATCCTCATACCACTGTACTAATTCTTCATATAATTGAGTCGCTTGTAACATTGTTGGCGTTACAACAACTATTGGTCCCTTCCAATTTTCATATGCATTTGCTACAGCTAAATGTTTCGCTGCTCCAGTTAACCCTAACACTAACTGACTTTGCAGCTTAGGAAGGTTTTCTATCCATTCTTTAAAACTATGGATTTGTTTTTTACTAATTCCTAATGGTAACATATCTATTCCTTTCTCTTTATATACGCACTAAAAAGGTTGAAACTTTCGCTCCAGCCTTTTTTTTAATTTATTTAATTATAACGATTCATGGTTTGAATAAAATTATCGCCTTTTATCCAATCTCTTAGCGCTTCTACGCTTTTATCCACAGAAGCTAAAATTTCTTCTTGTTCTTCCTTTTCAAAATTAGCCAATACATGATTAACCACACTTCGACCTGGAGCAGGTCGACCTACACCAATTTTAATACGATTAAATTGGTCACTTCCTAAACAGCTAATGATACTCTTAATCCCGTTATGTCCTCCGGCACTACCTTTTTGACGCAAACGAATTTTCCCAACTGGAAGATCCATATCATCATATAGAACAACAATATCTTCAATTCCAATTTTAAAATAATTCATTAATGGACGAACCGCTTGACCGGATAAATTCATATACGTCAACGGCTTCATTAAAATGACTTTTTCTCCATCGATATGTGTTTGAGTAAAAGTTGCATCAAATAATGCTTGATTAAATTCTAAATTTTCTTGATAAGCAAATTCATCAACGGTAATAAATCCAATATTATGACGAGTTCCTTTATATTTTGCTCCTGGATTTCCTAATCCAATAATTAATTTCATACGTTCACACCCATTTCTCTTTTGAGTCCTTCCTAGTATATCACAAACTGTTCAAAAATCGAAAAATTAATAAATAGATAGACCTGTGATAAGTTCTTCACATATATTTTTTTATATTTTCTACTTCTTTGAAAATATGTAAATCATTGTTTGACTGCAAATGAAAGGGAACGAAAACGTAAACATTACCATTTGAAAAAAGTTCGTTTTTTCAAAACTTTAGATTAAGTATCACAAATAAAATCGTGCTATACTATGGATAGTTATTCCACGAAGGAATAAGGAGGTAATACAATGGAAAAAACAATTAAATCTAGTAACAAGGTAATTTTAATAGGGGACGGTGCTGTTGGTTCTAGTTATGCATACGCACTTGTACTTCAAGGAATTGCTGAAGAACTTGGTATTATTGATATTGCAAAAGAAAAAACTGAAGGAGATGCTTTAGACTTATCACACGCTCTAGCATTTAACTCTCCTAAAAAAATCTATGCAGCCAGTTATGAAGACTGCCATGACGCAGATGTCATTTGTATTACTGCTGGTGCAGCTCAAAAACCAGGCGAAACTCGCATTGACTTAGTACATAAAAACTTAAAAATCCTAAAAGGGATTATCGATCCAATTATGGCAAGTGGATTTGATGGAATCTTCTTAGTTGCATCAAACCCTGTCGATATTTTAACATACGCAACTTGGAAATTCTCTGGATTACCAAAACATCGTGTTATCGGATCTGGAACTGCATTAGATAGTGCTCGCTTCCGTCAAGCAATTGCGGAATTAATCGGTGTCGATGCTCGAAACGTTCATGGATATATCCTAGGAGAACACGGAGATACAGAATTCCCTGTTTGGTCTCATGCCAATGTCGGCGGTCTTCAAATTTACGAATGGGTCCGTCAAAATCCAGACACAGATGAAGAAAAATTAGTCGAAATATTCTTCCAAGTAAGAGATGCTGCTTATGAAATCATTGCGAAAAAGGGAGCTACTTACTATGGTATCGGAGCAGCCCTAGCAAGAATTACAAAAGCCATTTTAAATAACGAAAGTGCTATCTTTCCATTATCTGTCTATCTCGAAGGACATTATGGACAAGACGATGTATATATCGGAGCTCCAGCTATTATTGGTCGAGATGGCATTCGTCAAATTATCGAAATTCCTCTAGCAGATGCCGAACAAGAAAAAATGGACTTATCTGCTTCAACATTAAAACAAGTCCTTCATGACGCATTTGAACGTTTAGAAAACGAATAATTATATACACTAAAAAGCACAAAATCTATGGCGAGCTCCAGCGATTTTGTGCTTTTATTTTTTTCGTAAAAATTCCTCATTCTCTATCATCCAATTTTTAAGTCCATAAATATGTGGCAATAAACTCTTCCCTAAAGGAGTTAAGCCATAATACGTCTTTTGTCCTGTAGAAGATTCTCCTTTTTTATAGACAATATGAATCTCGATTAAATCATTTAACGTTTGCGATAACATCTTTCTTGAAATCATTCCAATTTCACGCTCTAATTGTGCAAAATACATTTCCTCTTCAGCTAATATTAATACAATAAATATGCTCCATTTCCCAAGTAACGGCAAAGCTAACTCTCGTAAACATCTTTCTTTTTCCATAGGCACCTCAAAGTAACTTCTTTTCTAAAAAACTCATTCTGATTATTATTATACCCATAACTAGATATGATTGCTATAAAGGAGTGTTTCGATGTTTTTTAAAACTTTTGAATTCGAATTTGAAACAAGACGATTAATGTGGTATTGCCCCTATGGTGGAAGTGATTTTGCCGAAGTTCAATCTACTACAGAAAAAATTACAGAAAAAAATTATGAATCTTGGTATATCGAATGGTATAAACTCGGCAACAGATTAGTAACAAAAAAATTCAACAGTTCTATTTCTAAAGGAAAAGCTTATTTGAGAGCTAGTCGATATTTTCAAGCAGCTGAATTTTTCTTATCGCCTAAAGACAGCAGAAAACTAGATTGTTATCAACTATCCATTGATTATTTTTATAAAGGTCTTAATTTATTATCTATTCCTTATGAACTGAAGGAAGTCCCTTTTGAAGATTATTCCTTACGAACATTATTTTTTAAAACGAATCAAACACCTAAAGGAACATTATTCATTTGTGGTGGATTCGATGCCTTATTAGAAGAACTTTATTTTACGAATGTAAAAGCATCTTTAGAGGAAGGTTATCATGTCATTTTATTTGAAGGACCCGGGCAATCTAGGGCTATACGAACTTATCAAAAAAGTTTTACTCCACGTTGGGATTTAGTTGTAGAAGCTATCCTTCAGTCTTATCAAGAAGAGATTGTCTTACCAAAAATCGGAATTGGACTATCATTAGGTGGATTATTAATTGCAAGGGCATCTGCATTAAACGAGCATTTATTCGATAAAGTTGTACTATATAATTATTTTCCAAATATGTTAGACTCCTTTAAAACGAATATTCCGAAAATACTTCATCCATATTTAAAAAGTCAATTCCCACCTTTTTTAGAAAAAATGATTGAGGTATATATTTCTCATATCCCCTTTTTAAATTGGCAAATTGAACATGCAAAATGGGTTTTCGGATGTGATTCACTCAATCAACTCATCATTCGATGTCGAGATTTTTCAGAACTTCCTGTAAAAAATCCAGTTCTTATCTGCGTTGCAAAAAATGATAACTATTATCCTTCTGAATTAGCAACACAATATTTTGAACAATTAGACGTTTCCAACAAAAAAATGAAAATTTTTGACAAAAATCAGGACTACAGCGATCTTCATTGTCAAAATGGCGCTGCATTTGATACGAATGATGTTATTTTTAATTGGCTTTTGGAAGGTTGATGTGTCTAAAGCTCTTCTTTATGTTACAATAGAGCAATAAAATATTAGGGGAGTTAATTAGATGATTAAACTAATTGCCA
>ERZ772953.471-NODE-471-length-12785-cov-3.136764_pt1 | contig 12785 bp, 12 predicted proteins | sample MGYA00580685_ERZ772953 | MGnify/ENA primary metagenome ERZ772953 (study PRJEB29015, sample SAMEA2738080) | human oral metagenome | biome: human oral; feature: human-associated habitat; material: saliva | place: China | collected 2209 ...
CATTCATTTAATATTCTACCCAACCATTTCTAAATAATGAACTGGTTGGGTTGATATACTTAAATAAAAAATATAATAAGATGTACAAAAGAAGGTATTTAGGAAGAAGAACGGAAAAAGAAATTGAACAGGATGTAATGAGGGCTATTGCCACTATTATTTCAGAAAAAGGCATTTCTTCGGTTACCATCAAGGAAGTTTCAAATCTGTCTAAAACTGATGTTATCGTTTTGGAACGTAGATTTAAGAATGATGAAGGATTAATAAAAGCATATACTTCTCAATTTGATTATTTTCTTAACGATAATATTGCTATTAATCCAAACGATTATGAAAACGCCGAAACTTTTTTTATGAACTTAATCGAGAAATTTATAGATGCAATCTATAAAAATAAAGACATGCAATCCATTATGGTTTGGGAAATGTATGAAAATAGCAGCCTTACTCAAAAAAGTGCAAGAAAAAGAGAGGTTACCCTTAAGGAATTTTTACCGAGTTTCACCAAACAAATTAATAATGAGAAAATTTCACCAAGAGCTTTATTTGCCGTACTAACAGGAGGGCTTTACTATGTACTCTTGAGAGGGAATAGGTCTACTTTTTGTGGATTAGATTTTAGTACTAAATCGGGACGTAAACTTTTAGCAGAAACCATATTTAAAATTGTTCGGCAATTTATTAATGAGTAAGTCTATTTAGTCGTCTTTTAAAAGGAGTTATTTCAATGGTTTATAGTGGATAAAAATTAATAGAGTTGGAATATTTTATATTGATTTTTAATAGACCTGTACTTTTACAATCAATCTAATCATGTATAAAGAAAGTGAAAAGGCTTCCATGGAAGCTATGCAGTTAGAACCCAATGATGTGCTTGTAATGTACAATTATGCAGTTGCTTTATACTCAAATGAAAAATATTTAGAAGCCATTGTACAATTGAATAGAATACTTAAAAGAAGGATAAATTCTATTGCATATGGAGTTCATGGGAAAGGCCTGAAATGGGCAATGTCTATTAAAAACGACTCTTTATATCTAAAGGCTATTTGTCAATTAAATCTTGGAAACTTAAAAGAAGCATATAGCCTTATAGGAAAACACCTTGTCTAAACTTGCCCATACAAGGGTATGCTACAACATCCATATAAGGGTAACAGGCAATACCCTTATAAGGGTGTTCTTCATTACCCTTATATGGGTATCAAAAAACGTAAGCAATAAACGGGAAAGAACAGCGTTATATAGTTGATAACCAAAAACAATAAGAAGTTATGATAGAATTTGAAGTAAAATCAAAAAAGCAGTATATATCGGTGAACATAAGAGACAGACCCAAGACGAATACCGTATGCAGGCAATGAAGCCGATGGCTTGACTATCAACTACAAGGATAAGTACAACCAGCAGTTACAATCCATTAAAGACAATTACAAGACGTTCGACTTGCCATACAACGGGCAGGACAATGACGACTACGTGAATGGTCAAAGCTTCTGCTGCAACGACGGCACGCCGGAGGCGGCACAGGCTCGTGCTATGGCACGTACAAGAGCTGCAAATGGTAACTTCAAGCCGAATGACGACTACGAGAAGATGCAGTTCTACTACCATCCCGACCACTTGGGCAGCAGTAGCTACATCACCAACTTGGATGGTGAAGTGTCGCAGCACATCGAGTATGTGCCGTTCGGTGAAGTGTTCATAGAAGAACGTAACAATACTTGGAACACGCCTTATCTCTTCAATGCCAAGGAATTTGATGAGGAGACGGGCATGTACTACTATGGTGCGAGGTACTATGAGCCGAGGTTGAGTCTGTGGATGAGTGTTGATCCGCAATGGGAGCGTTTCCCTCACATGTCGAGTTATTCATATTCTTTTAATAATCCCATAAAATTCATAGATAATGAAGGTCATGAGCCTATAACAGCTGTTGTTGATGCAATGACCGCATTTGTTGTAGAAGCAGGATTGGATTTTGTAGGAAATCTGGTTCTGAAAAATATGAGTCCACAGCAAGCTCTTAATTCCATTAATTGGGGTAGCGCAACAGGTGCAGCAATCCAATCATATGCTATATCTTTAGTAATATCTGGTGCAGGGTCCGTGAAGGCTTTAAAAAAAGCTATGGAATCACCTTTGGGTCGAGTTGCTATCAATTTTATATCTTCGGTTACAAATAGTTTAATACAAGATTACAAAGATGGAGCTTTTAAAGATTCAAAAGGGAATTTTTCATTCGTAAAACTAAGAAATAAAATGCTTCCTATTATGGGTGAAGCTCTTGTTAGCGCCCTTGTTAGTGAGGGATTTACTAATAAGGCGAAGCAAATAGAAGCAAAATTAGAAAAGATCCATTCTGTAATGGATAATCAAAAAAAGAAATTAGAGAGAAACTTGGCGAGAAATGCAAGTAATAGAGTTATTTCTAATAGGATGAGAAAAGTAAACAATGCTCAGAGGGCCTATCTTAAGGAACTGGGTAAATATACAGTTTGGTCTGGATTTCAACAAGGGACCAGCGGAACTGTAGGAAAAGGTATGGGGACAATATTGAAATAATAACAAATGATTTTTAATATGCATTTAAGCAATATAAATCAAAAATCTAAGAAAGAAGAAAAATCTATCTATAAGTATTTTGTACGTTATTGTATAATTTTAATAATAGGGATTTTTCTTCCCCAATATGTTGGTATACATTATTTAGAATACTATTTTATATACTTAATTGTGATTCCTATATGTCTGATTTTCGGAATATATTGTAAATACATAAAGAAAATAAAAAGTACTCATTTGTATATGTCGCTTTGGGCTGCATTCTGTATTACGTTCACTACCTATACAACAATGAATGTTATTTATGCAGAAAAGCAGGATGTAAATTATTATTTTACCTCCGAGATAGAAACTGTAGCTTCTATGGGGTATAGGTCTCCCCCAACTTTATTTTTTCAATTGGACATTGGTGGTGTTGCATTAATAGTTAAAAATGAGGTTCCTGTTAAAGAAAAATTAAAAAATGGAATTGCAGTGAAGATTTCGGGACATTATAAAAAAGGAATGTTGTCATCTATCATGATTGTTGATTATACGCTTTATTGATAACACCTCCCGTGTGAAGCATGACGGCAAGGAAGACGCCGGTAATGCTCCAAATCGGGAGTTGCCAAAATAGTCATCTGATTATCAATGTGGTTTTTAAAAGATTAGGCGTAGAGGCAGGGATAAATTCTCTGCCTTTTTGCTATTTTACGCACTATAGCAAAAAAAAAATGACCTTACGAGAAGGCTTCGGTACTTTATGCTCCAGATTGGGATTTGATCCCCTATGTCTGTATTGCAGTGCAACGGAACGTGCCAATAGTGGGAAGAATAGCACGGGCATGGTAAGAACAAGAGCAATAAATCGAAGGGGATGACGTTAAATAATTGACAATCATTAATATGGAGGTATATGGATAAGCCTAAAATCACATCAACATCTTTGCTGGCATCAGTAGGCATAGGTAAACGATTGCAAAGCAACTGTCAAGAAATGAAGGTGAATGACAATGAAACACAAGTATTTGACATTCGGTATGGTACCACCCTTGTTTGCAGTCCGCTCCATTGACGACCGTCTGCGCACGGTTGTTGGCACAAGGCCGATATTTACGATGATTCGACTACCTTCGCGACAGACTACCAGTGCGTGGTACTGTCAGTACCACACGTTGGTAGTCCCAATACCACGGTTTGGCACGTGTCCCGACCATCCAGAAAACAACGTGAAGTACCATTATGGTGGTATCAACTCTTCTCACAACCGTATCGGCAGATTGATGCTTCGTGGGTCAGTCGTAAAACCCAGTTGCACTCCTCTCCCCTCATGCACATAATTTCATAAGCCTGTAAAGGAAGAAAGGAATGTCCGTTACTCCCCTGAACTGTGCCCTGAAGGCTTTGACTTTTGCGTTGAAGGATTCAGCATTGGCATTTGTGGCTCTGTTGACAAAGAAATTGAGTATGGTATCATAATGGTTCTTAAAGGTGTCAATCACCGTATAGAAGTTGTCCACCCCCAACTTCTCCACCTTATTAAACCATCTTGCCAGTTTCAGCCTTGCCGCATCCTTGATGCTTCTGGCATTATAAATATCGGTAAGTTCCATGGCCAGGTCATAGGCTTTTTTGAGTTCTGGGTAGTTTTCAAAGATTATTTCCGCCCTTAGCCTTTGCGATTCCGTCCACTTGGACTTGTGTTTAGTCAGTATAAACTTCGCTCTGGCAAGCAGTTGCTTGCGTGTGTCACCGTTGCTGTATCTGAATGGCTTGTAGGTTTCGTTCTTGGCTTTGGCTTCCTTCATCTCCTCATTTTCCTTATCCCTCGCAGTCCACCGGTAGGCTATGCGCATGTCGTCCAAAGCGTCATAGTAAAGCTTCTGCACATGAAACCTGTCACCGGTGATGAGTACCTTGGGGAACACCGTGTGCGCAATGATCATCATAGAGGAAGACAAGTCGAGCGTTATCTCCTTGACAGTCTTTCTTTTGGAAAGGTCAATCTTTTCTAGAACACGGATCACATCTTCGGCTTTTGTTCCCCTGACCACAGCTACCAGCGTACCCCTGCCACCTTTGCCAGCCTTGTTGGTCAGAAACGTATAGACCTCACCGCTGCTCAGACAAGTCTCATCGATACCCAGGCTCTCTCCCAGGTTCTCATCAAACAGCAGCCAGTCTCCGGCATGCGACAACTGCACCCACTGACGATAATCGCTGGAATGCTCCTTGTATTGGGTGGAAAGCTGCTTACCGTCTACGCCATAATGAGAGCCGATACCTGTAATGCTCTCTGCAGTAGACTCAATTCTATTCTTTTAAAAAAGAAACGAACTCAGGGGAAAGTTTGCTGCCCTCAGCCGTCAGGTCATCGTAAGAATAACTGAATATCTCACCCGTGGAACTGTCACGCCATTTTCGACGGCGGACATGAAGGTAAACGGGCTTGCCACGAAGGGGAAAGTCATGGACAACCCGTTCGGCGGTAAAGCCGTAACTGCTTACTGTGCCGGCCTTGCGGTCTGCCTCTTCCATAAAGTTACGCTCATCCAACCAGAAGTCTATCTGGGAAATGCTCTCTTGGATATCTATCACATCAAAATAATCTGCGAGTATCTCTGGAAAGATATAACGTAACAATTGCTCGGTCTTCATGATGCAAAGATAACAAATAACTATGAAATTATGTGTATGAGGGGAGAGGGTTGCAATTGGGTTTTACGACTGACCCCAAAAAACAGCTCACCTGACCAACTTTTATTAGTACTTATTTTATTGACTTTCATAAAGTTAGATTAAAATTTGAGCCTATTATACCACACGAATATCAATAGCTAAATACCATACGATTATGGTAGCATTTTTAGAAAAGAACAGCTTTCACTGTGTTACTGGCGTGCTATAAAATAATGATATTTAGAATAAGAACCAAGACTTTTTAAATGAAAGAGCCGTGATAATATAGTTTAAATATTCTCTGAAAATTACTTTGTTTCAAAAAGTATTTATACCTTTGCACTCGGAATACAAAAAGAGGCAAATAATTGCAGTTTGCTTTCGTTTTGGTGCAATTGTTCCAATAACCTTTGCGCAAGGTTGATACAGCCCCGTCTGGGTAAAAAGGCGTATACTTTCCAAGAAACGTTAGATTCCAGGATTTAAAACATTAGTAGTTTTTTTTAAGAAAGGAAACAGACAATGAAAAGAGATTTTAAGTTTGAAACCCTTAATGGTGAATCTATGTCCAATGTAAAAGGAGGAGGAGGCGAGCTAACAAAGGACACCCATATGTCACAGTCAACGGATCATGCGTGTGGTAGTCATGGTTGCCAATTTTCATCAGGGCTGCTCATCAATAGAGGGATAGTCTTATAGTCAAACAGAAATAGAATGAGAAAACAAATCCTTTAGACATTGGACATGGAAGCATAAAATTTTCTCAAACCAATTCTGATTGACTATAGAAAAGTTGCGAATCAGATAGTATAACAACTTTCTAAAATGTATAATGGGTGTGCTACTAATTTGTAGCGCACCCTTAATATATAAACAAAAATGACAAGTGTTTGCAAAAATGATTTGAAAGAATTTGATTTAAATAATCAAATATACATATTAGACCCACTAGATTTGGAATTGTATCATATATATTCTCCATTAGATATAGAGCGTTTATATGAAAGTGTCATTATGCCCAAAAGAAATAGTGTAAAAATATCTTCGAGTTATAACTTTGACAAATCAAGTAGAAAAATAGATGTTGTTAGTTTGGACATTTCTCACGGATGTACTTTGAAATGTTCTTATTGTTATTTGTCAGCAGGGTATCATAAAAAAGAGATGATGTCTAAAGAGCGCTTTTTAGAGATACTAAAATTTCTTGCTAAAAATAATTCTAGTAATGTTACATTTTATTTTGCAGGAGAGGGAGAGCCAACTTTAAATTTCAATTTATTAAAACAAATTCCAAAGCTATGCAAGGAATTCGGATTTGAAAATAGTCATTTTGAAATAACGACAAATGGCACATTGTTGTCTTCTTCTGTTATTAAATTTTTTGAAGAGGAAAAATTTACTCTAGCTATTAGTCTTGATGGAGATAAGGAAAATGATAGCAAACGAGTATTTCTAAATAACAAACCAAGTTTTCCTTTAGTCATCAAAAATATTCTTACCCTTAAGAAAACTAGAATAAAATTTGCGTGTAAGGCAACAATTATGCCAGAGAATAAGCATATTGTACAAATGTTCCATTTTTTCGAAGATAACGAAATTCCTTTCTATCATGGGTTCGCTACAAGAGCATTTAATGACAGTTATTTGCCTCAAATAGAAGATGTAAATAATAATCTTAAGCAACAATTTAGTCTTTTAGTTGATTATTATGTATCTAGGATAAAGAACAATAAGTATGTTTACGCTCGCAAACTTATAGAAGACATAAGAAGAATCCAATGTAAGACAACGAGCTATACTGGATGTAGTGCTGGGATCAATTCCTTTTATTTCAATCTAAAAGGGGATATTTACGTTTGTTCTAGCCATAATAGTTGTAAAGAATTATGTGTTGGAAATATTCATGATGGTATTGATTACGAGAAAATAGACAAACATAATTTTTACCCAAAAGAAGTTGGTAGGTATGAAAAATGTAAAGATTGTTGGTTAAGACATCTTTGCTCTGGTTCATGTATTGCTGCAAAATGGCTTGAATCTAAGGATACGACTATACCATCAGCATATCATTGTGCATTAAACAAAATGTATTGGGAAGCAATTATTAGAATTTTCATACAGATACAACCATATATTAAGAATAATGTAAACTTCGGAGGTTAGCTATGAATAAAATGTTATTTTTCATAATTACGATACTTTTTGCTAATTTGTCAATAGATGCGCAGTCTTACAAAATATATGGCCATGTGTATTTTCATGACAAATCGCAACCACTTTCGTATGCATCTGTCAAAAATTGTAATACTCAACAAGTCGTATTGTCAGATTCCGTTGGATATTTCGAAATCCAAGTGAACAAAAATGACAGCCTTACTTGCAGTTATATTGGGTATGCGGATAAAGTTGCATCCATCTCGGATGAAAAAACAATAGATTTTTGCCTAGATAACAATGTACAAAATCTTAATGAAGTTGAAGTAATTGGTAGAAGAAAGGCTATCCAAATGTCACATGGTGGTTTTATTATCAACATGGATGTGATTAATAAAAATGGGAAATTGTTTTCTGACATATTGCCACAAATACCCTTGATTAATATTAAAGGTGGTATCATATCTATGGTAGGTAAAAATGAAGTCCTTGTTTTCTTGAATAATCACCAACTTTATTTAAAAGGTGATGAATTAATAGCTTATTTGAATTCTTTAGGAGCAGAAAACATTCAAAAAATTCAAGTACTATCAACTCCACCAGCAAAATATGAAGCCAACGAGAATATTGGCATTTTAAAAATTGAAACACTGAAAAAAATAAACCCGGGATTACAAGCTAATTTACTGGGGAAAGGGAGTATTGCCCACTATTTATCTTATGGTACTTCCGCAAAAATTCTCTATTCAAGTAAAAAGTTTAGTGTAGAGACCGCGGTATTAGGTAGTTGCGAAAAACTATTCACGCATAGTCAATATAGTAATATATTCAAAAATTATATAGTATCTACAAATTGTCCTAAAAAAAGCGAGGAAAATTTTGCTGGAATATTAACAAATTTAAATTTAATTTTAGGTCAACATGATAATATATCAACAATGTTACAGTTGCCGTTACTTAGTAAAATTAATAATCGAGACATTGCTAATGATACGAAATATTTTTCTATAAACAATATACAGGAAGATTCCATAATGTCATCTAAAGGATATGGAAAGTCAGCTAATTATCAAACGAATTTAGAAATAAATTATGCTCATTCTTTCAATGACAAATCTAATCTCAATATTACACTTGGCTACATTAACAGCTATGAAAGAAACCATAGGAATTGGCTTTCACTTACAAAAACGGCATTAACAACATTAGATGAAAATTTTTGTAGTGCAGGTCACCAAAAGAATGATATATATACTTTCAAAATGGATTTCGACAATTCGTTTAAGAATTGGAAATTTAGTGAAGGATATAAATTCTCTTATATCAACACAAAGTCATATAATGAAGAGGATGAAAAATTGGTTTATTCTACTTCACACAACTTGTTTGGATATAGAGAAGCTAACAATGCTTTATATGTAAATGCAGAGAGTTCAATAAAGTCAATTCAACTAAGTTTGGGCTTGAGAGCAGAATATACTTATACAAAAGGACTCTCTTATACTTTAAACACTATCAATAACAACCATTATTTAAGGGTATTTCCTGTTGTAGGTATAGAATACTTAATAAATAATAGTAATACTATAAGTATTGATTATTCTGGAAGAATTAAGAGACCAAATTTCCAACTATTAGACCCTTTTAGATGGTATACAAGTAAATATGATTACTCAGAGGGAAATCCATTCATGAAACCGTCTTATATACATAATGTAAGCTTGTCTTATATGTGCAACAATTCATTTTATACAAAAATGTATTTTACTAAGACCAAAAAAGATTTTGGGAAAATGGTATTTTTGGATTCAGAAAATATTCAAAATCAAGTAGAACGAGCAGGAAACTTCTTTGACATATCTACTTTTGGGATTAATGTCGAATATAATTTTCAGTTGGGTTCTTGGTTAGAAACTAATTTGACTGGAGATATTACATATTCAAGCTATATTTCAAATCAGACATCCTTTAAGAATGTAAAAGGTTGGGGAAGTGATTTTTCGTTGAACAATTCATTTTTTTTAAGTAAAAGATTGACTGGCTTTTTGTACATTGAAGATGACATACCTGGATATTATAATTATAGAAAGGCAAAAAATGCCTTTCTTTTAAACTTAGGGCTGTCGTATACAAACAAAAATAAGACTATGATTGTTAGCATTAAAGCTGAAGATTTATTCAAAACATCGAATCCAAAATATTCTTATTATTCCAATGGGATTAACCAGAAGTTTAACAACTATTATGATAGTCAACATTTGGAAATAACTTTAATTAAAAAAATTGGAAATGTTTTTAACAAAGCAAAGCCAACTTTTCAGTCATCAAATTCTGAAGAAAGAAATCGCTTATAAACTCTTAGAGAAAAATAGTGCGGTAATGTAGATTTCAAAGTAACAAATGAAGAATCATTTTCCTATAGAATATCAGTATGATAGCATGCAATGTGGTATAGCTAGTTTGCAAATGGTATGTAAATATTTCGGCAGAGAATACTCTTTGGATTCTCTGTCGAAACTTTGTTTTGCTAGTGCGGAAGGAGTCTCTCTGTTAGGTATCAATGAGGCAGCAAACACACTTGGCTTGCATACTACATGCGCTAGAGCAACAACTATGGTGCTATGTGAAGTCCCTTTGCCTTGTATCCTTCATTGGAACCAAAATCACTTTGTTGTCTTGTATAAGGTAAAGAAAGGGAAGAAATTCTATGTTGCAGACCCTGGAAAGGGATTGGTCACTTATGGCTTAGAAGAGTTCAAACAGCATTGGATAAGCACGAACTCCAATGGTGAGGACAAGGGCATTGCTATGTTCTTGGAAACTACTCCTGCGTTCTTTACTTATAAGATGCAAGGTGAAGAGAACATCAAAGAGAAGCGGTCTTTCCGCTTTCTCTTTGGGTATGTGAAGAAATACCGCAAGTATTTCGGACAGATCATCTTGGGTCTGATAGTCGGGAGCCTCCTGCAGCTTGTTCTGCCATTCCTTACCCAATCAATCGTGGATGTCGGCATCAAGAATCAAGATATTGGCTTTGTTTGGCTTATTCTGTTGGGACAGTTGATGCTTACAATCAGCCGAACGGCAATAGACTTTATCCGCAGATGGTTGTTGCTTCACATTTCCTTACGTATCAACATATCATTGGTAAGTGACTTCTTCATCAAGCTATTGAAACTGCCTATGTCTTTCTTTGATACGAAACTCATGGGCGACTTGATGCAGAGAATGAACGACCATAGCCGTGTGAACAACTTCCTTACTCAGCAGACGCTCAACATCGCTTTTGCCATGCTTACTTTCGTGGTATTTTCGGTGGTGCTGTTTTTCTATAACAAATTGGTGTTTGTCATTTTCTTGTTGGGAAGCATTCTCTATGGTGTATGGATGACCTTATTCTTGAAGCGAAGAAAGGTACTTGATTACGAACTGTTTGAGCAGCAAGCTATCAACAACAACAAAACTTATGAGTTTATCACCTCTATGCAAGAAATCAAGTTGCAGGATTGTGAGCAGCGCAGAAGATGGGAATGGGAGGACACGCAAGCAGACCTATTCGGGGTACAGATGAAATCACTCAAACTTCAACAGACACAGGAGGCTGGAAGTATCTTCATCAATGAGGTGAAGAACATCATCATTACGGTAGTTGCAGCTACCGCCGTGATTCATGGGCAAATGACACTCGGTATGATGCTTGCCGTGCAATACATCATCGGACAGCTCAACTCACCAGTGGAGCAACTGATGAACTTCTTCTATTTTCTGCAAGATGTGAAGATTAGCTTGGAGCGAATCAACGAGATTCACCAGATGGATGATGAGAATGGAAAGGAAGGCTTGCTAACTTCTATTGAAGATAAGAATGAGGGCATTGACATCAAGAGCATCATATTCAAGTACGACCAACATGCTTTGCGCAAAACCATAGATGATGTGAGCATTCACATTCCGAAAGGTAAGGTAACAGCCATCGTTGGCGCATCTGGCAGTGGAAAGACCACCCTCATCCGTTTGATGCTTGGTTATTATTCTGTCTTGGAGGGAAAAATCAACATTGGAAATACTGACATCAACAAACTCAACAAAAAGTGGTGGCGCAGACAATGTGGTGTTGTCATGCAGGATGGTGTTATCTTCTCGGAGAGTATCGCAAGAAATATTGCTGTTGATGATGGCGATATAGACAAGGAAAGGTTGTTGAAAGCTGCCGAGATAGCTTGCATCAAGGATTACGTGATGGCTTTGCCTCTGAAGTTCAACACCAAGATTGGGCGTGATGGCGTGGGACTGAGCCAAGGACAGAAACAGCGTATCTTGATAGCAAGGGCGGTGTATAAGAATCCCGACTACATCTTCCTTGACGAGGCGACCAACTCGCTCGATGCCAACAATGAGAGAAGCATCGTAGAGAACTTGGATAAGTTCTACAAAGGAAAGACGGTTGTGATAGTGGCTCATCGCCTAAGTACGGTGAAGAATGCCGACCAAATCGTTGTCATCGACCATGGCAAAGTGGTTGAGGAAGGCAACCATGAGTCTTTGACCGCCAAGCGAGGGGCATACTATAACCTTGTGAAGAATCAGTTGGAATTGGGAAACTAAAATGCTTTTGATATGGAACAGAAAGAAAGAGAATCAGAAAATATCGAGTTGAGAAGCGAGAAGGTGAGGAACGTGATAGGCAAGGTTCCTACTCGCCTCGTCAGCTTGGGAACGGTTGTCATTACGATAATAGTCCTCGCCCTCGTAGTTGCTTTCTACAAGATACCTTATCCTATATCCATAGATGCTAATGGTGAGGTCATCAATCAAAGAATAGTGCAAGTGTTCGTGCCATATAAGTATTTGTACCTTTTCGATGAGCCAAGGACGGCTCATGTATCTTTCGAGGGCAACGATAATGCATCTTATAACTGCGACATCATAAGCCATAATGCAAAACTCATACATAGGGAAGATGGCAACTATTTTATGGCAATAGCCACAGTGAGTACACAGGGACAAAATACCCCAATGTTGCAACAGTACATGAAAGCCTATGGCAGAATCATCGTCAGTAATAAAACGTTATGGCAGCAGATATTCGGATAAACTATATCCAAATACCTGCTGCCATAACGTTTTATTACCGTCTACAACATACAAATCCTATTTTCCTAACATTGATAACTGACCAAAGATGGATTGGGCAATCACAGCACGATACTAACGTTGGGTGTTATGATTTATCAGCATTCACTCTTGTCTATCCCTAAGGGATTTTGTCAGTTGTACTGCTTGTTGTTGCAGTCTAATAAGAAGTTGGGAATAGGTTTCGAGTTTGCTGAGCAGTTGTTGCGCAGTGGCGACAGAATGATAAGTATTGAGGACTTTCACGACTTCGTTGTACAGAACTCCTATCT
>ERZ772953.472-NODE-472-length-12779-cov-5.485932_pt1 | contig 12779 bp, 13 predicted proteins | sample MGYA00580685_ERZ772953 | MGnify/ENA primary metagenome ERZ772953 (study PRJEB29015, sample SAMEA2738080) | human oral metagenome | biome: human oral; feature: human-associated habitat; material: saliva | place: China | collected 2209 ...
CGGAAAGCGGAGGAGGTGACGACGTTCTCAATGCCCTCGGCTGCGCAGAAGCGGCCGATTGCGAAGGGCAGGTCGTTGGAGACGCACAGCACGACGGTGTTCTCCAGGCCTGCAGCCTGCTTGTTGAAGGTGCGGACGCTGGTTGCGCACACACCGGTGTCGATGGAGGGGAAGATGTTCAGCACCAGGTTCTTACCTGCGAAATCTGCGGAGGAAATCTCGGAGAGATCAGCCGCGAGAACCGAGAATTCGGGCAGCTTTGCGCCGACTGCGGGCAGGTCGCCGTTGGTGTGGATTACGAGTTCGTTATGTAGAGTTACTTCAGCCATGCCTTCATTGTCCCTTGGATAGGGCGGGTGTGCAAGGGGACACAGGCACTAGTGGGCGGAGTTTCCGCATAGCTGATTTCCGGCTACGCTGTTTCGCCTCTTCTGGGCTCTGTTGTAGCCGCTGTCTAGCGGTATTCCCGGCCGGTAACCCCATAGCGCGCCTTTACAATGAGCAGGTGAGCATTTTGAGGCACGTATCTTCCCGCCTTGCGCCACTGGCGCATCCCGTGACGAATTTCAGGGCACTCCGTCAGGACCTGCGCCGTCAGCGGGTGGAGGGTCGTGCCCTCATTGATCCGCACAATACGTACCGGCCGAGTGTGCGTGCCGAGCTGCGCCGTATGTTCACACGCCCCCTCCCCGTGGAAACACAGACGCTCATATGTAACGCCCTGCTGGCGGCAATCTGCTGGTACCTACTCCCGGAAGCCTGGCGTTCGTGGCTGTTTAGCGAGTTTAAGGGCCCGGCCGGTTTTGCGCTGGTGATGGTCGGCTGGATGGTTGCGGACGTCACCTCAACGAATCTGATGGGTCACGATGAGGAGCATGCGCTGCGTGCGTTGCGCAGTAGCGACCCGCACGCCCTACGCCTGTTCGTGCGCACGAAGGCTATTGCAATCGGTCTGATCACGGGTGTTTCCGGTACCCTGCTGGCGCTGATTCTGCACAGTCAGGACAAGCACCTGACCCCCACGCTCATGATGTCCCTGTCATTCTTTGTGGCGCCGGCTATTGTGGTGTCCCTGGGCTCGATTCTGGGTGTGGTGTATCCGTATCGTCTGCGCGGCTGGCAGTTCCGCTGGTCTCACCGCAAGAACCTGCGGATGAGCGCCCGCTGGGTTCTGCTCTGTTTCGGGCCGGGCTGGGTGCTGGGTACGGTGCTGATGTCGCTGATGTTCCCGTCGATTTTCCTGTCGGATGCGCTGACGCGCCTTCTCAACCCCGGCGTGGATCCGCGCGATATTGCGTTCCGGCCGCTGCTGTTTTCGCTGATTTTGTGGGCGCAGGGCGCTATTAGTCTGTGGGTTTTTCCGCGGATTACGGCACGTATTGCGACCGCGCGGCGCGCCTGGCTGGTGCATTATCTGACGGACGATAAGGTCTGCTAGCCGGTTTTTGTTGCCGAGGGTTCTGTTGCCGGGGTTTTGTTGCCGAGGGTTTTGTTGCAGGGCAGATGCAGCCGGGCAGACGTAGCGCGCATGCCACGGTAACGACATGCCACGGTAACGACATGCCACGGTAACGAGCGGCGCTGACCGCGCGCCCTGCGTCCCCGCCTCTTTTTCCCTATACTGGACGAGTTCACTATTCGCTTCTTGACCAGCACCGATGCGCGCTGCCGCGCATCTTCAGGAGTATTCATGTCTTCTATTCGCCGCCGCTTTACCGGCCGCACCGCTTTGGCTTTACCCGCACTGGGCGCCGCTCTAGCTCTTGTTGTCACGTCCTGCTCGGCAAGCACTGATTCTGCTGTTTCGGGTACTGTGGTGTCTTCTTCTGGTAGTGCTTCTGCCTCCGCGAGCGCTACTTCTACGCAGGAGCTGTTCCCCACCCCGTCGGCAAGCCCGAGCGCATCCGCGAGTGCTACCCCGAGTGCTTCGTCGCCTGCTCCGGTGCCGTCGGTGGTGACGATTACGGTTCATGCTGAGCCGACCGCCTCCGAGTCGAAGACCTCTGAGTCGAAGTCGGATTCCAAGTCTGAGGCTAAGTCTGATTCGAAGAAGGACTCCACCTGCGCTTCTGATTCTGCGTCGACCGTGGTGTCTAAGGCTCTGCGCGATTTGAAGAATAAGAAAAATTGGGATCAGTGGACGAACGTTTCGGAAAGCTACGAGGGTTACGACCCCTGTGCTGAGCTGTCCTGGATTGACGCGGTTCCGGGTTCTTCCCCGTCTTCGTGCTGCACTGCAGCGATGGTGCACCACATTCTGCTGTTCCACCGCGGCAAGTTCATTGGTACCGCAACCTATGAGCCGTACTCGTTCTCCCCGGTGATTACCCGCACCTCGGACAGCTCGATTCGTGTGACCTACCGTTACATGAAGGAAGACGAGAAGGTGCACAACGCAAGCGGCCGCACGACCGCTGAGTTCACCTGGAGCTCTTCGCAGAACAAGGTTGTGATGACCGGTGAGGTTCCGCCGAGCGAATAGCCGGTTCACCTCATAGGCTCGCGGTCCCGAATCTACGCGTTTGAAGCCAGAGGGTTTGGAGCCAGAGGCTTTGAGGCCCAGACGTTGGGCGTACGAGAAACCCGCCGCCTCGCATATGGTGCATATGTGAGACGGCGGGTTTTCGTTGCTTAAGGATATGTAGGGTGCCCGAGGGCTAGCTATTTAGGCAACGAACTTCTTGTAACCGAAGTATGCGGCGCCTGCCAGGATAGCGATGCACAGAATCTTCTTCACGGTATTACTCCTTTGATTGTTCCGGTAGGCACCCGGTGTTTTACCCCATCCGACGACTCACCTAAAGGCGAGGGTCAGGCGGGGCGTCATCCGCGCGTGGTGCCGTTGTTCCCTATCTTACCTGCTTTTGAACAACGTTTTTCCGTTTGGCGCGCTGAGTCCGCATTCTAGACAGTCAAACACGCGCAAACACGCAGCGGTTCAGCGTGCCATTGAGCTAAGGAATATGCCTCTGACAGGCGCATAATGGGAGCATGAGTATTTTTAAGAAGAAAGAGTACAGCGCTGAGCGCTCGGCTACTCGCATGGCTCGCGCCCTCGCTGTAATGGGTGCGCTGCACTTCATCATCCCGGATCCCTTCGACTCGATTGTGCCGAAGTACCTGCCGGGCCCTGCGCACGCGTACACTCACGCTTCGGGTGCGGCTGAGCTGGGCACCGCCGCCCTGCTGGCTAATGATAAGACCCGCCGTGCCGGTGGTCTGCTTGCGGCTCTGCTGTTTGTTGCCGTATTCCCCGCGAACGTTCAGATGGCGCTGGATGCGCGTAACCAGTCCACTCAGCGTAAGGCTATTGCGTACGGTCGCCTACCCCTGCAGCTGCCGATGATTTGTAGCGCTCTGAAGATTTGGCGTAAGTCGAAGTAGTCGATACATTCGACGCTCATCTCATTGATGAGAAAAGCACCTTAGCGTTTTAGAGATAAAACGTTAAGGTGCTTTTAGCTTAATAAAAGCTCATATAAGCTCTTCTTACATCATATTTACGTATAATTGAAAACAACATACTATCTGCCAACGTGGCAGATATATAAACCCAAGGAGATTACAATGGGTACTTTTATTGGCACCATTATTACCGGCGCAATTATTGGTGCACTTGCACGCTTCTTCATGCGAGGCCGCCAGAACATTTCGATTCTTTGGACCATTATCTGCGGTGCTGTCGGCGCCGCTATCGGTACCTGGGCAGCGACTCAGCTGGGTGTTGCAGACACTCGCGGCATTGATTGGATTCGCTGGATTATCTCAATTATTGCCGCAATGCTGACCATTTCCCTGTACATGGGCCTGACCGGTAAAAAGTAAAGAAATATTCGTCAATTTCTTTTAAAACCTAAGCAATTTTTATAAAGCAAAAGGCGGCACCTCCCCTAGCGTGAGCTAGTGCGGGAGGTGCTGCCTTTTCTGCGTCTTGTGCGAAGCGCTTTACGTCTTCTTGGCTTATGCCTTCTTCGCTTATGCCTTCTTCACGACGGAGGACTTCAGGTACATCTGGCCTGCGCCGGGGACCTTCGCCTCAATGTCGTGGCCGTTGACGGGGGATTCAAGCAGGCGGATGCCGCGCACCTTGGTGCCTGCCTTGATGTCTGCGCCGCCCTTGACCTTCAGGCCCTTGACGATGGTGACGGAGTCGCCGTCGACGAGCTCGTTACCGACGGAGTCCAGAACCTTGGAGCCTGCTGCTTCTTCGGTTTCGCCTGCTGCGGTGCGTTCCCATTCGTGGCCGCACATGGGGCATGCCCAGAGTTCGCCCATTTCGTAGGTGTAGTTTTCGTTGCATTCGGGGCAGGCGGGTGCTTCGATTTCGTTGAGGTTTTCGCTCATGGTTCCTTCTTCGATCTGTGCGGATGCGCCGCCCCCCCTGCCACGGTGCTACTGCAGTATTGCTGCGGTGGTGCTGCGGCGTGTGGGCGCGCGTCAGCGAGGGCGGGGTGCGACGGTGGAGGGTGCGAGGATTCTCGCGTTCGTGCTGACTATACCATTTGGTGGGTTTCAAGCCTACTTTTCTGTATGTCATCTGCGGCTCATCTGAGGCTGAGGAGTAGACCGGGGACGCTAAGAACATAAAATTTGCGTAATATTTGCGTATATTCGGGTTTTTGCTCATCGTGCAGAAGATAAGGCGTGTAAAGTATTTAGGGCATTTGTACGTTTATCGAGTGAAAGGCACGACTTCATGAAGCTTTCTGCACGTAACCAGTTCGCTGGCAAGGTTGTTGAGATTACTGAGGGTGCGACTAACGGCATCGTTAAGATTGAGATCGCTCCGGAGGTTGTTATCTCTGCATCCATCACCAACGAGTCCATTAAGGAACTGGGCCTGAAGGTTGGCGAGACCGCTTACGCAGTTATCAAGGCGTCCAACGTTATGGTTGGTGCTGACCACTAATCCCGGTCAATAAGACTTATACCCGGGCGGCTGCCTGTTGTGGCGCGCGAGGGTTAATAGGGCGGAGCCCCGCACTGTACGTTCACAGTGCGGGGCTCCAATGTTTTTATGACCTACATCTTTCCCTTTTTCAGGAAAGCAGCTTCAGCCTTATCATATTCCAAGTCAACATACTCCATAAAATTCCAAAAAACTCCATCATCAGCAAGGAAGAATTTATCCACAAGAGTCGCATTTTTAGGATCATAATTCGAGATATTAGTACCAAAGAAAGACAATATAAGACGAGACTCAAACAATAGCTTATATCGAACCACCATTTCCACTCTATGCAGAAGATCAGGTTCAACCTTTTTAATAACATACTTATCTCGTGCTTGAGAGACATACGCATCAATTTCATCAGACACCTGAATCGAAAACTCAACCGCACCCTGCGGATCTTCAATAAACCTCTTTATTTCATCTTCGAAGTAAAGTTTACCTCTTAAATCTTCAGATAAAAACTTATAATCGCCATTTTTTAACAAATAGTCCTTTGCTGCATCGAAATTGCCCAATGCCAACCTATCAATTACCTTCAGTGGATCATCTTTATCTTTATCAGAGTCCATAATCCACCCAATTACATGCCTTAGACCATAAGGAAATATCATACTCTTAATGATTGACGCAGCGTTTTCTACGTTATATATAGAGATTCCAGAGTTTTTATAATCTATCGACTTAGGGAAATCAAGTTCATTCTGGTCAACTAATTTATCCGCACGATATTCTTCTCGCGCAGATTTAACTTTACTCTTCCAATTATTATATTCCACTCGATAGCGATCAATGCGTTCCCTGCGATCCTTTCGCTTAGTATAGCGCGGCGTAATTTTAACGCCAACCGTTATTATGCCAACAACAACAGCTGCTCCTGCAGTTATATATCCAGCCAACAGAGTACTATCCACGGCAGTAAAACCTCGAATCAAAGTAGGAAAAAAAATTTAATACACATAGTGCATCTTGACAATTTCTAAAAATGACTAAACTTGAATATTCTATACGAAACCTCCCTTGTCTTTCTAAATTCTTTATACGCAGAAAATCAACATTGAAAGTATCTACGTTTACTATCAATCAATAGCATTTTGACTGTTTCACTATACCACTCACCGTAAGCAAAATACACTCAAGAAGAGCACCAACTAAAAGCTAGCTGCTACACCTGTCCAGTTTCCTGACTAAAATTGTCTATGTAGACCAGAAGACTTGTAACGAGCATGAGCGCTTGAATACAATTTTCCAATTTATACTGTCGTCGCGAGACGCCATGAACACTCGCATGACGCGAGTACTCCGTCGGCGGTTCCTCCCCCCGCTTTGGCCAGAACGCTATATGGCTATTCCAGAGAGCAGCGAAAACCATATTTTCTCCAACGCTCATTTCAGCAAACGACTCAGGAACCTCATCACCCTTTTCATGATGAGTAATATCCTTACGGTCATCCTTATCTGGCCAGAATTTCTGGTGCACAGTATCCATAATATTTGTAAATAGCGCCTGCGCCGCATCTGAATATCCGTTTTCCAAAGCATATAAACCACTCAGAATAAAGTATCGCATTTCCTGAGCATAGTCAGAGTGGAGACTATTTAGAGCAGAAATACAATCTTCAAAAATTAACTCTTGACATGCAATTAGCACATTTCTTCTTCCCCTCGAACCACCTGCGTACACTAGCTTGTACACAGTATCCAATCGAGGGATACCATAAAGAGGAATCCCATCATCATAAACCAAATCAATTAAATTTTCTAAAGTTACGTCCTTATCTAAACCCGCAAGATTCTCAGGAAGAATAGCTCCTTCAAATAGGTCAAAAAATCCTGAAGAGAATATTTCTTTTAGACATTCTCGAAGACCTTCAGAGGCTTTCTCCACTAATGAGTTGCTTTCACTAAATCCACCATTAAAAACTAGATTATCCAACTGAAGAATTTCAAAATTAGATAGTGCACGATTTGATAGCTCAGCTAGCACTGAAGCCTGGTATTGTTTCTCAATCGGTCTCATCGCTTCCCTAACGGGAGCAGTAAATCGATTACAAATTTCAGTCCATTCGCCAGATGAATCAAGCAAATGCGATTGGATAGGTCTACTTTGCGTAGCTCTATGCGCGCCTACTGTTGAGGCCTCCGGTGCAATAGGTTCGTTGTTCTCTTCAGTTGCTTCATTATTTACAGTCATGTCCGTTTCTCATATCTCCTAATTCGAGAATTATTACAAATTCAGTCTGCGGTTAAAGGGTACAAAAAATCCGGTGACAGTGAGATGAATTTCGTCATCCCTCCGTCACCGGATCCTCAAAGTCCTATCGACCCATCAGATTTAGACGTTGAAGCGGAACTCCACCACGTCGCCGTCCTGCATGATGTAGTCCTTGCCCTCCATGCGGACCTTACCGCGAGCCTTCGCCTCCGCCATGGAGCCAGCCTCATCCAGGTCCTTGAAAGACACAACCTCAGCCTTAATGAAGCCGCGCTCAAAATCAGAGTGAATCACACCAGCAGCCTGCGGCGCAGTATCACCCTTATAAATAGTCCAGGCGCGAGCCTCCTTCGGGCCAGCAGTCAGATAAGTCTGCAAACCCAGGGTCGAGAAGCCCACACGAGCCAGCTGATCCAGGCCGGACTCATCCTGACCGTTCATCTCCAGCATCTCGCGAGCCTCCTCCTCAGACAGCTCCACCAGATCAGCCTCCAGCTTCGCATCCAAGAACACAGCCTCAGCCGGCGCCACCATGTCACGCAGCTCCTGCTGCTTCTCCTCAGACGCCAGAATGCCCTCATCCGCGTTGAACACGTAAATGAACGGCTTAGCAGTCAGCAGGTTCAGCTCCTTCAGGTGAGCCAGCTCCAGCTTCGCGTCCTTCGCACGAGAAATGATGGTGTCACCATCCTCCAGGATCTTCTGCGCAGCCTTGTAGGTCTCCAGCTGAGCGGCGTCACCCTTCTTAATCTTCACAGCCTTCTCCAGACGCGGAATAGCGTTCTCCAGAGTCTGCAGGTCAGCCAGAATCAGCTCAGTGTTGATGGTCTCCATATCGGAGGCGGGGTCAACCTTGCCGTCCACGTGAATGACGTCCGGGTCATCAAACGCACGCACCACCTGGGCGATAGCGTGCGCCTCACGAATGTTCGCGAGGAACTTGTTACCCAGGCCCTCACCCTCAGAAGCGCCCTTCACAATACCCGCAATATCAACGAACGAAACAGTCGCAGGCAGAATACGCTCCGAACCAAAAATCTCAGCCAGACGGTTCAGACGCGCATCCGGCAGGTTCACCACGCCCACGTTCGGGTCAATGGTCGCGAACGGGTAGTTAGCCGCCAGCACAGTGTTGCCGGTCAGAGCGTTGAACAGGGTGGACTTGCCCACGTTAGGCAGGCCAACAATGCCGATAGTTAGAGCCACAAGTTTTCCTTCGAATCATGTACCCAGCCACACACTCAGGATGCGCCGCGTACGTGGTGCGACGGGTGCGGGCGGGCACAGGGCGAAAATGGTGCCCGCATCCAAGCGCGGCACCGCTAGTCTCGAGAAGAAACGGGTGCGGGGCGCCTGCGGGCATAGACACTACCATTCTACCGTGTTCGCACAGGAGCCGCCCGGGTTGATGAGAGCAGGGGGCTAGAGCCAGCCGTTCTCCGTGGCAATACGCACAGCATCCTGACGAGTCGACGCACCCGTCTTCGCCATCGCCGCCGACAAATAATTACGCACCGTACCCGCCGACAAAAACAACGCCGCCGCAATCTGCTGAGCCGTACCACCCGACGCCGCCTCACGCAGCACCTGCGCCTCACGCTCCGTCAACGGAGAAGCACCCGTCACCAAAGAATCCGCCGCCAACGACGGATCCACCACACGCAACCCCGCATGCACACGACGAATCGCCTCCGCCAGCTGGCGAGCACCCGTATCCTTCACCACAAAACCACTCGCACCAGCCTCCAGGGCGCGGCGCACATAACCCGGGCGGCCAAAAGTCGTCACAATCAGCGTACGCACCGGCTCACCCGACTCACTCAACGCACCCGCATCACGCAGCGCCGCAGCCGCCTCAATACCATCAGCCAGCAAAGCACCGGGCATCTGCACATCCAACAGCACCACGTCCGGCTTCAACAGGGCGACCGCACCCAACACCTCGTCACCGCTACCGACCTGACCCACAATCTCCAGGTCAATCTCCAGACCCAGCAGAGCGGCAAGAGCCTCACGGATGAGCTGCTGATCGTCAGCAAGCAGAACACGAATCATGGGAGCCTCCCAGGGCTGAAGACGGTGAAAAAGACGGGGCAGAACATACCGGGTGGAACATACCAGGCGGAACAACCGTAAGAGGTTGTCTACCACCACCATACAGGGGCGGGTAGCTCCCCCGTCCAGGGCGCGGCGCTAAGTTCCACAATCTACAGCACCTACCTACAGCAGTGAGGTGTCGCCGTCCATGCTCACACGGATGCGCGTACCCACCCCACCGCCAGGGTTCTCAGCCAGCCATTGCTCGGGCGCCGCCTCAATCACCACGCTACCGCCGGACGCCGCCACACGCTGAGCCATACCCGTCAGACCGTTACCGCGCGCATCACCCACACCCACGCCGTTATCGAGGATGTCCAGACCGGTTGCGCTCAGACGCACCCGCGCCGCGTTCGCACCCGAGTGGCGCACCATGTTCGTGACCGCCTCACGCAGAACCCAGGAGAACAGCTTCGCGTTCACGCCAGCCACCGCGAGCGCGCTCTGAGCCTCCGGCAGTTCGGCGCGAATACCGGCGGTCTGCAGGGCACGACCCGCACCCTCAATCTCACCCGAAAAGTCGGGCACACGCAGGCGCGTCACGGTCGAGCGAACCTCCGCCAGGGATGCGCGGGACAGCTGGGCGATCGCCTCCATTTCGGCGCCGGCGCGGGCGGGGTCAATCTCCAGCAGGCGCTGCGCCAGCTCCGCTTTGAGGGTGATGACGGTCAGGGAGTGGCCCAGCACGTCGTGCACGTCGCGGGCAATCTCTTCACGTTCCTCAGAGAGCGCCAGGGAGGCACGCGCTACGTCCGCACGTTCACCGAGCTCAATCAGGTAGGAGAAGCCCAGCATGCCCACCATCGGCGCACCGATAAAGAGGGCGATACCGCCGCGCGCGGTGACGTCAAAGCCGATACTCGCCATAAAAATTAGCCAGCAGGCCAGGGCAATCGTCGCCGCTACACCCAAGCGCAGGCGGTACGGGGCGATCGTGCCAAAAATCCAGAACGCCACAAAGTACATGCTGAACGACAAGAACACCACATACGCCGACTCCAGCCGCAGCGCCGTCAGGCCAGCCACAGGCAGTGCCATCAGCACCGTCCAGATGACGCTTCGACGCACCGTGGAGGTGACCGGCACCAGCCACGGCACCGCGTACGCCGAACAGTTCACCACCGCAAACAGCACCACCAGCGCCACACCGACCCAGCGCACCGGCGCCAGCTCCGGGGTGGTGAGGAAGCTGTCCAGCGGCATGAGCAGAAACACCAGCCACGGGGCGCTAAAGCCCAGCGCCAGCCAGTTCACGTTGCCGCGGCGTTCCCGGTGGAGGAAGCGGAAGCGGTGCTTACCCAGGGTGCGCTTCGCGGCGGAGGGTGCCGCCTCGTTCTCGGCGCTACTCTGGTCGGTGTTGTGCGGGTGCGTGTGGGTTTCAGTCATAGTTCTAGCCTAACGTGCGGGTGCTGCGGGTGCAGGTGTCACGGGTGCGGCAGTGTTAGCAGATGCAGTGTGAGTGGGTACAGCTTCCGCCGCAGCCTCGATAGCCCCCCGATACTGCGGAGCTCTTGAGACTGCGGCGGGAAGAAGCGTTTAGCGGCGGGTTGCGCGGCGCATCAGCAGGGCAGAAACACCCAGGAAGATCGCCGCCCACGCTGCCAGGCTCACCACGGCGTACCAGAGCGGCTCAGTGACGAGCCAGTCCTCACCACCCGAAATAATGGTCCGACCTGCACTGAAGGGGTAGCGGGCAATCTCAGCGGCACCGTACAGCGGGGTGAAGCGGGCGTAGTTCAGCAGGTCGGTGCTCAGCGGGGAGAACACGGTACCGAAGAAGCTCATAATCACCAGCAGACCGTTCGCAATGGACACGGCGTTCTCGTTACGAATCAGCAGACCCATCATGATGCCGTAGAAAGCGAACACCAGACCGCACAGCACGGTCAGCGCACCGGCGGCAAGCTGCTGGTTCAGCGGAATCTCAACACCGGTAAACATGCCCACAATGTTCACCGCGATGACCGGCACCGCAGAAATCACCAGGGCGGTCAGTGCCTTCGCGCCCAGGTACTTGCCGGTGGTCAGCGGGGTCAGCGCCAGCTGGCGGTTCCAGCCGCTCGACAGCTCGGTGACGGTGCTGCCGCTAATCGCCACGGTGTTCTGCACGGCACCGTACAGCGCCATGCCAATCATGACGTACGCAGCTACGTTGCCGTCGCCCATCGGCTGGGAGGAGTAGTCCTGCATCGCGCCGAAGAGCAGGAAGAAGACGATGGGCAGTGCCACGCCGAAGAAGAAACGGTCGGTCGAGAGGATAGAAGCGCGGATGTCGTAGAGTGCGTAGCGGAGCATGATGTTTTCCTTGAAAGTGTGTAGCGGCGGCGGTGCGGTGTTGGGGCGGTACGGTATTTAGGCTTCGGATGCCTTGGAGGCGGCGGCCTGCTCGGTCAGCAGGGTGAAGGACTCGTCCAGGGAGGGCTTGGTGACCTCCAGGTCGGTGATGCTGTAGTTGTTCAGCAGAGTGCGCAGTACCTGCTCAATCTCCACCACGGAGATGCGGTGGCGGTACCCGCCGGACTCTTCGGTGACCTCAACCGGCACGTCCAGGTCGGTGATGGGTGCGGGTGCGAGGAAGCTGAGGTGGCGGTGGCCGGTCAGGGCGCGAATCTCGTCGGAGGAGCCGTCAGCGATGATGGAGCCGGATTCCATGAGCACGATGCGCTGGGCGAAGTTCTGTGCTTCTTCCAGGTAGTGCGTCGCAAAAAGAATGGTCGTTCCTCGTTCGGCGATGGCTTCCATGCGCTCCCAGAAGGTGCGGCGCGCGTTCACGTCCATGCCGGCGGTCGGCTCGTCCAGAATCAGCAGTTCCGGCGAGTGCATGGTCGCCAGGGCGTAACGCAGACGCTGCTGCTGACCGCCCGAGCACTTGCCGACCTTACGCTTAGCGATATCGGTCAGGTCGGCGCCGGCGAGTACCTCATCCACGTCAATGGGCTTGGGGTACAGCGCCGCAATCATCTCGACCGTGGCGCGGATCGTCAGGTCCTTGAGCAGGCCACCGGTCTGCTGCACCGCACCGAGTAGACCGGCGCGTGCCGCCTCGGAGGCGTTGCGACCGAAGACGCTCAACTCGCCGCCGCTGGGCTGGGTCAGACCAAGAATCATGTCGATGAGGGTGGTCTTGCCCGCGCCGTTGGGGCCGAGCAGTGCGATGATTTCGCCGCGCTTGACGGTCAGGTCAATCGAGTTGACGGCGACCACGGTGCCGGCCGCGCGGGTGGAGAAAACCTGGCGGAGGGAGCGGGCAGAAATAACGGTTTCTGCGGTGTTGTGCTTGCTGTTCTGAAGTGCTGCGGTGTTCATGTTTCTATTACACCGCCGGTTCTCGCGCCGCTACGGTACAGAGTGTCATGACCTGCCCATGACAAATGTCATGAGTTCGCGGAGGGGTTGGTATGACGCGGTAATTTCCGGGGTAATAGGCCCTCGAGGCTGCAGCGGAGGCGATCACGCGAAGCGGGGGCTCCGTCCTCGAAGCGCCCCCAGGCGCTGAAGAGGGGGCACTCCCCCGCG
>ERZ772953.474-NODE-474-length-12777-cov-5.102735_pt1 | contig 12777 bp, 9 predicted proteins | sample MGYA00580685_ERZ772953 | MGnify/ENA primary metagenome ERZ772953 (study PRJEB29015, sample SAMEA2738080) | human oral metagenome | biome: human oral; feature: human-associated habitat; material: saliva | place: China | collected 2209 ...
CCAAGCAACGCGTAATCTGGTTGCAGCAAGTATCGCCATCGATATGGTCAAAGTCCTGTCCCGCGAAGGCGTGAAAGATTTCCACTTCTACACGCTCAACCGCAGCGAGCTGACTTACGCCATCTGCCATATTTTAGGCGTGCGTCCTTAAATTTCAGACGACCTCAGAGGTCGTCTGAAAAACAAAACGCCGCCCCCATCCGCCCTATTCTGATTTACAATACCGACCGATTCGGATTGAACCGGTCCTTACAAAATCCAACTGGAGAGTTCAACATGACAACATTACATTTCTCAGGCTTCCCGCGTGTCGGCGCCTTCCGTGAATTGAAATTTGCCCAAGAAAAATACTGGCGCAAAGAAATCAGCGAACAAGAGCTGCTCGACGTCGCCAAAGACCTGCGCGAGAAAAACTGGAAACACCAAGCCGCTGCCAACGCCGATTTCGTTGCCGTAGGCGATTTCACTTTCTACGACCACATCCTCGACCTGCAAGTTGCTACCGGTGCCATCCCTGCCCGTTTCGGCTTCGACAGCCAAAACCTGTCTTTGGAACAATTCTTCCAACTGGCCCGTGGTAACAAAGACCAATTCGCTATCGAAATGACCAAATGGTTCGACACCAACTACCACTACTTGGTGCCTGAATTCCACGCCGATACCGAATTCAAAGCCAATGCCAAACACTACGTTCAACAACTGCAAGAAGCCCAAGCTTTGGGCCTGAAAGCCAAACCAACCGTTGTTGGTCCGTTAACTTTCCTGTGGATTGGTAAAGAAAAAGGCGCTGTTGAATTCGACCGCCTGAGCCTGTTGCCTAAACTGTTGCCTGTTTACGTTGAAATCCTGACTGCTTTGGTTGAAGCCGGTGCCGAGTGGATTCAAATCGACGAGCCTGCATTGGCTGTTGACCTGCCTAAAGAATGGGTAGAAGCATACAAAGACGTTTACGCTACTTTGAGCAAAGTAAGCGCCAAAATCCTGTTGAGCACTTACTTCGGTTCTGTTGCCGAACACGCTGCTTTGTTGAAATCCCTGCCTGTTGACGGCCTGCACATCGACTTGGTACGCGCCCCTGAGCAACTGGACGCATTTGCCGACTACGACAAAGTTCTGTCTGCCGGCGTTATCGACGGCCGCAACATTTGGCGCGCTAACCTGAACAAAGTTTTGGAAACTGTTGAGCCTCTGCAAGCCAAACTGGGCGACCGTTTGTGGATCTCCAGCTCTTGCTCTCTGCTGCACACCCCATTTGACTTGTCAGTTGAAGAAAAACTGAAAGCCAACAAACCTGACCTGTACTCTTGGTTGGCATTCACCCTGCAAAAAACTCAAGAATTGCGCGTTCTGAAAGCCGCATTGAACGAAGGTCGTGATTCTGTTGCCGAAGAACTAGCTGCCAGCCAAGCTGCTGCCGACTCCCGTGCCAACAGCAGCGAAATCCACCGTGCAGACGTTGCCAAACGCCTGGCCGATTTGCCTGCTAACGCAGACCAACGCAAATCTCCATTTGCCGACCGTATCAAAGCGCAACAAGCATGGTTGAACTTGCCTCTGCTGCCGACTACCAACATCGGTTCTTTCCCACAAACTACCGAAATCCGCCAAGCACGTGCAGCCTTCAAAAAAGGCGAACTGTCTGCCGCCGATTACGAAGCCGCGATGAAAAAAGAAATCGCCTTGGTGGTTGAAGAGCAAGAAAAACTGGACTTGGACGTACTGGTACACGGCGAAGCCGAGCGTAACGACATGGTTGAATACTTCGGCGAACTGTTGAGCGGTTTTGCATTCACCCAATACGGCTGGGTACAAAGCTACGGCTCACGCTGCGTGAAACCACCTATCATCTTCGGTGACGTAAGCCGTCCTGAAGCCATGACTGTGGCTTGGTCTACTTACGCACAAAGCCTGACCAAACGCCCGATGAAAGGTATGTTGACCGGCCCTGTAACCATTCTGCAATGGTCTTTCGTCCGCAACGATATTCCTCGCTCTACCGTGTGCAAACAAATCGCACTGGCTCTGAACGATGAAGTATTGGATCTGGAAAAAGCCGGCATCAAAGTCATCCAAATCGACGAACCTGCCATCCGCGAAGGCCTACCTTTGAAACGTGCCGATTGGGATGCCTACCTGAACTGGGCCGGCGAATCTTTCCGCCTGTCCTCTACCGGTTGCGAAGACAGCACTCAAATCCACACTCATATGTGCTACTCCGAGTTCAACGACATCCTGCCTGCCATCGCAGCTATGGACGCCGACGTCATCACCATCGAGACTTCACGTTCCGACATGGAACTCTTGACCGCGTTCGGCGAATTCAAATACCCGAACGACATCGGCCCGGGCGTTTACGACATCCACAGCCCACGCGTACCGACTGAAGCTGAAGTTGAGCACCTGTTGCGCAAAGCCATCGAGGTTGTACCGGTTGAACGTCTGTGGGTTAATCCAGACTGCGGCCTGAAAACACGTGGCTGGAAAGAAACTCTGGAACAACTCCAAGTGATGATGAACGTAACCCACAAACTGCGTGCCGAACTGGCTAAATAATGTGAGTTAGATGAAAAGGCCGTCTGAAAATTTTCAGACGGCCTTTTTTCTTTATCGATATTTAAACCATAAAGATTACAGCTTCAACAACTTACAAAATCCCTGTCGTTGTATGATGTTCTTCCACTCCTGATGTATACACATTTTTAGTATGGTGATACACAGTCTCTTTAGTCGTTTCAACAATATGGTTGGCTTCTGACAAGATATCGCTCAATGCAACTTTACTGCCGGTCGTATTCACCTTTTTCAGTGCTTCGCCGTTATGGCTATTGCCTTCAGAATACGTTTTGATGTCATTTTCAAAGCGCAGCCATGAGTCATACAGTTCGCCTTTGATGTCCGTTATGATTTTGTTGTTGGCTACATTTAAAGATGCCTTGCCCTTAGGGTTGGTACTGTGTACGTCTACCAAAGCATCATTCAGGGCACCACCAAGTTTCAATGTGTTATTGGTGATGTTGTACTCTTTGGCATTGCTTTTCAAATAAGCAAATTCAACATAGCCTTCAGATTCTTCACGCACGGAAATTTTGTTGTTGTGAATGGTCACTGCACCATGCATCGCGACATTGCCATGGTGTTCTTCCACATAAACCGGTACCGCGCCTTTCATAATCTTGCCGATATCGGCATCATTGCCACTGATGGTAATGGTACCGCTGCCAATGCCGTTTTTAGATAAAACGCGGTCGTAGGTATCGTTGATGACGGCAATCAGATATTTGGTGGATTCGCCGCTGATCTTGTTGTTTGCCATATTGAGTGTGTAATCCATTTTGCTTTCATGGTTACGGAACTCAATCGCGTAGGTCTGAATATTGTTTTGATAAACCGTCAGATTTTTAATGACATTATCGCTAATATCGAAATAACCTTTATCAGCCGAGTGCAAATCTTTGTATTGGGTGTTGGTTTGCACCTGGATACCTGAATACATGTGGTAGTACTTGCCTAAGTCATCATCAACATTCAAACGGAAGCTCGGGTCTTGGATAATGGTATTACCGGTAATTTTGACTTTATCCATAGAAAACTGGCGGTTGTAGGCAGCAATGCCATACAGCCGGTCACCCGTTAACACATTGTCTTCAATGACAATGCCTGTACCATCATGCACATCCAAGCCTTTGCGGTAGTTGTGGTCGGTTGTGTTTTTACGGTATGTGATGCCGTAATTGTAGCTACCCGCAGCCACAGCCATACCGTAGCCGGTACCGCCGTCCGCTTCGTGGCCGTTCCAATCCAAACGGTTGCCCTCGCCGATAAAGTTTTGTTGGAAACCGATCAGCGCACCGGCAACGCGGTTGTGGTGCAGATACGAATCAACAATACGGTTGTTTTCACCCAAAGGCAGCGCTTCATATTTTTCATCAATTTCGCCGCTTTGTACGCGCGCTTTAAAGGTCAGCTTTTGACCTTTTTCCGTTTCCAAAGAAGCGGTCGACGTAAACATCACACCAGCACGATTGGCTCCGGAAACCTCTACTTTGCTGATTAAAGTATTGTCCGCATCGTTCACCAAAATGCCGTTTACCTTGCCAAAATAGCTTAAGCCTTTGCGGTAAAAATCAGGGTTGGTATATTGAACCGACAAATCGGCAATGGTTTTATTGTTTTGTCCATCAACCAAAATACCGGCAAATTCGCGGATATCGTCATGGTTGGTATCCGGATTGAACACGCTCGTCTGCGCCTTATCAAACGTTACTTTGGTTTTGCCCATGCCCGAACCAAACAAACCGCGTGCGCCGGAAACGGTTTTATCCATCACAATCTGGTTGGAAATATAGTAGGTACCATCCAAGAAGACCATGGCTTTTTCTTTATGAGCCGCTTCTAAAGCCGCTTTAAATGCCTGAAGGCTGTCTTTTTTACCCTGTGCATCGGCACCAAAATCATTCACACGAACATAATTACCGTAATCTTTAGATTGATACACGCGGTATTTTCCAGATACACCGGCCCTACTTTCGGCATGATCGTCAATTTTGTTTTCTTTGCCTGAACTGAGGTGGCTATCGTGACTCATGGCTGTTTTTTTGCCGGAAGAAACGCTCGTGATTTTGTTATGGCCGTCTGAATCGTTCAAATTCTTTTTATGCGCAATTTCAACTGTTTCTTTTCCTTCGGCAATTCTGTCTTCCGCCTCTTTCTCTTTGCGGGCGGCTTCTTGTTTGGCTTTACGCTCTGCAATCGCTTTTTCGACTGCTGCTTTATGCGCTTCTTTTGCGCGCTCAACCGCCTGCGCTTTGGCTGCTGCGGCTTCGGCTATTTTTTTTGCTTTAGCCTCTTCGTAAATTCTTTGCCTTTCAGCCAGGACTTTTTCCATCGATTTATTGACTGGTTTGGCTGCCGTTGCTTGATCGGTAGCGGCAGGTTTATTTGTTACTTTAGGCGCAATGGTATTTTTACTGGAAACGCTGCTTGCAGAAGCAACGCTGGCCCGTGCGACATGCATTTTTGTCACAAGGCCGTCTGAAGATGATGAAGTGCCGTCCAATCTTGCAGCCTCAGCCACATGCACCGCCTCTCTCGTTACAGTATTTTTACCGCTTAATTGCTTGGGTTCTGGAAAAACCGACGGACTATCCCCCCAATTTTGAGTGTGTATCCATTCTTTTAGAGGAGAAGATGATTCGGAAGTGGTTTCAGGAGTTGAGGAGCCGTGACGAATATGGGTACGGCCAAGAGGAGCAAGTTTATGTGACATAATCAGCGTATTTCCTTGTATCAAATATCGTCCTTTCCCACCGCACAAGCGTGCAACAAAAAAGTTCGATTGAATAAAGAGGTAAGACGGATTCTGTCGTAACAGCAATTGCCTGTATAAAGCTGGCCACCTTGAGAAACTCGGCAGCGTTTTCCCTTCTGCCGATTTTCTGATTGGAAACGGTAATGGTGTATGGACAGAACCCTTGGATGACTTTTATAGGCAATCTGTCCGCGTACCATGTATCTGGTTATTTTTGACGGAAATGTATCAGAGTCCCTTTTTAATTGATTAGTTCATCCAAAGTTAAGTTATTTTTGATTTTTATAGCAAAATAAAAATGGTTTTATCTTGTATTACTTTCCTTTTTGGCGTGACAGAGTTAACCTCGCGAAGCCAAAAAGGAGGGAAATTCTAACACAACATGCCTTTAGCATTCCCAATTTAACTAAATTTACAAAATATACAAAATAAATATCTATAAATGTTTTTAACTTCATCGAAAAATCAATAAAATTCGATATTTTCAATATGTATTTTACAACATAATTGCGCATTATATACCGGTTATCCTAAAATAATACCGTTTATTTGAAAAATTTAGTATTTTATTATTGCTTTTACCATCTAAAAATCAATAAAAAAGGCCGTCTGAAAAAATATTTCAGACGGCCTTTTTTTTATTACATGCGCCCTATTTAACAGACTTCGACCAACCAGCCGTGTTTGTCTTCTGTCAAACCGTATTGAATGTCGGTAATCGCCTTACGGATTGCGTAACCGCGCTCTTGGCTCTTCACTTCGATTTCTTTGCCATCAATCACGAAAGAAGTTACCGGAGAAATGACCGCAGCCGTACCAGTCAGAATTGCCTCTGCGCCATTTTCCACAGCTGCTTTCAGCTCATCAACGGTAAAGTTGCGTTCGGTAACGGTGTAGCCCAAATCTTTGGCAACTGTCAGTACAGAATCGCGGGTAACGCCGTGCAAAAATTCGTCTGTCAACGGTTTGGTAATGATTTCATCGCCGTTAATCAGGATAAAGTTAGACGCGCCGGTTTCCTGAACGTCGCCATTCGGACAGAACAACACTTGGTTTGCACCATATTCGGCTTTGGCTTTCAACACCCAAGGCATGGCGGAAGCGTAGTTGCCGCCGCATTTCACACGACCCATATGTGGAGCGCAACGGATATGTTCGGTTTCAACCAAGATTTTAACGGGCGAACCGGCTTTGAAATAGTCGCCGACAGGAGAAGCCAAAATGTACAGCAAAGCAGTTTCAGAAGGAGAACCGGCTTTACCGATCACAGGATCGGTACCGATCAAAGTCGGACGCAGGTACAACGCAGCTGGCGCATCAGGAATTTCTTCGGCAGAGCGTTTGACCAATTCAATCAAAGCATCCAAATAAGCCTCAGTTTCAGGGCGCGGCAGGTGCAGAATATCCGCACTTTGCTGCATGCGCGCGATATTGGCGGTCGGGCGGAACATCACGATTTTGCCGTTTGTCTGACGGAATGCCTTCAAGCCCTCAAAACATTCGCTGCCGTAATGCAAGGCATGCGCGCCGGGGGCGATTGTCAGGTCTTTGGAAGATTGCCATTCTACCGGCTGCCATTTACCTTCACGATAAGCGATAACGGGCATTTCAGCGTGAAAAACGCTGCCGAATACGGCTGGAACTGGTCTGCTCATGATGATTGCCTTTCTTATTCTGATGTGCAAAATAAATTAATTAATTAAAGACTGAACAATACGCCTTTCAATATAGGTTTGACAAGTACCCGCCAGCATAAAGACACCATTCCCCTGTCGTCTGAAACATGCCATCCTATCCGAAATCCGGCAAATCGTTTAAACTGATACCATTTTTCAGACGGCCTGCCCCAACCGCAGCCAACCCGGAGTAACCCATGAAACTCATCTCTACCATCATCAAAATCCTGATTCTTCTTGTTTTCCTCCTACTGGCCATCACCAATACCCACACCGTATCCTTCTTCTACCTGCCCGGCCAAAACATCAATCTGCCGCTGATTGTCGTGCTTTTCGGTGCATTTATTATCGGCATCGTGTTCGGTATGTTTGCCCTCTTCGGCCGTCTGCTGTCCCTGCGCAGCGAAAACAACCGCCTGCGCGCCGAAGTGAAAAAACATGCCCACCTTTCCGAAAAAGACCTGACTCCGGTCAAAACCGAAACACCAGCAACGACTTCCGAAGCCACTCCCAAAGCGTAACGCCACCAATCAATAAAGGAATACCATGGACAACGAATTGTGGGTTATCTTACTGCCCATCGTCCTCCTCCCCGTTTTCTTCGCTATGGGCTGGTTTGCCGCGCGCGTCGATATGAAGACCGTCCTGAAACAGGCCAAAAGCATACCGGCAGGCTTTTACAAAAGCCTTGACGCCCTCGTTGACCGCAACAGCGGCCGTGCCGCGCGCGAATTGGCGGAAGTGATCGACCAGCAGCCGCAGTCATACGACTTAAACCTGACCCTAGGCAAACTCTACCGCCAACGCGGCGAAAACGACAAAGCCATCAATATGCACCGCGCCCTGCTCGATTCGCCTGACACAGTCAACGAAAAACGCGCGCGCGTGCTTTTTGAATTGGCGCAAAACTACCAAAGTGCAGGCTTGGTGGACCGTGCCGAACAAATCTTCCTCGGCTTGCAGGAAGGCGATATGGCACGCGAAGCCCGCCAACACCTTTTGAGCATCTACCAACAAGACCGCGACTGGGAAAAAGCCATCGAAATGGCACAGCTCTTGAGTCATGACGAACAGACCTACCAGTTTGAAATTGCCCAGTTTTATTGCGAAATCGCCCAAGCCGCGCTGTTCAAATCCAACTTCGACGCCGCCCGCTACAACATCGGCAAAGCACTCGAAGCCAACAAAAAATGTACGCGCGCCAACATCATTCTCGGCGACATCGAATACCGTCAGGGCAACTTCCCTGCCGCAGTAGAAGCGTATTCCGCCATCGAGCAGCAAAACCACGCCTATCTGAGCATGGTCGGCGAGAAACTCTATGAAGCCTATGCCGCGCAAGGCAAACAGGAAGAAGGCCTCAACCGCCTCATCGGCTATATGCAAACCTTCCCCGATCTTGACCTGATCAACGTCATCTACGAGAAGGCCCTGTTGCTCAAAGGCGAAACCGAAGCGGCGCAAATCGCTGTCGAACTCGTCCGCCAAAAACCCGACCTCAACGGCGTGTACCGCCTGCTTGGTTTGAAACTCAGCAATATGAATCCGGAGTGGAAAGCCGATACCGATATGATTCGTTCCATTATCGGCCGCCAGCTGCAAAAAAGCGTCATGTACCGCTGCCGCAACTGCCACTTCAAATCCCAAGTCTTCTTCTGGCACTGCCCAGCCTGCAACAAATGGCAAACCTTTACACCAAATAAAATCGAGATTTGATAAAGCGTTAAGCATCAAAAAAGGCCGTCTGAAATCTTTTCAGACGGCCTTTATATTACGAAGCAAAACATCAAAGCGGTTCAAAACATAGGCGCACACACCAGCAATATCTGCTTAACAACGCTGCTCTGCCCATGCCAACGCCGCTACAATCTGCGCCTCAATATCGGCATTAAACTCACCGGCACGGTACGCATCGCGCAATTCCGTGCGACGGGTTTCATCTGCCGCAATTTGGTTCAACACCACTTGCGGAAACTCGTTAAACACAGGCCCGGCCTCTTCATGACCCATCAAAAACAGCGCAGGGATTTTTTGGTTGGCACGGACGATTTCCTGTTGGCGCGGATTCTCAAAACGGCTGCTGTCGTCAAAATCGTTGCGGGCAATATAGTTGACGCGGATATTGGGGTTCAACTCAGCCATTTTCTGAAAAAACGGCACAAACACGCGGCAATCTGGGCAATATGGCGCAGCGGCAAGCAGCCAATTTTGCGGACGGCTGATCTTTTTGACCGCCGCTGCCGTTTGCGCCGACAGCTCGGTCGCCTGATAGAACTGCTGCTGTTTCAATTTGTCTTCTTCGGTATCAAAATCCAAATATTCTGCATAAGTAGCCATGCTTTACTCCTGTTCTGTTGTATCGGTTTTCCCTGCCACGCCGGTCAAAAGCGGCACAAGCAGATTGACGACGAGGTTTTCAAATAGCGGCTCATTAAGAGGCGATTCTTCCGAATGGCCAAACACCAGCTTCACTTCGGTATATTCTTTCTGCCCTTTGCTCATTTTATTGCCGTTAAAAACCTCATGGGCTTTTCTCAAGGCAGCATCCCAATCCTCTTTCTTGTTGTACTCCTCCGCTGCGGCAAGGCTGGTTTTGGCAAAAAACGGCAAGGGGGTATTTTGTCCGATTCGGAAATATACCAACCATTCTTTCAAAAGCTCCCTCGCGGCCTCTTGCCCGATGGCGGCATAGGTTTCGGTCTGCCCCAAGCTGACAATATAGGTTTGTCGGCTTTCAACGGATTTAGGGGCAACGGCGCAAAAAATCAAATGCTCCAATAAACGGGCAATGCGGTTGGGCGCATTGTCTTTTTGATTAAGGAACACAATGCGGCCGCATTCATAAAGATTGCCGATGGTGCCTTGTAAAACCAAATCGTCAAAGTGTTCTTCATAAGGTTCAGACGGCCTTTTGTCGCTGCGTATCAACTCGTCATCTACGTTTTTCGCAGATATCTGATACTTCTTCTGCCACAAACCGCCCAATTCGCCTACCGGCATCAGGCTTTCGGCATTCAGCCGAATGGCTGTATCTTCAAAATCTTCCCCTTTGCGCCACGCATCCAAATAGGCATCGGCAATCCGACCCTCATGTTGCGGCTCAAACGGTTCGGCAGACTCCCATGCGCCGTCCAGATACGGCTGATCCCAGCTTAAATTTTTCTTCAGCCAAACTTTGACAGGGTTGCGCCAAAAACTGACAAGCTCGCCCTGGTGAATGGTTTTGCCCGGCTCTTCCTGACTTAAGGCCTCAAGGAAAAACGGCTGCGCTTCCGCTTGCGGTTGATTCAACGCATCGGCGTAATCTTGGCGCGTACTGAAGAGGCCATCTGAAAGCGCGTCCTTTTGGAAATAACGGCGTGAGAACGCCTGCAAAGGATGATGTTTTACCCATTTCTCCGACAACTCGCGCCCGCTTTTCCCCATCATGGCGGCAATGGTATCCAGCAGCTCGCTGATTAAAGAAGACGGCGCGAACTCGGCATCATTGCGTATATCGCGGCCGACATAAGACAAATACAGCATTTCGCGTGCGCTGATTAAGGCTTCGAGGAAGAGATAACGGTCGTCGTCGCGGCGGGCGCGGTCGCCTTTTTTCGGATGTTTGGCAATCAGGTCGAACACCGCCGCTTTGGTATTGCGCGGAAAATCGCCGTCATTCAGACCCAACAGGCAAACCATTTTAAATGGCAGGCTGCGCATCGGCACCATACTGCAAAAAGTAATGCCGCCGCTCAAAAATCCGGCTTGGCTTTCACTGTCCAAAAAGCGGCGGATATGGCGGATAACGGTTTTACACGGCAACAATCCGTCAAATCCGGCCAACTGCGCCTCTTCCTGCCATTTCGCCAAAGACTGCTCAAACTGCTGCTTAGCGTATTGGTCGTCCGTATCCGGAGCAAACAGTTTCTCCAGCAAATCACGGCAACGCTGCACCCAGCTTTCCACATTGGCAGGCTCTTGCCATTGCGCCGCCATATCGGCCAAAGTACGGACAAATTCGGCAAAACCGCTGAACACGTCCAGCTGGTTGACATTGCTATGCCACGCGCTCACGCCCTGCCACATGCCGTTGCCGCCTTCGGGCAACATCCAGCCCAAGGCCAAACGCTCTACCGCCTGCTGCCAAGTAAAGAGGTTGTCTTTGCCCTCGCGCATGGTTTGGTCCAAACCCCAATGCACATTCAATCCGGCAACAGTCTCATGCAGCAGCGGCACATCTTCCTCGCTCAAACCGAAGCGTTGCAGCACCAACCGGCTTTCCAGCAAAGGCAACACCTTGTCCACTTCAAACCGGCTCTCCAGCAAGTCCAAAGTTTGCGCCAAAGCATACAGCAACGGCTGGCGGCGGCTGAGCTTCACATCCGAAATCGAATACGGCAAAGCCTGGCTGCCTGCCTGTTCCTGTCCAAAAACGGCTTCGATAAACGGGCTGTACGGCTCGATGTTCGGCGTCAACACGGCAATATCGTGCGGTTGCCAGTCGGGATTTTTTTGCAACCCCAGCGACAGCTCTTCTTTCAAAATCTGCAATTCGCGCAAAGGGCTGTGTGCTGCAACGATTTTAATGGAGCCATCATTCAGCAGTTCGTCCGGCTCAACACACACTGGATTGCCGTCCGCATCGTGGACCTGAACCAAAGCCTGTTGCCCGTCTGCTTCGCTTTCTTCCTGTTGATACAAGCGTTCAGACGGCATGATTAAGTTTTGAATATCGTTTTGCAGGCAATGCAACAAGGTATCGTCTTTTCCCTCTTCATAAACCTGAATATCCTGCTCGGTTTCCACTTCCGACAGAAAATCAAAGAAATCGCGCCCCTGCTTGCCCAAAGAAGCCAACAGCGGATGCCCTGCCTGCGACAAGTCCGCCTCATCACCCCTTTTCAAAATCTGCGCCTCGTCGATAACTTCGCCCCAATATTGGCTGCTCGGGTTGAGTGCAAACACAAACACATCGCAATGCTTGGAAATTTGGTGCAACAGTTGCAGATACATCGGCGCCATTGTCGAAATGCCGAATACAAAAAACCTTTGCGGCAAGACCGATTTATCCAACTGCGCCAACAGTTTTTCCCACAAGGCCACGCGGTGCGGCGCAGATTGGCTGCCATCGTCCAAATAACGCCACAGCCGCGCCTGCCAATCCTCATCATCGCCCAAACCCAGCAGCTTCCCAGCCTGCCACGCATCAATCCAATCCGGGCGGTACACTAAATATTGGTCGAAAATATCCGCCATCTGTCCGGCAAGCTGATAATCCGCCGATGCCGAGCTGTGCAAATAACTTTCCAGCTTCAAGCGCACGTTTTCGTATTCCGGGGCCGTCTGAAACATTTCGCTGCGGAACAAATCCAGCAAACGCCAACGCATGACTTCAGGCGAAAACGGACTGAGCGGCGGCACATCGGGAACCAATTTGCGCATCAGCTGCCACGCCAAACCGGCAGGCAGGCTGAACTTCAAATTCGCCGCCACGCCGAGTTCGCGCGCAAAAAACACATTCAGATAACGCCGCATACCCTGGCTCTGTACCACCACTTCTTCCTGCGCCAATACAGAGTCCAAGGGCGAAGCCTGATGAATACGCGCGCACATTTCGGCAAGTGATTCCAAACGGTCGGATTGAAAGAGATAAAACATGACATGCCATCGAAAAAACAATTACGCGCATTATAATGCCATCAGGGCAAACGGTTCAGCAGCGTATGAAAATAAAAGGCAAAAGATTACGGTAAAGGCCGAGACCTTTGCAAAATTCCCCAAAATCCCCTAAATTCCCATCAAGACATTTAG
>ERZ772953.475-NODE-475-length-12772-cov-13.802548_pt1 | contig 12772 bp, 13 predicted proteins | sample MGYA00580685_ERZ772953 | MGnify/ENA primary metagenome ERZ772953 (study PRJEB29015, sample SAMEA2738080) | human oral metagenome | biome: human oral; feature: human-associated habitat; material: saliva | place: China | collected 2209 ...
AAACACCTAGCGAGGATTTAAACCCTGATTATGGGTGTTATATCCAGCTTGCAGGGGTAAGAGTTTACGGAGGGATGAAATGAGTTACACAATTAATTTATTTCTTAATTTTGAAGATATGCCAGATGAAACCTATTTTACTAAAGAGATTTTTCTAGCTACGTGTATGGACAATGCAACAAAGTTAGCTGTAACTATGGGCTTGTTGACAAAACAAGCGTTGGATTTAGAGACTAAGACAGCTATTTTGAAAACCCTTGATACAATCATAGAAACTCAAAAAGATATTTTGCAAGGGGTAGCAAGCGGACAAATAACCTTTTTGAATAAAAGCAAAGGAGAGGAGGAACTGAATGAGCCTATCAGAGAATGATGAGAGAGTATTAAGACTAATCAAGGTAGGGGCTGAGAACTCCATAACAGGGGCAGAAATCAGCCTGATTACTAAGCTGGCAGAAAGAACCGTGCAAGATATTATCAGCCGTCTAATCACGCGCCATAGCGTTCCTATTGTTGGGGTTCGCCATGGGACATTTAGAGGATATTTTATCCCAGCTAACAAAGATGAACTATTGGACGGTGCAAAAACATTTTACAATCAGATACGAGAAGAAGAAAAGCGCCTAGCGGTGTTGATGAACAGCGACCTAGAAAGCTACAAAGAAACCTTGAAGGAGGTAGGCGGATATGTTTAGCCTAAGCCGAGAAAGTGAGCAGGACCTAGCGCATGGCATTCTGGAGGTAGTGGAAAGATACCTGGAAGCATGTAATAAAGTACCACAAAATATTACTGGGATGATGAATAGAACTGAAGTCAAAGAAGTGTTAAAAATTAGTGATAACACGCTGAATAAGTGGGAACGACAAGGTCTTCGCCGACTTCAACCGCCCGATGAAGGTTCTAGAATAATATTTTATTTAGTGGATGACATCCGTAGGTTTATGGGGGTGGAGAATGGCTAGGTATAACACACATCCAGCACAAGGTGAAGGTCATTATCATGACATTAAATTGTATAAGCACCGTGGCAGATCTTTGGAACAGTTCCAAGAACAAAAGCTACTGAAGAAGTTAAAAAAGAAACGCAAAAAGGGGCGATAGTATGACAATTTACGAGGCTAAAGGCTTTCAGAGTAATCTTGTCTATCCATTTGATAAGATTGAGCCGTTCCAGTACATTGAACGCTTTAAGCCTTTGGTAGTCCCTGAAGGGGCAAACATTGAAGAATTTAAACGTACACAAGCCCCGTACTGTATCAGTGGGAAAGTGACACCAGAAAAGAATGGCAGTTACAAGCGAAACAACTCCAGTCTAATCTATCGGGATTTGATTTTCCTTGATTATGATGATATACAGGGGACGACTGAGGGCTTTATAAAGGCCGTTTCTAGCGCTTTATTTGGCTACTCCTATATCTTATACCCGACTATCAAACATAGCTTAGAAAAGCCCCGTTTTCGCCTTGTAGTGAAGCCTGACAACGTGATGAATGAGGCGACCTATAAGCAGGTAGTGAAAGAGATTGCTGACAAGATTGGACTCCCCTTTGATATGGCCAGTTTAACATGGTCACAACTCCAAGGGCTACCAGTCACAACAGGCGACCCAGCAAGTTATCAAAAGATTGTAGAGCATGGACTTGATTATCCAGTACCACAGACAACGGCTGAACCAGTCAAACAGAATGCGACAAGCCTTCCATACACTCCAAGGCCAAGCGGTCAGAAATCTATGACCATGAGAATTATTGACACGCTTTTCAACGGATTTGGAGACGAGGGAGGGCGAAACGTAGCGCTGACACGCTTTGTAGGTTTACTCTTTAATAAGTGGGTTGATTGTGACCTAGAGACCGCCTACGAGCTGACAAAGATAGCTAATAGCGTGACAGTTGAACCATTGCCTATTGAAGAGCTAGACCGCACTTTTAGCAGTATAGCACGGGCTGAATATAGAAAGAGAGGTTAGAACCATAGAACTAGAAGAATTAGGAAACCTAGAAAGTGAAATCATGGAGGTCAGAGAGCAAGAACAACCTCCTAGAACGATGAAGGAACTTGAAAATCGTATCTTTAAAGCTGGAGAAGAATGGCGGGCAGAACATACCGAAACTAAGGTAAATGAGACCACAGGGGACGTTACCGAAAAGGTTGCCATGCCTCAGACATTCACAGTAGCTAAAATACTGAGCGAGATTGTCACATTTACTTTTATCAGCAAGAGCAATATACCTGATTATAGCCTGCTCTATATCTATGATTTAGACGAGGGTATCTATACCGCTAGTAATGATCTATTCAATCTTTTGTGTAAGACTTTTGATGTGAGAATTAAACCCAGAGAGTGGCCACAGATTAAGTTAATGGTTAGGACATTGGCAAAGATACGAAAACCTTTAGAAAGTTCCAACCTCATTCCCGTACAGAACGGCATTATCAACTTAGAAACTAAGGAACTACTCCCCTTTAGTCCTAAGTATGTAATTACAAGTAAGATAAGCACGGCCTACCACGCACCTAAACGAGTCCCAACAGATAGAGAGGGCAAAACTTTTGATGATTGGCTAAACTCAATCGCTTGTAATGATAGTGAACTGGTAACACTGTTTTGGCAGATTATCCTTGAAGCTATTAACCCTAACCATACCCGAAATAAGTTTGCCATTTTCTACGGGGACGGCAACAATGGTAAAGGGACATTTCAGCGCTTCCTTATCAACCTGATAGGGGAAAGTAATATATCAGCCTTAAAGCCTGCACAGTTTGCTGAAAAGCATAACTTGGAGACCTTGGTAGGTAAGGTTTGTAATATTGGGGATGAAGCACCTAACGAATACTTAAAAAATCCGTCTGATTTAATGAGTATCACTAGTGGCGACACTGTTCTAGTCAATCCAAAAGGACGCCCAGCCTTTGAAGCTACTTTCAAGTTATTCAATATCTTTTCAGGGAATTATATCCCCAATGGTGGAAACAAGACAAAAGGCTGGTATCGTAGAATTATGATCGTCCCTTTTAATGCTGACTTTAACGGGGAGAAGGAAAAACCTTGGATAAAAAATGAGTTTTTAGCAAACAAGGAAGTCCTAGAATATGCCCTCTACAAAGCTATCAATCAAGAGCCATTTACTCACTTTATCGAACCTCAAACAGTCAAAGACCTGTTAGAAGAATACCAAGAGGATAATGACTACTTACTTTCATGGGTTAAGCATGAATACATGGAAAAAGGTTGGCATGAGCTGGACGTAGTACCTGTTTTTATACTAACTAGGTCGCTGAAACATTATGCTGAAGATATGGGAATACCCAAGCCCAATGTTTACGGGGCAGGAAAAGAAACGATAAGACACTTACAACAGTTAACACCCAATCATTACAAACTTAAAAGAGCGAGGGTCAAAGTTGAAGATTATGACAAACTAGATCCGCTAGAGTTTGAAAGAACCAAACTATCCAAAACTAATCACGCTGTCGTTAAAGACTAAAATGTTACCTTCTTTTTATGCCCTAAACCCTTGGTATATCTAGGTTTTTACCCCAAAATGTTACCTTCTTGTTACCTTGTTTAGAAAGAAGGTAACGTTGTTAAACCCTTGATACTACTAACTTTTTTGGGAAAATGTTACCTTGTTACCTTGTTTTTAACTCTCTATATAGGGAAAAAATAGTATTTTTATATATAAGGGCTATGACTTCAAAAGAAGGTAACATGGTAACAAAATGGTCTAATCCCTTGTGGCAGTAAGGCTGAACTATGTTACCTAGAAGGTAACAAAATCACTAAAGAAGGTAACAAAATGGGGTAGATAGTACCGACCCCCTTGCAATGGTGTAACTACTAGTGACACCCTTAAAACAGAAAGAGGAAAAACAACATGACACTAAAAACATTTTCAGATAAAGTAAAAACATTTACTTTCACTTACGAATTTAAAGACCTAGATACTGCTCTGGTAGCAGGTCACGCGCTACTGGGATACATGACTGGGACATATTGCCAGCCTGTAATCTCATTGACCTACAAGGATAAAGGCACGCTTGTCGCTGAGTATGTGGAAGATCACAAGCTAAACAAGACCTTTAAGCGTATTTGTGACAGTTTTAAAGACTACCACAAACAACTAGGAGAGGCTGAAGCATTTGAAGAACGTTACAAACGGGAGCGCGTGCTTCAACTCAAAGAGTCAGAGGATTTTGAGAGTTTGCTCAATAAGGTTACAGACTACGAGCTAGAACTATTAGACTATGCTGATCGCTTGCTTTCTGATAAGCCTATCCCTATGGACTCTATGACCGCTTTTGGTACGTTGGAAAAGCTGGACGATGAAAGCATTAGCCTACTCCAAAAATTGGACGTAGAGGGCGAATATAAAGTCCTTGCTGATTATACAGAGCATTTGAAGTAGAACACAGGGGAGCAATCCCCTTTTTGCTATCAAGTCAATAGTTTTGGGTTTTTCCATATAGGGGGAAATAATGAAGCAGTTAGCAATAGAAACAATCACTAAGCCAATGAAGCTGAGAGGAATATCTAAGGGTATAGCAGAGTTGGACGGTCAACGTTTAGAGATTGATTTGGATAATTTAATGATTGATTTTGGTGGAGAGTCATTTGAATTAGACAGAATAGCAGGAACTAAGGGAGGTAATCGATATTTCTTTCTTTGCCCTGATTGTGGGAGACGGTGCAGGTTGCTTTATAAACGGTATTTGTATTTTAGTTGCGGTACTTGTCTAGATATCCATAAGCACACCCTGAACCGTAGTAAAACGGATTGCCAATACTACTGGGAGCTTGCACTAAAAGAAGCCAGAAAGGTAGAACCAGGGTGGAGTCCTATACGTGGTGGATATATGTTTGATGGTTTCCCTGAAAGACCAAGGTAGATGAAACGTGACAGGTATCATAAGCACTATAAGAAGTTTTTGAAGTATATTGAAAAAGGGGATAGATTTTGGCTGAATGGTTCGAGATTGTGAGACAATATGAAGTAGTGTGCAATTTACAAAACAAACAAATACTACATATTAGACGGTTTGAATGTTAAAAAAGCTAGATATATCAAGGATTTAAGTAAGTAGAGCGTTCCAAAAAAAGGGTGAGGTTACATATAAAAAGTACAAGGTTAGTACAAGGTAGAGAGGTTTACCGAGGGTTAGAAAAGGTGAGATTTTTCTTAGGTAGTGGCAGTAAATATGACTGACAAATGGCAGGGTTATGTGTGTTGAACTCCGAGCGAACGCCGAGAAAGTGGCTATATCCCCCCTATCATTTATCAAGCAGATAAGAGCAATAAAAACCCTCCTTAACCCCCTGAGAAACGACAAGCAGATAAGCGAAGTTTTTAGCCCTCTTATTTCGGATTTACTCCTTGCAGAACGACAAGCAGATAAGAACGACAATAAGTCTTCTTAATTGCTTACAAAACGATAGGGAGTTAAGCCGAATTTAAAAGCCCCTTATTTTCGTTTTTCTCCTTGTCAAACGGTAAGGAAATAAGACAGGAAATAACATCGCTTATTTTGATTTTGCTCCCTGAAAAACTGTAAGGAGATAAGGAGACTTTTTAGCTTCCTTAATTTGGATTTTCTCCTTACAAAATGATAGGGAAATAAGAACTAAAATAACTCCCCTTATTTTCCTACCAAATGATAAGGAGATAAGCAAAGAAATAACTTGCCTTAATTGCTTGCAAAATGACAAGGAAATAAGAGAAATAAAAACATCCCTTAATTGCTTATCAAACCATAAGGAGATATGGGGGCTATCTCCCTCCCCACGCGCTTCTATGAGCTTCACCCGTCATTGTACATTTTTTCTCACGGAAAAGCATTTGAAGCTAGAGCGAACATAGAGAAAATGCAAAAAAGCCAAGGCACTCCGCCTCAGCTATAATCTCAATAATATTATTATATCACACAGGAGGCCAAGGCATGACACCAGAGCAGGTAAAAGAAAAACTAGAGGGCGTTAAGTGGATAAATAAAGAAATAGAAGGCTTATATTTGGAGCTTGTAGCTTTAGAAAGTGGTATTATCAAAAAGCAAGAACTGAGCACTACCAGAGTACAAACAAGCAGGGTAAATACAGCAGAGAATAACCTTATAAGCGTTCTAAAACTAAAAGAGGACACTTTACAGAGAATTGAGCGACTTACTGAAGAGAGAATGGAAATATCTAGGCTGATCGATAAGCTGGCCAATCCGCTTGAGCGTTCTGTTCTCAGGCTGTTCTACTTGAATATTCTTGACGCTTGGCAGGTTTCTGAAGAAATAGATAAATCAAAGACTACAGTATACCTTATAAGGCAAAAAGCCATAGAAAATTTGACCAAGGTGGAAAATGCCAATCGATAAAGAAGAGACGATAAAACAAGCATACAAATTTCTAAAAAGCTATCACTCGTTGGTTAAACTGAGCCTAGGCGGTCAGGATGGAGCGTTTGAAGCCAAAGCGATGGAGCTACTGCGCGTGATCGAAGCCTTCAGGGACAATCTGGACGATGTACGACGTGAGATATTCGCCAATCTCTTTACAAAGCGAACTGGAGAGAGGTTAAAGCTATGGCAGTTATACGAAGCACTAGACATTGATAAGACTGGGTATGAACGCCTCAAGGCTGAGATACTGCTAGACTTCGCTAAAAGCTACCGTGGTGGTGTTTTGTTGAGAAATGTTGAGATTTAAGTGAGAGAACATGAACAAGTATGAACATATTCCACCAGTCGGAGAAAAACTAAAAAATACTCTCTGGGTCTGAAAAGTTCCTACATATTCCACCAGAACGGAGAGCTAGAAGCATATAAGTAGGCAAATGTAGGCTGAGGCTTCATATTCGCTCCCTATTTTGCTTTGTTTCGTACTGGACAACTAAAACACCACGGACAAACTACAAGCCCTTAGAAACGAATCTAGGGCTTTTGTGAGGTCATAATCTTATAAACCACGCGCTTCATGGTATAATATACCTATCAGCAACCAGCAATCGAGTAGAGGATAATCTCTAGCCCCTCTCACACCACCGTACGTGCCGTTCGGCATACGGCGGTTCAACTAACTTTTAACGCATGTCGTTCAAGGTAATAATCCAAACACGAAACCAGTCCACGTTTTTTAAGGACTGGTTTTGATATAGCACGTTTAAGTACCGACTTCTGAGCTACTAATTGATAATGGTCGCCCCAGCCAGATACCTTATCTGCTATCCATTTAGGAACTCCTAACTTAAGCAATCCCCATAATCGTCTAGATTTCTTCTTCCATTGCTTCCAGATAATCACTCGTAGGCGAGTGCGCAAGCGCTCATCTATGCTGGTGACTATACTTTTCATATTTCCCAATGAGAAATAGTTTATCCACCCTCGAATAGACAAATTCAGTTGCTCAATACGTCTTGTTAAGTCTATACTCCATTTCCTCTGTGTTAGTTTCTTCAATTTAAGCTTAAATCTCCGAACACTATCTTGATGGGGGCGACTTTTCCAACCAGCTGATGATTTCCAGAACCCGAAACCTAAATATTTCAACTCTCTTGGTCTGGTAATCTTAGTCTTGGTTATGTTTACTTTCAAACCTAGACGTTTCTCAATAAAACGACTGACTGAATACATCACACGCTTAGCGGCAGCCTCGCTTCCGACCGTAATCACACAATCATCTGCGTAGCGCACAAATCGAAGTCCCCTCTTTTCTAATTCCTTATCCAATTCATTAAGCATGATATTGGATAAGAGAGGAGATAAATTTCCTCCCTGTGGTGTGCCAACTAGCGTTTTATGACGCTGACCGTTAATGATAACACCTGAATGAAGATACTTTCGAATCAAGGATTCCGTATCTCCGTCTTCGATAATGTTATGTACTAAGGACATCAATCTATCTTGAGGAACTGTATCGAAGAATTTCTCTAGGTCTATATCCACTATCCACTCATAGCCGTCATTTAAGTACTCTAAGAGCTTCATGATGGCTTTTTCACATGACCTATTTGGTCTGAATCCATAGCTCGTATCTGAGAAATGGGGTTCACAAATGGGGGTAAGGACTTGAATAATGGCCTGTTGAATCATTCTATCCATAACTGTTGGAATTCCTAGTTGACGGATGCCTCCGTTTGGTTTGGGAATCTCAACTCTGAGAACTGGTTGAGGCTTATATTTTCTTTGTTTTATCCGTTCCTTAGTCAGGCGCCAGTTTTGTCTGAGATAATTATCCATCTCTTCGATAGTAATTCCATCAATCCCAGCTGAGCCCTTATTGGATTTTACTTGATTGTAGGCTTCCAGCATATTTTCGCGTGATAATATCTTATCTAGCAATTTTGACATGTGCGTATTCCTTTCTTGTTTTGGTGCCTGAGGGACATCTTATATTGGTGAACCTTCATCTAGTCAATACGTGATAGAGTCCAGTTCTATCAGACCGTTCGTTTTACAGACACAAGTGAAGTAGGATTACTTCAATCTGTCGTTTTCTCTTTCTAGCGACAGACCTCAAACAGTCTCTCCCCAGACTGTTTGAGTATTCCCCCTTCGCTCCACTTCCATTACAGAAGTTTCCTCACTACTATGGGCTCGGCTGACTTCTCATGATTCGTTGTTACTACGCTTTCAGCGCTCATGAGACCTCACGGGATAAGTCGTACATCTTTCCTCGTTTACTCTCGTGATTTACGCATATAGGTTACGACTACCTTTTTGGACTTTAGAGTTTTAGGCCCCCTTATCCGCTATATACGCCTTACTATCACGTTCCTGTTCGTAGAGCCACGATTTCGCTATCCCTTCCTCTGACGATTCTTATTTCTAGCGTCAGACTTAAAACGGTCTATCCCCAGACCGTTTTAATCCGCTACCTCACGATAGTCAGGCTTGGGAATCGCTATTGGGTTCACCAGTAGCGGGTGCCCACGGAGGACTTACACCTCAGATGCACGACATGCCCGTCGTACTTAAAAAAGAAAGGACAAAATGTGTCCTTTCTCGATCTTAGCTTTTCTTAAACCCACTACAGTTGACAAAGAGTTGACATATGTACATAATCTAACTGATAATTTCAACTTCCTTATAACTACACAAGCGATGAAATACTTCGCTTAAACTACTTCGATATTGATTATAGACTACTTTTCGTCTATATAAGATGTGATACTTACAGCGCCACTTTGTGTACGATAAACTATGAGACTTTTGTACCATATTTTTTCACTTTTCGATTTACAGAAACAACTTTATTGTATCGCATTTGAAGTTTTTAGGCTATAACCTTCGACGCGCACCTAACGGAGCGAGAAGGAGCGAGAAGGATCAATAGTCACATAATTAAAACAAAGTACCCTTAGCTTTCTAAAAGAATAGTATAACTCCCTGACTTAGATTTTACATTAATAAAGTGGATGCGGATAATTTGGCAGCCATATTTAAAGGACATACAAGAAAACTAAATAATATTAAATTTCTTATCATTATGTTCTTCATGTATATCACACTTTCCTTTACCATCTCTACAGACCACAATTTGCAATATTTTCTGCTGATGTATAAAAAATTGGTCTTAGTAAACTAGAACTCCTTTTTGTGTCCAAGCTTGTATAAGAATATCAATGTCCTAATCTCCTCAATAGACACTCACAAGATTTGTTCTCTCATAAGACAGAATTACTTCTCCACCTTGCGATAAGCTTTTATACTATGACTATACCACTCCTGCATTTTTTTTGAAGGAAAAGTCATGTAATCGCCATACATCTGGGTTAAAAAGACATCATAATTTTTAGGAATTGGTAACATTCTTCCCTCAAACTCTGTTAAGATTAACTCTTTGAAAGTATTTATTTGGAAAACACCCTTCATTCCCTCTTTATCAACTCCAACCATTCCCTCATATTTCGGCTGTTCTACAACACTATTCTTAACTAACTTATCTATTTTCTTATAGAAGTATCTCGGATTGACAAATCTGAGAGCGTACCAGCTACATAATCTTAGAAAATCTTTTAATTTGCTGTCACCGTGAACTGCGCGTGATTTTTTGATATAAGCCAGTTGACGAAGAGCCACATACTTATAGCTCTTGTCGACAATGCTCAAATCTGTAAAGCGATCAATTGGGAAGACATCGATAAAGAGACTGGTGTCATGACGCTTGTACTTAACATGGTCTTCGATAACAGTAGAAGTATCCAAAATCGATGCGAAATTATGGAAGTACCAAGAAGAAGTGTCGTAGGAGAGAACCTTATAACGTGGATGGTCTTCTTCCTCAATAATCTTCAATAAGCGCTCATAATCTTCACGATAAAGGGAAATATCAATATCATCGTCCCAGGGAATCATACCTTTGTGGCGGATAGCTCCAAGCATGGTTCCATAACTGAGAAAATAAGGAATATCATGTTTCTTACAAGTCTCATTAATATAGTCTAGCAGGGCTAGTTGAATTTCTTTAATTTCTTCTTTTTCTAAATATTGCATCCTAATCCTCCAATTTGTAGGCATGAAATTCATGACTGTAGAAGCGTTTTTCTTCTGGTGGTAGGGTCATATAATCTCCATAAAATTGTGTCAAAATAGTATCAAATTTTTCAGGTGCTGGAAGGCTTAAATTCTCAAATGGGAGATTGATTGTTTTATCAAAGGTACCACTTGGGAAGACTTCCTTTTCCTTAGATTTAGAAGGGATAAAAGCCATATACTGCCCATTATCACGACTATATTTTTGAATTTCTTTCTCGATTTTATGTGCGAAATAACGAGGAGAAACAGGTCGAAGGAGCAACCAAAAGGCTGTTCGTATCCAATCTTTTAAAAGGCTATCTTTATAGACAATATTTTTATGTTTGCTGAAAGACAGAAGTTTGAAGCTTTCCAGCTTATAACAAATATCAATGACCTTAGGATCATCAAAGCGATCCATAGGGAAAATATCGATAAAGACACCAGAATCATAGGTTTTTGTATTTCGAGTATCGATTATTTTAGTCGTACTGTCGGTTATTTTGATAAAGTTGTTAAAGTAGTTTTTGTCTGTTTCTAAGGATAGGAGCTTATACTTGCTTTTCTCCTTTTGGAAAATGGTAATAAATCGTTGGTAGTCTTCTCGAGGCATGGACAGATCAATATCGTCGTCCCAAGGAATAAAGCCCTCATGTCGAACCGCCCCAATCAGAGTACCGTAGTTAATAATATAGTTGATATTGTGCTTTTTACAGAGAGTATCAATATAATCCAAAATTTCTAATTCAATTTGTTTGGCATCTTCAATGCTAAGTTGTTTCATTCTAAACTCCTAAGATTTTTTGAATTTATTTTTTAAGGCTAGGACATGGTTTAAAAATTCATAGAAAATGCTATCTTTGGTGAAGGCAAGTAGACCAATATAAGAGATGGCTGATAGCAAGACAATCAAACCAGTATTAACCAAAAATGGCAAATTAATGACCATATCCACAGGATACAAGAAATTAATCAGGAAATAAATTCCTACAAAGGAAAGTGAAAAGAGCGAGTATCGAACAGTATAGCTAAAGATATGTCCTAAGTGGATGAGTTGTTTTCTATGGATGAAAATGATATAGAAAACAAGTAGAGAGGCCTCTGATATCATAGTTGTCAGTAAGTAGTATTCAGGAGCCACGATATTGTTGAAAAAGAGGAGACTATTTAAGCCCAAATTGAGTAGCCCAGCAAAGACTGTGTAAACTGTGATTCGTTTTTCATAGCCATTTGTAAAGAGAATTTGGGAACCAAGAATGGTATCTAAGGCCAGGATAATCGTACGAAAAGCGAAGAGAGAGGTTAAGATACCACCTCCGATATATTTTTCACTACCGTAAAGTAGGATGGCATTTGGTCCTAAAACCATGAGTCCAAAACTCAGTGGAATGATAAAGAAGTTAAAGATTCGACTTCCTCTGTTAACAAGTGCGACATAGGCTTCCTTATCGCCTTTTCCTAGATAGTAACTGAGACGAGGCACACTCACTCCGATAGCTCCTGTTACAACACCAGCTATAACGGTCACAATTCGCTGAGCCATGGTATAGTAACTAACGTTGACATCAATCCCTGTTTTAACGAGGAAGAGTCGATCCAAAAATGTGAAGAGCATATTGGCATTGGCGAAGACCAACATAGCAGTAAGAGGGAGAAAGAGGGGGTTAAAATCACTTATGTGAATCTTAACAAGCTTAATGTCTCTTTTAATCCAAAAATAACTAATCAGATAGTTAATCAGTGTCGATAAACTCATCACAAGTGTATAGACAACAATATCGTGTTCATTTTTGACAAACAGGAAAATAGAGACCAGCATCAGGATACGGATGAAGGCAGTCTTGTAAAAGAGAAAACTGTAATTTTCCAGAGCTTCATTGACCCACTCGATTGAAAAAATCTGGGCAATGAGTTGAATCCCCATAACAAGGTAGACTTTTTTGATGATTGGATTATCAGTAAAGAAGAGAGGATAGGCAAGGATATAGACAGCGGTGGTCAAAATCGTACAAGCTATGCACAAATAAAAAAGACTAGAGAAGGTTCTATTCAGATCTTTTTTGTTATCCTTGACATTACTGATGGCCCGTAAACCGTAGTTATAGACCCCATAAGTCGCAAAGGGCAAGAAAAATGACAAAATAGTGTCAACTGAGTTGAAGTAACCATAGTCAGTTCGGTCCAAGACACGCGCGACGTAGGTACCAGTTAAGATGGGAAAAATAATATTCAAGACACGAATTCCCATATAAGATAGAGCATTTAATTTTATAC
>ERZ772953.476-NODE-476-length-12766-cov-4.405240_pt1 | contig 12766 bp, 10 predicted proteins | sample MGYA00580685_ERZ772953 | MGnify/ENA primary metagenome ERZ772953 (study PRJEB29015, sample SAMEA2738080) | human oral metagenome | biome: human oral; feature: human-associated habitat; material: saliva | place: China | collected 2209 ...
ACCATCGTAGGGGTGTGCGCCCGACCAACCCTCCGGGAGGCGCCCCTGCGCGCCCAAGGTCACACGCGGCGTCGAGACGTTGTTGGGAGGCCGTGTGATCGGCGTCCAGCAGGCTTCTCGGTGCCTCCGGCCGCGCGCCGCCGGGTGAACCTCAGACGATCTCGTAGCCGATGTCGGGGGCGAGCGCCTTCAGCAGGGCGTAGAGCGTGGCGTCGGCCAGCGGGGCGGTGTCCCGGGGCAGGGTCGGCAGGCTGTTGCGCGCGGGGGAGAACAGCACTGTCATCTCGCCCCCGGTCATCGTCGAGCGGGCGCGCAGACCGTCGATGTCGGGCAGCTGAATCCGGATGGCTCGCGCCCAGGTTCGGCATGTCGAGCGCGGGGCGCTGTCGAGGCTGACCGAGGCTCCGTTGCGCAGCGCCCAGGTGCTGGTGAGATCGAGCAGGCGCAGCGGACGAGTCGCCTCCCAGACCTGCAGAAGAGGCATATCGCTGCGCGTGTCGATGACGCGGGTATCGGCGAAGACCTCCGCGACGCACGTGAGTAGGTCACCGGCGGTGTACAGGACCCCGTGCTCCGGATGCTCCCCCGTCGGCAGCGGGTGCGGATCCCAGCGGCATCGCGGGTGCGGCCCCCAGGTCCGCAGCTCGCCCCACGGCAGGGGGTGAGGGCTGTGTGCGAAGGCGATGCGGGCGAGCTCGGCGTGCTCCACCGTCACGATGTCCTCCGGGCGGGTGTGGAGCGTCGACGGCGGCTGCGGAGGATTCTTCGGTCGGGGACTCACCGGTGGTCCGCATCCGAGAGCTGCTGGACGACCGCCGCCGGGTCCCCGCCGGCGATCAGCCACTGCGAGGGTGTCGCCCCGTCGAGCAGCTCGGGATCCGACGTCGTCATCCGCGCCTCGATGGTGGCCGGCGTCAGCCCCTCCCGCAGGGCGGGCACCACCGTTGCCAGCCCCGGGATCGGGCGGCCCTCATGGAACTGCCACGTGGGGAACCTCAGCGACCGCCCCTCGCGGTAGGCGTAGAGGGTGCGCCCGGCCGCACGGGTGATCGTCGTCGTTGTCCGGCCGAGCAGGGTGGCGACCTGGCGGGTGCTCAGAGAGCGCGCCAGCGTGCAGGCCGCCTGGACGGCCTCATGCTGGGCGGTGAGCTGCTCGGCGTACGTGCGATCGGACAGGATGCGCTCCACTGTGCGGGCTGTGGACTTGCTGCGGCCGCGAGGGGTGGTTCGGGCCAGGAAGTCGGTCATGCCGGCGGACACCGGGCCGACGCCGCCCTGCGACGTGCGGGCAGTGGCCTCGCGCATCGCGTCCGCGAGCTCCTCGTCGCTGAGGTCGAGCTGGTCGAGCAGGCCGGCAAGAACAGTCATGGAGTGAGTGTAATGCACCGAGCGTACATGTGCATGCATAGACGATGCGTCTTGGTGGCTCCTGGTGGGGCTGGTGGTCTGTCGACAGAGAGGTTCGCGGCATGTATTTGAACCGGAAACAAGAATCTCACAAGTGTTATGCAACTGTGACCATCGGGGCGCTGCACTGCGAACCTGGATGAAATCACAAAAGAGCCTGGGTGGCGACGGGAGGTCGTGGCGGCCAGCAATCCCAGCAGCCCCAACAGACCGCGTGGTCGGGGAACTCTGTGCTGGTAGGAGCCGGTTAATTGTGTGAAAACCGAGACCAAGTCGTCACTCACGTCACGGGGAGGGCACGTGGAGGTCACACTTGAGCGGATTATTCCGATGAGGGCCTTTCTGCCTTGCAATTCCCTTACTGGAAGGTGCCATGATGCGGCCATGAACACTGTCAGTACCCCGACTTCGCCCCAAGCTGCCCCGGCTAGGCGGCGCGGACCCGGGCGCCCCCGAGCGGGCAGCGAGGACAAGCGAGCACGCATCCTCAATGAAGCCGTGGTTCTCTTCGGAGAGCACGGGTATGCCGGCACCTCCCTGGCCGACATCGCCAACGCGGCAGACATTTCCAAGGCCGGACTCCTGCACCACTTCTCCTCCAAGGACGAGCTCTTCTGCAAGGTGCTGGAGCGCCGTGACCGCGAGGACGCCCTGAGCATTCTCGTGGAGTCCCCGGCCGTCGAGGGCGACGCCGCCGAGGCTCCCGTCGACACCATCGGCAACCTGGACACCCTCGACGTCGCGGGTGCCTCCGACCTGGACGGCAACCCCTGGGCCCTGCTGGAGCGCTACATCGAGCTGCTCGAGCGCAACGTCGCCCACCGGGACCTCACGGCGATCTACACCGCGACGGCGGTCTCGGTCCTCGACGCCGAGCACCCCGCGCACCGGTGGATGGCCAACCACCTCAACAGCGCCGTCGAGCGCTTCGAGTCCAGCTTCGAGGCCGGCAAGACCGCCGGGATCGTGGACCCGCAGATGCCCTCGCGCCTCGTGGCGCGCAGCCTGGTCGCCCTCATCGATGGCCTCCAGCTGCAGTGGCTGTGCTCGACGACGCCCGGGACGGCCGCTGCGGAGTCCCTGTCCACCGACCTGGTGGCGGAGATCCGCCTCTACGCCGACTGCCTGCGCAGCCAGTGGGAGGTCCAGGAGACCCCGGAGACCCCTCAGCGCCCCAAGGCCGCCTGACGGTCAGAGGCGCCGCGTCGCCCTGGGCTCGGCGCCTCCACGAATCCTCATCAGAATCCCTATCCATCCCATCCGGCTCGGGAACCTCGTGTTCCCGAGCCGGTCCTGTCCTCGGGTGCTGGTGGTGAGTGGGGCCCGCTTGATTCCGACCTGATTCAGCGGTCCGCCCACAGCAGCAGGTGCGGGGTGATCGAGGCCAGGTCCGGGACGACGACGAGGCCGGGGTCGGCCGGGAAGTGCTTGGTCGTCCCGATCTGCACGACGTGGATCCCGTTGCCCCGGGCCGAGGCCGCCCCCGTGGGGGAGTCCTCGACGACGACGCAGTCCTGGGGGCGCAGGTCGAGACGCTCGACCGCGGTGGCGTAGGGCAGTGGATCCGGTTTGGCACCGACGCCGTCGTCACCGGTGACCAGGACGGCGAAGACGTCGCCGAGCGCGGAGGCCACCTTCTCGACGATCCGGCGCGGTGAGGCCGAGACGATTCCCTGGGCCAGCCCCACCTCCGACAGCGCCGAGGTGATCCGCAGCGCCCCGGGCAGCAGGGGAGGGGCGGCGCTCACGGAGGCCTCGACGTCGTGCGCGATCGCCTCGAAGACCTCCTGCGTGGCCGGATCGTCCCAGGAGCGGGTGGCGCCGGTGGCGGCAATGAGCTCGCGGGCCTGACGGATCGAGGCTCCCGTCATCTGGGCGACGAGCTCGGGGCGCGGGTCGCCGCCCAGGGCCTGGCAGTGGTGGATGAAGGCCTCGTCCCAGAAGGGCTGGGAGTCCATGAGGGTGCCGTCCATGTCCCACAGGACAGCGCGCACCGTGAAGTTGGGAGTGGGGGAGGTCGTCATGAGAAATAGCCTAACCGGAGGGTGGTGCGGCGCACAGGCGCTGGGTGCGCTGCCTCATGACCCGCCTGCCGGCGCTCGGGGTTATGCGCTGCGTCGTCGTCCTGGCAGACTGCCGTCAGGACGCCAGGTGGTGCACGTGCCGGAACCCAACGGGGTGTGCAGGTGGCGGCGCAGTCGGAGGGGCCGGGAGGAGAGCGGGTGGGCGACACCTACAGGACCACGATGGCGGACGTGGCCAAGGCGGCCGGCGTCTCGCGCACCACGGTGTCCTTCGTGCTCAACAACCGCGACGGGGCTCGTATCCCATCGCAGACCCGTGAGCGCGTCAAGCAGGTGGCTGCCGAGCTCGGGTACCGCCCACACGGCGGGGCGCGGGCCCTGGCCTCGCGCCGATCCTCCCTGATCGGCCTGGTCTCCGAGATCGTCACCAGTCCCTTTGCCGCCGCCACGATCCGCGGGATCCAGGACACCGTCCGGGCCGCCGGCTACACCCTGTTCATCGTGCCGACCTCGACGGAGGCCACCGTGGATGGTGAGGCCTTCGAGACGCTGCTGAAGTCCCGGGTCGAGGGGATCATCTACGCCACCGGCTGGAACTGCCGGGTTCGCATGCCGGCGCAGGCCCGCGAGATCCCCACTGTCCTGGTCCACTGCGTCGACCCGGTCTCCGGTCTTCCCTGCGTGCGCCCTGACGAGGAGCAGATGGGGCGCCTGGCCGCGCAGGCGCTCTTGGAGGGCCATCACCGCGACATCGGTGTCATCGAGCTCGACCCCAACGACGGTGAGGCCGCCCCGGGGCGGCGCATCGGCTGCCGGACCTACTTGGAGCAGGCCGGCATCCCCTGGAGCACCGTGCACGTGGCTGTCGGCCACGGCACCGCCCGAGACGGGTATGCGGCCGCCTCCCGTCTCCTGACGGACCATCCCTGGCTGACCGGGCTGGTGTGCGGCAACGACTGCATGGCGATGGGGGCCTATGCCGCGATCCGTGAACAGGGGCTGAGGGTGCGTGAGGACGTGGCCGTCATCGGGATCGACGACCAGGAGCTCATCGCCGACCAGGTCCATCCGGCTCTGACGACGGTTGCGCTGCCCTTCGAGGAGATGGGGCAGGTGGCCGTCTCCCACCTGCTGGCCCTCATGGAGGGCGAGGAGGTGCCCGCTGAGACGCTCCTGCCGGGCACGATCATCCGTCGCTCCTCGGCCTGACGGTGCGTCTCACCGCCTCTGCGGCCGGGGACATTGTGCGCGTACGGGTGCGGAACCTTCCCGGCGGGGACATGCTGCGCCGTCGGGGACAGGATTCCGGTCCCCGACGGCGTCGAACGTCCCCGGCCGCAGGGGTATGTCCCCGGCCGTGAGGGAGGCTCTGCCGCTCAGGAGTGCTGACGGCGCAGGTGCAGCGTGTAGGCGCCGGTCGCGGCGGCGGCCACCCCCAGGGCGCCCAGGGTCAGGGATGTGCCGGTGCGGGCCAGCGGGAACCGGGCGGAGGCACTCTTGCCGGCCGCCGCGGTGGTGGGGCTCGCCGATGCCGCAGCCGCCTTCGCCTGGCCGCGGGCCGGCCCCTGGACGGCGGGCTTGCCGGCCCCGGGGGAGTCGGGGCCCTCGGCCGGGGCGCCGGCGTCCTGGACGGAACCCAGGTGCCACAGGCTCAGGGAGCCCAGATGCGCCGTGCCGCCCTCGGCGTAGAGCGAGACCCCCGTGGCGTCCTGTTCGGGGTAGACGGTCTGGGTGATGACCGGAGTGCCGTCGGCCGCGAAGACCTCCACGGAGTGGGCGTCAACAATGATGCGCAGGTGGACCTGTCCCTTGCTGTCCGGTGACAGCGGCGCGGTGGACCGGGCCGGGAACTTCGGGGAGAAGTCGGTGACCCCGGAGTGGGTGCGGTCCACGACGAGCTGCTTGGCCTGGGAGTCGTAGCCGATGAGCGTGTACTGCTCGCCGTTGTCGAGGACCTTGAGACCGGCGAAGGAGGAGGCGCCAGGGCTCAGGTCCACGCTGATGTCCAGGGAGGTGCCCTGAGCGGCCTGGCCGAGGGAGGTGCCGCCCGCCGGGATGTCGGTGTCCTTCCGGGTGAGCTCCTGGCCGGTGCGCAGGGACTCCAGGGCGGTGACGGGCTGAGCGGTCAGGCGCAGCGTGCCGTTCACCCGGGTCAGTCCCATCTCGCGCACCGTCGACATGGCGGTGCGCCAGGTGGTGGTGGGCAGGTCGCGCACGTAGGCCCAGTTGCTCATCCAGCCCACCTGGTAGCGCTTGCCGTTGGGGACGTTGTCCCAGGTGACGGCCGCGTAGTAGTCCTTGCCGTAGTCCAGGCGCGGGACGACGTCGGCCCCGGAGAAGGCCTTCGTGTCCGACTGGAGGATCTGGTCGACCATGAGGTGGCCCCAGTCCTCGGCGTTGCCGTTGTGGTCCTCAATGACGAGCCGGGCCTTACGGCCCTTGTAGGCCGTCACGTCCATGCTCGTCCACTCCAGGGTCCCGGAGTTGTTGCCGGTGGCGGAGGCGACGACCTTGCCGTCCACGACGAGGTTGACCGAGGTGTTGTCCGCGATGGGGGAGGCCTTCGTGTCCGAGGCGCGCACCTCGTCCAGGAGGATGTGTCCCCAGGGGCCGGTGGCCGTGTCGGTGACGACGATCTGGGCGGACTTGCCCTTGAGGTCGCTGACGTCCCAGCTCTGCCAGTTGAGCTCCTCCAGGTTGCGGCCAGTGGCCGAGCGCACCACCTTGCCGTCAACGATCAGCTCGACGACGCTCACCCCGGAACCGCCGTCGGCGCCGCCCTCGGGGCGCGGGTTGTTGCCGCCGCCCATGAGGAGGTTGAGGTAGGCGGAGTCGATGGTGAAGGTCGGTGAGGTCGCGGTGCCGGTAGTGGCATCCGAGCCCTGCCCGGTGGCGGCGTCGAGATAGGTGTTGAGCAGCCCGGCGCTGGAGTGGTTGACCAGCGGCTGCTGGCCGGGGGTGGCGCCCTGAGGGGGCGTGGCCCCGAAAACACTGCCCTCCACGGTCCAGCCCTCCCAGGAGCCGTCGAAGCCGGCCAGGAGCCTGCCGCCGCCGTTGTCGCCGGTGGCCTGCGGGTTGTAGGGGTGCTTGCCGCCGGCGGTGCGCAGGTTGATGTAGGACGAGGAGACCGTGAACTCATCCGAGGTCAGCGTGCCGGTGTCGGCGTCGCCGCTGCCGAAGGAGTCCACGTAGGCCTTGCCCTGGTGCCCGGGCAGGTCCCCGGTGGCCGGGCCCGAGCCGAAGGCGGCGCCGTCGGCCTTCCAGCCGGCGTAGCCGTTCTCGAAGTCGGCCAGGGTCGTGCCCTCCTCACCGGTGTAGTGGGGGATCTCGTCGGGGGTGAAGGTGGTGCCGTCCCAGCTGCCCACGAAGTACTGGGCGGAGTCGGCCACCGTGACCACGAGGACCCACTTGACCTCCTTGGAGCTGCCGTCGACCGGCAGCGGGAAGAAGTCCGGGCACTCCCACACCGCCGAGGTGATGCCCTCCCCGCCGAAGCTGGACTGCTCGGTCCAGTGGATGAGGTCGGGGGAGGAGTAGAAGGAGACCCGGTGCTCGGTGGCGTGGGAGACCACCATGGTCCAGCGCCCGGAGGTCTGGTCCCAGAAGACCTTCGGGTCGCGGAACTCGTTGGAGCCGATGTCCAGGACCGGGTCCCCGTTGTTGTACAGGTTCCAGGTGCGGCCCTTGTCCGTGGAGTAGGCCAGGGACTGGGACTGGTTGCCGCCGACGTCGGCCCGCGTCCACACCGCGACCATGGCCGGGTTGTCCGGGCTGCCCAGGCCGGAGGTGTTCTTGGTGTCGATGACCGCCGATCCGGAGAACACCCCGTACTGCGAGGTGTACGGGATCGCCACCCCCAGCTCCTGCCAGTGGACCAGGTCCTTGGAGACGGCGTGGCCCCAGGACATGTTGCCCCAGTCCGAGCCCTCGGGGTTGTACTGGTAGAACATGTGGTACTCGCCGTCGTAGTAGACGAGTCCGTTGGGGTCGTTCATCCAGTTCTTCTGGGGGGTGTAGTGGCTCTGCGGGCGCCACCGCTCGCCGGACTGGTCGGCCTTCGGCGGCGCCGGTGCGGCTGGTGCGTTCGGTGCGGCGGAGGCCGGTCGGGCCTGGCCGGAGGCGGCTGCGGGCATGGAGGTCAGCGTAGAGGCGGCTGCCAGCAGGCAGAAGGCGGTCAGGGCGCTGAGTGCTCGGGTGGTCCGACTCATGTGCTGTCCTCCGGGAAGCGGGCTCGGCGTGAACGTGGGTGGGCGCCGTTGCGGGTCGGGGCGATGGTCAGGGACTGCCGCCCCGTTTCCTACGCCGATCCGATAACGCGCGTTAGCGCCGGTAATAAGTTACGCGGCCCCTCGACGTCGGGCAAGCACCCGGGGTCATTCCCGATCAGCATCGGGGACGTCTCAGGGTGCTCCCCGATAGTCGGTGGCGGGCCTCATCGTCCAGACTGTTTGCCATGACGCAGCAGCAGTACCCCGGTCAGTTCAGCCAGTCCGCCCGCTCCGAGGGCGGGGGCTCCGCCTCCGGTCGGACGGGCGAGTTCTTCCGTTTCCGCGACTCCCTGCCCCGCCGTTCCCGCGAGCACCGCATTCTCGGTGGTGTCTGCGGGGGGCTGGCCGAGGCCTGGAACATGCCCGTGACCGCGGTGCGCGTCGGGGTGATCCTGGCCAGCTTCCTGCCCGGCCCCATGTTCCTGGTCTATGTCGGAGCCTGGTGCCTCATGCTCGACGAGCCCGCCCCCGCCCAGTACTGACTGTTCTCAGCCTGCCCGGGCGGGTCCGAGCCGACTGGCCCGGGCCGTGACAGTCGTCCGGAGACCTTTAGCGCTTCGGTAACACGACCCGTACCAGACTCACGACTACCGACATCGTCCGAGGACGTCGACGTCTTCGGTCTCGTAGAAAGAAAGGTGATGGCTGTCTCTTCGCTCTCCTCAATGCTTCTCTCCTGCCGTCTGTCCATCACTCGTTTTCTCCTGACGCATGCCCGTCCCTGCTGCCATCGGTTCCAGGCGGCGCCTCGGGGCCACGCGTGAGCGATGGGCTGCGCCCGCCTCGCCACCCCCCGGTTCCACGGGTGACGCGGCGGGCGCAGTGCGTGGCGGCGCCCATCGGCCGGAGCCCGGAGCAGGCAGCGTTCCCGGCCGTGACACGGGGGCGGCGGCTTCGCGGGAAGGCGCCGTCGATGGGAGGATCGAGCCGTGACCGACACCGTGAATGACGCCGCAACCAACGCCGTGACTGCTCCAGCGACCGACATCGAGTTCCTCTCCGCCTACGACCAGGGCTTCGCCCGCGTCGCCGCCGTCACCCTGCCGGTGGTGCCCGTCGACCCGGCCGCCAACGCCGCCGCCATCATCGAGCAGGCCCGCACCCTGGCCGAGGACGGCGTCTGCCTGGCCGCCTTCCCCGAGCTGTGCCTGACCGGCTACGCCATCGACGACCTCCTCCTGTCCGACGTCCTGCTGTCCGACGTGCTCACCGCCATCGAGACCCTGCGCGCCGCCAGCGCCGACCTCCTGCCCGCCCTCGTCGTCGGCGCCCCCCTGCGCCTGGGCGACCGCCTCTACAACTGCGCCCTGGTCATCCAGGGCGGGCGGGTGCGCGGCGTCGCCCCCAAGTCCTATCTGCCCACCTACCGGGAGTTCTACGAGAAGCGGCACTTCGCCCCCGGCGACGCCCTGCCCGCCGGGGTGGAGAGCATCGAGCTGCCCGGTGTGCGCAGCGGTTCCGACGGCGCTGAGAGGACCGAGAGCGCCGACGGCTCCGGTGATACGGAGCCGGTCGCCCGGGTCCCCTTCGGGGCGAACCTCCTGTTCGAGGTCGAGGACGTCCCCGGCCTGACCTTCCACGTCGAGGTCTGCGAGGACATGTGGGTGCCCGTCCCGCCGTCGTCGCTCGCGGCGCTGGCCGGGGCGACGGTCCTGGTCAACCTCTCCGGCTCGCCCATCACGGTGGGGCGGGCCGAGGACCGTGAGCTGCTGGCCCGCTCCTCCTCGGCCCGGGGACTGGCCGCCTACGTCTACGCCGCCGCCGGGCAGGGCGAGTCCTCCACGGACCTGGCCTGGGACGGCCAGACCCTCGTCTACGAGAACGGCGAGCTGCTCGGCACCACCGAGCGCTTCCCCGACGGGCCGCGCGCCACCGTCGTCGACGTCGACATCGAGGGCCTGCGCGCCGAGCGCCTGCGCCAGGGGACCTTCGCCGACAACGCCCGCACCCTGAGCTCCCCGGTCGCCGGCGCCCCGACCGCGGCCACCACCTTCACCGACCCGGCGGCCTTCCGGCGCATCCGGATCGGCGCCGCCGACCTGGCCGCCCCGCGCACGGACATCGGCCTGCGCCGCCGCGTGGACCGCTTCCCCTTCGTGCCCGACGACCCGGCCCGACTCGCCCAGGACTGCTACGAGGCCTACAACATCCAGGTGGCCGCCCTCGTCCAGCGCCTGGGGGCCATCGGCAACCCCAAGATCGTCATCGGCGTCAGCGGCGGCCTGGACTCCACCCACGCCCTCATCGTGGCCGCCCGCGCCATGGACCGCCTGGGCCGGCCCCGCTCCGACATCCACGCCATCACCATGCCCGGCTTCGCCACGAGCGCCGGCACGCGCCGCAACGCCGAGGACCTCGCCGTCGGCCTGGGCTGCACCTTCGAGGAGCTCGACATCCGGGCCACCGCCACCCAGATGCTCACCGAGATGGGCCACCCCTACGGCGAGTACGCCCGCACCGGGGTCCTGCCCGAGGGAGCGAGCGAGCGGGATCTCTACGACGTCACCTTCGAGAACGTCCAGGCGGGCCTGCGCACCGACTTCCTCTTCCGCATCGCCAACCACCGCGGCGGCATCGTCCTGGGCACCGGGGACCTCTCCGAGCTCGCCCTGGGCTGGTGCACCTTCGGGGTGGGCGACCAGATGGCTCACTACGGCGTCAACGCCGGCATCCCCAAGACCCTCATCCAGCACCTCATCCGCTGGGTGGTGGCCGAGGAGCTGTTCGACGACGCCGTCGGCCGCACGCTGCTGTCCATCCTGGACACCGAGATCAGCCCCGAGCTGGTCCCGGCCGAGGCCGGCGGCGCCATCCAGTCCACCCAGGCCAAGATCGGCCCCTACGCCCTGCAGGACTTCACCCTGTGGCACGTGCTGCGCCGCGGCTCGCGCCCCAGCCGCATCGCCTTCCTGGCGCTGCTGGCCTGGCGCGACGCCGATGCCGGGGACTGGCCCGAGGGGCTGCCGTCGTCGGAGAAGGTGGCCTACGACCTGCCCGAGATCCGGCGCTGGCTCGAGCTGTTCCACCGGCGCTTCTTCACCAACCAGTTCAAGCGCTCCACCCTGCCCAACGGGCCCAAGGTGGTGGCCGGCGGCTCGCTGTCCCCCCGGGGCGACTGGCGCATGCCCTCCGACGCCGCCGCGACCGCCTGGCTGGCCGAGCTCGAGCGCAACGTGCCGCGGGCGTGAGGCTCCCGTGAAGAACCGGGACTATTGTCCTATGATGTGAGGCACAACACAATGTGACTCCTGAGGTCCGCCTTGTTCGGGATTGATTTGAGCAAAGCGCATATTTACGGCGAAAAGTTACGGTGATGTTCTGGTAACGCGCGTTACCAACGTTGGTTTTGTGCGCTTCTGTGTGAAAGTGGTGGGCATCTGAGTGGTGGCGATCACGCTGATCCTTTTTATCGTCGCCCTGTCACACACGTTGCTGTTGCCCAGGCCATACACACCTTCGGCGGCAGCCCGGATGGGAAAGGTCCCCGCCCATGGTCTGCCTGGTCGTAGCCGCGCACGGACACTTGGCTGAAGGTCTTGTCGCCTCCTCAGCGATGATCGTCGGTCCCAGTGATGACGTCGTCGCCGTCACCTTCGAGCCCTCCGAGGGCCCCGATGACCTGCTGGCGAAGTACGCCGCCGCGGTCGAGGCCTCCTCCAGCCAGGAGTACCTCATCCTCGTCGACCTCTTCGGCGGCAGCCCCTACAACGCCGCCGCCCGGTTCGCGGCGGGGCGCGACGATGCCGACGTCGTCACCGGCGTCAACCTGCCCATGGTCATCGAGGTCCTGTCCCGACGTCTGACCGGCGCAGGTCTCGCCGAGCTCGTGGAGGCCGCCCGCACCTCCGCCGTCGACGGCGTCAAGGTCCTCTCCGAAGTCTTCACCCCTGCCCCCACCACCACTTCCGACGATGAAGGAGACGAGCTCTGATGGACGTCAAGCTCCTGCGTATTGATTCCCGCCTGGTTCACGGACAGGTCGCCAACAACTGGGCCGGATCCCTGGGCGCCGAGGCCATCCTCGCCGTCTCCGACGGCGCCGCCAACGACGAGCTGCGCAAGACCCTCATGCTGCAGACCGGCGGCGGCAAGGTGAAGGTCCACGTGCTGGGCGTGGAGAAGGCCGCCCGCGTCTACAAGAACCCCAAGTACGAGACCCTCAAGGCCGTCATCGTCGTCGAGACCCCGGCCGACATCGTGCGCCTGCTCGACCTGGGCGTGGAGGCCAAGGAGGTCAACGTCGGCGGCATGACCTTCAAGCAGGGCACCAGCCAGGTCTCCCAGGCCGTCTACGCCAGCCCTGCCGACGTCGAGGCCTTCAAGGAGATCGACTCGCGCGGCATCAAGCAGTACATCCAGCAGGTGCCCTCCACCGCGAGCTCCGACCTCATGGGGGCCCTCAAGGAGAAGGGCCTGCTCTAAGGGCGCGGCTTTCGTCCCCACACCTCCCTCGCACACCTCCATCCCGTCACCCTTCGGTGGCGGGCTCAGCAGGAGTGTGCTGTCAACCCTCACATGAGAGAGACATACCGTGCATGACATCAATCTGATCCAGATCATTCTGGTCACGCTCGTGGCGTTCGTCGCGGGTATGGCCAGCGTCCTGGACGAGCGGCAGTTCCACCGCCCGCTCGTCGCCTGCACCCTGACCGGTATCGCCCTGGGCAACCCCGCCGTCGGCATCATGGTCGGTGGCTCACTGGAGCTGATCGCCCTGGGCTGGATGAACGTCGGTGCCGCCATGGCCCCCGACTCCGCCCTGGCGTCCACCGTCTCCACCATCATCGCCGTGGCCTCGGTCGGTGACGCCTCCTCCACCAAGAGCGCCATCGCGGCCGCCATCGGTGTGGCCGTCCCGCTGGCCGTCGCCGGCCAGGCCCTGACGATCTTCGTGCGAACGATCGCCATCTTCTTCGCCCACCAGGCCGACCGCTTCGCCGAGCAGGCCAACTACCGGGGCATCGCCATCATGCACTTCACGACCCTGGGTCTGCAGGGACTGCGCGTCGCCATCCCGACCGCTGCGGTTGCCGCACTGGCCTCGGGCGACACGGTCAAGCACGCCCT
>ERZ772953.477-NODE-477-length-12762-cov-2.862045_pt1 | contig 12762 bp, 11 predicted proteins | sample MGYA00580685_ERZ772953 | MGnify/ENA primary metagenome ERZ772953 (study PRJEB29015, sample SAMEA2738080) | human oral metagenome | biome: human oral; feature: human-associated habitat; material: saliva | place: China | collected 2209 ...
AGCGCAAATAGTACATCCCCAGAGCTGCCAAAAGCAAATAAACGAGATTCAGAAGCAAGATCTGATTGGTCAATTTTCCCGATGTGATAGCATCAATGACCCGCCCCATAACCATAGGAGGAATCAGATTGAGAACCGAAACCAGACTCAGTGCCAAAATCCCAACAATATACCGGCGTTTTTCTAACTTGAAAAACCACCAAAGTTTTGCAATGATTGATTCTTTAAAAGACAAGTTACTCCTCCTATCCTTACAAATGGTTAATAATAGACCTCGTATAAGTCTCGTATGATAAGGTTACTTCCAATAGCGATAGATTGTGCCATCTTCTAACTGAAAGTGACCAATATAAGATAACTTCCCAAAATCAGTAGACTCTGGCAATTGATAAGCAAAGGAATCAAAATTATAGACCTTGTGCCCATCATCAATAGAGTAGCTATCCTTATCATGGATAACTGATTCGTCCTTCTTGGGGTTCCAAATGCGTCTGATTTCATCAGATGTCTTATACTCTCTGACAAAATTATATAATTCAAAGTTAGTTGCCTCACTGAGATAGCGACCATCGGTGTTGTAGTTAGCTAATTGAGGCTCTCTCTTAACCTCAGAATAGTTCCAAACCTGCCCTCTTTCTCGCATAATATCGGCATCACGTCCACTTTGATAAGTATCTGCTTTAACCGTTGGCATCGCTGCTCCTAGTGTTAATACGGTGACTACTGTCATCATTAAGTGTTTCATTGTTTCTCCAAAAGTGTTTATTCATTTTTCCCTCTTTTGAATGTGTTGTATTTGTATGATAGAAAATAAGTGAAACCTGAGACGCGTAAGCTCCCAGGTTTTTTACTCTTTAAAATGCGTTTGAATCAGTTTTACAAGGAGGCGGTAGACACCTAGTGCCACCAAACCTCCCAAAGTATTGGTCCATAAATCATCTAACTCAAAGACACGATTAGCATCAATGAGAAGGTCTAGAATGACTTGTCCAACCTCAATCGTCAAAGACATGACAAAGGTCGCTAAAAGGACCTTTTTCCAAGACCTGAATCTGGGGTACAAGGCTAAAAGCCCTAAAATCAGCGGACTCAGCAAGAAAATGTTGGTCACATTTTGCCCAAGGACAAAGACAATCTCCTTAAGACTATCCAGCTGATAAAAGTTGGTCAAACTATTGAATGGGGTTAATAGGACCACGACACGACCAAAATGTTGAATACCAGGGGTTTCAACACCTTCAACTAGCCCGTACTGGGGTGTCCAACATAGGAGCACTAAACAAAGGAGATAAGTATAGACCAAAACTCGGCTTAGCTTTCTTCCTTTTGGTGTTAGTTCTCCATCCTTATCTACCCAAGTCTTAAGCCGAAACATCTTACTTACCTTCTGATTTACCAGAAGCTTCTGCTACAGCCTTTTGACGGTCACGTTTCATAGTGTTTGAACGCAATTGTCCACAAGCTGCATCGATATCTGTACCGTGCTCTTGGCGAACCACACAGTTAACCCCATTTTTCTTGAGCACATCGTAGAAGGCCGCCACACGTTCTTTAGTTGAACGGCTATATTGATCGTGCTCTGATACTGGGTTATATGGAATCAAGTTGATGTATGACAACTTACGGATTTTCTTAGTCAAATCAGCCAACTCTTGAGCATTTTCAGGATGGTCATTGACCTCATTAAGCATGATATACTCAAAAGTTACACGACGGTTGGTTGTCTGGATGTAATACTCGATAGCTTCAAAGAGTTTTTCAAGTGGGAATGAGCGGTTAATACGCATGATGCTTGAACGAAGGTCATTGTTAGGTGCGTGAAGTGATACGGCAAGGTTAACTTGAACACCTTCGTTAGCAAATTCCTTGATTTTTGGTGCCAAACCAGATGTTGACACGGTAATGTGGCGTGCTCCAATCGCAAGTCCATTATCATTGTTAATAGTACGCAAGAAGCGAAGCACATTGTCATAGTTATCAAATGGCTCACCGATACCCATAACAACCACGTGGCTGACACGTTCACCATCGCCACGGTCATCAAAATATTTTTGTACCAGCATGATTTGTGCCACAATCTCACCAGCAGTCAAGTCACGTTGTTTCTTAATCAAACCACTGGCACAGAAAGTACAACCGATGTTACATCCAACCTGAGTTGTCACACAGACAGACAAACCATAGTGTTGACGCATCAAAACCGTCTCAATCAACATACCATCTGGCAATTCAAAAAGATATTTAACGGTACCATCTTTAGATTCTTGAACGATACGTTGTTTCAATGGGTTCACACAGAAATTCTCATTCAATTTAGCAATGAAATCCTTAGAAATGTTAGTCATTTCTTCGAAAGATTGCACACGCTTCTTGTAGAGCCAATCCCAAATTTGAGTAGCACGGAATTTCTTTTCACCGTGTTCCATAGCCCAATCAATCAACTCGTCACGAGTAAGACCATAAATAGAAGGTTTGTAGCCTTCCATATCCTCTAACTTCTGACGTTTACGGCGTTCTGGTTTTGCTTGTGTTGTTACTTCTGACATAGTTTAATTTCCTTTTTTTCTGATTGTGAAATGCTGACCATCTGACTTGGTCTGGCTTTGTTTCTTCGATGGGGTGTTTTGACCTTTAGATTTTGGAGCTTGCTTCTGACTCTTCTTGAAGTTAGGCTTACGCTCACGACCACCGTCCTCGGATCTAGATTTGAACTTAGGACGACGCTTGATTTTCTCAAAGCTTGGATCCTCTTGATCCCTATCTCTTCGTTTGGACTTGTCTGGCTTTTGCTTAGCAGAAGCTTTTTGCCCCTTATTCTTTTGAGAAGCATTGCGCTCTCTAGATTCCTGAGAAGCATTACGACGATTATTAGAACGACGGCGCTTGCGACGAGGCTCCGTCTCCTCTTCAAAGACGATTAATTGCGGCTCTTCATTTTTCAAAATAAAGTAGGCGCAACCAAAGGCACAGTATTCACGCAAATACTCTGACAATCGGCTAATGCGGTCTGTCTTACGCGTATTAGGGCGCTCGTCCTCGTAAAATCCCTTAAGACGAAGCTGATCATTAGACCAGTCCCCAACGATATAATCATACTTGAGCATGATTTCAGAAAAACGTTGCCCAAAGCGGGTAGCGTCTAAAGCATCCTTGTGATTTTCAAGAACTGTAAACTGACAGGCATCTGATTTCAGAAGATCAGCCACATACACAAAGTCTGGCCCTGGATATTTATTATAATTAAACATTTCTGGCAAGATTTCTTTACGCATGTGCCATCCTTTCTGCTCTCTCTTATTTTCTATCCTGATGCTGTAATAATGTCTCTATATCTTATCCCAATTGGCACCATTTTTTCCTAAATACTTGGCCACAAGTTCCCTTAACAAATCTGGAAAAAGAAGAGTAACTTCCTTTTCCTTAATTGTAGGGAAGTAAGAAGCAAAGTAGTACTGGTCCACAAGGACCAAACTAAACTTCTCATTGGAATCTACAACCCTTCTATTATACAACAAATTACCGTTTTTGTAAGCAAAATTCCCCGTGATTACTTCACCAAATGTCTTCCCTCTAAATCCCATACCTTTAATAGCTTGATTTTTAAGGAGTTCAGCCTTAGTAAAAACTTCCTGACAGATTTCTTTGAGCTCTTGTCCTGTCACGACTAGACGAGCCATCCGCATCTGATGAGGAAGGGCTTCTTGCAGGTCCGCCATGGTCACTTGAGGACCCAATGTTTTCATGATAAGTCCAGTATTTAAAAGCGTTAACTGGCTATCTGTCTCCTGACAAACAGCTTGTAAAACCAATTGACAGGTCTCATCAAAATCTAGTTCTCGACCTAGATTAGCTACTTTTTTCTGAGCTAAACGACGATGGCCTTCCTCACGCATAGCCTTGATAAAGGCTTCGTCCTCCTTGTCTAAATCCAAGATGTAGGACTTGGTGGGGATAGCCTCAATCTGACACTCTATCAATTGCCCATTTTTCACAGTAAGGTCAATACAGCCAAGATAATAACCATATCTGTCAGCAGCTGCTAAATAGGTTTCATTGACTAATTTGCCCTCTTCAAAAAGGTGATGCGTGTGGCTTCCGATGACAAGATTTACCTGTGGATAAGTCTCTGCAATCTGCTCATCATAACGTACACCTAGGTGGCTAAGAACGACGACTATATCTGCATCCCTTACCTCGGGACGAGCCAAATCCTCTTCCAACCGAGCCATAGGCTCTAACACCTGCCAACCGTTGGGAGCATAGGTGATGTAATATGGGAAGGTATAGGCCAAGAAAGCAATGTTTGTACCTGCTTTAGTTTTGTGGATAAGATAGGGCTTGGCCCATTCAGGTTGTCTCCCCTCATCCTTGAGATTTCCTATGATCGGCTGAAACTTAGCCTGCTCATAAAGACAGTCTAGCTCCTCCTTGGCCAGACCAATCCCCTCATTATTTCCAATAGTCGCATAGTCTATCCCCAACTCATTCATCAGGGCAACATTAAAACGCCCAGCGGTCGCATCAGATAAGGGATGGGACTTATCCACATTGTCCCCAAGATCTACCTTAATCAGCTCTCTATCCGTCTGACTCAAATCATCTACAGCTCGCTTGAGTTGTGGATACTGTTCGAAATGAGAATGTAAATCGTTAATATGGAGAATCCGAATCGTGTCTTTCATGACTCCTATTGTAGCACTTTTGCTATAAAAAAACTTGACAATCATTCTGCCAAGTTTTTACATATCTAAATTTGCTTTCACCTAAAAGCCTGAGCCTAGAAACTTTGCTTCTTAGCTTTACGCTCAGCACGCCCCTTAGCACGGTTAGCCGCACGACGTTCACGTTTGCGTTTTTCATCAACCTTCCACTGAATTTTCTTCTTGTAGCCAGGCTTAATTTTTTTCTTTTTCTTCTTAACCAAGCCGATCATTTCCGTATCAAGTTTTTGATAGGCTTTTTCACGGTTGGCACGACGGTCACGGTCATAGGTATCTTGAAACTCGCCGTCCTTATAGACTTTAGGGTCAAAGGTAATCCCCATCTTTTCAAGCTCACGAATATCGGAGTCGTCGCTTGGTTGATAGAGGGTGATGGCTGTTCCTGACAAACCATTACGTCCTGTACGCCCCACACGGTGAACAAAGAAGGACAAGTCTTGAGGGATAGCATCATTGATAACATGGCTAACCCCTTCAATATCAATCCCACGCGCTGCAAGGTCAGTCGCTACAATGTACTCAAAATCAAGCTTCTTGACTTGATTCATGATACGCTTACGTTCACGTGGTGGAATACCTCCATGAATTTTGGCAACCTTAAGACCATTTGACACTAGGTAGCTGTGCAAATCGTCAGCACGTTCCTTGGTATTAACGAAAATCATTGCCAAATATGGCTGCATTCCCTTAAGCATCTCAAGAATCTGCTCATTCTTGTTGCGACCCTTAGTAGATACCAACCAGTTATCAATGGTATCTGCAATAACTGTTGAAGTTTTGATTTGTTCCATGACTGGATTGGTCAAATATTTCTTCAAGAATGGTTGCAATTTTTGAGGAATGGTTGCTGAGAAGACCAAAATTTGAACTTCCTTAGGCAGACTTGCCGCAATCTTGTCCACAGTATCCAAGAATCCCATGTCCATGGTCATATCAGCTTCGTCAACAACAAAGGTATGGGCCTTGTGGATAGCCAAGTCACCAGACTTAACTAAGTCATAGATACGCCCTGGTGTACCGATAACAATATGAGGTTGGGCTACCTTTAGTTTCTCAATCTGACGTTGCTTGTCTGTACCACCCACATAGTTAACCACACGAATTTCAGTCTCAGAGTGTTTGGCAATTTGTTTTGTCGCTTGGTAAATTTGTGTCGCCAATTCACGTGATGGCGCTGTAATAACAACTTGAACATCGCCACTCTTTGGATTGAGTTTCTCAAAAATTGGCAAGAGGAAGGTATGTGTTTTCCCTGAACCCGTCTTTGATTCACCAACCAAATCACGACCTGAACGGACTACTGGAATCAATTTCTGCTGAACAGGTGTTGGCTCCTTAAACTTAATCTCATCAAGAGCCTCCTGAATAAATGTTTTAAAATTAAAATCTTTAAATGACATGTTTACTTACTTCTTTTCTATCTAGTCTATCCCTATCATTATAACAGAAAAAGAGCATTTCTGCTCTTTTCATTTATTTCATAACGTTTCCAAGAACTATCCAAAGGGTAATGGCACTTGCAAGTGCTCCAACTGTCCAAAGGAAAGCATCAACCTTCCACTCTGACCATTTGTCACCCTTACCTGAAAGACCACCCAACTCGAGGTGATGGTGGAATGGTGTCATACGGAAAATACGACGACCTTCACCATACTTACGCTTAGTGTATTTGAAATAGCTGACCTGTAGCATGACAGAAGCTGTCTCAAAGACATAAACCACACCAATCAAGAGTAGAGTCCACTCTACACGTAGGGCAATAGAGATAACCGCAAGCATAGCTCCAAGTGACAAGGAACCGACATCTCCCATAAAGACCTTGGCTGGCTTGTGGTTAAAGACGAAGAAGCCAAGAAGTGCCCCAATCATAGTGATAATGATAGTCAAGATAGCGAACTCACCCTTGACAAAAGCGATAATCCCATAGGCAATCAAGCTGATAACCACAGAGATAGAAGCTAAACCATCAATACCGTCTGTCAAGTTCACAGCATTTGAGAAACCGACAATCCAGAATAAAACAAATAGAACATAAAAGACACCGAGATGAATGGTTAATCCACCAATAGCTAGGCTATCTGTCCCACTAGGGAGTACGTGGATAAAGTAGAAAAGCAAACCCGCAATAATCTGCAAGGCCATCTTTTGCCAAGGTTTAAGTCCCTCATTGATTTGACGGAAAATCTTAAGGAAATCATCAAGGAAGCCGATAATTCCATAAATCAAAATTACAAAGAGAATCCCTACTGTAGCACCATAGGCTTGGTGGCCCTCGCTAAAGACGTGGAAGTTAAAAATCAAGCTAACCAAGATGGCAACCACTAGGAAGACTGTCCCTCCCATAGTTGGTGTTCCAGCCTTAGCCAAATGCTGCTTCACATCTTCATGCATTTGTTGGCCACCGATTTTCTTGATTTTGTAGTAAGTAATAAAGTGAGGCATGGCGAGCACCGTCAACACAAAGGCGGCCACACCTGCTATCAGACTCATAGTCATCTTAGTCTCCTAAAGTAATGGTAATCTTCTTGGTTTTAGACAGGGCTTTTCCTGCCGCAACACTTTGTTTGGTAACAGTCCCTGACTTGCCACCCTTATAAGTAACTTTAATGCCTTTCCATTTGGCAAAGGTTTCAACGTTCTTCTTGGTCCAACCATACATGTCTGGAAGTTCTGTGAAATCATTGGTCATGATAAGAATCTGTTCATTAGCCTTGATATTGGCTTTGGAATCTACAGAAACCTTCTCAATCTTATCACCAACACCCAGAACAATCGGATGAATCAAGTTTTGACGAAGGGTGTTAGCTGTCTCACCTGGACGCTTACCGATAATATCGCCAGTTTGATAGCTCGTTTCTTCGGTCTTTTCACTACCTTCAGAAACAGAAGTATCTAGGGTGTCTCCCATAGACATGGCTTCTTCCAAGACTGGGTTAACCACAGTCGCAAAGAAAGTGGTATTCCAAGACTCGGGCTCCTGAACAGTCACATACATGATATATTCTGGATCATCTGAAGGCACCATGGCAACAACTGAGTTGAGGGTTTCATTGGAACCAACCTTATACGTTCCAGTCTTCTCATCGGCAACTTGGGCAGTACCAGACTTAACCGCTACGTCATAGTTACCAACCTTGATAATAGGTGCCCCTTCAGATTTATTGTAAAGGGTACCGAACTCTGGATCCGTACCAACGGAAATCATATAGTTACGAGTTTCAGAGGCAGCCTGCTTAGAAACTGGCTTACCGATAACTTCCTTCTTAGCTGTACGAGCTGTACCTTGGTTAACATCGGCAACTTGTTTGATAAATTGAGGTTCCAACATGATACCGTTGTTTGAAATGGCGGTAAAGGCTCGAAGCATTTGGACCTGAGTCACTGAAATCCCTTGTCCGAAGGATGATTGAGCTATATTAACAGAGTTTCGAGAGACAACCCCTGAGGACTCACCGACCATCCCAAAACGGGTAGGAAGACCAAATTTGTAAAGAGATAAGTAGTTAGACCAAACCTTGTCTCCCATCTCTTGTTCCAGCATGGTCATACCAACGTTACTTGAATAAGAGAACCCTTGAGCAAATGACATGGTACGACCTGTTGAGATACCTTCATTGATTGACCAGTCATTAATTTCAACGTCGTCAACCTTAATACCATTAGCATTACTGTAGGTCGCATTCGGGTTGAAACTTCCATTGTTAATAGCAGCTGACAAGAGCATGACCTTCATGGTTGATCCAGGCTCATACTGAGCTTCGTAAAGACGGTTAACCCAGTCATAGTTTTTCTTAGCCTGTCCCTCAAGAGTATCAGAATTATAGGTCGGACGTTGTGTCGTTGCAAGAATCTCACCTGTCTTAGCATTAACAACTGTCGCTGAAGCATTTACCCCTTGCGTCTGCTCCATAAAGGTATCCATCTGCGTTTCTAGGAAGGTTTGAAGAGGTGCTGACAAGGTTGTATAGATGTTCTTACCATCGATAGCTTCCTTGGTAATGGTTTCCGTACCTAGAAGCGTATTACCGTTTTTATCCTTCTCATAAATGGCCTCTCCATCTGTTCCAGTCAAGAGGCTATTGAGCGAGCGCTCCAAACCAGTTTGACCAATCAAAGAATATGAGCCGTCTTTTTTATTTTCAACAGCTTCGGCACGACCAAGAAACTCTGACGCGAAGGTTCCATTAGGGTACATTCGTGACGTTGTTGCTTCAAAGGCCATCCCCTTAATTCCCGCATCTTTAAAGGCTTTTTCTAGTTCTTCTTTAACAGAGTAGGTAATTCCCTTCCCCTTTAGCCCAAAGGAAACCTGGTAGGCACCCTTAGTACGCAATTGGGCCAAGGAATCACTCTTTTCAATTCCTAGCTTATCCTTTAAAATATCAGCAACCTTGTCAAACTGACTATCTTGGACATAGAGTTTTTCTTGAGTCGCTGACACATAGCTGGTCGACACGATAGCGTAAATGGCATAACTGGTTGAATCCTCAGCCAAAACATTTCCATTTCGGTCGTAAATCGTCCCACGCTTGGCAGCTACTGTGGTCTTAGTGTTATAAGATTTAGCAGCCTGGGTCGACAAATCGACACCAAACTTACTGTCTGCCCCGATAATCACCACAAAGTTGATAATAAAGACGAAAAAGATAAAGATGCTGAGAACCATAAGGTTCTGACCAACGTGCTGTCGATTCTGGGCTGGCTTTCGCCTATCCCTAACGACATAGTTTAGAAATAAATGTTTAAGTTTTCTTAATCTGTTCATTGGTTACCTCACACTCTTAATACTATCGTTATTAATAGACAGGCCTGCCTTATTAGCAATCTCTTTAATACGGTCAGAGTTTGTCAACTCATTAACCGCCTGCTTAGCATTGTTAAGCTCTGTTTTTTCATCACTAATCTTGCTATTAAGGTCTGTGATTTGTTGCTTGATAGCCTGATTACGCCCTTGTAAAAATACAACTGCGATACTCATCACAATAGCTGTCAAAACAATTGCCGAATAGAAGGCCTTTTCCATACGCGTCATAAAACGAATATGGTTTCTAATGGCTCTATTGACAATCTGATGTTCCTTATTTTCCATAATTATTTCCTGATTTTTTTAGCCACACGCAATTTAGCAGAATGCGAGCGGTTATTAGCTTCTAATTCTTCCTGACTAGGTAGGATTGGCTTGCGATTAACTAAGGCTACCTTAGGTTGGAGGTCTTCAGGAATAAAAGGTAGACCTTTAGGCACATCTACCGTACTGGCTTCCTTGAAAAGCTGTTTAGTCAATCGATCCTCCAAAGAGTGGAAGGTAATGACCGAAATACGACCATCCACAGCAAGTAAATCCAAGGCCTCTTGAATAGACTCATCCGCAGCACCAAGCTCATCGTTCACTTCGATACGAATAGCCTGGAAAATTTGCTTGGCTGGATGGCCCTTCTTCTTCAATTCCTTAGCAGGCTTAGCTGATTTAATGATTTCCGCCAGTTCCGTCGTGGTCTCAATTGGTTTAACCTGACGGGCCTGTTCAATCTTACGTGCAATTTGTTTAGAGAACTTGTCCTCACCATACTTGAAGAAAATGCGCACCAAATCGTTGTAAGGATAGGTATTGACTACATCATAAGCGGTCAAGCTCGCCTCCTCATTCATGCGCATATCCAGCTTGGCATCCTGTTTATAGGAAAAACCACGCTCACGCTCGTCCAACTGTGGGCTAGAGACACCCAAGTCATAGAGAATGCCATCAATTTCAGACACCCCCAAGGCTTCAAGGTTGGACTTGAGATTACGGAAATTATCCTTGATGAAAGTCACCATACCCTTATCAATATAGTCCTTGAGACGCACTTGAGCATTATCAATAGCCTTTTGGTCCTGATCAAAGCAGTACAAATGACCCTTTTCAGATAATTGCGACAAAAGATAAGACGAATGTCCTGCGCCACCCAAGGTCGCATCAACATAGATGCCATCGGGCTTGATATCAAGCATATCAACAGTTTCGTGTAAAAGAACGGTTACATGGTGAAATTCATTAGTCATAACTTTTATTATAGCACAAGAATAGAGAAATTGTCTCGTTCTGTAAGTTGACAGGATAGTAAAAGAGCCAGATCCAAGGCCTGACTCTTTAGTTTCTATATCATTTGATAAGATTAATCCACTCGATAAAAATAACTTTCCGCAGATGGCATCCCATTCGTCGCTAGGATACGATCCTTACTATTATCTCCCGCATCACTTGCATCACTAACCCCCTTAGGACAAAGCTGAATTGGAGTATTACCTACTGGACTAGAATCAACATAAGTTAGACTATATATCCCAGACACATACTGATTTGGTGAGACTTTGTCAATAGGGTAAGTAGAACCCCAGAGATTCAACTGTCCATCTGAAGTAATGGTGATGGTCTTTCCATTTGAAGACTTCCATGTTCCTACAGCTGATTTGTAATTGCCATTTTTGAGCTCATCAGGCTTGAGGGCTGATGAACTTGTTTGAGTTTGTGACGATGTGCTCGAGCTATTATTAGTAGGGGCACTGCTCAGATCCTTCCAATCCCAATTAGAAAGATCAACCTCATCTGCACCCGAATCACTGTCCTCTTTTACAAGAGACTGACCATCACTACTAAAGCGGTAGCCTGCACCTCCACCAGCCATAGCACCAGCACTACCATAGTAGCTAAAGGTGTTATCCATAAGGTAGGCCAATGTCATACGCTCACCCAACATGCCCAGTTGTGGACCTTCTGTCAGACGAATCACCTGACCACTATCCTTAGAGATAGTGTAAATATCTGTAATCACATGTTCTTTAAAGAGTTTACCTGGCTTAAAAGCAAGAATCAACTCATCAACACCATTACCATCCAAATCACGGTAAGTATAGACCGTTGAGGCAGGACTTGTTTGAGAATTAGCATAGGTCACCACCAAAGGATTAATTGAAGCGTCAGTTTGATTGTCAGCTACAGCCGTTTGGTACTTGCTGATGATGCTATCATAGGAAGAAATATCTACTTTCTCCTCCTGACTTGAACTTTCACTGCTACTTGATTGTGACTGCTCTACTGATGAAGATGAAGTCGACGCTGTTAAACCATTCTGCAGGTTTGAACAAGCTGTCAAGAGGACTAAACTAGACAAAGCCGTCACTAACACTAAAACTTTACTTTTCATTTTTAGTCTAACTTTCCTTCTCTTTGACTCTTATTCTGCTGTTCCAGAGCTAACATCTGCGCTGTAGGTAGGTGCTGTATCACTTGAGGCCTCGCTATTTGAGTCGGTATCAGTTGTTGGTGGCTCATAGTTATACTGAGGAGCTTGATAAGTCTCTTGTGCTGAAGAAGGCGTTGGCGCCGATGCTACCGCAGGAGTTGAGCTTGCTTCTGTCTGACTAGCTGCTTCTACCGTTGAGCTTGATGACTCACTTGAAGTTGAAGAAGATGACGACGAACTTGAGCTCGATGACTTGGATGAAGCCTTGGGTTTGCTTGATGATGACTGCTTAGTCCCCACCTTAACTTGGACCTTAGCATGATTCTGCGCAGGTTGCAAAAAGACAATAGCCAATGCCAAAAGAATAGCCGGTAGGGTAAATGCCAAAATAAGGTAACGTTTTTCTTTTAAATGACGAAGTAGTTTCATAGAATATTCACATTTCTTAAATATATTTTAGTATTGATTAGTCTCAGATAAGATTATATCAGAAATATTAAAATGTGCAACATTGACATAAAACTTTTTTGACATTAGAAAAACCAACTCAAAGAGTTGGTTGATTGTCATTATTGCTGTGGGTTATCGACGTTGTTAAATGGCACTTCTACTTTTGTTGGTTGACATAGTAGAAAAATAAGGATAAAAATACCGACAAATGGGATTAAAGGAATAAAAATATATGCCCAATGATAGCCAGCATCACGCAAACGACGAACAGCTATCGCAATACAAGGTAAAACCGTAGCAATACAAAAAACAATTATGATAAGAAATAAAATAAATGAAATAGCAAATAAACCGCTTGATATTTCATC
>ERZ772953.481-NODE-481-length-12711-cov-6.009087_pt1 | contig 12711 bp, 7 predicted proteins | sample MGYA00580685_ERZ772953 | MGnify/ENA primary metagenome ERZ772953 (study PRJEB29015, sample SAMEA2738080) | human oral metagenome | biome: human oral; feature: human-associated habitat; material: saliva | place: China | collected 2209 ...
GCAGGAGCAGAACTTGCTGGTGGGTGCCGCTTCGCGCATCCTGAACCGCGGTCAGCGCCTGGGTGTTTCGTTGCGTCCCGGTCCCGGTTCGTGGAGGCGCGCTCGCCCCATGTAGCGCGGGCTGATAACTCTGCTTCTTATATTCCCGTCACGCCGGCTGGTGTGGCGGGAATATATTATTTTGCCTCAAATTCAGGATATATATTGCGCTATTGAACATCTAATGCGCCGATTCTTGCGGTTTTGTCATATTAGAAACGATAAAGCGATGATGATACGCCCTGATGCTACGATGTATATACCGTCACATAAGTATTAATAATTGGCAGGGACCATGGCAAAGATGCTGAATAAAAACCATAGGCCCCCACCGGATGTCTACATCGCACTTCTGTTGCCGACGCTACGGCGCTTGTCGAAGACTGTGCCCCGCACCGCCGCCTATGTTAGTGAGCAGTTGCGGCAGCAGACTAAGGCATTGGGGTCGAAGAAGAACCTACCGGCTCTTGAATCCACCGATTTTGCGGTGGTTGTGCGCACCACCTTGAAGATCTTGGTGGCACTTCGTTATGCCCAGCTTATGCCTCGCCTGACTCCGTGGGAGAAGAGGAAGTACCTGCTCACCCCCCTGGGCGCTGAGCTGACCTGCACCCCGCATCTGCACGGTTCGGTGCCGCCGCGGGTGGTGAAGCAGGTGCAGGCGTTGTGCGCTCAGAGTTTGACGGCAAAGAGCGTGAAGAAGCTGAAGCAGCAGGCAAACGCACTATTGGAGAATGCGGAGGAGGAGCATCGCCTCATTTTTGGTGCTTCTGATACCGGTGCCCTTCATGCTCTACCGCATTTCTCAGGCGCTGATTATGCTCAGCTGAGCCCCGCTGCTTATGCTGCAGCCGATGCCGACTACCCTATACCCGTCCTGGATTCTGCTGGAACTGCGAATTCTTGGCCTGCCGGTCAGTCTCCGCTGGATATTATTTTGCGTGCCAGCGATTCGCCGGTGATTCACGCTCAGGCTGAGTTTGCTGAGCATTTTACGCAGGATTTAATTCAGCATATTCACGCGGTGACGCCAGAATATTTTGAGCAGATTGTTGCCGATATTTTTACGGCTCTCGGTTTTACAACCGAGGTAACCGGCGGTGCTGACGATAAGGGCGTGGATGTTATTGCCCGCTACTCCGATGGCCTGGATTTTGCGCCGATTTATATTCAGGTGAAGCATTATTGCGGAACCATGAAGGTCACCCCTAACGAGATTCAGAAGCTTGCCGGTGCGGTGCTTCTGCACGGCGGTTTGCAGGGCGTTTTGGTGACCTGCGGTGCTTTTGCGCATCCGGTGCCTAAGTATTTGCAGGGTTTGCCGGGCGCACGCAATATTGCTCTGGTTGATCAGCACCACTTGGTGGAGTTGATGATTCGTCACCGTGTGGGAGTGCTTGATGGTGAGGGCGAGTGCGGTTACCGCATTGACGAGGAGTATTTTGCCCGCGGCATGGAGTAGCCCTCACGGTTTGGAGTAGCCGGGGTGTTTTTGGGGTGGGTATTTCCCTCTAAATATCTCCGACCTTCGCGCATTTCCTGCGTCATTTCGCTTAATGTATTTTCACTTTTCCTTGAGGATATTTTTCACATATCGGCTGGTTTTAGAAATCTAGGTTATTTCTTGAACCAGCCGATACAATGGGAAGGTAATGCGTTATATATACTCGCATTATTTCACGAAGTGTATATACCCGCGACGGTCTAGACACTTCACCATAATTCATAGCGTTCTTTCCGAGTGCACGTCGTAGAAGACGGTACGTGAGCGAAACGGGCTGAGAGATCTGCCGTTCCTACTTCTCTTCACATACTTCTCCTCACGACGGGTTACCAAAGTGTCGACCCAAAAATAAAGATGGTGTCGCCCAGTATTGTGTGAATATTTTCCCGTTCGAATGACTGCACTCTGAAGAATGCCCGCACGATAAATAACACCAGATAAGGAGCCCAGCGTGGCTTTTGTGAATAAAACAATGCTCCATATCGACCATTCCGAATTGCACTCTTTGCAGCAGGAAACCTCGTGGGAGGCTCTACCCGAGGAAGCACGCACTCTCAGCGTTGCGGCGGCTTTCTCTCTGCTTCGCCATTTTGAGCGCGCTCAGGATCGTGGCGAGAAGGTTTTCTTCCCCGATATGTACACCCCCGTAGGTGTGGACCTGGGTTTCAACATGACTCAGCGTTTCATTGCGGTCGGTGACAATGTTCTCTTCCGTGAGGCGCTCAATAAGCTGATCGCGGCACTGGTCAACGCTGACTATCTTGAGGTGTCCCTCAGCCAGTTGCATCCGGGCAACCTGCACTACACGCTCAGCGAGGCTGGCCGCGAACTGCTCGGCACCCCGAAGGAACAGCAGGCGCAGGCTCTTCTGCCGGTTCTGCCTCTCCAGAGCGGCGTGTACCTCTACTACCTGAAGCAGTTCTACCCGGTTCTGCTCTCGCACATTACGGTGCGTGAGCTTCTGCCCATCGTCCTGAGCGTTACCCCCTCCTACCCCGCGGCGGCGCCCGTGAAGATTCGCGAGCTGGTGCTGCGCGAGTGCGGTTTTGTGCAGGGCTGGTACGGTCTGTCGTACCTGGAGCAGCGCATTATTGAGCCGGTGATTGCTCAGGCGCTGAGCCTGCTGACCCGAGAGGGCTACCTGCGCACCAAGACGATTCACGAGCACACGGACTCTCCGCTGACTCTGTACTCGCTGTCGCCTTCCGCGAAGGACCTCGTGGAACGCTACGAAGAGACCGGCGTGCCGGCGAGCGAGCTGAGCTCCGTGCTGGCGCTGGTGAAGGATGAAGACGCCTCCATTAAGGCTGAGGATATTGCCGCAACCGATGCCCTACTGACCCATATGGGCGTTCTTCTGCTCGACACCCTCAACGATCATGGCGCCGATGTGGAGCTGAGCCTTCCGAGCCTGGAGCAGGTCTTTGACCGCGACGAGCGCATCCAGCAGGCCTCCTCGAACCCCTATTTTGTGCAGATTGACGCGCAGGATTACCTCTACGATGTGCTGACCGCCCACCACTACCTCTCTGAGCGCGAGACCGTCTACTCGCTGGGTCCTGCTTTCGCGCCGGCTCTGGCGCAGATGGTTGAGCCGAGCGTTCAGAAGCTGGTGGCTTCGGCTCTGCTGGATCCTGCGGCGGTGGACGCTCTGCCGTACCCGCATCAGCTGCTGTACCCGATTCTGAAGCTCGTGGAGGAGAACCCGCGTATCTCCTACTACGACATTTACGATGAGTTGAAGATCGCCCTGGATATCCCGTACCTGCAGGGTGAGGTGGCTCCGCACCGTTATAAGCTGACCCCGCGTCTGCGTAACCGCTATTCGGTTGCGATGCACGTGCTCAAGGGCGAACGCTACCTGAATGCTCTGCGTGAGGGTACGGGTCGTACCTCCCGTAAGAACCCTGAGCGTTATGAGCTGAGCGAGGCGGGTAAGGAGCTGCTCAAGCGATTCCCGGAGGGCGCTCCGGAGGCGGTGACCGCCCGCATGGCGCCGCTGCCGCCGCAGTCGCTCAAGCACAAGCTGCCTCAGGATATTGCGGCTGAGTTGCAGGCTCGTGAGGAGGCTCTTCAGGCTGCTAAGGAGGCGCGTGCAGCGGAGCGTCAGGCTCGTCTGGCGGCTCGTGAGGGCGCTTCTCGTGAGCCGTTGGCTCCGGTGCCGGGTGCTTCTCCGGCGTTGTTGGCGCGTCCGGCTGGTTCGCCGGTAGCGGCTCCTACCCAGGCGGCTCCCGCCCAGGTTCCGGCGGCACCGGTCGCTGAGGCTGCCGCCCAGCCCGCTGTGTCCACCCCCGCTGTTTCTGTGCCCGTTGCTGCTCCCGTTCAGTCGGTTGTTTCCGCCCCCGCTGTTTCGGCTGCTGAGCCTTCGGCCGCGTTGCAGGTGGCTGCCGCTCAGGTGCGTGAGGCGCTGAAGCGTTACCGTCAGGTCTTCCGCCGCGAGGCGCTGGCTCCGGCACTGGCTCAGGTGTCTGAGGAGCGTTTCCGTAGCATTGGTTTCGATCTGTTCCTGATGCGCGGCTACACGGTAGAGGCTCTGGAGGCTCAGGGCGTGGACGGTGTGGCGACTCCCGCCACCGGCGAAAAAGAACGCGCATTCTACGTGCGTACTCTGCGCCCGGTAGCTGGCGGTGTGCTCTCCGCAAGCGTTCAGCCGCAGGATATTACCGCGTTCTTCCTGGCGATTCACGCCCGCGGCGGTCAGCTCGGCACCTTCATCACGAACGCACCGTTCAGCGATGAGGCGTACGACGAGTTCATCCGCTGCTCGACCAAGTACCCGAACATTCTGGTGGACTTGGTATCCGGCGATGAGCTGCAGGACCGCCTCATTGCGCACCGCCTCGGCGTGGTCGAGGGTGCGAACGGTCTGCTGGAACTCAACGGCGAATACTTCGCCGGCTAGCGGCTTTTAGCCTTTCTTGGAGGCGCCCCGGTCTTCTCTTTCCTGCACGTTCAGGTGGGAGAAAGCCGGGGCGTTTTCGCACCTTTACCCCGGTGAGTTGTCCACAAGTAAGCCGTTTTCCTCGCGTTCGGTGCCTCTCAGCCCGTAATATTGCCGGTTTATGCGACCCAAATCACCGAAAATCGTGGTTGAAGGCACACCCCTGCGTTAGGATATGAACATGAGCACTTACCAGGAACTTCCCAGCATCTACCGATTGAAGCGCTCGCTGACCGACGTCGATCAGATTGCTAACGAATACTTTGAAAAGGTCCTCGACCTGAACCCCGTCCATGCAACCGAGCTTGGTCGCAAAGGCGTAGAGACCCTATACCCCGACTACTCGCCCGCAGGCGAGAAGGCTTATGCGCGCCTTGCGAAGAAGACGTTGAAGAAGGTCGATAACGTCCTGCCTATTGATGACGTTGACCTGGTCACCCTGGATGCTCTGCAGGAGCGCCTGAGCCTGTACCGCAAGCAGTACAAGGCTGGCTTTGGTGGCTGGCAGCTGAACAATATTGCCTCCGTCCCGCAGGAGGTGCGCTCGGTCTTTGACCTGATGAAGCGCAACACCCAGCAGGACTGGGAGCACATTATTGGTCGTATGCACCGCGTGACCGAGGCGCTGGAGGGCTACATCCAGACTCTTGAGGCGGCTCGTGAAGAGGGCAAGGTTGCCCCGCGCCGCCAGGTGGATATTGTCATTGAGCAGACCGCCGCATACTACGCTCCCGGTGGTTTCTTTGACGAGCTTGCCGCCGAGGTTGCCGCAGCTGTGCCTTCCCTGAAGGATGAGGCTGCCGCCGGTGCCGAGGCTGCCAAGGAAGGCTACCGCCGCCTCAACAGCTACCTGGTGGAGAAGCTACAGCCGGTCGCTCCCTCCCGCGACGCCGTGGGCCGTAAGGCGTACAGCCTGCACTCCCGTTCGTTCCTGGGTACCACGATTGACCTGGACGAAACCTACGCCTGGGGTGTGAAGGAGCTAGAGAGCATTATTGCTCGTCAGCGTGAGGTTGCCGAGGAGATTGAGCCGGGCGCAAGCATTGAGCGTGCAAAGCAGCTGCTCGATGAGGACCCGGCACGTCAGCTGCACGGCACCGACGAGTTGAAGGCATGGATGCAGAAGCTCGCCGACGCCGCGGTGGAGAACCTGGCAGGTAGCCACTTCGAGATTGGCGGCCCCATGCGCCGCATTGAGTGTTGCATTGCGCCCACGAACGAGGGCGGTATTTACTACACCGGCCCCTCCCCCGATTTCTCGCGTCCGGGCCGCATGTGGTGGTCGGTTCCCGAGGGTGAGGACACGTTCACTACCTGGCGTGAAACCTCCACCGTGTACCACGAGGGCGTTCCGGGCCACCACCTGCAGATCGCTATCGCTACGGCGCTGAAGGGCACCATGAACTCCTGGCGCACGAACATGCTGTGGGTTTCCGGTCACGGTGAGGGCTGGGCACTGTACGCCGAGCGCCTCATGGAGGAACTGGGCTACCTGAAGGATCCGGGTGACCGCATGGGCATGCTGAACGCTCAGCGTATGCGCGCCGCCCGCGTGGTCTTCGACATTGGTGTTCACTGCGAGATGCCGATTCCCGATGAGTGGGCTGAGCAGCTGGGCGTTGAGCCGGGCACCATCTGGACCTCTGAGCTGGGTTACGAGTTCTTGAAGCTGAACCTGGACGAGTCCGAGGGCCACTTGCGTTTCGAGTTCCTGCGTTACCTGGGTTGGCCGGGTCAGGCGCCGAGCTACAAGATTGGCGAGCGCCTCTGGCTGGAGCTGCGCGATCAGGCTCTGCGCCGCGGCGATGACATGCGTGCATTCCACACGCGTGCGCTTCTGCTCGGTTCGGTGGGTCTGGACACTCTGCGCCGCGCCCTGACCGATGAGATGATGCTTCCTCTGGATACTGAGGATGACGATGACGAGGACGACGAGTAGCCTCTAGACGAGTACCCTCTGGACTAGAGCCTCCGCATAGGAACTCCATACAGCGAGGCCCCCGCTTCAGCTTTGGCTGAGGCGGGGGCTTCGTCGTCTTTTCGTGTCTTCTGAGCACTATCCGAAGTTTGCGGTGCCGGGGTCGGTGGTGCCGAATCCCATGCCGGTGGAGTCGTTCAGATCCACCAGGTGCGGGGCGAAGCGGCACCAGTAGTCGGTGAGCGCGCCGTTCGATTCGCGGATGCCCACGCCTACGGTGCGTCCGTCGACCACCCACACGCCGAGGATGGGGTGGCTGACCGGGTTGATAATGCCTTCGTAGCGCGGTGCCGGGATGTACTCCTGGTAGACGAATTCGCTTTCGGGGGCGTTGGCGAAGAAGTCGTCGTCTTCGGGTTTGATGAAGACGTCGTAGTCGGGGGCGTAGATTTCTACGCCGTCGCCTTCACGCCCGAAGATGGGCTTGCGAACCCAGTTGCGCATGCCGCCGCGGTGGCCCGCGTAGGTGGGCACGAGGTTCGGGTGGCCGGGGTACTTATCCCAGAGCGCGGCGAGCAGCAGCTTATTGGAGAGGAACATTTTCCACGCCGGCTCGATCCAGCGGTCCATGGCACCGTGGTAGGCGAAGAGGAGCTTGTCGTAGCCTGCTTCGCTGTCGGTGACCAGGTCTTCCCAGGGGTAGAGCTTGAAGAGGTTGGTGATGGCGCGTCCTTGGGCATCTTCCCAGCTCTTGGTTTCCTCGTTGAAGATGACTTCGTCGATGGGAATCATGTGGGTTTTGATGCCCGCCCGCTGTGCCGCGTAGGCGATGAGCCAGAGGTTGTTGTAGTCCTCGTTGTTCTCGTCAATCTCGGGGCTCACGTGCGCCAGGTGCAGTACGGGCTGCACGCCGGCGGTGATTTCGGGGGCGAAGATATGGCGCCAACGGTTGGTGAAGGCTTCACCGATTTCGCCCCAGTGGGCGTAGCCGCGGGTGTCGAGGCGCTGGTCTTTCGCCCAGGTTTTCTGGCTGACTGCCGCCTCCACGATGCCGGTGGGGGTGTCGGCGTTATATTCGAGCAGCTTCATGGGGTCGCCGGGCACACCCGAATAGGTGAAGTCGAAGCGTCCGTAGAAGTCGGCGTCGCGGCGGTTCCAGGATTCTACGGCGAGGTTGAACGCCGCCTGGGGCAGACCGAGGGTGCCGAACGCGCCGGAGGCAATGTACTCGACGGTTTCTAAGCACATGCGGTGCATTTCTTCCGCCTGGGCGCGCACAGAGTCCATTTCTTGCGGGCTGAAAATGTAGGCGGCGTATTCGTTCCAGTAGTGGTCGGTGTCGTGGGGGCCGTCCACGCTGTAGGTGAGGCCTTCCTCAACGATGACGTTCTCCCAGTCGGGTCGGCCGACGGGAAATTCTTCACGGCGCATGAGGGGCTAGGCTCCTTCGAAGTAGTAAATGGAAAATGGTGAGGAAAATGCGGGCGGGACCGTTCAGTCCCTGCCCGCATTCAGCGTGATGGCTTATGGCTTAGCCGCCGGAGGTACCGCCGCCGGACTTGGAGCCGCCACCGAAACCGCCCTTGCTGCCGGACTTCGAGGAAGAGCCAGACTTGGACGAGGAACCCGACTTCGACGAGGAGCCGGACTTGGAGGACGAACCCGACTTGGAGGTGTTCGACTTGCTGTAGGAGCCGGTGCTACCGCTGTTGCTGGTGCCCTGCTTACCGCTGGAGACCGAGCCGGTGGTCTTATTACGCACCACGGAGGTCTTACCGGAGTTGTTGGTGCTGGTCACCTTACCGGAGGAGACGGTGGAGGACTTCTTCGCGCTGCGGTAGGAGTCTTCGAAGCCGCCACCCTTAGAAGACACGCCGCTGTAGACGGTGCCGTTGCTGGGGCGGGTGGTGCTGCCTCCGGAGAGCTTAGAGCCCACGGGGGGAATGTAGTGGGATCCGGAAGAATTCGCAGCGCTCTGGCGGCCCAGGTAGTACCAGAGGAACGCATTCGACGTGTTGTGGCTGGTGGTCGAGCCAGACGAAGTAGAACCAGAAGAACCGGAAGACCCAGAAGAACCCGAGGAGCTAGAGGAACCCGACGAGTTCGAGGAGCCCGAGGAATCACTACTGGACGAGTCGGTCGGCTCCTGAACGCCTGCCTTCTCACATTCGCTATCTTCCACGCGCAGGCCAGTCTTCGCGTCCTGGCAGACGCGGGCGTACTCTTCGCCCTGCGACAAGAACGCGTTCTCTTCCTGGTGCATGGAGTTGTAGGCGAAGATGCCACCGCCAACCAGCAGCACGCCAGCGCCAGCTACGGCAATCATCTTAGCGATGCCGGGGCGAGTCGCGCCCAGGTTCAGGGTCTGCTGGGCAGAGGTCTGTGCGGCGCGGGCAGCAAAGTTGGCGACTGCTTCCATGCGGTTGCCGGGCTTCTTCGGGCCGTTGGGGGTGGTGGTTCCGCCGGGGTATTGGGGAGCAGAACTCATGCATCTCTCCTTGAAAGGTGGTGCGTGGCGTAACGCTCAACGCGTACATGAAGCTGAGTGGGTACAGCATCATCCGGCGACTTTCGCCGGATTATCGGTGTGGTTCCAGCATATCAAGCCCTGGCTTTCGGATTATTAGCTGACGGCAAAATCTCAGCAAGCTTCGCCGCATGTTGCGCCGTTGTTTCCCTTCTGTTTGCTTTTGCGGTGACTGCCGGTTAACTATCAGCCGGTCTAACCGCTATTGGGAAGCAGCTACGGCGCTGGTGGATGCGCTGACAGATGCACTGTTGGCTGCGCTGTTGGTTGTACTGCCGAAAGGTACCGCCGGAAGGTGCTACTAAAGGTACCGCCAGAAGGTCACGATTCGTCACACATCCCCTACACTGCACCGGGTTGAAACACTTCTTCACACAAACTCGCGCCGGAGTGCGCAAAAGTTTTAGAGTATGCCACATGTCTACACCGCATGCATCATCTCGTTCACGTCTGCCCAAGTGGGCTACTTCTTTCGGCAACCAAATCATTGCCTCCCTCATTCTGGGTATTGTTCTCGGCGCGCTCGCCCTCGCACTGGGCGGGGACGCGAAGAGCAACCCCAACTGGCTCATGGTGACTTTAGATACCATCGGCTCCTCCTACGTCACTCTGCTGAAGGCGGCTGTTGTTCCGCTGATTTTCACCGCCGTGGTCGCCTCCATCTCTAACCTGTCGCAGGTGACGAACGCGGCACGCCTGGCGGTTAACACGCTCATCTGGTTTGCGATTACCGCGTTCTTCGCGGTGCTCATTGGTATTGCGATGGGCCTGATCGTTCAGCCGGGCGTGGGCGCGCAGGTGCAGGGCAAGGCGTACACCGGCTCAACCGGCTCGTGGACCGCGTTCCTGACCGGTCTGATTCCGGTGAACTTCCTGGGTCTGGGCGTCAGCGCTAAGTCCGGTGATTCCGGTATCACCGCCTCGGCGTCTTTCAATGTGCTGCAGATCCTGGTCATTTCCGGTGCGGTCGGCATTGCCGCGCTGAAGGTCGGCGAGGCAGCCAAGCCGTTCATTGACGTGGTCAAGAGCGCTCTGGCGATTATTCAGAAGATTCTGTGGTGGATTATTCGCCTGGCACCGCTGGGTACCGTGGGTCTGATTGCTAAGGCGGTGTTCGCGTACGGTTGGGCGTGGATGGGTTCGCTGGTCGCGTTCGTTATTGCCCTCTACATTGGCCTGCTGCTGGTCTTCCTCGTGGTCTACCCGATTATTGTTCGCGCGAACGGCCTGTCGGTCCGTCAGTACTTCTCGGGCGTGTGGCCGGCGCTCCAGCTGGGCTTCGTGTCCCGCTCCTCGATGGGTTCGATGCCGATGACCCAGACCGTTGCCGAACGCAACCTGGGTGTTCCCCGCGCCTACGCATCCTTCGCCGTTCCGCTGGGTGCGACCACCAAGATGGACGGCTGCGCCTCGGTTTACCCGGCTCTTGCCGCGATTTTCGTGGCTCAGTTCTACGGTATTCAGCTGGACTTCACCCAGTACCTGCTGATTGTGATGGTGTCCGTGCTCGGTTCGGCTGCGACTGCCGGTACGACCGGCGCTATCGTGATGCTGACCCTGACCCTTTCCACTCTGGGTCTGCCGCTGGACGGTGTGGGTCTGCTCCTGGCGATTGACCCGATCGTTGACATGGGCCGCACCGCCCTGAACGTTGCCGGTCAGGCTCTGGTTCCCGCGATTGTGGCTCGCCGCGAGGGCATTCTGGACGAGGCGCTCTACAACGCTCCCCGTTCGGAGGGCGGCTTCGTGGCTCAGGAATTCTACGATGAGCGCATCGCCGGTGAGGCGCAGCGACTTCACGAGGTGGAGGAGACGGCACTCCGCTAATCTGGCGAGCTAATCAAGCAAAGGCTCACGCGCACGGCGCTAGGCGGTACCGCTTAGCGCCGTGTAGCTTCTCCGCCTCCTATGCTTTCTCTCCCCCCAGCATGGGCGCACAGCACGGGCGAAATACATTTGTCAAACGTCATAAAAACGTCACTATTGATTCTTCTTTTCTTTAATTCTTGAGAAGAGTTATGATTTTGAACGGCGTGTTCCATCTCCTACGTGGTTGAGGGGGATGGGACACGCTCTTTTTATGCCTCCTAACCTTCCCACCCCAGCTTCCCATCAACCCTTAATCTGCACCCGAAGGTAAAACCCTGCCGCAACGTTCTAAAATAGAACCCATGACTACCAGCGCTTCACCGACCCGACTGATTCTTGCCTCCGCCTCCCCGGCGCGCCGCAAGCTCCTGGAAGACTCCCGCATCGCGTTCACGGTGCGCGTCTCCTCCGTAGATGAGGACGCCGCGCTCACCGCCGCCAACGAACAGGCGCGAGCGCAGGGACGTGCGGGGCTCACCCCGGCTGAGACCGCCTCCCTGCTGGCGCAGTTGAAGGCGCAGGCTGTTGCCGCCGAACTTGCCGCCGAGGGTGTGCGCGATGCGCTGGTTCTGGGGTGCGATTCGGTCTTTGAGTTTGAGGGTGTTGCCTACGGCAAGCCGCACACTGCCGAGGCGGCACGCGAGCGCATCAGCGCCATGAGCGGTAACTACGGTGTGTTGCATACCGGTCACGCGCTCGTGGATTTGCGCGGCATTGAGCCGGGTGCCGAGCTGCCCGCTGTTTCTGAGCTGCGTAGCGCTACCGTCCACTTTGATGAGCTCAGCCCCGAAGAGATTGAGGCGTACATTGCTACCGGCGAGCCGCTCTGGGTGGCAGGTTCCTTCACCCTGGACGGCTACGGTTCGGCGTTTATTCGCGGTATTGAGGGTGAGTTCCACACGGTGGTGGGCCTGTCCATCCACGCGCTGCGCGATATGCTGCGCCGCCGCGAGGTTGCGGTGACCGAATTGTGGCTAGCACCCGAAGACGAGGATTAGATCCAGCGTAATCGTATAAATCTGTCTCAAAGCGCGCCCTGGAATACACATTATTGAACACCAATCGATAAGATAGAACAGTATGATGCGCGTTATATTCGCCAATCCTGCCGATGTATCCTTGGAGCAGGAGATTAAAGGAGAGCTTTAAGTGACTCAGCACCAGGCAGAAGCCGCCAAGAAATTTACTGCAGTCCCCGGCCGCCACACCGGCCCGGTCAGCAAGATTCTGATCGCTAACCGCGGTGAAATTGCAGTCCGCGTGATTCGTGCAGCCCGCGATGAGGGTCTGCAGACCGTCGCCGTCTACGCTGACCCCGACCGCGACGCCCAGCACGTAAAGCTTGCCGATGAAGCCTACGCTCTCGGCGGCGCCACCGCGGCACAGTCCTACCTGGTCATGGACAAGCTCATTGAGATTGCTATCCGCTCCGGCGCTGACGCAGTGCACCCCGGTTACGGTTTCCTCTCTGAGAACGCGCAGTTCGCGCAGAAGTGCATCGACGCGGGCCTGACCTGGATTGGCCCCTCCCCCGAGTCCATTACCCAGCTGGGCGATAAGGTGGCGGCCCGCCACATCGCGCAGAAGGTGGGCGCTCCCCTGGTGCCCGGCACCAAGGACCCGGTCAAGTCCGCCGACGAGGTTGTCGCCTTCGCGGATGAGCACGGCCTGCCCATTGCGGTGAAGGCCGCATTTGGTGGCGGTGGCCGCGGCATTAAGGTGGCACGCGACCGCGAGAGCATCGTTGAGATGTACGAGTCCGCTGTTCGTGAGGCTACCGCGGCGTTCGGTCGCGGTGAGTGCTTCATCGAGCGTTTCTTGGATTCGCCCCGCCACGTTGAGACCCAGTGCCTGGCGGATGCGCACGGCAACGTCGTGGTGGTTTCCACCCGTGACTGCTCCCTGCAGCGCCG
>ERZ772953.482-NODE-482-length-12706-cov-3.909889_pt1 | contig 12706 bp, 7 predicted proteins | sample MGYA00580685_ERZ772953 | MGnify/ENA primary metagenome ERZ772953 (study PRJEB29015, sample SAMEA2738080) | human oral metagenome | biome: human oral; feature: human-associated habitat; material: saliva | place: China | collected 2209 ...
TCGCCCTGGCCGTCCGCCCGACCCGTCCCAACGTCCCCACCGCCTCGGCCCCCGACGGCAGGTCCCGCCCCCCGCGCGTCGTCATTGCCGGCGGCGGCTACGTCGGGTTCTGCACCGCCAGAGCACTGCGGGCCCGGCTGGGAACCGACCAGGTCGAGATCGCCATCATTGACCCTCGCCCCTACATGACCTACCAGCCCTTCCTGCCCGAGGTTGCCGCCGGGTCCATCCAGCCGCGTCACGTCATCGCCTCCCACCGGCGGTCCCTGGTCGGGTGCACGATCATTACCGGCTCCATCACCGGCATCGACCACGCTTCACGCACCGTGACCATCGCGCCGCCGGTGCCGGGCTCCACCCAGGAGGAGGGCAAGCCCTACCAGATCGGCTACGACCACCTGGTTCTCGCTCTGGGCGCCGAGGCCCGCACCCTGCCCATCCCGGGCCTGGCCGAGCAGGCCCTCGGCTTCAAGCAGGTCGAGGAGGCCCTCGCCCTGCGCAACCGGGTTCTGTCCCGTATTGAGGACGCCGCCTCCACCTGGGACGCCGAGCGCCGACGTCGGCTGCTCACCTTCGTCTTCGTCGGCGGAGGCTTCGCCGGGGTCGAGGCCATCGCCGAGCTCGAGGACATGGCCCGGGCCCTGGTCGCCACCGTCGACTCCGTGGAGCAGGCGGACGTGCGCTTCATCCTCGTGGAGGGATCGCGCCGCATCCTGCCCGAGCTGACCGAGGAGCTGTCCGGCTACGGCCTGGAGCAGCTGCGCGAGCGCGGCATCGACGTGCGGCTCAACACCTTCCTCAACTCCTGCGTCGACGGCCACGTCGTCCTGTCCGACGGCACCGAGTTCGACGCCGACACCATCGTGTGGACCGCCGGCGTCAAGGCCGCCCCGGTGCTGCAGACCGCCTCCGACCTGCCTATCGAGGCCCGCGGCCGTGTCACCGCGCTGCCCACCCTCCAGGTGGCGCGCGACGGCGCGCCGGTCGAGGGAGCCTGGGCCGCCGGCGACTGCGCCGCCGTCCCGGACCTGACCTCCGAGGACCCCGAGGCCACCTGCGCCCCCACCGCCCAGCACGCGGTGCGTCAGGCCAAGCTGCTGGCCGACAACCTCGTGGCCGTCCTCGCCGCCGGGGACGAGAACGGTGTGCCTCTGAAGTCCTACGCGCACGCGAACCTGGGCACCGTGGCCTCCCTGGGCATCGGCAAGGGCGTCGCCCGCATCATGGGCCGGGACCTGCGCGGCTTCACCGCCTGGACCGCTCACCGCGGCTACCACGTCTACGCGATGCCGACCCTCAACCGGAAGGTGCGCATCATGATGGACTGGCTGGCCGCCGTCGTCTTCCGTCGCGACCTGGCCTCCTTCGGCTCCATCGCCGAGCCCGGCGCGGCCTTCGCCACGGCGGCCCGTCACGACGCCGACCTCGCCGCCCGCCGCAAGGCCGCCGACAGCGGGTCCTGAGCGCTCAGCCGTCGACGACGGCGTCGAACTTGTCTGCGTAGTCCTGGGCGCTGAGCAGATCCCCCTCAGCGCTGACCGTCACCGTGAACAGCCAGCCGGCCCCGTAGGGGTCCTCGTTGATGGTGCCCGGCTCGTCGACGACCGCCTCGTTGACGGCGACGACGGTGCCGCTCACGGGCGAGACGAGGTCCGAGACGGACTTGGTCGATTCGAGCTCGCCGCAGGGCTCGCCCGCCTCGACCTGGGCGCCGACCTCGGGCAGGTCGACGAAGACGACCTCACCGAGGGCGTCGGCGGCGACGGTAGTGATGCCCACGCGTGCGGGCTCACCGTCCTCCAGCCACTCGTGGTCGATGCTGTAGCGCAGGTGAGCGCGCACGCCCTGGGCCATGATGGGGTCCTTCCTGTCAGGTGGTGGTGGGTGGTGCGGGACGCCTTATCGGGTCCGCTTGTAGAAGGGGGAGTCGACGACCGTGACCTCCAGCGGCCTGCCGCGCACGTCGGCGACGAGCGCCGTGCCCACGGGCCAGGCGGGGGCGTCCTCACGCCAGGGACGCAGGAGTGCCAGGGCCACGGGGTGACCCAGGGTGGGTGACAGCAGGCCGGAGGTCACGGTACCGAGCACCTCGCCGTCGTCGCCCAGTACCGGCGCACCGGCCCGGGCCGCACGTCGACCCTCAGCGGTCAGGGGAACCAGCACCGAGGTTCCCTCGGTGCCCTCCTGCTCGGCCCGGGCGGCCAGGGCGTCACGTCCGACGAAAGCACCCTTGTTGAGCCGCACCACCGCGCCCAGGCCGGCGTCGTAGGGCGTCATCCCCTCGTGGAGCTCGTGCCCGTACAAGGGCATCCCGGCCTCCAGTCGCAGGGAGTCGCGCGCCGCCAGCCCGCAGGGGGTCAGCGCCGGCACCGGCTCGCCGTCGATGACGGTGGGCTCCAGGGCCGCCGCGGCACTGGTGATGACCGTCCACAGGTCCACGGCGTCCTCCGCGCCGCAGAACAGCTCGAAGCCGTCCTCACCCGTGTAGCCGGTACGGGCCAGCAGCACCGAGTGCCCCGCCGCCGTCGCCCTGACGGCAGCGTAGAAGCGCAGGCGCTCCAAGAGCGTGGGACCGCACAGCACGTCCGGTCCGCAGTCTTCCTCCTCCGAGCCCTCAAGGGGCCTGAGGGCGCCGGGCATGGCGGCACCGGACTCGACGACGCCGACGAGCACCTCCTGCGCCCGCGGCCCCTGGACGGCGATGAGGCAGGTGCGCAGAGAGATGTCCTCGACCGTGCAGTCGAAGCCCGCGCAACGGGCGACCAGCTCGGCGGCGACGCGCTCGCGGTTGCCGGCGTTGGGCACCACGAGGTACTCCTCGTCGCCCACGTGGTAGACGATGAGGTCATCGATGACCCCGCCGGAGGGCGAGACGATCATCGTGTAGCGGGCGCGCCCCACCGCCACGGCCGACAGGGCCCCCACGAGCGCGTGGTCCAGGGCGGCGCCCGCCTCGGGGCCGGCGACCTTGACCTCACCCATGTGGGACAGGTCGAAGATCCCCGCGCTGCGGCGCACCGCGTGGTGCTCGGCCAGGTCAGAGGTGTAGCGCAACGGCATCTGCCAGCCGCCGAAGTCGGTGAAGGACGCGCCCAGGGCCGTGTGCACGCGGTGCAGGGGCGTGGTGCGCAGGACGGCTGCGCCGGCCTCGGTGTGCTTGCTCATCGCTGTCTCCTCGTCAGACGTGGTCTCGGCTCAGGCCTCGTGCGCCTCGAAGGCATCGGGTGGCGGGCAGGTGCACATCAGGTGGCGGTCGCCCCACGCGTTGTCCACCCGCGAGACCGGGGGGAAGTACTTGTCCGTCTCCATGCCCGCCAGTGGGAAGGCCGCGGTGGCGCGCGAGTAGGGCCGCTGCCAGGGCTCGGCCGTGACGGCCGCCAGCGTGTGCGGCGAGCGGCGCAGCACCGAGTCCTCCAGCGCCACGGCCCCCGAGGCGACCTCGTCGATCTCGGCACGGATCGAGCGCATGGCCGCGATGAAGCGGTCCAGCTCGGCCAGGGGCTCGGACTCGGTGGGCTCGACCATGAGCGTGCCGGCCACGGGGAAGGAGAGGGTCGGCGCGTGGAACCCGTAGTCGATGAGCCTCTTGGCCACGTCCTCGGCGGTCACGCCGGTGGCGGCGGTGAGTGCACGCAGGTCGAGGACGCACTCGTGCGCCACGTGCCCGCGGTGGGTGTACAGGGTGGGGAAGACGTCGGCGAGCGCCTGCGAGAGGTAGCTCGCGTGGGCCAGCGCCGTGAGGGTGACCCGGCGCAGATCGGCGTCGGTGAGCGTGGCCAGGTACGTCCAGGCCAGCGGCATGACCCCCGCCGAGCCGAAGCGGGCTCCCATGGCCGCTGCTCCGCCGAAGCCCCGGTCATGGTCCTCGTCCGTCGGGAGGGCCGATCCGGCGGGGCCGGCCGGAAGGTAGGGGGCCAGGTGCTCCTTGACGACGACGGGGCCCACGCCCGGACCGCCGCCGCCGTGAGGGATGGCGAAGGTCTTGTGCAGGTTGAGGTGGGACACATCGCCACCGAGGTCACCCGGGCGCAGCAGCCCCGTGAGGGCGTTGAGGTTGGCGCCGTCGATGTAGACCTGGCCGCCGGCGTCGTGGACGAGGGCGGTGACCTCAGTGACCTGCGGCTCGAAGACGCCGTGGGTGGACGGGTACGTGAGCATGATGGCCGCGACGCGCTGACCGTACTCGGCCAGGAGCTCGCGCAGATGGTCGACGTCGATGGAGCCGTCCTCGGCGGTGGCGACTACCGTGACGCTGAAGCCGGCGCCGGCGGCCGAGGCGGCGTTCGTGCCGTGGGCGCTGGCGGGTACCAGGACGAGGTCGCGTTGCTGCTGCCCGGTGGCCCGGAGGTAGCCGCGCACCGCCAGCAGGCCGGCGAGCTCGCCCTGGGCGCCGGAGGCAGGCTGCAGGCTGCACCGGTCGTAGCCGGTCAGCCGCGCCAGCCGGTCGGCGAGACCGTCCAGCAGCAGGCGCCAGCCGCGCGTCTGGGACGTGGGGGCGTAGGGGTGGATGCCGGCGAGCCCTGGGCTGAGCCACACGGCCGACTGCGCGGCCGCGTTGAGCTTGAGGGTGCACGAGCCCAGCGGGATCATCGTCCGGTCGAGGGCGAGGTCGCGGTCCGCCAGCCGCCGGATGTAGCGCACGAGGGCGGTCTCGCTGCGGTGGCGGTGGAAGCTCGGGTGGGTCAGGAAGGTGCTCGTGCGCGCAAGCGAGGTGGGCAGGGGGAACCGGGAGGCGCCGTCGGTGCCCGGGGCGGGATCCTGCGCGGCGCGGGGCAGAGCGTCGGCGAACGCCCGCAGGACCGTGGTGACGTCGTCATCGGTGGTGGTCTCGTTGACGCTCACGCCCACGTGGTCGGCATCGAGCAGGCGCAGGTTGTAGCCCAGCGCCTCAGCGCGCTCGATGGCCCGGCGGGCGGCGCCGGGCAGGCGCACGCTCACCGTGTCGAAGAACTCCTCGTGCTCGAGGGCGAGCCCGAGCGCGCAGGCGCCGACGGCCAGGTGCTCGGCCCGGCGGTGCACGTGCTCGGCGATGGACACCAGGCCCTCGGGACCGTGGTAGACCGCGTAGAAGGCCGCGACGACCGCCAGCAGGGCCTGCGCGGTGCAGATATTCGAGGTGGCCTTCTCCCGGCGAATGTGCTGCTCGCGGGTCTGCAGGGCAAGGCGGTAGGCCTCACGGCCCTCGGTGTCCCGGGAGACGCCGACGACGCGTCCCGGCAGCTGGCGCCGCAGCGCCTCGGTGACGGACATGAAGCCCGGGTGGGGGCCTCCGAAGAACAGGGGCACCCCCAGGCGCTGCGCGGTACCGACGGCGATGTCCGCGCCGACGGCGCCCGGCTCGGTCAGCAGCGTCAGGGCCAGCGGGTCGGCATCGACTGCCACCAGGCCGCCGCGGGCATGGATGGCCGCGACGGCACCGGCGAGGTCCTGGACGAGTCCGCGGCTGGTGGTGTGGGCGAGGACCGCCCCGGTCAGGGGAGCGCCGTCTTCGGTGATCGTGGAGATGCAGACGACCTCGACGTCGATGCCCAGGGCCTCGGCCCGGGCCGAGGCCACCTCGATGAGCTGGGGGTGCAGGCCGGAGTCGAGGAGCACGGGAGCGCCGGGGCCGCGGTGCGCGCGCGTCATGAGCAGGACGGCCTCGGCCACGGCCGTGGCCTCGTCCAGCAGGGAGGTGCAGGCCACCGGCAGGCCGGTGAGATCGGCCACGACGGTCTGGAACAGCAGCTGGGCCTCCAGGCGCCCCTGGCTGATCTCCGCCTGGTAGGGGGTGTAGGCGGTGGTCCAAGCGGGGTTGGACAGGACGTCGCGCACGATGACGGCGGGGGTGACGGTGGGGTGGTAACCACGCCCGATCATCTCGGTGTGCGGGTCGTTGAGAGCGGCCAGGGACCTGAGTACGCCGACGGCCTCGTCCTCGCTCAGCCCGCCGGTGACGGCATCGGGTCGCTCGGGCTGCTGCGGGGGGTCGAGGACGGGCAGGGTGGCGGGGACCACCCGGACGCCCAGGTCCTCCAGGCTCCGAGCACCGATGCGGGTCAGGACCGTGTCCAGGTCCGCTCCCGTCGTGCCCAGGTGCCGGTCCAGGAAGCGCGCGGGTGTGTGGGGCGCCGTCATAACCCTCCCTCTCATCGTGTGGCGCGTCACATCCTAGTGAAGGAGTCCGCATCCGCGCAGCAGAATGGAAGCGGCGCTCCGTGAGGCCCAGGTCGAGGACCATCAGCCGTGCATCTGGTCACGACGCTGCGCCAGGGCTGGGGCGGGGCCCCGCCGCCACCTACACTGCTCGGCGATGACCACGCTGACCACCTCCGCCCCCGTTCTCGACGCCCGAGGCGGCCTGCCGCGCACCTACCACGTGCGCACGCTCGGCTGCCAGATGAACGTCCACGACTCCGAGCACATGGCGGGACTGCTGGAGAGAGCCGGCTACCTGCGCGTCGAGGACGTGCCCGAGGCCGCCGCCCGCGCCACCGACGCCGGTGACGGCGGGGCCGACGTCGTCATCATCAACACCTGCTCCGTGCGTGAGAACGCCGCCACCCGGCTCTTCGGCAACCTGGGCCAGCTCGCCGCCGTCAAGCGCGAGCGCCCCGGCATGCAGATCGCCGTGGCCGGGTGCCTGGCCCAGCAGATGGGGGAGGGGATCGTCGAGCGGGCCCCCTGGGTCGACGTCGTCTTCGGCACCCACAACCTCGACGTCCTGCCCGCCCTGCTCGAGCGCGCCCGGCACAACTCCGCGGCCGCCGTCGAGCTCGAGGAGTCCCTCAAGGTCTTCCCCTCCACCCTGCCCACCCGCCGCGAGTCCGCCTACGCCGCCTGGGTGTCCATCGCCGTGGGCTGCAACAACACCTGCACCTTCTGCATCGTGCCCTCCCTGCGCGGCAAGCAGCGCGACCGCCGCCCCGGCGACGTCCTGGCCGAGGTCGAGGCCGTCGCCGCGCAGGGCGCCATCGAGGTGACCCTCCTGGGGCAGAACGTCAACTCCTACGGGGTCGGCTTCGGGGACCGCGGCGCCTTCGCCAAGCTGCTGCGAGCGACCGGCGCAGTCGAGGGCATCGAGCGCGTGCGCTTCACCAGCCCCCACCCCGCCGCCTTCACCGACGACGTCATCGAGGCCATGGCCACCACCGAGGCCGTCATGCCCAGCCTGCACATGCCCCTGCAGTCCGGCTCGGACCGGGTGCTGCGCGCCATGCGCCGCTCCTACCGCACCCAGCGCTTCCTGGGCATCCTGGACAAGGTCCGCGCCGTCATGCCCGAGGCCGCCATCACCACCGACATCATCGTCGGCTTCCCCGGCGAGACCGAGGAGGACTTCCAGGCCACGCTCGACGTCGTCGAGAGGGCCCGCTTCGCCTCGGCCTACACCTTCGAGTACTCCCCGCGCCCCGGCACCCCTGCCGCGGACCTGGAACCCGTGCCCGCCGAGGTCGTCAAGGACCGCTACCGGCGGCTCGACGTACTCGTGCGCCGCATCGCCCACGAGGAGAACGAGCGCCAGGAGGGGCGCGTCGTGGAGGTGCTCGTCGCCGAGGGCGAGGGGCGCCGAGACGCGGTCACCGCCCGCATCTCCGGGCGCGCCGCCGACAACCGCCTCGTCCACGTCGCCCTGCCCGAGGGCCTGGCCGAGGACGACTACGCCGGCGGCGCCCCGCGCCCCGGCGACATGGTCACCGTGCGCGTCACCCACGGCGCCCCCCACAACCTCATCGCCGACTCCGCCCGCTGCGGACGCGAGCTGGACCCGCGCGCCGCGGCCGCCAACGAGGCCCTCAAGCCCGGCGACCGCCTCTGGCTCGACGACGGCCCCGCCCTGTTCCAGGTGCGACGCACCCGCGCCGGGGACGCCTGGGAGCGCCGCCAGGCCGAGGCCTGCGCCACTCCCGAGCCCGACACCGCCCCGGTGAGCCTGGGCCTGCCCACCCTGCGCGTGGGCGCACCGGCCTGAGGCGGACCACGGCTGATTGCGCTGACGGTGGAGCGGGCCGGGCTGCGCTGGGGAGCAGCCCGCAGGCCCCGCTAGGCTGGGAAGCATGCCCAGCTTCGACGCCAGCTCTGCTGCCGCCGCCACGGTCCCCAGGCCCGTGGACGTCGACCGTATCCACGAGTGCGTCAAACGACTGGGACTGCGCTACTTCATCGACGACGAGGGCGACATCGGCATCCCCTGGCGCTACGTCACCGTCCACGCCATCTTTCAGGACACCAGGGCCGTCCAGATGCGCGGGATCTGGCACCGCATCGCCGACACCGAGCACCTGACCCAGCTGCGCGCCCTGGTCGAGGACTGGAACACCACCCGCATCGGCCCCAAGGCCTACCTCACCGTCGCCGACGGCGGAGTCGTGCGTCTTCACGGCGAGTACACCTACCCCCTCGAGGCGGGAATGACGGACCGACAGCTCGAGGACTTCGTCTTCGGCGGCTGCCGGCTCATCGTCGCCCTCATGCACGAGGCCGAGGAGCAGTTCCCCGACGAGCTGCGCGGAAGCCTGGAGCCGTGATGCCCAGACTGCAACGCCTCACCGACTTCATCGCACGCCTCCTGGGCAAGGAGTGGGACGTGCGGGCGCTGGACCACCGGCGCAGCAGCCGCCCGGTCGACTCCCAGAGCCGATCCGACGAGCCCCCGACCATCTCGCCGTACGTCACAGGTCACGTGGAACCCTCAGCCCCAGGGGAATCAGCCGACTCAACCACTCCGGCCGACTCCAGCGGTCCATCGGAGCCGGCCAGGACAACCGCCTCGGCGCAGACCCTGGACGCCTCACGCAGCTGGTCGAGCACATCGAGCCGACCGGAGGAGGAGCCGGCAGCGGAAGGACGGGGCGCCGACCGCTCGTCGGACCTGGATCCGACCGATGAGGAGCCCCAGGGGCTGACACTGGCCCGGATCGAGTCCATGCTCACCGGCCCCATGGAGTACAACGTCCAGCTGACCGAGGACCGCGAGCACCCCTGCCTCCTGGGCACCTGGGACTCCTTCCCCTTCGTCATCGAGATTCCTGAGGGGCACGACGGCTGGCTCCTGGTCTCCGGGGACTGGGAGGAGGCCGCCCCCGCCTCCCAGAGGGACGAGATCGCCGCCAGCGTCAACGACTGGAACCGGGACAAGTTCTTCCCCACCGTCGGCGTCGTCGACACCCCCATCGGTCCGCTGGTGCGCGCCACCTACCTCACCGACCTGTCCGCCGGGGCCACCGACGCCCAGCTGCGCCTCCACCTGGACACGGCGCTGTCCGCCTGCACCCAGGCGCTCAGCCTCGTGGGCCCCCTCCTGCCGGAGATCTGAGCCCCATGAGCCCAGCGTCCCCGAGCGCCTCATGTCTGCCCAGACTCGTCGTCGTGGGGCCCACCGCCACCGGCAAGTCCGCCCTCGCCCTCGACCTCGCCGAGCGGATGCACTCCGACGAACCGGCGACCCGCGCCGAGATCATCAACGCCGACGCCTCCCTGCTCTACCGCGGCATGGACATCGGCACCGCCAAGCCCAGCCCCGCCGAGCGGGCCCGCGTCCCCCACCACCAGATCGACGTCCTCACCGTCAGGGACAGGGCATCCGTGGCAGCCTTCCAGCGCAGCGCCCGCGGCGACATCGACGCCGTCGAGTCACGGGGCCACCTGCCGATCATCGCCGGAGGCTCCGGCCTGTACGTGCGGGCCCTGACCGACGACCTCGACTTCCCCGGCACCGACCCGGCCGTGCGCAGCCGCCTGAGCGAGCGCGCCGAGCAGGAGGGAACCGCCGCCCTCCACGCCGAGCTGGCCCGCCTCGACCCGGTTGCCGCCGAGCGCGTCGAGGCCTCCAACACCCGCAGGATCGTGCGGGCCCTGGAGGTCATCGAGATCACCGGCCGTCCCTTCTCCGCCTCCCTGCCCCGCTACGAGGACATCGCCCCCACCGTCCACATCGCCCTGCGCTGCGAGCGCCGGCTCCTGGACAAGCGCATCAACGAGCGGGCCCGCGCCATGTTCGACGGCGGCCTCGTCGAGGAGGTGGAGGCCCTCATCGACCAGGGCATCCGGGAGGGGGAGACCGCCCCACGCGCCATCGGCTACGCCCAGGCGCTCGCGGTCATCGACGGGACCATGAGCGTGCCCGAGGCGGTCGACTCCACCGCCCTGGCCACCCGCCAGCTCGCCTCCCGCCAGATCAAGTGGTTCCGGCGTGACCCACGGCTGCACTGGATCGACGTCGCCCTCACCGAGGCCGGGCAGTGCACCGACTCCGAGCGCTCCCGGCTCACCCGGCAGGCATGGGAGCTCGTCTGCGCGGGTCGCGGCGTCGCTTAGGCTAGGGACCATGCCGCACTCGACAGGTCTTCGCGGTCGTGAGCTCATCAAGGGCCACGCGACCCTCAACGACTTCCTCATGCTGGTCGACCCCGGCTGCGAGGTCGCCATCAGCGGCGCCGACATCGCGGCGGCCTGCGACCGCCACCGCGGTATCGGCGCCGACGGCTTCGTGCGCGTCGTACGGACCACCGCCCTGCCCGGCGGCGGAGCCTTCGCCGCCTCCGTGCCCGAGGCCGAGTGGTTCATGGACTACTACCGCGCCGACGGAACCGTGGCCGAGATGTGCGGCAACGCCGCACGCCTGTTCGCCCACGTCCTGGACCATGAGGGGCTGTGCCCCATCGCCGACGGCGAGTCGGTCACCATCGGCACACGCGGCGGGGCCCGCACCATCACCCGCCTGGGCGAGCTGTGGACCGTGGACATGGGGCCGGCCCGCCTGGCCAGCCCCGAGGAGGCCGACGACGAGGGCTGGGACACGGCCGTCGACGTCCCCGGCCTGGCCGGACAGCGGGCCGCCCTGAGCGTGGAGATCTCCGGCCCCCACACCGTCGTCGCCCTGGGGGAGGAGAGTGAGCTCGAGGCGGCCGCCTTCGCCGGGCTCACCGACTCCGCGGACCCGGTCGCCTACGAGCCCGCCCCCGAGGCCGGCACCAACCTCGAGCTCGTCGTGCCGCTGGGGGAGGAGACCGACCCCGACACCCAGTCATCGGTGGGTATCGCCCGCGTGCGCGTCCTGGAGCGCGGCGTGGGGGAGTCCCTCTCCTACGGAGCGGGGTGCTGCGCCGTCGCCGTCGCCCTGCACGCCTGGACCGGTCCGGGCGCTCCCGAGGACTACCGACTGCTCGTTCCCGGCGGAGAGATCGGGGTCCACGTGGGCGCCGACCCCCTGGGTGAGGACAGCAGCGTGCTGCTGACCGGCCCGGCCACGATCACCGGGCGGATCACCGTCGCCTGAGGCCCCTCAGCCCCGCCGCCATCCGCACTGCTCCCGGACGTCGCACCGACGCCACATCCGAGAAGAGAAACCGACCACCACTATGAGCCAGCCATCCACACGCTCTGCCGTCAGCACCATCCTGCCGACCGGCCTGATGCTCTTCGCCCTGTTCTTCGGGGCGGGCAACCTCATCTTCCCGCCCCTGCTGGGCGCCGCCTCGGGCAGGTCCTTCATTCCGGTCATGGTGGGCTTCCTCGCCACCGGGGTGCTCATGCCACTCATCACCGTGGTCGCCGTCTCCACCTCCGGTGAGGGGATCCTGGGCCTGGCTCGCAGAGTGGGACCCCGATTCGGCACCGTCATGCCGCTGGCGGTCTACCTGGCGATCGGCCCGCTGTACGCCATCGCCCGTGTCACCACGGTCGCCTACGAGCTGGCGACCCGCCCGGTATTCGAGCTGCTGGGAATTCAGGACTCCCGCCTGGCCCTGCTGGTGCATGTGACGGTGTTCATGGGGGTGTCCTTCAGCATCGCCCGCAGCCCGAGCCGCCTGGCCGACCGCGTCGGGCGCTGGCTCACTCCCGCCCTGCTGGCCCTGCTGGCCCTGCTGTGCGGGGTCACCATCGTGATGTCGCCCAGGGTGGAGCGCGAGGCCATCGAGCCCTACGCGAGCGCTCCCCTGACCAACGGGCTGACTCAGGGCTACCTCACCATGGACGTCCTGGCGGCCACCGTCTTCGGCATCGTCGTCATCACCTCTCTGCGCGAACGCGGCCTGACCTCCCCTCGCGCCCTGGTGCGCGGCACGGTCCTGTCCGGTGGTATCGCCGCCGTGCTCCTGGGGCTGGTGTACGTCGGCCTGGCCGTCCTGGGGACGCGTACCCGCGGGCAGATCACCGTCGACACCAAGGACGGCACCGCGCTGCTGCGCAACGCGGCCTCCTCCACGCTGGGGACCTCGGGCGTCGTCATCTTCGCCGCCATCGTCATCCTGGCCTGCCTGACCACCGCCGTGGGGCTGCTGGCCTCCTGGGCCGGATACGCCTACACCGCCTGGCCGGCCGTCTCCTTCAACCGGCAGCTCGTCGCCTGCACGATCGTCGCCTTCGCGCTGGCCAACCTCGGACTGGATGCCATCCTCAAGATCGCGGGGCCGGTGACGTTCCTGCTCTATCCCCTCGTCATCGCCCTGGTGATCGTGACACTGATCGATGCCCTGGCGCCGGGACGGCTCAGGGCCACCTACCGGTGGTGCGTGAGTACAGCCGGGATTCTCGGATCTGTCTCCGCCATCATGGCCACCGGCTGGAAGGGCCCCAGCAGGCTGCTGGAGCGCACCGGCCTGTGGAGCGACTCCACCGGCTGGATCCTGCTGGTGCTCATCGCCCTGGTGATTGGGATCGCCCTGCTGATCGGCATCCTCCTGGACATCCGCTCCGGAGCCTGGTCCACGCCCGCCCCCGGGGA
>ERZ772953.487-NODE-487-length-12664-cov-3.234832_pt1 | contig 12664 bp, 12 predicted proteins | sample MGYA00580685_ERZ772953 | MGnify/ENA primary metagenome ERZ772953 (study PRJEB29015, sample SAMEA2738080) | human oral metagenome | biome: human oral; feature: human-associated habitat; material: saliva | place: China | collected 2209 ...
TCGACGAGCGCGCCAAGGCGGGCCTGTTCCTGGCCATGCAGTACCCCGTCGAGGTTGCGGGCGTGTCCGTCTCCAACTTCCTGCGCACCGCCAAGACCGCTATCGATGGCAAGGCTCCCGCCCTGCGTACGTGGGTCAAGGAGATGAAGACCTCCATGGAAAACCTGCGCATGGACCCCGACTTCGCCGAGCGCGACGTCAACGTCGGCTTCTCCGGTGGTGAGAAGAAGCGCCTGGAGATCCTGCAGATGGAGCTCCTCAAGCCCTCCTTCGCCGTCCTCGACGAGACCGACTCCGGCCTCGACGTCGACGCGCTGCGCATCGTCTCCGAGGGCGTCAACCGCGTCCACGGCGAGACCGGCTGCGGCGTCATGCTGATCACGCACTACACCCGCATCCTGCGCTACATCAAGCCCAGCCACGTTCACGTGTTCGTCGACGGCCACGTCGCCGCCCAGGGCGGCCCCGAGCTGGCCGACGAGCTCGAAGAGAACGGCTACGACAAGTACCTGGGTCTCTGATCGCCGTGTCGCGAGACTTTACCGCCGCCGAGCTCGACGCGATTCGTTCGGATTTTCCGATTCTGAGTCGCGTCGGGCGCGGCGGCGCGCCCATTGCTTACCTGGATGCCTCCGCGACATCCCAGAAGCCCGCATGCGTCATCGACGCCGAGGCCGACTTCTATCGCCGCAGTAATGGCGCGGTCCACCGGGGCACGCACCTGCTTGGCGACGAAGCGACCGACGCATTCGAGAGTGCGCGCGGTGCTCTGGCTTCGTTTGTCGGTGTGTCGGCAGACGAAATCGTCTGGACGAAGAATGCGACCGAGGCGATTAACCTGGTTGCCTTGTCGATTGGTCACGCCTCGCAGGGCATGGGCGGTGCGGAGTCTGCGTCGCTGCGCGTGGGACCCGGCGATCGTATCGTCTGCACGCGCGCCGAGCACCACGCGAACATCGTCCCGTGGCAGCAGCTGTGTGCGCGCACGGGAGCCGAGCTCGCCTGGCTCGACCTGACGCCGGATGGTCGCATTGACCTGGAGATGCTCTCCGTCATCACGCCAAACACTCGTCTCGTCGCATTCACCCACGTTTCTAACGTCACCGGCGCCGTTTCTCCCGTCGCGGCCGTGAGCGGGGCGGCCCGCGCTGTCGGCGCACTTGTCCTCCTCGATACGTGCCAGTCCAGCGCACACATGGCGCTGAACCTCTCAGAGCTCGATGTCGACTTTGCGGTGTTCTCCTCGCACAAGATGCTCGGCCCCACGGGTGCTGGTGCACTGTGGGGACGTCGGTCGCTTCTCGCGGCGATGCCGCCTGTCCTCACCGGCGGCTCCATGATCGAATGGGTCACCATGGAGGAATCTACCTTCATGGCACCGCCCGAGCGTTTTGAAGCAGGCTCGCAACCCGTCGCTCAGGTCGCAGCCTGGTCGCAGGCACTGCGCTACATGTCGGAGCTCGGCATGGATCGCGTGGAAGCACACGAACACGCGCTCACGTCCATGATGCTCGACGGCATCTCGTCGATCGATGGCATCAAGGTTCTTGGCCCCGACTCGGACGTTGACCGAATCGGTGTCGTTGCCTTCGCCGTGGACGGCGTGCACCCCCACGACGTGGGGCAGTTCATGGACTCGGTGGATGTCGCCGTCCGAGTCGGGCACCACTGTGCAATCCCACTGCACACGTTCTTCCAGGTGCGTTCCTCCGCACGTGCGTCAGTCGCCCCGACGACCACCGCCGAGGAAATTGAACGCCTCGTTGACGGACTGTCGAAGGTGCGCAGCTTCTTCGGTCAGTAGAATTGCACGTGATCGTTGGGTATGAAAGGAAACCATGGGCAGTCTTGAACAGTTGTATCAGCAGGTCATCCTGGATCACGCTCGTGAAAAGCACGGCGCAGGTGACCCATCGGGCATGGACGCATCGTCCCACCAGGTCAATCCCACCTGCGGTGACGAGGTCACGCTGGGCGTGTCGCTCGATGGTGATCATCTCGCCTCCCTCCAGTGGGAAGGCGACGGCTGCTCGATCTCGCGCGCATCGCTGTCCATGATGACCGACCTGACCCAGGGAAAGTCCGCCGAGGAAATTGGTCGTCTCTACCGAGACATGGAAGTCATGATGCATTCGCGTAATCTCGGCGTCGATGATGAGATCCTCGACGACCTCGGTGACGCTGCCGCCCTGGAATCCACGTCCCAGTTTGCTAATCGCGTCAAGTGTGCCCTCCTGGGTTGGTATGCGCTGCGCGACGCAATGGCCAAGTCCGGCATCGATATCTCCACCGCGGGCGAGCCCGCCGATCAGTAAAGGAACAGGAATGAGTAACCCGATGGCTCAGTCTGAGCCGGTCGAGCAGCGCTTCGGCGCACCCGCTCAGGCTCAAGCTCCCAGCGCCGAGGTACCCACCCGCCAGATCGACGGCACCGACGTCATCGAGCAGGGCACGCTCGCAGCCGAAAACGTGCTCGAGGCCCTCAAGGATGTCATCGATCCCGAGCTGGGCATCAACATTGTCGATCTCGGCCTGGTGTACGGCGTTGTGATTGGCTCTGAGAACCAGGTCCGTCTCGACATGACACTGACGTCGGCTGCCTGCCCGCTGACCGACGTGATCGAGCGCCAGGCACAGACGATCCTGTCGGCGGTGACGGACGACGTTCAGATCAACTGGGTCTGGATGCCGCCGTGGGGCCCCGATCGCATCACGCCGGACGGCCGTGAACAGCTTCGGGCGATCGGTTTCAACGTCTGAACGCCACGCGAGGTGAATCCCCCGGGACCATAGGTTCCCGGGGGATTACTCGTTGTGATGGTGGTGCCTGAAGTGGCGGTATGGTGACTCTCAGGAGACTCGTACTTGACCGCTGTTGTGCACGGTTGTAGAGGGGTGCTAACGGCCGAGAGTCTCTCGCACGAGCTGCGCGACCTTGCGGCGCACGATCTTACCCATCTGGTTGCGTGGCAGTTCGGCGATGACGACCAGCTGGCGGGGGAGAGCGTAGTGGGCGATGGTCTTTTCCGCCCAGGCGCGCACTTCCTCAAGAGTCAGGGGTGCACTCCCGTCTTCCATAATGATCGCCGCGGCGACCTCTTCGGTCGCATCGTTCACGGGAAACCCGACAACGGCGACGTCGGACACCGCCGGATGGGATCGGATCGCTGCCTCGACCTGGGAGGGGTAGACGTTGAACCCTCCCGATAGAATCAGTTCCTTTTTACGGTCAGCCATCGAGATGAAGCCGTCGCTGTTGACCCCGATGTCACCGGTTTTGAACCACCCCTCGGAGGTGAAGACGCGCGCACTCTCCTCGGGTGCGTCCAGGTATCCGTCGAACACCTGCGGGCCACGCACGATGATCTCGCCGGGCTGCCCGTCCTCGACGTCGACTGTATCGTTTTCGAGAGAGACAAGGCGTAGCTGCGTCGACGGGAACGGTACGCCAAGGACGCCGTGGCGGCGCTTGTCCGAGAGGGGAGCGCCCGTCAGCACCGGTGCGGTTTCCGAAAGGCCATAGCCTTCGACGATCATGCCACCCGTGGTTTTCTCCCAGTCATCTGCAAGCGTGGTTGATAGAGGCATAGCTCCGGCTACCGCGTATCGGATGGAGGTGATGTCGGTATTTGTCTTGTGAGCCTGACGCAGGATGCGCTCGAACATCGGCGGCACGCCCACAAAGAACGTGATGGGGCGTCGCTTGTGCGCGTCGAGTGCCATCTGCGCATCGAACTTCGGTAGCAGCACCTGGGTGGCAGCCTTACGCACCGAGGCGCACAGGAAGAACGTCAGACCAAAGGCATGGAAGTAGGGGAGGAGAGAGAAGAACGTTTCGGCGCCCTCGTGCAGCTTCCACACCCAGAACATGCACTGGTTGACGTTGACACCGATATTGCGGTGGGTGAGGGGCGCCGACTTCGGGATACCGTTCGTGCCCGAGGTGTGCAGGATGACCGCGCAGTCATCGCCGGTTGGTAGCGGGTGGCTTGAATCAATCGGCGCGGACGAGGCCGTGGCACGGTCCCAGGAGCGCGTCTGGGCGGGGACGGAACCACGCAACTGATTGCGCGTCTGCCGTGCGCGGGCGACGGGCAGACGAAGAAGCAGACGCTGAGATATCGGCATGCCGCACGAAATATCGACCGTAAACACCGTGTCGAGAACATCGAGCGGGTAAGCGTCCACACACTTTTCCCACACGATTGCAACCGTGCCGCCGTGGCGTGCCAGCTGCCCCGAAATCTCCGAGGCTGGCGCCAACGGATTGTGCTGTGCAGCGACAGCTCCGATACGCATGCACGCGTAGAAAGCAATGAATGCCTGCGGACAGTTGGGAAGCGCGATGGCCACTGTGTCGCCGGAGCGAACCCCGGCCTCGTGCAAGACTTGCGCGGCCTTGAGCACCTGCTCGCGCACCTGAGCATACGTGGTCGTTGCGCCAAAGTAATCCAGCGCGATGCGGTCGGGGTACAGGCGCGCCGCATTATCCAGGAGACTGTACAGTGACCCGTCGGGCACGGGAACCTCGTAGGGGACCGCGTCGTACATGTCGTGGGCTTGCTCGACGATGCTGCGTGTCATGACTTCCTCCTGGGAATCGGCGAATTCAATTGTACCGATCCGCAGAATGCCTCACACCTGCGACGCGGACCATGTCTCGCACGTGGAGATGTCACCGGAGTCGAGGCCGCGCTGCAGCCACGTCGCGCGCTGGTCGGCGCTACCGTGCGTCCAGCTCTCGGGATTGGACGTGCCCTGGTACTTGGTTTGGAGGCGGTCATCGCCGATCGCCTGCGCGGTCTGCAGGGCACCCCGAACCTGATCGGTGGTCGGCGTCTTCAGATAGGGTGTACCCGTCGACGGATCGGGCGTATTCGACGCCCAGTGCATCCACACGCCCGCATAGCAGTCCGCCTGAAGCTCCGAGCGTACGCCAGCACCCTGAGCGCCCGTCTCACGAGTGTCGTGAGCGCGGAACACACCTTGGAGATTCTGGATGTGGTGGCCCCACTCGTGGGCAACGACGTACTCCTGAGCAAGCACCGAATCGGAGGCGCCGTACTGAAAGACCATGTCGTTGAAGAAACCGAGATCCAGATAAACGGTCGAATCACCGGGGCAATAGAACGGCCCCACGGCACTCGTTGCGTTCCCGCATGCCGTCGACACGGAATCCGTGAAGATCTGGAAGTCGGGAAGCTCGTAGGTTACGCCCGTCCCCTGATCAGCCAGCTGAGTCTTCCACACTGCGTCAAGCGACTGCGCGGTCGCAACCATTCGGCACTCGACGCGCTCGTTTGCGTCCTTTCCCGTCTGGCACGACGACACGTCCACCGAAGAGGAGGACGAGGAGGAGGTCTGCGGTGACGACGATAGAAGGCTCGTGAGATCAATCCCCGTGAAGTAGGAAAAACCGAGGATGAGGAGGACACCGAGAATCGACCCGCCGCCGGCCCCTGCAATCTTGCGTCCCGCACCCGACGTGCCGACACGGGATGGATCCAAGCGGATACTGTCGTTAAAGCTCATGAATGCTCCCGGGAGTTAGCGGCGTCGACCGGCTTCGTAGCGGCCGAGCATGTCGGAACGGAACTCATCGAAACAACCGTCCTCAATGGAGGCGCGAATACCATCCACGAGGCGCAGTGTGAACCACTCGTTGTGTATGGTGGCCAGCGTCGCTGACAGGATTTCCTTCGCCTTGAAGAGGTGATGGATGTATGCACGCGTGTAGTGGGTGCACGTGTAGCACCCACAGCTATCGACGAGGGGTGAGAAGTCACGCTTGAAACGTGCGTTCGTGATGTTGAAACGACCGTCGGGGGTGTAGATCGCAGCGTTACGAGCGACGCGTGACGGATTCACGCAGTCGAAGGTATCCGCGCCCGCCGCGACACCCGCAAAAAGATCCTCCGGTTCGGAGATACCCAGAAGATGGCGAGGTCGATCTTCGCCGAGCTCTTCGCACACCCACGACACAATCGTGCCGAGGTTTTCCTTCTCGAGGGCTCCTCCTACGCCAAAGCCGTCGAAGCGCTGACCATCGACGTCCATATCGGCCATCGTGCGAGCGGCCAGACGGCGCAGGTCCTCCCACTGGGCGCCCTGAATAACGCCCCACAGCTGCTGATACGGCTTGTGGGAGCGTTCCTCGGTGAGGCGCTTGTGCTCCGCGAGGCAGCGCGCCGCCCACGCGTGCGTTCGCTTGAGTGATTCTTCCTGGTAGGAGCGCGGGTGAAGAAGGCTCGTGAGCTCGTCGAACGCAAACATAATGTCGCTGCCGAGCTGATGCTGGATCCCCATCGATACCTCGGGATTGAAACGGTGCTTCGACCCGTCGATGTGGCTGGAGAAGATCACGCCGTCGTCGTCCACGACTGCGTTCGAGGCCTTGATGGCCTGCATTTGGACGGCGGGATCCGTTGGGTCGGCTTGCCCAGAAAACTCCTGTGAGAGCACCTTTTTGAAGCCCGCGCCCAGCGACAACACCTGAAAACCGCCGGAATCGGTGTACGTCGGACCCGGCCAGTTCATGAACTCGCCGAAACCGCCGGCCTCGTCGACGATGTCGGATCCGGGCTGGAGGTAGAGATGGTAGGCATTCGCCAGTACTGCCTGGGCACCCAGACCTCGGACCATCTCGGGGGTCAGTGCCTTAACGTTCGCCTTCGTACCGACGGGGATAAACGCCGGGGTACGAATATCACCGTGTGCGGTATGGACGACTCCGGTGCGGCCCAGCCCCCCGTGCGCGTCCAGGCGTGTGCCGATCGTGAACCGCGGTCAGGGGAGTGGTCGCCCGACGAGGCCGGGGCCTCGAACGGCGTGAGCTGCTCAGCAGCAGGGGAGGAGAGCCAGTTGTCCTTCATCGATCAAAGACCTCGTCCTTCTTCAGCCCTTCGGTACGACGGATGGCGGCGATCACCGGATAAGTGACGGGGAGGAGAATAACCTCGAGGAGCACCTTGTAGAAGTACCCGGTGACCGTGTAGTTGATGAAGTTGCCCAGCGTCATCTCGCCGTAGAACAGGATCGTGCAGAACAGAATGGTATCCGCGGCCTCGCCGACGACCGTTGAGCCGATGAGTCGGGCCCACAGGTGCTTCGTTCCCCAGCGACGACGGATCCACACGAGCACGTAGGAGTTAAGGAGCTGGCCAGCCATGTAACCGGCGAGAGATGCCACGACTGCGCGCCACACGACGCCGAGAACCGCAGCGAACGCCTCCTGGTTTTCGTAATCGGGCGCGGGGGGCAGGTACTGGACGATAAAGAAGGTCAGGGACGCGAGAAACGAGGCGACAAAACCCATGATGATGACGCGCCGCGCGCGTGCAAATCCGTACACTTCCGAGAGCACATCGCCGATGATGTACGTCAGCGGGAAGAGGACCGCACCTCCGTCAAAAATGAGATAGTGCGTGGACGTGCCGAGCATAAACGCCTTGGTCGCGGCGATATTGGAGATGAGCAGCAGTGCCACGAAGGCGACGGAGATGATGTCAAGGGCGCGCGTAGGGCGCGCCGATCCAGACGGAATGGGGCTGTCGGACATGGTGTGAAAACCTCGTAGATTGATTCAAAGAAAGGGTGATACCCAACATCCATTGTGCCTGCTGACCGTGCCGTTGCGCGCATCGGGAGGGCTCACGGCGTGGGTTGATTCGCCCACAGGCACCCGTCCCTCTACTCTTGGAGGGTGATTAACGTCCAGGATTTCTCATTGCGTATCGGTGCCCGTGAGCTCGTCAACCACGCAAGTTTCCGTGTCGATAAAGGCATGTGCATTGGTCTCGTCGGCCGTAACGGCGCCGGTAAAACAACGACGATGCGACTGCTCGCAGGCGAGGCTGATCGCGGCGGCGCCGCTGAGCACACCGGAACCATCACGTCCAACGGCACCGTCGGCTACCTCGCGCAGGACACTCACGTCGGTGACCCACAGATGAAGGCCCGCGATCGCATCATCTCTGTGCGCGGCATCGACTCGATCATCGCGCGCATCCGCAAGGCCGAACACGAGATGTCGACGACCGAGGGCGCGCGGCAGCAGCGTGCCATGGAACGCTACGTCAAGCTCGATCAGCAGTTTACGAACTCCGGAGGGTGGGCTGCCAACGCCGAGGCGGCGCAGATCGCCCATTCCCTCGGTCTCGAGGACCGCGTCCTCGATCAGACCCTCGATACCCTCTCTGGCGGCCAGCGTCGCCGCGTCGAGCTGGCACGCGTGCTCTTCTCCGATGCGGATGTACTCCTCCTGGATGAGCCCACGAATCACCTCGATCACGACTCGATCGTGTGGCTGCGTGACTGGATTAAGACGTTCCCCGGCGGCGTCATGATCATCTCCCACGACGTCAAGCTCCTCGGCGACACGGTCAACCAGGTGTTCTACCTCGATGCAAACCGCGCCCAGATCGACATCTACCACCTCGGGTGGGCGGCGTACCTTAAGCAGCGCGAGGAAGACGAACGTCGTCGGCGTAAGGAGCGCGCCAATGCGCTGAAGAAGGCCGAGCATCTCAAGGCGCAGGGCGAAAAGATGCGTGCCAAGGCCACAAAGGCCGTGGCCGCCCAGCAGATGCTGCGCCGTGCTGAGGAGCTGTTCGCCCAGGCCGGACAGGAAGCCACGCAGGAAAAGGTGGCGCGTCTGCGTTTCCCAGATCCCGCTCCCTCCGGGCGTGTTCCCCTGACCGCCGAAGGACTCTCCAAGTCGTACGGCTCGCTCGAAGTTTTCACCGGCGTGGATCTCGCCATCGACCGCGGCTCCAAGGTGGTTGTGCTCGGCCTGAATGGCGCAGGAAAAACAACGCTGCTGCGCCTTCTCTCCGGCATCGAGGAGCCGGACTCGGGACGCGTCGTGCCCGGACACGGACTCAAACTCGGATACTACGCCCAGGAGCACGAGACCCTCGACGACACCCGCACGATTCGAGAGAACATGGCCGAGGCCGCCCCCACGCTCGACGATACCCACGTGCGCAACATTCTCGGACAGTTCCTCTTCCAAGGCGACGACGTTGAGAAGCCCGTCTCCGTCCTGTCCGGCGGCGAGAAGACACGCCTCGCCCTGGCGACCCTCGTCGTCTCGGGCGCCAACGTCCTGCTGCTTGACGAGCCAACCAACAACCTCGATCCAGCATCGCGCGAGGAGATCCTTGCCGCTCTGCGCGACTATGAGGGGGCCGTTATCCTCGTCACCCACGATCCCGGTGCGGTCACGGCCCTGAATCCTGAGCGTGTCCTGCTTCTTCCGGACGCAGATGAGGATCTGTGGGACGACGGCTACCTCGACCTCGTCACCTTGACCTGACGGCGCGACATCTGCGCGCCACGGTCGAGGCACCGCGACTGCGACAAAGGCCGGGACTGGGATAGCCCAGCCCCGGCCTCGTCGAATGAGGATCAGAGTACCTTGGAGAAAAACTCCTTGGTACGCTCCGACTGCGGGTTGTCGATGACCTCGGCGGGAGCGCCGGCCTCAACGATCACGCCGCCGTCCATGAAGACCACCTGATCCGCCACCTCACGGGCAAAACCGATCTCGTGGGTAACGACAGCCATCGTCATGCCGGACGCCGCAAGATCCTGCATCACCTGGAGGACCTCGCCGACAAGCTCGGGATCAAGCGCGGAGGTCGGCTCGTCAAAGAGCATGATGTCCGGATCCATCGCCAGCGCACGGGCGATGGCCACGCGCTGCTGCTGGCCACCCGAGAGCTCGGCGGGGTAGTGGTCCGCACGATCAGCCAGACCCACGCGATCGAGGAGCTCGAGTGCCTGCTCGCGTGCCTCGCTCTTCGAGCGCTTCAGGACCTGGATCGGGGCCTCCATGACGTTTTCGAGAGCCGTCATATGCGGGAAGAGGTTGAAGCGCTGGAACACCATGCCGATGCGGGAACGCTGGGCAGCGATCTCCTTATCGTGACGCTCATGCAGCACGCCATTGTCGTCCTCCCGGTAGCCGAGCAACTCCCCGTCGACAAAGACGCGACCAGCACTGATGTCCTCGAGCATGTTCAGGCAACGCAGGAGCGTTGACTTGCCGGAGCCAGATGGGCCGAGGATCACGCATACCTCGCCCGGAGCGATATCCAGGTCAATACCCCGCAGGACATGCAGGTCACCGAAGAACTTGTGGACTCCGCGCACGGAGACCATGGGTGTCGTGGTCGTCATGGTGTCACATCCAAAAACTTGAGCGTGGTGGTCTTGTCCTCATCATCCCCGTCGTCTTTCGCGGGGGTGGTGGGCGAGCCAGTTCCAGCATTGTCGCGGCGCTCGAACCCCTTGCCGTAGTACTTCTCAATGAAGGACTGAATCCACATCAGCAGGCTCGTGATAACGAGGTACCAGATCGCTGCCGCAATCAAGAGAGGTACGGGCGCAAAAGTCGCCTGGCCGCGCTGACGCGCAATGAACGTGAGCTCAAGGGTGAAGGGAATCGCCGAGACCAGGGAGGTCGTCTTGAGCATCGAAATCGTCTCATTGCCAATCGGCGGGACAATCACGCGCATCGCCTGCGGCAGGATGATGCGGCGGAAGATCGTTCCGCGCGGCATCCCCAGAGCGGTGGCAGCCTCCCACTGGCCCTTCGAGACGCTCAACAGGCCGGCGCGCATGATCTCAGCCAGGTAGGCACCTTCGTTCAAGCCCAGGCCGATGAAAGCCATCCAGAACGGCGTGAAATAGGTGGCCGTATCAAAGCTCAGCTCCCAACCCCACAACGATCCGAGGAACGGCACCCCGAAAGACAGCGTCGGATACAGCGTGGGCAGCAGCGACCAGAAAATCAGCTGCGTGTAGATAGGAGTTCCACGGAAGAACCAGATGTAGGCCATCGCAACCCAGCGCAGGACCGGGTTCACGGACTGACGCATCATTGCCATCGTGATCGCCAGCGCGGTGCCGACCACCATCGCGAGGACCGTCAGAATAATCGTGAAGAGCACGCCCTGCATGATCGAACGCGAGAACAGCCACTGGAAAACGACCTGCCACTGGAAGTTCGTGTTCGTGATGAGTGCGTGGGCGGCCATCGCTGCGAGAATCGCGGCGACGATGGCGCTCGCCCACCTCCCGGGGCGCGGAACAGGTTTCGCGTCTATCAGCTCGACGCCGTCTTTGATGGTTGCCATGAGATCCTCAGTCGTTCGTCGCCGGGTTCAGCTCGGCGGTGGTCAGGGCCGCGTCCTGAGCGCCATAGGTGGTCAGGATGTCCGTGAGATAGCCGTTGTCCATCAGGTACTGCATGGCCTTCTGGACGACCTGGGTCAGCTGCTCATCGTTCTTGGCGACGGCCACGCCCTGCGGTGCGGATTCGATGACGTCGCCGACCTGCTCGATCTTGCCGCTCGAGAGATTTGCGGTGTAGCCGATGACCGTCGAGTCAGCGAAAGTGGCGTCGTACTGGCCGCCGATGACCTTCGTGGTGATATCGGTCTGTAGGTCGTGCGGCATGATCGTGATCTTGTCCTTGCCATCTGCCACGCACTTGTCCGACAGCTCGGTCGCGTAGTCTTCCTGTGCGGTACCGGTCTGCACGCCGATCGTCTTGCCACAGGGGTTGGTCGGATCGAAGTTCTTCGGGTTGCCCGCAGCGACGCCGTAGGCGGAGCCCACCTGCACGTAGGAAATCAGGTTTACCTGCTGCTCACGCTCGGACGTAATCGTGAAGGACGAGATGCCGACGTCGAACTTGGTGCCCAGTGCCGGGATGATCGTCGGGAACTCCGCGTGGCTGGTCGTTCCCTCACTGAGGCCCATGACCTTGGCCAGCGCCTTGTTGATGTCGACGTCGTATCCCTGCGGAGTCTGTGAGTCGTCACCGAGGAATTCGGCGGGGGCATAGTCGGCAGATGCACCATTTCGCAGCGTGCCGCGCGCCTTCACCTCGTCGGGAACGAGGGCTGCGATCTCGTCAACAGTCGGAATGGCCGACACGTCATACGAGGTCGTGGCTGCGCTCGTTGCTGACGTGCCCGATCCGCTCGTTGATGAGCTGGTCGATGCCGGGTCCGCGCAAGCGGTGAGCGGGAGTGCAGCGGCAGCTGCGAGTACGATGAGGGCGTGTGCCTTCGAGATGGTCATGATGTGCCTTCCGATGGGAGTGGGCCTAAGCCCGTGATTGCTACCATTATGCACCCATATGCATATAAATGCATATTATGCGTGGTGTGTCACGAGTCAGTTGACGCTGGGGTTCAGTTCTGCGGTTGTGAGAGCCGCATTATCGGCGCCGTAGGTGGCCAGGATGTCTGTCAGGTAGCCGTTATCCATCAGGTACTGCATCGCTTTCTGGACTGCTTCGGTGAGCTGGGTATCATCCTTTGCGACCGCGATGCCCTGAGGTGCAGATTCGAAGGTCTCGCCGATCTGTTCGATCTTGCCGCCCGACTGGGTGCTCGTGTAGCCAATGACGGTCGAGTCGGCGAGCGTCGCATCATACTGTCCGCCGATGAGTTTGGTGGCGATGTCGGTCTGAAGCTCGTGGGGCATGATGGTGATCTTCCCCTTTCCTGCTGCGACGCATTCGTCCGACAGTGTGGCCGCATATTCCTCCTGGGCCGTTCCGGTCTGGACGGCAATCGTCGTCCCGCACGGATCGGAGGGATTGAAGTTCTTTGGATTGCCGGTGGCGACACCCCATGCAGATCCGACG
>ERZ772953.488-NODE-488-length-12660-cov-3.022531_pt1 | contig 12660 bp, 11 predicted proteins | sample MGYA00580685_ERZ772953 | MGnify/ENA primary metagenome ERZ772953 (study PRJEB29015, sample SAMEA2738080) | human oral metagenome | biome: human oral; feature: human-associated habitat; material: saliva | place: China | collected 2209 ...
GCAGCTGCTCGATGAGATGGTGGCTCTCATGTCGCCGCTGTTCACCATCCTCTAGGCGGTCAACGTCAATCCCTCCGAGAACTGAAGTGGCGCACGTACGCGCCTGGCCGAGCTTCTTCCGGTCGTTCAAGTAGGCTTCCCGGTACACGTGTCCCTGGAGCCAGTGAACGAAGGTCCTGTCGCCATCGCTGGATTCTTGGATGACGGAAGCACTCTTCAGAACAGACAGAGTGTCGCGTACTGCGTCGGAGTCGCCGTCGAGCCTTAAGAGCCAGTGAGTCGGCACTCCGGAAGCCGCCAGGAGGGACAGGGCGCCGAGGAGTGACACGGCGAGCCTCTCCCGCTGAGGGCGCGTGGTTCTGAGCTGCTCCAAGGCCTGTTCATATGCCATGAGCAGCGCGGTGCCGACGGCGTCCGGGTAGTCGTCGCCTTCGAGGCGACTGACGCGTGACTCGAGCGGGTGGTTGCTTAGCCTGTCAAGGTAGCCGGATAGGGCGTATCCACCTTGTTGTGCTGTCGCGGCGGCTTGGGTGATGGCGAGGGGCACGTCGCCGAGCGCATCCGCGATCAGGTCAGCTGCTTCGCGGTGAGTGTCGCCGGTGCCCTCGCACAGGAGGGCGATCGACTGCTCCCGTTCGAAGGCGCCAACCGTCAACCGCAGCCACCCCGGGCCGTCCCCGTCGAGATGACCCGTGGTGGTGATGAGGGCCCGGACTCCAGCACCCTCGGGGATGAGGCCTCTCAGGTCGTCCGGATTCTCCACATTGTCGAAGACGAAGAGGCGGTCCGCCGCCTCTGCTGAGCGCAGCTGAGCCAGGAGGTGCTGAACAATGACCTCCAGAGGGATGTTCTTCGGTGCGTCGATACCGATCCGCAGTGCGAGCTCGTAGAGGTCGGCAATGATGTGCTTGCGTGAGGCTGCATGAATCCACGCAACCAGGGGCCAGCCCTCCTTCTCGCACCTGGCCGCAACCGCAGCGGCCAGCTGAGTCTTGCCGCTTCCCCGCATCCCCGTCAGAACCGTGCGAGGCTCGGAGCGAGCGAAGACGGCCTCGAAGAGCTCATCCTGTCCCTGCCGCTTGACGAAACCTGCGGCAACCATCGGGCGACATCCGAAGCGAATTCGCGTGGGAGAAACGGATGGGTGGCGTGTGGTCATGCTACGAATCTCCCCGATGTCTTTAGCCGACGTCCTCAGCGGCTCGTGAGTCTGCGCTTACCCCAGGGGGTGGTCGTGTCGCCTATCGTACAAGCGGAGGACGACGCAGAAGCAGGATTCGTACGGCGTCGGAGTCCGACGCTGAGGACCACAGAAAACACGTGGGGCAACGGAAAGATCCGTTGCCCCACGTGAAGAATGCCGGCGGAGAGGAATCGACGTCGGTGAGACGGGCTTCGTCAGGCGGCGACGACGCCCGCGGACACGAGGGCGACGATGACCCCGCCCAGCACCACGCGGTAGACGAGGAAGCTCGTGAACTTGTTGGAGGAGACGAACTTCAGAAGCCAGGCGATGGTCGCGTAGGCGACGACGCCGGAGACGACGGTCGCCACGAGGGTCGGGCCCCAGCCGACGGTGGCGGAGATGTCGCCCGCCGCGGTGACGGCCTCGAGCGCGCCGGCGGCGAGGAGGGCGGGGATGCCGAGGAAGAAGGACAGGCGCGTGGCCGTGACGCGGTCGAAGCGCAGGAAGAGACCGGCGGAGATCGTGGCGCCCGAGCGGGAGATGCCGGGGAAGACGGGGGCGAGGGCCTGGAAGAGGCCGATGATGAGGGCGTCCTTGATGGACACGTCCCTCATGCCCTTGTCCAGGTCGGTGCGGGTGTCGGCGAGCCACATGACCGCCGACCAGATGATGAGGGCGCCCGCGATGACCCACAGGGAGCGGGCCGTGACCTCGATGAAGTCCTTGAACAGCAGGCCGATGACCGCCACCGGGATCGAGCCGAGGATGACGCCCCAGCCCAGCGTGTAGTCGGGGTCCTGGCGGGCCTCCTTGTTCGCCAGCCCCTTGAACCAGGCGGTCACGATCCGCACGATGTCCCGCCAGAAGTAGACGACGGCGGCCAGGATCGCCCCGACCTGGATGACAGCGGTGAAGGCCGTCATGCCGACGTCGTCGATCTTGTAACCCAGAAGCTTCTCGACGATGTTGAGGTGCCCCGTGGAGGACACGGGAAGGAACTCGGTGATGCCCTCGACGATGCCGAGGAGGATGGCGTGCAGCCAGTTCATGGGACTCCCATCAAGGAACGACGGCGGGGCCGGGGGCTCCGCGATGCTCACGGAAGGCTACCGGCGCGAGTCCCCCGGCGGCATCCCGCGGCCATCCTGACGAGTGTGGAACGGCCCTCACCATGGAGCGCTCCGCCGATGGGGGGCTGCGCGGTCACCAGGCTCGGGGCGCGGTGGATAGTGATGACGAATGAGTGCGGAGGTACTCCCTCAGATATGGCGCTGCGAAGTCCACGAGCCCATACCCGGCGGGTCTGATCATCCCAGCGGCGATGAGCCTGGCTCGATACACGGAGACGTAGCCACTTGTCTGCCCCATGCGAGTGGCGACATCCGCGATCCGGGACGGACCGTCGTCCTCGGCCATGCTCACAAGCATGGAGCGGTCGGTATCCGACAGGTCTTGGAGCGCTGGGGCATGAACGAGGTCTCCCAGCCGGCTCCGCGCTGCTGCGATCCCGGCGGAGACGGCGTCGGGAACGACGACCTCCTCAGGACAGCGGCGCCACACGTGGTACCCCACCAACTGGATCATGAATGGATAGCCTTCGGTGGCGAGCGCGCAGTCGTGGGCGAGTTCCTCAGAAAGGGGGCGTCCTGCAGTGGAGAAGGTGGACTGGAAAGCGCTCTGGACCTCATCCAGTGGGACCTCGCCCAAGGTGAGTCGCTCTGCGCGTCGCAGGAAGGTGGTGATCTCGTCGTTGAGGAGATCCTCTACCGCTCGCGGAAGGCCCGCCATGATGAGGCCGATCGGAGCGCGGTCGCGGATCAGATGCTGGACCTCCGCCGCAAGCGCCTGCAACTCGGCGCGTGGGATCGCGTGGATCTCGTCGACGGTGATGAGCAAGCCGGTCTCGTTCTCGGCGAGTCTTGCGGTCAGAGCGGATGCGGATGAGCGCCATGACCGTGATTCGCGAGGTGGCCGGTCGAGCGTGATGCCCCCGCCGCCAAGAGGTGTCGTGACGCTGAGCGATGTCCAGCGAGACCGCTGGGGGCTGTCGAGGGCCGCCAGACAGCCGTCGATCTGGCTCCTCAGCCGATCCATCAGGCCATCCCGCGCGGTCTCGTCTATGACGACCCAGCCTTGGGTCCGGGCAGCCTCGCCCATCTCCGTGAGCATGACCGTCTTTCCAGTGCCCCGCGCGCCGGTCACCAGTGTGAGAAGTCCTGGAGCTCCGGGACCATCGTCAAGGCTCTCACGGAACTCATCGATGAGTTGATCGCGTCCGACGAGGAGAGGAGGAGTGGCTCCTGCTGTCGGCTTGAAAGGGTTGGGCATCGGCGCTCCCTTTGCGGAGTTTAGATCTTTTAGATCTTTTATAACTTCCGTGGCAGGTGATGGCAAGCGCGAGGCGGTGCTCGACTCGACGGCCCTCAGTCGGTCTCCGAGCCGAGGTGCTTCATGATCGCCTTGTGGAGGCGGCCGTTGGAGGCGACGGCGCTGCCTCCCCAGGGGCCGGGCTCGCCGTCGAGCGAGGTGAAGGTGCCGCCGGCCTCGGTGACGATGGGGACGAGCGCCGCCATGTCGTAGAGCTCCAGCTCGGGCTCGGCGGCCAGGTCCACCGCTCCGGAGGCCAGGAGCATGTAGGACCAGAAGTCGCCGTAGGCGCGCGTGCGCCAGCATGACTGCATGAGGGAGAGCATCCCGCGCAGGCGGCGCCGCTCGGCCCAGCCTGACAGCGAGGAGTAGGACAGCGAGGCGTCCCCGAGTGAGGCGACGCTCGAGACCTCCAGGCGCTTGGCCGACGACAGGGACCTGCCGGTCCAGGTGCCGCCGCCGCTCACGGCCCACCAGCGCTTGCCCAGCGCCGGTGCGCTCACCAGCCCGACGACGACCTCGCCGTCCTCGACGAGCCCGATGAGCGTGGCCCACACGGGCACGCCCCGCACGAAGTTCTTCGTGCCGTCGATCGGGTCGATGACCCACTGGCGGGGGGCATGGCCGGTGGGCGGCAGCTCCTCGCCGAGCACCGAGTCACGGCCGCGGGCGCGCGCGAGGTAGTCGCGCACGAGCTTCTCCGTGGCGCGGTCGACCTCGGTGACGGGGGTGAGGTCGGGCTTGGTCTCGACCTTGAAGTCCTGGGCCTCGAAGCGAGGGAGTGTGAGGGCGTCCGCCTGGTCCGCGATGGTGTGGGCCAGGTGCAGGTCGTCGCGCCAGCGGCGCTCGGGCGATGTGGGGGCGCTCATAGCACCACCGTAGCGCCCGAGCACCGCCTGGCCCGGCAGGCGGGTGGTGAGTCCGCACCATCGCTGGGATTCATGGCCATTCTTACGCTGGTGCGATGTCCACGGATCACCCCGCTCCTTCCGCTCCGTCCCCGCGATCGGCCTCGTCGTCGACGGCGGACCCCGCTGTGGCCTCAGGGCTTGCGGCATCTGGGGAAGGAGGGGGCCAGCCGCGCGGCCGCCGGCTGAGCAGGCGCTCCCTCCTGCTCTCCCTGGGAGGGGGCGCCGTCGTGGCGAGGCTGGGCGCTGACCGCCGACTCTTCAACCGCCCAGGCGCGCGTGCGCTCGATCGGCAGCGACCTCGATCCCCTGGCGCTCAACTCCTCCGGGGAGCGCCTCATGATCGTGGATGTCCTCGTTCACGACGAGACACTCTTCGCCCTCCTCGGGTGGTACGCGCCGTCCCCCGAGTCTGAGGAGCCTGGAACGGGCGTGCTGGATTGCCGTCTGGAACTGGTGCGCATGAACCTGGCCGACGGAGAGATCGCGGGATCCCTCGCGCTGGCGGACAAAGCCGTGGTGGTGGCCAGGGTCCCCGGCCTGGGCGGGAGCCTCACCCGGATGAGCGACGGCGCGATCCTCGTGACCAACACTGTGGGGCAGCCGCGCTTCGCCCTCGCCGTCGTGGTAGACCCCGATTCCATGACCGCCCGACTCGACGCGGCCAGCGTCGTCGATGCCCCCAAGGGCTCGTACACCCTGGAGCACCTCGGGGAGGGGTGCTCCGCCGCACCATCTGGGACGAGCACAACCAGCCCACCTCCCGGATCCTTGTGGACATGCGCTCGGGCGAGCGCATCGAGGCCGAGCAGGGCTGGGTTCCGGCCCGGGTCCTCGGCGACTGGCTGTACTCCTTCGAGGATGGGAAGTCCGATGACGCCTTCGCTCCCTGGCGAGCCGTCGACCTGCGCGCGCATGACGCGGTACAGGTCGATCACAGGCTCCCTGGGCGCTGCCTCATGAACGGGGCGCGCTTGGAGAACGGGATCGTCATCATCGAGGAGACTCCGGGCGGGAGGGCGGAGGACGCCCTTGTCGTGCTGGGGGAGGCCCACTCGCCAGGGGCCGCGGCTGGGGTGGCTATCGTGCCCGGCGACGACCTCGGCTACGAGCCATTGGCCGAGCACGGTGGTCTCCTGTGGTCCCGGTCGGTGGGAGCTGACGCCTCGGGCCACGGTGAGCTCGTGTGCTGGGATCCTGCGGACGGGGCCGAGATCGGCCGGATCGCCGTCGCGGGCGGAGTCGGCCTCGCGGGCCTGAGCGCCTGGGGGTATTGGACGACGACCGCCTTCGTCCCTGCGACGGCATGGCGCGAGGGTGTTGAGGAGTGGAAGAACGCTGTCGCGTGATCCTCCTCCCGCCGCGCTCCGGGGATGCCTCGGGGGGAGAGGGCGTCGCGAGGGCCGGACGCGCTGTCGGCAAGTGCCACGGGGCAAGACTCTGGGTCGGCGAGTCGGGGTGGGCCTGCTCACCTTATATAACGGCGGGGCCTCATCCGGGGTGGGCTCCGGTTAGGCTCGAACCAGAATGACCCGGCCTCTGGTCCTGCCCGGGTTCATGGACAACTGAAGGAGTAGTCGTGAACACCCTGGTTCTCGTCTTCCACCCTGATATGACCTCCTCCGTGGTCAATCGCGCCCTCGCCGCCGAGGCGGAGGGCGTGAAGGGTGTGACCGTGCGCCGGATGTACGACCTCTATCCCACCGGCGTCATCAACGTCGCGGCGGAGCAGGCCGCCATGGATGGCGCGGACCGCATCGTCATCCAGTTCCCCCTCCACTGGTTCTCCGCCCCGCCGCTGGTCCAGCAGTGGCTCGACGACGTCCTCACCTTCGGGTGGGCGCACGGGCCCGACGGCGTCGCCCTGCTCGGCAAGGAGCTCATGATCGCCGCTACTGCGGGCGCCGCCGAGTACGGCCGCCAGCGCATGGTCGGCTACTCGCTCACCGAGCTCCTGCGCCCCTTCCAGGCCTCGGCCGCCACCTGCTCCATGACCTACCTCGTGCCGTTCATCGTCATGGGCTGCCTGGGCATCATGGAGACCGACCTCATGGCGCGCTGCGCCGAGTACCGCACCGTTCTGACCTCGACGAACCGCCCCATCCTCGGCCGCCTCGAATAGGCGGCGGAGGATGGGGCGTCGCGGAGAGGCCGGGGAGAGCTGCCGGGCTGCTCAGGCCGAGCGCGGCGTGATCTCGACGGCGGCCTCGCGCGGGCCCGCGGCGAGCATGGGCGGCAGGTACGGGCTCCCCGCGTACTTGGCCTCGTAGGCCGCTGAGATGGCGTCGGCGAGGGACGGGTCGGCCGGGGCGAAGTCGACGTCGTGGGTGGCGCCCGCCGCGTCGATGCGCCCCGCCTTCTGGGTGATGGCCGCCTGGTACCAGCGGCCGCGCGTCCCGTTCCAGGCGCGCACGAACAGCCGTCCGTCGACGACGACCGACCAGATCCACGTGGGCGTGCCCAGCGTGACGCCGTCGGCGCGGTAGGGGTAGATGTGCAGGTCGTCAGATGCGGCGATCGCTGCGATCGTCGTGGAATCCCATGTGCTCATGCCCCCACGCTAGGGGCGCGCCGCCCGCGCGACCAGGCCCTGGCAGGGCCAGGCTGGGCAGGCGATCACTGGCGCGCCGGAAACGCGGCGCCGCCGCCCCATGTGGGGACGACGGGCGCCGTCGGGAAGCAGCGGCAGTGGGCTCAGACCTCCAGGAGGACCTTGATCTCGCGGCGCTCGTCCATGGCCTTGTAGGCTTCGGCGGCGTCCTCCAGCGGCAGGCGCTTGGTGAACACGCGGCCCGGGCGGATCTCGCGAGCCTGGATGCGCTTGATGAGGTCGGGAAGGAAGCGGCGCACGGGGGCCGGACCGCCCTCGAGGTGGACCTCGTGGAAGAACAGGGTGAGGCCGTCGATCGTCTGGTCGTGCGAGACGCCGACGAAGCCGATGTAACCGCCGGGGCGGCATGAGGCCAGCGCCTGGTCCATGGACAGCTGGGAGCCGACCGCCTCGCACACGCCGTGCGCGCCGTAGCCGCCGGTGAGCTCCTTGACCCTCGCGGCCCCCTCCTCGCCCCGCTCGGCGATGACGACGTCGGCACCGAACTCGCGGGCCAGCGCGGCGCGGTCCTCGTGGCGGGAGAAGGCGATGACCCGCTCGGCGCCCTGCGCCTTGGCGGCCAGCACCGCGGAGAGCCCCACGGCGCCGTCGCCCACGACGGCGATCGTCTTGCCCGGGCCGGCGTTCGCGGCGACGGCCGCGTACCAGCCCGTGCCCAGCACGTCGGAGGCGGCGAGGTAATCGGCGAGGCGCTCGGGGTCGGTCGGCTCGCCGCCGGGGACCTTCACCAGTGAGCCGTCAGCCAGCTCAACGCGCATGTACTCGGCCTGGCTGCCGGTGTAGTGGCCGGCGTTGGCGCAGCGCGAGGGGTAGCCGGCCTGGCAGATCTCGCAGGTGCCGTCGGAGAGCATGAAGGAGCCGATGACGAAGTCCCCGACCTCGAGGGTTGTCACCTCCGCGCCCTTCTCCACAACGGTGCCGACGTACTCGTGACCCATGTACTGGTGGTCGACGGGATGCGCGCCCCGGTAGGGCCACAGGTCGGAGCCGCACACGCAGGCGGCGGCGAGCTTGAGGACGACGTCGCCGGGTCCCTGGACGCGCGGGGTCTCGATGGTCTCCACCGTGACGTCGCCGGGCGCGTTCATGACGACGGCGCGCATCGTGACGGGAATGGTGGGGGACGTCGGTGCTGTGGTGCTCATGGCGGTGCCTCTCTGATAAGAATCCGTCGATGCGTCACAGCCTACGGAGGAGGAGGCGCCCGCAGCCAGGCCCTCCCAGTGCCAGGCGGGCCAGTCGGGAGGGGCTCAGGGCCGGCGGGGGAGGGGCAGGACCATGGGCGTGCCTGTGAGCGGATCGTCCACCACCCGCACGGGCAGGCCGAACACCTCCTCTACGACTTCCTCCGTGATGACCTCCGACGGCGCCCCATGGGCCAGGATCCGCCCCGAGCGCATGGCGATCACGCGGTCCGCGTAGCGGCACGCCTGGTTGAGGTCGTGCAGCACGGCGACGATCGTCGTGCCGAGGGACTCATTGAGCTCGCGGCACAGCTCGAGGACCTCCACCTGGTGGGCCAGGTCGAGGAAGGTCGTGGGCTCGTCCAGGAGCAGGATGTCCGTGCGCTGGGCCAGTGCCATCGCGATCCACACCCGCTGGCGCTGGCCCCCGGACAGCGAGGAGACCCGCCGGGGCGCCAGTCCCGTGACATCGGTGCGGTCCATGGCCTCGCTGACGGCCTCGTCGTCCTCGGGCGACCACTGGTGGAGCACCGACTGATGGGGGTAGCGCCCTCGCGCCACGAGCTCATGGACCGTGATGCCCTCCGGGGCGATCGACGACTGGGCGAGCAGCCCCACGCGCCGCGCGAAGGCCTTGGGGCGCATCTGGGCGACGGGCGTGCCATCGAGGACGACGGCGCCGGCGTCGGGTGAGAGGACCCGGCTGAGCGCCCGCAGGAGAGTGGACTTGCCGCAGGCGTTGGGGCCGACGATCATCGTCACCGCTCCCGGCGTGATCGCCGCGGTCAGGTTCTCGATGACGGGGCGGGCCGGATGGTAGCCCAGGGAAATGCCCTGGACCTGCAGGCCCGTGGGGGAGGGCCGGCTCTCCGGAGCGCCCGAAGTGTCCTCGGAGGTGAGCGCCGGGGGCACTGTCGCGCCTACTTCTTCACCGTTTCGGAGACCTTCGTGAGCACCGTGCGCGCCGCCGTCGGCCCCGCGTTGAGGAAGAAGGGGTCGTCATCCACCTGCACCGCATGGTCTGAGGAAACGGCCTGCAGTGCGGGCCACAGGTCCAAGGAGGTCAGCTCGGAGGCGTCCCCGCCCTGGACTCCGTACAGGAGCCAGCCGCCGTCGGCCTTGTCTAGCTCCTCCTTGGAGATGTCCTGCGAGACATCGTCGGTGAACTGCTGGCCCTCGGGCCTGGCCGCGCCCATGTCCGCCAGGACGGAGCCGGCGAAGGAGATCGTCCCGAAGATCCTCGTGCGGTCACCGTTCTTGCGCAGCAGGGAGACAGTGGTGGCGTCGTCGATCGCCTCGCCCGCCTTGGCGGCGTCGGTGTGGAAGAGGTCCAGCCAGGTGCGGGCGGCGTCGGCCTTGCCCAGGGCGTCGGCCAGGAGGAGGAAGTCCTGCTTCCAGTACTGGCCCGTGCCCTGCGTGACGACGGTGGGCGCGATGTTGGACAGCGTGGCGTACAGGGCCGCCGGATCCTTGCCGGTGTTGTTGACGAGGATGAGGTCCGGGGCGAGGTTCGAGATCGCCTCCACATTCGGCTCCTTGCGCGAGCCCACCTCGGTGATGGCCCCCAGGGCGCTGGCCTGCTCCGGGAAGGCCTTGGTCAGGTAGTCGGGGACGGCCGCCGCCCCATCTCCGGCGGCGGCGCCCACCGGGACGATGCCGAGGGTGAGCGCGGCGTCGAGCTGACCGGTGGAGATGATGACGACCTTGGCGGGGGCCGCCTGGATCGTCGTCGAGCCCTGGAAGTGGGCGACCGTCCGGGGGAAGACGCCGTCGGCCTGACCTGATCCCATCCCCTCGGGGATCGTGGTGGGGATGGATGAGGTGGGCGCGCTCGAGGCGCCCGGGGTGCCGGAGGCGCTGGCGGAGGCGCTGCTCGAGGCGGAGGCGCCGCTGTTACTGGACGATGAGCAGGCGGCGAGGATGGGCAGGGCCGCGGCCGCCGCCGGGCTCGTCCACCTCATGGCGGGCCGCTCCGGGCGGGCGGGCCCGACGCGCCTCATCCTCGCCGGCGTCGCCCTGGGCGCCTCGCTCGGCGTCATCACCGGGACCATCACCATGCGCAACACCAAAGTCTTCGACTCCTACCGCTTCTGGGTGGTGGGCTCCCTGGAGGGGCGCGGCGCCGAGGTCCTGGCCTGGGTCGCGCCCTTCCTCGTGGCCGGCCTCGTCCTGGCGATCGCCTCCGGCCACGCCCTCAACGCGCTGGCCCTGGGGGAGGAGCAGGCCGCCGCGCTCGGGGCCCGCATCGGCGCGGTCCGCGCGCTGGCGCTGGTCTCCATCACCCTCCTGTGCGGGGCGACGACGGCGGCCATCGGCCCGATCTCCTTCGTGGGCCTCGTCGTCCCCCATGTCCTGCGCCTCCTCCTCGGGGCCGACCAGTGCCGCATCCTGGCCGCCTCGCTCGTCGCCGGGCCCGCGCTGCTCCTGCTCGCCGACGTCGTCGGGAGGCGGCTCATCTGGCCCGACGAGCTGGAGGCGGGCGTGGTCACCGCCTTCCTCGGCGGCCCCGTCCTCCTGGCCCTCGTGCTCGCCCGGCCGAAGGGGCGCGCGTGAGGGCGCGGCCGGGAGAAGGCGGCGCCGTTCGTTCAGGGGCGCTCCTCGGCGCGCCGAGCGTGGAGATCGTCGTCCCGCTGCGGCGGGGCCGCTCACTCCTCCTCCACCGGCGGGCCCTGGCGACCGCAGCCCTCCTTCTCCTCGCGGCGCTGGCCGTGAGCCTCGGATCCCTCCTGACCGGCGCCTACCGCCTCTCCGCCGCCGACGCCCTCGCCGTCCTCGCCGGTTCCGGCAGCGACCTGGACAGGTTCATCGTGCTCGACCAGCGCCTGCCCCGCGCCCTCGCCGCCCTGCTCGTCGGGGCGATGCTCGCGCTGTCCGGCGCGGTCTTCCAATCCCTATCCCGCAACCCCCTGGGCAGCCCGGATATCGTCGGTTTCACGAGAGGCGCCACCACCGGTGGCCTGGTGGTCATCCTCCTGGCCTCGGCCTCATCCCTGTCCATGATCGCGCTGGGCACGATCCTGGGAGGCTTCGCCACCGCCGCGCTCGTGGTGCTCGTGGCCCTGCGGCGCGGCGCGAGCGGCGACGCGCTCATCCTCGCCGGCATCGCCCTGTCGCAGATGCTCGCCGCGGGCGACGACTACCTCCTCACCCGCGCCACCATCGAGAGCGCCGAGACAGCCAAGGCCTGGCAGTTCGGCTCCCTCAACGCGATCACCTGGGCGCAGGTGCGCCCGCTCATGGTCGCCGCGCTCCTCCTCCTGCCGCTCATCGCGTGGCTCGGCCGTCCCGCCGGGATCCTCGAGCTCGGCGACGACGCCGCCAACTCCCTGGGGCTGGGCGCGGCGCGGGCGCGCGGGACCCTCCTTGGCTACGGGGTGGTGCTGGCCGCTGTGTGCGTGGCGGTGAGCGGCCCCATTGCCTTCCTGGCGCTCGCAGCGCCCCAGTTGGCGCGCCGGGCCTCCCGCTCCGCGGGGATCGCCTTGGCGGCCTCGGCGGCGATGGGCGCCCTCCTCCTCGCTCTGGCGGATTTCCTCGCGGCCAGGCTCCTCTCCCCGTTCCAGATCCCGGTGGGCCTGGTGAGCGCGGCCTGCGGGGGCCTGTACCTCCTGTGGTTCGTGGGCCTGCGCCGGCAGGAGCAGTGATGTGGCCAGGTTTGAGGATTCCTTTTCCTGACGTCATGTCGCATCGCGTGTTTGTGCAGGTCAGAGAGGTGCGATGGTGTGGGCAGGCTCGTCCGGAGCTCCGGATCGCCCGAGCAATCCTCAAACCTGGCCACGTCGGTCGGGCTGAGCGTCAGGCGCGCGGGACGACGCGGACCTCGACGGCCTTGATGACAGCGATGAGCTCGCGGCCGGGCGCGATGCCCAACTGAGCGACGGCGCCCGCGGTCACTGAGGCGGTCAGGCGGTGCTCTCCCGCCTCCAGGCCGACCGCCACGAGGGCCCCGGAGCGCTCCACCGAGCCCACGACGACGGGCAGCGCGTTGCGCGGAGAGCCCGAGGGCGCCTCCTCGTAGAGCGCGACGGCGTCGGGCGGGACGAGCGCGGCTACGGGCGCGCCCTCCCGAATGGCCTGGCCCGGGCGCCCATGGATGACCAGCCCGCCCTCCAGGATCACGCGTGGCTCCTCCTCACTGCCCGCGGCGCTGCCCATGAGGATCGAGGTGCCGGTCAGGCGCGCCGTGAAGTCGCTCGCCGGGGCGGACAGGACCCGCGCCGCCTCTCCGCTCTCGACGACCCGCCCGGCCTCCAGGACGACGACGTCGTCCGCCAGGGAGGCGATGTCGAGCACGTCGTGGGTGACGAGGAGGACCGTCAGCCCCTCCTCAGCGGATCTGCGCGCCACGAGGTCCCGCATCTCCTGGCGCGCGCCCACGTCGAGGGCGGCCATCGGCTCGTCGAGGAT
>ERZ772953.493-NODE-493-length-12597-cov-2.213044_pt1 | contig 12597 bp, 7 predicted proteins | sample MGYA00580685_ERZ772953 | MGnify/ENA primary metagenome ERZ772953 (study PRJEB29015, sample SAMEA2738080) | human oral metagenome | biome: human oral; feature: human-associated habitat; material: saliva | place: China | collected 2209 ...
TGAGGAAGTGGAATTTCTTGTTCTGCATGAAGTTCTTGGAGACGGCCGTCGTAAACGTCTGGTTCAGCCATTTGTCGTTGCTGACGCGGTTCTCGAAGACAAGACGTGTCAGGAAGACCGCCGTGAAGAACGAGATGATGATGCCGATGATCCATGTCGTGGCGAAACCACGGATAGGACCTGTACCGGTCACGAGGAGGATGACACCCGTGATGAGCGAGGTGAGGTTGGAGTCGAAGATGGCCGAGAACGCATTGCCGTAGCCTTCATGCAATGCCTGTTTCATTCCCTTTCCGAGCCGCAGCTCCTCCTTGATTCGCTCGTAGATAAGCACGTTGGCATCAACAGCCGTACCCAGTGTCAGCACGATACCGGCGATACCGGGCATGGTCAATGCCGACTGGAAGGAGGCAAGCACGCCCAGCGTGAAGAAGAGGTTGGCGATCAGCGCCAGGTTGGCCATCATGCCCGGGATGACGTTGTACATGACAATCATGTAGATCATCAGCAATACGAAAGCGATGGCGAATGACACAAGACCCTGCTGGATAGACTGGGCACCGAGCGTAGGACCTACGACTTCCTCCTGGACAATCTTTGCCGGAGCCGGCATACGGCCCGACTTCAGCGTGTTGGCCAGGTCCTTGGTATCCTCGATGGTGAAGTTGCCCGTGATGGACGACTGACCGCCATCAATCTCACCGTTGACACGGGGAGCTGAGTAGACAACGCCGTCAAGCACGATGGCTATCGCCTTGCCCACGTTCGCCTTTGTCAGGGCAGCCCACTCACGGGCACCCTCGGAGTTCATCGTCATGCTGACCTCAGGACGGCCGAACTGGTCGAACTGGTCTTTGGCATCTGTCAGGACGTCACCTTCCATCGGCGCGCGGCCGTCGGCAGTGGTGATCTTCAGCGCATAAAGCTCATATACGTTCTTCTTGTTCAGACCGTCTGCCGGCTTGGCTCCCCATAGAAGTTTCAGGTCGCTTGGCAGTACCTGCCTGGCAAGTGGACTGTGAATCAGCTTGTTGATGGCGGCCGTGTCACGTACGCTGGCATAACCGACGAGGCTGAGCGCATCGCCCGGAATGGTCTGCAACATGGAGAGCAGCGGGTGCATCTTCTTCAGTGCGGCCGTCTGGGCTTCTTCCCCGGCAGCAGTACTCTTGTCGGCCTTGAGGGCGAACTTCGGCGTTGCAGCCGGCTTAGCCTGTGCTTTCCGGGTTGAGTCTGCGGCAACGGTATCGGCCTTGGTATCGCCGTTGGCAAGGCGCTGGTCGAGCTGTGCAAGATAAGGTGTAACCTCCTGGTTGTTGTAAGTCTCCCAGAACTCAAGGTTGGCAGAACCCTGCAGGAGCTTGCGCATACGTTCCGGCTCGCGGATACCCGGCATCTCCACCATCAGACGGCCTTCCTGCCCTTCGAGCTTCTGGATATTCGGCTGGACGACACCGTACTGGTCGATACGGTTGGTAACGACATTGTAGGAGTTGTCGATGGCTGAAGCGACTTCCTCGCGGAGTGCCTTCTCCACCTCGCTGTCAGAACTCTGCGTGCTGACCTTTCCCTTGAGCTGCTGCGTGGCGAAGACCTCGGCGAGCGAATGGCCCGGCGCCACCTTGTGGTAAGCATCGATGAAAAGCGTAATGAAGTCCTTCTGGCTGGTCATCTCTTCCTGCCTGGCCTCCGCCATCGCCTTCTGGTAAGCAGCATCCTGCTTGTGGTCGGCCAGCACGTCGACGACGTCGGGCACGGAAATTTCAAGTACGACATTCATACCGCCCTTCAGGTCAAGACCGAGCCCGATCTGTGTCTCAAGGCACTTCTGGTAAGAGTAGATACCCAGATACTTGACAGAATCCTTGTAATCCTGCTGCGCAATAGGGTCCTTGATCTTTGCTGCCTGACTGTCATAGTAGCTTGTCGCCACCGAGAAAGACAGGTAGAAGATACTTGCGAGCGTCAGGAGGACGGCTACGCAAATTACTAATCCTTTGTTCTGCATTTTATTATGGTTGTTTTTAATTATTGTTCCGCTACACTCGATAGACGTGCAAAGATAAGCATTTTTTCACACTTTGGGAAATTTATACCTTATAAATGTGTGCTTTTTAAGGTTTCGGACGGTATTTGAGCCAGCAACAGACAGGGTAGTGGTCGGAAGTCTCCGCGCTGTCGTCCACCTTTGCGCCATACGGTTCGAAGTCGTCAGAGCAGAAGATGTGGTCGATGCGGAAGTACATCCCGCTCCGGTGATAGCTGATTCCGGGACCGTTGCCGCTGGCCACGTAGCAGTCGGTCAGCTCCCGGGCAATCGTCCGGTGGGTGTAGCTCAGCGGACTGTCGTTGAAGTCGCCGCAGAGGATGACCGGCACCTTCCGGTCGAGGTATTTCCTGACATAACGCGCCACGGCCACTGCCTGCGGCGCACGTCTTGCGGAGACCTCGCCCAGCTTTCTGAGCAGATGGAACGATTCGTTCCTGGCATCATGGGTGTCCATGTCTCCCTTCACCAGCGTCTTGAAGTTCTCCTTGTCGCCGATACTCAGTCCGTTGCTCTCGAAATGGTTGTTGACGACGAGCGTCTTCGTCCCTTTGATGTCCACCAGATAAGCGACACTCTGGTTGCTGCCCGAGCCGTAAGGGATGCTGTCCTGCCAGAGCACAGGATACCTGCTGAGCAGTACCATGTGGTCGGCGCCGGGCTTTTTCTTCACCATCAGCCTGAAATAAGGATAATGCTTCTTCAGTGCGGGATAGATGCGGTCCGTGCCTTCCACGTCCGCCTGCGCCTCCTGCAGGCAGACAATATCGGCCTTGCTCTTCAGGATGTAATCTACGATCGGGTTCTGCTCTCCGCCCGGCTCACTCCAGGTAGAAAACATGAAGACGTTGTAGGACAGCACCTTGATGGAGCCGTGCGGCTTGTCTTCGGGCAGATTGAACGGCGAATAGTTCCGGACAGGGCCGTAACAGAGGAGAAAGCCCAGCAGCGGCAGCCAGACCGTACGCAGCCTGACGAAACACCACAGCACGAGAAAGCCGAGGTTGAACGCAAGGAGTATCGGGAAGCCCAGCCCCAGATTGGCCAGCAGCGGGTGGTCGACAGGATTGAGCCGGTCGACATTGCCGACCAGCAGCATCAACAGCACCACGATGCCGTTGCCGGCAACAAGCAGCCTGAACGTAATTTTCTTGATCGTCCTGTACATTTCGTCTTTATCTCATGATCTCTGTACCGGGGACGCTTCCCGGACCGGACAGACAGACAGACTAAGGACAGCCCAAGCTGGTAGGAGCTGTATGTCCTGTTCCGGCAAGCAGTCCCGTCTGCTACTTCCTGCTACTGTCAAACAGTTTCTGTTTTTCCTCTTTCGACAGGCTGTCATACCCGCTCTTGCGTATTTTGTCGAGGATGCGGTCCACCTCCTCCTGCTCCCGCTTCCTGCGTGCGTTGTAGTCCCAGTCGCTGTCGCTGCCGGCCGTATTGCCCTGGGACGTACCTGCCCAGCCGCTGCGGCTCTGCCTGTCATAGCCTCCGGCACGGTGTCCCGACCGCTGTTCCCACGTATGCTTCATGCGGTCGAAGAACTGCTGTCCCCTGTTCATGCCGAAGTCGCCGTAGCCGGAATACGGATGTTTCTTCCAGTACCGGATCAGCAGGAACCCGAAGAGCATGCCGCCCAGGTGCGCCAGATGAGCCACACCGTCGTTGCTTGTCCCGATCGCCGAGAACAGCTCCACGGCCACGGATCCCATGACGATCCACTTCGCCTTGATGGGGATGGGGATGGGGATGATGAACATACGCTCCTCCGGGAACAGCATGCCGAACGCCAGGAGCACCGCATAGATGGCACCGGAAGCCCCGACCGTCGTCATCATGTTCAGATAGACCGACATGGGGACGATGCTCCCGCCCATCCTCACGGAGTCGTACTGCGCCAGTCCCTCCACGACATACGCCGCATACTGTGCCAGCTCCTGGCACAGACCGGCCCCGATGCCGCAGACCAGATAATAGAAAAGGAACTTCCTCGGCCCCCAGACATTCTCCACGACCATGCCGAACATCCACAGCATGAACATGTTCATCAGGATATGCGTGAAGCCTCCGTGCATGAACATATAGGAAACCAACTGCCAGACATGAAAGTCGGAAGCCAGGAAGAAATGCAGGCCGAGGAGCTCGTTCAAGTCGATGTTCGACCCGCTCAGGACGTACGTGGCGATGAACACCAGCACGTTGATGACAAGAAGATTCTTCGTTACTACAGGTATGTTTCGCATTTACTGTTTTCTATTCTTTACGACTTTCTCATTAAAACACTGCAAAATTACGAAATTCTCCTGTCATCAAGCATGGAACAGGGGAGATAAAGGCTTAAATTTGTAAAAATCTACACTTTTCATTAGATTTTATTTGTTTTATAAAAGTAAACCGCTATATTTGCAGCATAATCCTGAATATCATTCATAAATTAATCAACAAATAAATCAAAATTATGAACAAGACAGAGTTAATCGAGAAGATCGCAGCGAGTGCCGGGCTGAGCAAGGCTGACGCAAAGAAAGCATTGGACGCAACGACAGAGGCCATCAAGAGCGCACTCGTGGCTGGTGACAAGGTACAGCTGGTAGGCTTCGGCACATTCGCTGTCAACGAGCGTCCTGCTCATGAGGGCATCAACCCGGCAACAAAGGAGAAAATCCAGATCGCTGCCAAGAAGGTTGCCAAGTTCAAGGCCGGTGCAGAGCTGGCTGATGCGGTAAACGCTTAAATTCGCAGACTGACTGCAACAGATAAGAGGCAGGCCCGACGGGTCTGCCTCTTTCCGTACAGGGAGAAATGAACGGACGGGAGCTGCCGGGCAAACCGCCCGGCAAAGAACCGGCAGCTGCGCACCGTGCCGCGGCCCGCTACATGATCCCCGTCTGCCGGTCTTCCTTCTGCTGGATCGTCTTCCTGATTTCCTTATACGTCTTCCCTCTCGAGAGCCGCCAGTTGAAGCTGATGGTCAGCATATTGCCCAGATCCCTGCTGCGCTGGGAGATCTCCTTGTGCAGATATTCATTCAGCACCTGTGAGCGATACATCCTGGGATGCTGCTGGAAAGGATGCTGCAGGTAAAACGAGACGGTGCAGTTTCCCAGCCGATAACCGGCGGTGAAATAGACGGCCGGACTGTCATGCCCCAGCTGTTCCCCCTCTACGAATTTCCAGCCGTTGTCCGCAAAGCCGGCCAGGGTCCAGCGGCCGAGATAGACCTGCACGTTGCCGCCACAGGTATAGGATGTAAGGTAATGACGGTAAAGGCTGCTGACATTGAAGAAACGGTTGATTCCTCCGGCCAGGGTCAGGGACAGATGCTCGGGGATGAGATCATACTTGAGGTAGTCCTGGACGTAGAACATCCGTATGCTTCCGGCGTTCTGCTGCGAATAAAGGAACTGTCCGGCCGCCGTCCGTTCATAGACCCCCATGTTGCAGTTCTGGTTGTTCCGGTACTCCATATAGACGTTATTCGTCAGGCGCGGACGGCAGTAACTGACTTCCACCAGGTGCTGGATGACGCGCGAGGGCTTCAGGTCGGGATTGCCGACCGTCCACTCCCTGCTGTTGTTCCTGATCCTTGCATCGCTCACCATGGCATAGGACGATACCCGGCGATAGGTCTGGAAGGTATAGCGCACGTCCAGCCCCTTCGCCACCTCGAAGCCCAGCGTCAGTTTCGGGCGGAACGTCCAGTAGTCGTACCGGAAGGCCGCCTGCGAATAGGTCTTGTCCGCCACGCCGGCACCCGCCGAACAGCTCATCCGTTTCCACCGCCCCTTCACCTCGGAGAAGAGATACAGTTCCCCGAGGTGGATTCTGTTCAGCGCCGACACGTCCCCTTCGTAATCGTTCCGGGTGTACTTCGCCATGTGCTGCACTCCTGCCGAGAGGGTGAAAGGCTTCAGCCGGTTCTCATAGACGGCTTCACTGCGCACCGTCCAGCTCCGTCCGTCGGCCCGGTAGGCGTAGTGTCCGCCCTCGTCATTCTGCGTCCGCCTGTCGGTATAGATGCCGGCCCCCACGATGTCCACCGTGACACTCTGGTGCTTCCCGAGCTGATGGAAGAAGTAGAGGTCCAATGCCGGGGAGAAACTGCTCTCCACGGCGGCCTTCCGGAAAGTCCCGGTCACGGCTCCGTCCCGCAGCAGGAAGTCGGAAAAACTGCCGGGGCTGTTGCTGCCGTCGCCGGACAACGTCGCCTGGAAGACATACGTGGAAGAGTCGGCAAGACAGTATTTCACCTGGAACATATTTCCCACCGTGCGGTTCCTTCCTGCCGTCGGCCAGCAGGTAGTCCGCCGCCTCGGAGCTCCGCTCTCCACGGAAATCCTGATAAGAGAAGCCGTAGGAGAAAGACAGTTCCGAGTTCCTGCGGTTGAACTTGGCATAGACCCTGTCATCGCTGTTCCGTGCCGTGAGCGTATGCGTCAGGTCTGCCCCCACCGTATAGCCGCCGGTGTTCCGCTGCGTATGGATGTCGATGACATAAGCGATACCCTCTCCATAACGCACCCCGGGATTATCGATGAAATCGATGTTTTTCACCTGTTTCGGATCCAAGGAGAGCATTTCCTCCTTGCCTGCCGGCACTCCGTTCAGCCGCAGCTGCACCTCCCCGTTGTTCATCAAGGCCGTGACCGTGTGCATCGTCTCGTCGACCTGGATGTGCGGAAGGGCGACCCTCCCCAGCAGACTGTACCCGTCAGCGGCGGCCTTCCGCTGTGCTTCGGAAGGGACGACCAGCTGTCCGTCCACCTTGCGGATCACCTTTGCTGCCTCCACGGTGACCTCCTTCAACGTTACCTGCCCGGCCTGCTGCCCGGCTTCCCCCTCCTTCTGCGCTGGGACCGGCAGGGACAGAAGGGCCAAAATCGCCATACATACAACTTTTCTCATCATCTTTCGCATCTTCATTTTTTGCGTGCAAAGATAGCTTTTCACTGCCCGTCCGGCGAAAATAATCCCTGACATTTGACTGACATTGTGTTTTCCTTCCATCTGCCGGGGCATTTCCGCTGTTTCCGCACAGCCCGTCTCCCTTTCAAGGGGGAGTACGGGCCGAACCGTCCCCGGCCGGTCGGGAACAGGAGCACCAGGCGTTGGGAACAGGAGTACCGGCCGCCGGGAACAGGATTCCCGACCGGTCGGGAACAGGATTCCCAGCCGCTGGGAGACGCACCGCCGCTGCATCCCCCCGCCCTGCACTTTCCGGAAGCCGGAGAAGCGGAGATGTGATCTTTCATCAAAGTCATCAACGCGCGAGATAAACCTCATCACTCCGGATTCCTGAAGATCCGGAATAAAGGAAAACGGAGAAGAGCAACGGATTTCCGGGTAGCTTCCCGCTAAAGAAAAAAGCATTTTCTTCATCCGACTGGCTTATAGTTCGGGAATTTTATCTAAATTTGCGCCATAATAGCTAATATTCAATTACAAAACAACGTTCAAGATGAAAATCAAACACTTATTCTTGACTGTCTTGCTTTTTGTCACAGGGATGGTGTCTGCGCAGCAGATGGGGCCGATTCCCGTGAACAAGAACGTGAGACAGGGAAAGCTCAGCAACGGCCTGACCTATTACATCCTTCACAACGAATGGCCGGAGCATGTAGCCAACTTCTACATTGCACAGCGGGTCGGCTCGATCCAGGAGAACGACAAGCAGAGGGGGCTGGCCCACTTCCTGGAGCACATGGCCTTCAACGGGTCGGAGCACTTCCCCGACTCCACGCTGCTGGAATTCACCCGCTCGCTCGGCGTTGAGTTCGGCAGCAACCTGAATGCCTATACCAGCATCGACCAGACCGTCTACCGTGTCTGCGACGTGCCGACGTCCCGCCAGAGCGCACTCGACTCCTGCCTGCTGATCCTCAAGGACTGGTCGAACGGCCTGACGCTTGCCGACAAGGAAATCGACAAGGAACGCGGGGTCATCCACCAGGAATGGCAGCTGCGCCGCAGCCCGATCATGCGGATTTATGACGACGTACTGCCGAAGTTCTATCCCAACTCCAAGTACGGACACCGTATGCCGATCGGCCTGATGAGCATTGTCGACAAATTCCCTTATCAGGACCTCCGCGACTACTATAAGAAGTGGTACCGTCCCGACAATCAGTGCATCATCGTCGTCGGCGATGTGGATGTAGACCATATCGAAAGCGAAATCAAGAAGCTCTGGGCGAAGTCTACTGTTCCGGCCGACGCGGCACAGGTCGTAGACGAGCAGGTGCCTGACACCAAGGAAGCCATCTACGTCTTCGGAAAGGACAAGGAGATGCCTTACAGCCAGGTAGGCTTCTGCATGAAGCACGATGCTTTCCCTGATGATCAGAAAGGCGATATGTACTATTACATCGACTCTTACGCCAAGGAAATCATCACCATGATGCTCGACCAGCGGCTGGAGGAGCTCTCGCAGAAACCTGACTGTCCGTTCACGAGTGCCAGTGCTGACGACGGCGACTACTTCCTCTCGAAGACCAAGGACGCCTTTGAAATGTCGGCATCGGCCAAGGACGGCAAGGACCTCGAGTCGCTGGCCGCCATCTACCGTGAGGCCCAGCGCGTGCGCCGGCACGGCTTCACTGCCGGCGAGTACGACCGCATGAAGGCGGAATACCTCTCCCGGATCGAGGCCGCCTACGTCAACCGCAACAAGATCAAGAATGCACAGTACGGCGACGAGCTGCGCGACCACTATCTCACCAACGAGCCTATCCCGGGCAAGGAGGACGAGTATCAGATCATGAAGCAGCTGATTGATATGCCGGCACTGAACGTGGACGTCATCAACAAGTATGCCCAGGAGCTCATCTCCGACAAGGACAGCAACTTCGTGGCTTTCATCTTCGCACAGGAGAAGGCCGGCAAGACCTATCCGACGGAGGCGCAGATGGCGCAGACCATCAAGGCCGTACGTGACGAGAAGATCGAACCTTACGTTGACAACGTGAAGCAGGAACCGCTCCTCGACGAGACCCGGCTGCCGAAGGCCGGCAAGATTACCGGCGAGAAAGAGAACAAGGTGCTCGGCTACAAGGAACTGACCCTGAGCAACGGCGCGCGTGTCATTCTGAAGAAGACCGGCTTCAAGGACAATGAAATCCAGTTCCAGGCGGTGGCCAAGGGCGGCAAAGGGCTCTATGGCAAGGCCGACTTCGACAACCTGCAGCTCTTCGATGCCGTCATGGGCAACAGCGGACTGGGCAGTTTCTCGCATCAGGAACTGCAGAAGGCTCTCTCGGGCAAGCAGGCTTCCATGTCATGCACGCTGTCAAACTACTATCAGATGCTCGGCGGTTCCTGTGTCCCGAAGGATGTGGAGACGATGATGCAGCTGCTCTATCTCAACTTCACGGATGTCACCAAGGACGAGGCTTCGTTCAAGTCGATGATGTCGCAGTTCGAGCTGGCGTTGAAGAACAAGGACCTCTCGCCGGAGAGTGTCTTCTCCGACTCGGTCACCTGCACGATCTACGGGCACGAGGCACGCTTCGCACCGGTGACGCTGAACACGCTGAAAGGCGTGGACTACGACCGCATTCTCCAGATCTGGAAGGAGCGTTATGCCAATCCGGGACAGTTCGTCTACTACTTCGTCGGCAACTTCGATGAGGCTGCACTGCGCCCGCTGATCGAGAAGTACATCGCTTCCCTACCCAAGGGAAAGGCCGAGAACTGGAAGGATGTCCCGGGTTTCGCTGCCGGAAAGATCGAAAACAGGTTCACCCGCAAGTCTGAGACACCCAAGGCCATCGCCTTTGAACTGTGGCATGCGCCGATGGCCTATACGGTTGAGAACTCCGTCCTGACGGATGCCGCCGCACAGGTGCTTTCAATGGTTTACCTGAAGAGCATCCGCGAGGATGCCAGCGCCGCTTACTCCGTGAGTGCCGGCGGCGGTCTGCAGCGTCGAGGCGACAAGGCGGTGGCGATCATACAGGGCTACTGTCCGATGGACCCGAACAAGTCCGGTCTTGCCCTGAAGCTCCTCGCCGAGGGGATGAAGGACAACACGGTGAAGATGGATGCCGACAAGGTGCAGAAGGTAAAGGACTTCATGCTGAAGAATGCGGAGCTTTCCGCCAAGAACAACGGCCACTGGATGGACATCCTCGACGAGTACATCTGGACGGGTGTCGACCTCCAGACAGGCTACAAGGCAGCCGTAGAGGCACTCACCCCCGCCAGGCTTGCAGCTCACCTGAAGCAGCTGGTTGCTGCCGGCAATCATGCAGAGGTGGTGATGACGCCGGGTAAGTAAAGGACGGTTCCCGCCACAGAACAGACAGGCGGTGACAGGCGATGACGAACGTTTCCAAGCGTTCATCAAAAGCCTGCCACCGCCTTTTCCGTCTGTCCCCGGCGCCATCGGCCGCCGCCTTCCGTCCTCCTCCGAGAGGGCCGGGGAGGTCTCCCGCCACCTCTTATAATAATGTATAAATCTCCCCCTTTTATTTTGTTTTCCAAGCAAGTTGCAGTAACTTTGCACCCTTAAACGGAAAAGTAAACAATAAAACAGAGGAAATATGGCATATTTGTTTTCATCGGAATCCGTATCTGAGGGACACCCGGATAAGGTTGCCGATCAGATCAGTGACGCACTGCTCGACCAGTTCCTGGCCTACGACGAAGAGGCCCGGTGCGCAATAGAGACCTTCAACACCACGGGACAGGTCGTGATCATGGGAGAGGTCAGGTCCAAGGAATACGTCGACCTGCAGACCATCGCCCGGAAGACCATCAACAACATCGGCTACACGAAGGCCGAATACCAGTTCGACGGCAACAGCTGCGGCATTCTCTCCGCCATTCACGAGCAGAGCGACGACATCAACCGGGGCGTCGACAACGGCGATGCCGAGAACCAGGGAGCCGGCGACCAGGGGATGATGTTCGGCTATGCCTGCGACGAGACCGACAATTACATGCCCGTCACCCTCGACCTGGCCCATCTCATCATGCGCACGCTGGCTGACATCCGCAAGGAAGGCAAAGTGATGACCTACCTCCGTCCGGACGCCAAGAGCCAGGTGACGGTGGAATACAGCGACGACAACCTGCCGCAGCGCATTGACACCATCGTTGTGTCGACACAGCATGACGACTTCATCAAGCCGGCCGACGGTTCGCATGAGGCACAGCTGAAGGCCGACAAGGAGATGGTGGACAGAATCCACAAGGACGTCGTCGAGATACTGATGCCCCGCGTAAAGGCGCAGATCAGGTCGGAGAAAGTGCTGGCGCTGTTCAAGGACGGCATCAGATACCTCGTCAACCCGACAGGCAAATTCGTCATCGGAGGGCCGCATGGGGACACCGGTCTGACGGGTCGGAAGATCATCGTCGACACCTACGGCGGCAAAGGCGGCCATGGCGGCGGTGCCTTCTCGGGCAAAGACTCCAGCAAGGTGGACCGTTCGGCAGCCTATGCGAGCCGCTATATTGCCAAGAACATGGTGGCTGCCGGCGTAAGCGACGAGATACTCGTACAGCTGGCATACGCCATCGGTGTCGCCGAGCCGGTCAGCGTCTACGTGAACACCTACGGCCGTTCGCACGTGCAAGCCTCCGACGGCGAGATTGCCGAACAGGTGAAAAAGCTGTTCGACCTCCGTCCGAAAGCCATCGAGAAGACATTGAAGCTCCGGCAGCCGATGTATCTGGAGACAGCGGCATACGGACACATGGGACGGAAGAACGAGATTGTAAAGAAGACCTTTTCAAGTCGTTATCACGATACCAAGACCGTGGACGTGGAACTCTTCACATGGGAGAAGCTCGACCGCGTGGACGAAATCAGAAAGGCATTCGGACTTTAATTGACAATGCCGACAACCGACTCCATCGTTCCCTCTTCCCTGTTGCTGAAGCCGGCAGCGGGAAAGATGAAGAAGACCGATTCTGCGGCAAAGGCGGGCCAGCCTCCTGTTCCGCCGGCCTTGCTGTGCCCCCGGAAGCAGAAGACCTTTCAGCTGACGGACATCCACTTTGCGGAAGAAGGCTACTTCAAGGGCAGCAAGTACTTCAAGACAGAACGCGGAAGCAGACACGCCGGCGGAGTTGAGGGCGTACCGGTCCCCTATACGGTCAGCAATGACAACACGATAACGGCCCTGCTCTTGGGCTGCTTCGTCATGGCGATGGTGGCATTCTCCGTGTCACGCAACTTCATTGAGAAGCAGATCAGGAGTTTCTTCCATATCGGCCGGCGCAAGGAATCGGTCACCGAGACGGACTATGAAGTGCGCTTCCAGCTGTTCCTCATAGCGCAGACCGCTTTGCTGGCAAGCATCCTCTATTACTTCTTTGCACACGGAGGGAACAACGGACGGCCTGAATGCGCATCCCACCTCGGGACGATAGGATGCTTCTGCGGCATCTTCATGGGCTACTTCCTGCTCAAGCACTTAACCTATGGGTTCGTCAACTGGGTGTTCTTCGACAGGAGAAGCAACGGACAATGGAACCACACATGGCTCTTCCTTTCCTCACTCGAAGGGGTGCTGCTGTTCCCGGTAGTCCTGCTTCAGGTG
>ERZ772953.494-NODE-494-length-12591-cov-4.755424_pt1 | contig 12591 bp, 10 predicted proteins | sample MGYA00580685_ERZ772953 | MGnify/ENA primary metagenome ERZ772953 (study PRJEB29015, sample SAMEA2738080) | human oral metagenome | biome: human oral; feature: human-associated habitat; material: saliva | place: China | collected 2209 ...
TCTTGCCGATGTTTCCTGCCAAACCAACGTCGTATCCAGCATCTTTGAATATATGGTAGATAAGGCTTGTGGTAGTGGTTTTGCCGTTGCTACCTGTAATACAAACCATTTTGGAATTGGTGTATCGGCCTGCAAATTCTATCTCGCTGATGATGTGCGTGCCCTGTTCGATAAGCTTTTTCACTATCGGAGCTTCCTTCGGAATGCCTGGACTTTTTATGATTTCGTCGGCATTCAGAATCTTTTCCTCCGTGTGTTGCCCCTCTTCCCACTCTATGTTGTGGTCGTTGAGCAGCTTTTTATATTTATCTTTGATAGCAGACATATCCGAAACAAACACGTCGAAGCCTTTCGCCTTTGCCAATACGGCAGCTCCTGCACCGCTTTCGCCTGCTCCTAACACTACAATTCTCTTCATATTCACTTGTCTTTTATCGTCGTTTCGCAAGGTTGCTGTCCCTGCGGTTGTTTTGTTCTGATGTATCTTTCTCGTTTTATCTAATCTTCAAAGTAATGATGGTCAGTGCCACCAAGATAATGGTTACAATCCAGAAACGAAGGGTAATCTTGCTTTCGTGCACTGGTGTGTGGGGCGTTTTGATGAGATATTTGCAGTCTGGCTCTAACTGGCTATCTTGCGTTCGGAAGCTATCGTGGATAGGCGCACGCTTGAAAATGCGTTGCTTTATGCCTCTGCGCTTGCCCAACTTGTAGTAGTAGACTTGCAAAATAACACTTAAACTTTCCACGAAGAAGATGCCACACAAGATAGGTAGCAGCAATTCTTTATGGATAATGATAGCACCTACGGCGATGATGCCGCCAATGGTGAGGCTGCCCGTGTCGCCCATAAACACTTGTGCAGGGTAGGCGTTGTACCAAAGGAAACCTATCAGCGCACCGATGAAAGCCATGAAGAACACCACCAACTCTTCCGAGCCGGGAATATACATTATGTTCAAGTAGGCGGCATATTCAATATGGCTGCTTACATAAGCCAAGATGCCTAATGCCACACCTATGATGGCGGAGTTTCCTGCGCACATTCCGTCCATTCCGTCGTTTAGATTCGCACCGTTTGAAACGGCTGTTACCACGATAATGGTCATAATAACGAACAATATCCAGCCTGCTGCCGTCTTGTATTTGCCACAGAACGACATAATTTCAGAGTAGTCGAGGTTGTGGTTTTTTATGAATGGAATGGTGGTCTTGAGGGTCTTCTCGGCTTCTTCGCCGTGTTTCACAATTATTTCCTGCCCATTATTGCTACGCATTTCCAAGTTGATGTTCGACTTGACATCGGGCGATGCCCATAGAACCAAGCCCACGATAAGACCGATAGTGAACTGTCCGACTATCTTGTACTTGCCTTTCAATCCGTCTTTGTTGTGCTTGAAAATCTTAATAAAATCGTCCATTCCACCGAGAAATCCGAGCCAAATAGTGGTAATGACCATTAAGATGAGATAGATGTTGCGCAAACGACCCAACAGCAATACAGGAATGAGCAACGCAACAATGATGATGATGCCGCCCATCGACGGTACACCAATCTTTTTAACACCGAACGGGTCGATGCTTGCATCGCGTTGCACCTCTGTAATTTGCTTTCTCTTGAGATATTTTATAAACTTTTCGCCGAACCAAGCTGAAATTACCAATGCAAGAATCATTGCCATAATGGCTCGGAAACTGATGTAGCCCCATACGTGGGAACCACTGATGCCGAACTGGTCGAGCCAACGGAAGATGTAGTATAACATAATGTCTTTATTTAAAGTTAGGCTTTTTATTCGTTACTGCTTACGGTTTCTTTACTTTAAACCGAAAATTTCACGTACCACCTCGTGGTCGTCGAAGTGGTGTTTTACGCCATTTATTTCTTGATAAGTTTCGTGTCCCTTGCCTGCAATCAGGATAACATCGCCCTTCTGTGCCATCATACAAGCTGTGCGGATAGCTTCTTTACGGTCGGTTATGGAGAGTACCTTCTTCTTTTGGGTGGTGTCGAGACCAGCCAACATATCGTCAATAATGGCTTGTGGGTCTTCGTTGCGGGGATTATCGCTGGTTAGGATAACCTTGTCGCTGCGCTTTACGGCTTCGAGAGCCATTAATGGACGCTTGCCTTTATCGCGGTTGCCGCCTGCACCACATACTGTAAACACGTTTCCGCCCTTTCCATCGAGCACTTCGTGTATAGCCATCAGCACGTTTTCGAGTGCGTCTGGTGTGTGTGCATAGTCTACAATGGCTGTGTATCCTTCGGGTGAAGCGATGGGTTCCAAGCGTCCGTTTACATTCTTGAGTGTGCTGAGAGCCACCAAAATGTCTTCAGCTTTCTTGCCCAGCATAATGGCTGTACCATAAACAGCCAACAAATTGCTTACATTGAACTTGCCAATGAACTGTACACCTACTTCCTTGCCGTCTACTTCAAGGTACATTCCTTCGAAATGGCATTCTAAAATGCGTGCACGGAAGTCTGCCATGCGTTTGGTAGAGTAGGTTTTTATCTTTGCTTTGCAGTTTTGAACCATTACCATACCGTTTTTATCGTCGGCATTGATAATGGCAAAAGCGTCCTTGCTTAAATCGTCGAAGAACATTTTCTTAGCATTGCGGTAGTTCTCAAATGTCTTGTGATAGTCCAAGTGGTCGCGTGTGAGGTTGGTGAACAAGCCTCCTGCAAATTTCAATCCGCCAATGCGACGCTGGTGAATGGCGTGGCTCGAACATTCCATAAAGGCATATTCACAGCCTTCGGCTACCATTCTTGCGAGCAGTGCGTTCAGCTCTATTGGGTCGGGAGTGGTATGGCTGGCTGGCACTTCCTTGTCGTCGATGTAGTTGCAGACGGTAGAAAGCAAACCAACTTTGTGTCCGAATTTGCGGAACATATTATATAATAAGGTGGCAACGGTTGTCTTACCATTCGTTCCTGTTACACCAACAAGCTTTAACTGGTGCGATGGGTCGCCATAGAAGGTTGTTGCGACTTTGCCGACAGCATCTTCGGTAGACTTGACTTGTATGTAAGTAACGTCTTTCTCTGCTGTTTCTGCTGGCATATCTTCCAACAAAACCGCCGAAGCACCTGATTCTATCGCCTTTTCTATGAATTTATGGCCATCGGTCTGCGTACCTTTCATAGCAACAAACAAATGTCCTTGTTCTATTTTGCGGCTGTCGATATTGATGCCTTTGATGTCTTTGTCCGTATTGCCAACTATATTTAGCGGCTTGATGTTTTTAAGCAAATCGTTTAATTTCATATCTTGCTTCTCTCTTTTATTCGTTCTTGTTGGAGTTATCTTGCTGTGAGGTTTAGGCAAAGCGAAGTTTGCAAACCATTCCTCGCTTAATCTTGTCGCCCGGTGCAAGCGATTGTTCTACCACTCTGCCACGTCCAGACATCACAACCTTTATGCCACAGCTCTCTAATAGATAAATGGCATCGCGTGCTCCCATATTGTGTACATCGGGCACAAGTTGTTTGTTGATATTCTTTTTCTCTGAAAACGTTATGGCATTGTTGCTTGTTTCTACTGCTCCCCAGATGTGATTGCCAAATGGATTGGCACCATTCCAACCGTTTTTAACGTTGAAACCGAGAGCAGAGAGTACATAGTCGGTTGCTAAAAGGTTGCCACTCTTTGCCATTGGAATAGGCGAAGCGGTTGAATCTTTAGCATCGACAACGCTGAGCTTTAGGTTTTGTGCCATAATACCTTCTGCTATGTTGTGGAAAACAACACCACTCATACCGCCACCCGATGCTGGAAGCCCCGACTTTTGTATGCAGACAATGCAGCTATACCGCGGTGCATCGGCTGGGAAAAAGCCTGCAAAGCTCAATAAATAGTCGGTAACACCTGATTTATAGCCCGCAGCACCTTTCGACATCTGTGCTGTGCCCGTCTTTCCAGCTACTGAAAACTTGTCAGAACCTGCTTTTTTGCCCAATCCTTCTGATACAACTTCGCTGAGAATGCGTTGCATTTGTATTATGGTAGATTCCTTTGCAATTTGTTCGCGTTGTACGATAGGAGGATATTCGGCTAATATTGTTCCGTCTTTCACTACCTTCTTGACAAAGCGTGGACGCATCATTTTACCACCATTTGCTATCGCATTATAGAATGTCAGTGTTGAAATGGGAGGCACTTGCGTTTCGTAGCCAATGCTCATCCACGCCAAAGCCGTGTTGCTCCAGTTGGTATATTGACCTCGCTTGGTCTTTTTAGGCATTCGAATCTTTGCTGGAGAATAGCCTGTGATAGGAATTTGAAGGTCGTCGGCTAAGCCTAAATCGTAAATTCCTTGCACAAACTTCTCTGGATTTCTATGATAGAAGTTGTCTATAATTCGACTGATGCCAATATTAGAACTGTATTTAAGGCACCAAGGCAATGTCAGATTGCCGTAACCTCCGCGCCGCCAGTTGTGGTCCTTCATATCTCGGCCGTACATATTCCACACACCGCCACCTGTTGCCACGGTGTACATCGTGTCTACAACGTTGTCGTCGAGTGCGACCATCATAGAAGCGGTTTTGAAAACCGAGCCTGGTTCAAGCAAGTCGCTTACTGCGTGGTTCTTTATTTCTCGGTATTGACCGTCTTCACACTTGTCAAGATTCACGATAGCCTTAATGTCTCCTGTTGCAACTTCCATAACAATGGCTACGCCAACGTTGCCATTTATCTCTTGTAATTCCTCAAGCAAGGCTCTTTCGGCTAAGTCTTGTATGCTGACATCTATGGTTGTAACGATGTCAGAGCCATCAACAGGAGGGATTTCGGTGATACTGAGGTATTTGTTTCTGATTTTTCGACGGTTCTCAATGCCGTTTGTACCTCGCAAGATGCTATCGAACGACATTTCCAATCCGCATCGAGCCACATCTTTTGCACCATAAAGGTCGCCTACGGTACGTTGTGCAAGCGAACCGAAAGGACGGCGGCGTGCATTGAATTCTTCTTCGTGGAAGCCGCTTTGGAATTTTGCGTATTTAAAAACAGGGAGTTTCTTCACCTCTTTATATGTATTGTAGTCGATGCGGAACTTCCAAATAGGGAAGTGGCGTCGTTCTTCTTTCAAGCCACTCAATAGGTATTGCTTAAACTCGCCTGCTGTTTTTTCAGGGAAAAGTTCGTTCAATCCCTTACAAATATAATCTATGCTATCGACAAAAGCAGTATCTTTTCCTGATTCCTTGAGTGTCTTGAAGTCCATAAAAACTTTGAACTCAGGCAACGAACTTGCCATAAGTTCTCCGTTAGAGCTAAGAATATTGCCACGTGTAGGTAAGATAGGAACATTGTCCTTCTTCTGTTTTGCTGCCACTTCCAACCAATAATCCTTCTGCACAATCATAATATAGGCAGATTTGGCAACAACAGCAATAGCTATGAGGCTCATAATAAATGCTATGAGCGAATAGCGCGGCATAATATTTTTATTATTGAACTTACTCATAATCTTTATTTTGAAGGAACGTTAATGATGAACGGAGGACGCGAAGAAATCTTCAGTATGCTGTCTTTGTTGGTTTTCAGAATTTCCAACACATGACTTTCTCGTGAGCGTTCTGTAAGTTGGCTGCTGCTTGACAAGGCTCTGTACTTCGCATCGGATAGCTCTGTTTCGAGTTTGTCAATTTCTATCAAGTCTTTCTGAACGCTGTAACGGTTCGATATATAAATAATAACGAAGACCACGATGAGCACTATGAGTCCAATGTTGTTTCTTAGGAAATGTGCTGAGAATATGTCGCCACCGAGTATTTTTTTCAGTGTGAAGTTACTCGACAAGGGCTGTTCGTCTTCTCTTGCTTGCTCCTCAATCGCATTTTTCAGTGCTTTTTCTTCTTCTATTATCTTTGCAGCCTTTGCCTCTTCGGTTTTCTGCTTGTCGTTTTTTTCTTCTTTCTCGCCTTCTTTTTGGAGTTTAGGACTTTCCATGTTCTTTGTAAGTTGAGGCTTTTCTACTTCCAAATCAACCTCAGTTCCGTTCATAGCCACAGAATCAGTAGACTGCTCAGACAATGTTGTTGCCTCTGCAGCCTCCTCTTTTTTTCGTTCTCTTACAGTGAAAATGGGCTTTGCCACTACTTCCTGTACTTCTTCGTTTTCTGTTAGCTTATCGTCCATTTATTTCTTTTCGGCTATTCTAAGTTTTGCACTGCGACTTCTTGGGTTGCTTTCTTGTTCGTTCTCGTCTGGTACTATCACCTTGTTGTTTATCAATTTGAATGGTGAATTGATGCGCCCGAAGAAGTCTTGCTCCACCTTACCTTCAATATTGCCCGATTTCATCATATTTTTCACGATGCGGTCTTCCAATGAATGGTAAGTAATAATGGAGAGCCTGCCTCCTGGTTTCAGCACTTCTGAAGCACTGTTGAGCATTTCTTTCAGTGCAGCCATCTCTTGGTTCACCTCTATGCGGAGTGCTTGAAACAGCTTTGCCATCTCCTTTTTCTCCCGTTCTCGTTTGAAAAGCGGTTCCACAACGGCTTGAAAATCCTTCGTTGTAAGTATGGGTGTTGTACTTCTGCTATTCACAATGGTGGCAGCAATCTTGTGCGAGTTCTTCAGTTCTCCGTAAAGGTAGAACATATTTGCAAGTTTTTCCTCGTCGTATTCTCGCAAAATATCGGCAGCAGTTTTGCCTGCCCGTTTGTTCATACGCATATCGAGTGGAGCATCGAAGCGGAATGAAAATCCTCTTTGCTCGTCGTCGAAGTGATGACTGCTTACTCCCAAGTCGCCCAACAGTCCGTCTATCTGCTCTACGCCATAATAACGCAACCAGTTTGACAAATATCTGAAGTTGGAACGTACAAACGTAAAGTTCTCAGGCTTCTCTCCATTACTGCCGATTTCGCATATATTCTGTTCTGCATCGGCATCTTGGTCGAAGCTGTATAGGTGTCCTTTCTTGCTAAGACGTGAGAGAATCTCCCTGCTATGTCCGCCACCACCAAAGGTAACGTCTACATAAATTCCGTCAGGGTGAATGTTCAAACCATCAACACTCTCGCGAAGCAATACTGGAACATGATATGTTTCAGCGGTCTTAACCATATTTTCTTTATCGGGTTGTATCTGTGGCGAGTGCTTTTGTTTCTCCTGAATTTCCCATAATAGTCTCCAATGTTTCACTAAAGTCGTCTGGGTCAAGGAATGCGTTCTCGTTCTCGTTGTTCCAAATCTCAATGCAATCGTCCATACCAATGAATTTTATTTGCTGGTCGATGTTTGCCATTCTCAAGTATCGTTTCGGTATTAAGAAGCGTCCGTTACCATCGAGTACGATGGTTTCAACGTCTGAAACGAATTGGCGATAAACCATTTGGTCGCGTTTGTTCCAACGATTGAGGTGGCTGCGGAGATTATCGAGCATCTTGTTCCACACCGATTGGGGGTAGATGACCAAGCAAGGCTGGAAAACATCTTTCTTCATAATCAGCGACTCTTCGCCAGATGTGCTCAATATCTTGCGGAATGTTGCTGGCAAAAAGGCTCTTCCTTTCACGTCAGTCTTGGCTTCTATGCTACCTAAAAATCGCATGTGTACTTCTTATATAATTGAAATTTCGGTTCAAAGTTAAGTAAAATTCCCCACATTTCACCTCTTTCCTCCACAAAGTTTGCGTTATTCTTGTATTTTTAATATATTTAACGCAAAGTAAAGGTGTAGAAGAAGTGTGTAAAAGACTTATTGTAAGTATTTTTCATTACGTTTTAAATGAAGCTTGTGTGTGCTTTCAAGTGGTTTTACGTGCAACTTTGGCTTTGGTTTTGGTGTGCAAATCAATGGTTATTGAGTATTTTTTTTATAAAAAAGTCGAATATCTCAAAAGGTTTAGCTATATTTGCACTCTATTTGAGAACTTGGAAAAATTAGAAAGCATATAGCAAGTAACATGGAGAGGACCATCGATATCCAAAAGATACTGTACAGTAAAATGGGCTCGAAGGCAAGGTTTGTTCCTCGTTTTGTGATTAATTGGTTTAGAAACATTATTCACGAAGACGAGGTTAATCAGTTCCTGTGGGAAAATCGAGACAAGACAGGAACGGAATGGCTTACCGAATGTGTGCATTACCTGCGTATGACGCTTGAGATAGAAGGCTTGGAAAACTTGCCCGACAAGAACGACGGCAAACTCTATACATTTGTTTCTAATCACCCGCTTGGTGGACAAGACGGTGTTGCATTAGGTTCTATCATCGGCAAACATTACGATGGAAAATTTCGTTACCTTTTGAACGACTTGCTATTGAATCTGCCAGGTTTGGAGCCTGTGAGTATCGGAATAAACAAAACCGGCAAGCAGAGTCGGGACTTCCCTCGCATGGTGGAGGCTGGATTTAGCAGCGACAACCATATTGTGATGTTTCCAGCAGGATTGAACAGCAGAAAGCAGAATGGTGTGATTCGTGATTTGCCTTGGAAGAAGACTTTTATAACGAAGAGTGTAGAGTATCAACGCGATGTTGTGCCAATCCATTTCAGTGGACGCAATTCGGAACGGTTTTATAAAATAGCCCATTTCAGCGATAAATACGTGAAGAAAGTAAATCTTGCGATGTTCTTCTTGGTCGATGAAATGTATAGGAATGTTGGCAAAACATTTCGTGTCAGTTTCGGAAAACCTATTCCGTGGCAGACTTTCGATGACAGCAAAACACCGATGGAATGGGCACAATTTGTCCAAGACAAGGTGTATGAACTTTAGGAAAGTTTTACTTGTTATGAAGTAATGCGAAATAAAGAGATGCGATAAAAAGCAATAATATGAAGGAAGAAGAAATTATCCAACCAGTCAGTAAGGAACTTTTGAAAAGCGAACTTACTCCAGACAGATTGCTGAGAGGTACGAATAAGAGTCATAACGACATCTATGTATTCTCGGCAAGCGAAGCTCCGCATCTGATGGACGAAGTTGGACGATTGCGCGAAGAGGCTTTCCGCAGTGCCGGTGGCGGTACGGGAAAGGCAAAGGATATAGACGAATTTGACCTGATGCCCAATGGTTGCAAGCAACTTATCGTGTGGAATCCTGACAACGAAGAGATTATAGGCGGTTATCGTTATGTGTTTGGCAAAGAGTGGAAGTTTGGCAGCGATGGCCAACCTATACTTCCTACCAGCCATATGTTCCATTTTTCCGATAAGTTCTTGAAAGAATACGCTCCCTATACGGTTGAATTGGGTCGCTCTTTCGTTTCTTTGGGATACCAGAACGTTCGTGAAAATTCTAAAAGTATCTTTGCACTCGATAATCTTTGGGACGGTTTAGGTGCGCTCACAGTGCTGAATCCTCACTGCAAATACTTCTTCGGTAAAATGACGATGTATCCGTCGTATATCCGTCGTGGTCGCGATATGATTCTTTACTTCCTCAAGAAGTTCTTTGACGACAAGGAAAACCTCATTATACCGATAAAACCGCTTAAAATCGACACTCCTTTCTCTGAATTTGAGTCGTTGTTCAATGCTGCTTCCTTTAAAGAAAACTATCGTATTTTAAATAGGGAAATACGCAAGTTAGGGTTCAATATCCCTCCTTTGGTGAATGCTTATATGAACCTTTCGCCAACTATGAAACTTTTTGGAACGGGTATTAACAATGGCTTTGGCGATGTGGAGGAAACAGGAATCCTTATCGCTGTGGACGAAATATTTGAAGAGAAGCGCGTTCGCCATATTGAAAGCTTTGTAAAAGACCACCCAGAAGCACTCAAGATAACAAGCGGTGCGAACAAAGTGATTTACGAGGAGAGGTAAAATTTAGAAAAGTAATAGATTATAATAAAACACTAAACCAGTATTTATTGTCCATTTCATCGAGGAAAAGGCAATGAATACTGGTTTTTTATTTTGTGTTTCCAAGCTCAAAGCGCAGTTGCCGCTTTTCATTGAAATTACCTACACAACATCAAAGACAACTTCCTGCATCTGTTTTCAGCAGTAAAAGGAAAACGATTCCTTTACCGAACTGCTGCCAAGTTGCAGTTTATGCCCGTTTTAACGAATGAATAGGAGTTCACGATATTTCGGCAACGTCCACATTTCGTCGCTCACAATCAGTTCGAGCTTGTCTATTTCGTGGCGTATCTCTTCCATCTTCGTGGTAATGTTGTCGTGGTAGGCAATGGCTTTTTCGCGTTGGTTTTCTATTCTGTTGGCAATTTTCCTTGCCTCAACAAGTTCGTCCACACCCGTTTCTATGGCTTGCATACGCTCCGCAATTTCCTTTAGAATCTTTACATTGCGTGCCGTAAGCCGTTCGCCTTCCTCTCTGCCGAAGATGTTTATCATCGAACTGACGTTCTTTGCCAACCTGCTTTGGTAATGGGTTACAACAGGAATGATATGGTTCATAGCCAAATCGCCGATTACACGTGCTTCTATCTGAATCTTTTTCGTGTAAGTTTCCCACTTCACCTCGTTGCGGGCTTCGAGTTCGTTGCGCCTCATTACGTTCATAGATTCGAACATTTGCACGGAATCATCGCGCAAATAGGTATCGAAACATACAGGACAACTTGCCTCGCAGTCCAATCCTCTCTGCGCTGCTTCGGCTTTCCACTCATCGCTGTAACCATTTCCGTCGAAGTGGATAGGCTTACAGGTTTTAATATCGTTGCGAACAACTTCTATAATCGCACTCGTCTGGTCTTCGCCTTGTTCAATCAGTGCATCAACACGTTGCTTGAAACTTGTCAGAGCTTCTGCCACAGCCGTATTCAGCACGATGAGCGAAGAGGCACAGTTGGCTTCCGAACCTACTGCACGCAGTTCAAAGCGATTGCCGGTAAAGGCAAATGGCGACGTGCGGTTGCGGTCGGTGTTGTCGATGAACAGCTCTGGAATTTCTGGTATGTCGAGTTGCACGCCTTGTTTCCCCTTCACGGTGAACAAGTCTTTCTTGTCGGCTTTCTCTATATGTTCAAACAAGTCGGTCAGTTGTTTGCCAAGGAACGACGAAATAATGGCAGGCGGTGCTTCGTTCGCCCCCAAGCGGTGGTCGTTGGTGGCACTCATAACCGATGCTTTCAGCAGTCCGTTGTGTTTGTAAACGCCCATCAATGTTTCTACAACAAAGACTACGAAGCGCAAATTGTCGTTTGTGTTCTTACCGCTTTTGTGTAACAGCACCCCTGTATCGGTAGCCAAGCTCCAGTTGTTGTGTTTTCCTGAACCATTGATGCCAGCGAAAGGTTTTTCGTGTAGCAGCACACGGAAACTGTGTCGGTGTGCAACCTTCTTCATCAGTGCCATCAGCAGCATGTTGTGGTCTACTGCCAAGTTGCATTCCTCGAAGATTGGAGCAAGCTCGAATTGTCCCGGAGCAACCTCGTTGTGGCGGGTTTTAACAGGTATGCCCAACTCTAAGGCACGGATTTCCAAGTCTTTCATAAAGGCTTGCACACGTTCGGGGATAGTGCCGAAGTAGTGGTCGTCCATTTGTTGGTTCTTTGCAGAGTCGTGCCCCATCAGCGTTCTGCCCGTAAGTATCAGGTCGGGACGTGCAAAATACAAGTCCTCGTCTACAAGGAAGTACTCCTGTTCCCAGCCCAAATTAGTGTGTACCTTCTTTACATCGGGGTAGAAATATTGGCAAACATCTTTTGCCGCACTGTTTACGGCAAGTAACGAACGCAGCAGCGGTGCCTTGTAGTCGAGTGCTTCGCCCGTGTAAGAAATGAAGATAGTAGGAATACAAAGTGTGTCGTCTATGATGAAGACCGGACTTGTGGGGTCCCACGCCGAGTAGCCGCGTGCCTCGAAGGTGTTGCGAATGCCACCCGATGGAAACGAACTTGCATCTGGCTCTTGCTGTACGAGCAGTTTTCCCGAGAAGTCCTCAAGCATTCCGCCTTTCCCGTTCGACTCTATGAAGGAATCGTGCTTTTCCGCTGTGCCTTCTGTAAGGGGCTGAAACCAGTGCGTATAGTGCGTAACACCATTCTCTTTTGCCCACTTTTTCATACCGTTTGCCACACCATCGGCAATCGAACGGTCGAGGCGCTTGCCGTTTTCCATTACGTCCATCATCTTGTTGAAGATGTCCACAGGAAGGTATTTGTACATTTTGTCGCGGTTGAAAACGTACTTCCCAAATAGTTCGGAAGGGCGTTCGTTCGGCAATTCTAACTCTACGGGGCGTTTTCTAAAAGCCTCTTTTACAACTTCAAATCTTAAGTTACCCATACTTCTTTTTACTTTTTTCAGCTTTTGTGTAATGCAAAAATAAATATTTGTTTGCAATTTACAAAATAATTGTAGCATTTTGATGTGTGTATTGTTTGAAAAAATAATATATATCATTTATTTTGGCTTTCTTGCAGCTTTTAGTTTGTGCAGGAATGTTGTTTCTTCTTTCCGAATAGGGTTGCCTGTTTGCACCTACACCATTGCTTCTATATACAATTATATAAAGCGAAATCAGACAATAATGGTGTAAATATTTTTCACAAGCTAATCCGTTGTCTAACTTCCTTGTTATCAATGCGTTGTAAAACCTATTGTTTTGCGTTCCAAAAGCGGCTGTTTTGCACGGTAAAAGCG
>ERZ772953.495-NODE-495-length-12586-cov-3.906392_pt1 | contig 12586 bp, 10 predicted proteins | sample MGYA00580685_ERZ772953 | MGnify/ENA primary metagenome ERZ772953 (study PRJEB29015, sample SAMEA2738080) | human oral metagenome | biome: human oral; feature: human-associated habitat; material: saliva | place: China | collected 2209 ...
CCTGCGCGTCTGCCAATTCCGCCATCCCCGCGATTGGGTACCTTATTAGTATAACAGGATAGAAACTCCTTGTCAAGAAATTTTTTTGAAAAAATGTATCTGTCAGCACTTAAAATCACTCCCTAAAGCCAACTCTTATTTGAGACTTCTTCAATATAGGTTCTTTAGATAGGAACAACAAAAAGAAACTCCTACGAAGCTTATCGTTCATAGAAGTTTCTTACATTTGTTTTATTTCACATGATTTTCGTAGTCATCTTGCGCTTTTTTATTAGAGGTTTCTTTTTCTTTTAGCCATTTCTTTTTAGCACTTTCGTATTCTTTTGTTGTTACAATTTTGTCTTGCAGTTTGACATATTTGAAATAACTGCTTGAAGCACCTTTGATTCCAACTAATGAATAAGAACGGCTAAATGGAACTGTTTTCGTCACAGATGGTGTTCCTCCAAGAGAGAGGTTTGGCATTGTCAAGCCACTATCGATTAACCATGCTTGTGCCTCGGCATATTTTTCATAGCGTGTAGTTTCATTGGTTTCAGCATTTGCTTCTGCTAGCATCTCTGTATATGTGTCCAGTCCAACTGCCTTGATCTTATCATTTTCTTGACCTGGTTCCAGACCAAAGTTTTGTAAACTACCACCATTTTTTGTATTCAAAGTATCTAGATAAGTAGATGGGTCTTGATAGTCACCAGACCAACCACCATTATACAGATCATAGTCCTTTTGAGCAGCTGTATTAGCAAAATAACTGATATTATTTAATTCATCTGAACTCATTTGTTGAATATCAATGACAACATTTTCTGTGCCTAAGACAGACTCAACAGATTGTTTCATGGAACTTTCCCATTGAACACCAATTTTACTTGTCTGATCAGCTGGTACATCTAAGTGGATAGGAAACTGAACACCCTTTGCTTGCAGTTCTGCTTTAGCTTGAGCAAACTTTGCTTTAGCTTTTTCTGGATTGTAATAAGCATCTTGTGCATCGGCCAAATTCATGTTTGACCATTCTGAGCCATAGTTTACCAGCTTAGAAGACACAACATCACCAAACGTTTTATCACCGATAGAAACAAATGTCGGTGGCACGAGTGTGTTCCGCAATACCTTTGTCGCTCCGTCTTTCCCATTACTTTGTGCACCATAAGAAGTACGATTATAGGCAAAATTGATAGCTTGACGGAAAGCTTTATTTAGCACCGCTTCTTGGGTCGCAGCCTTTTGAGCATCTGTTTTCTTCGATGTATGGTTATAGGACTGACGATTTAAATTAAAGTTATAATAGTAGCTGGTCGCATCTTGCAAACTATAGATGATATTGTTAGCATATTGTTTCTTAACAGAAGCAAAACTAGAGCTATTTGGATAAAGACGAGCTGCACTATAGGCACCATCTGTGAAGTTACGGATAAGGGCTTCTTGGTCAGAGCCGTCATAATATGTCAATTTAATGTTATCCAAATGAACATTCTTTTTATCATAGTAATGAGGATTTTTAGCAAATTCCATAGAAGACTTGGCTGTCAGAGACTTCAATAGATAAGGACCATTGTATAGAATGCTGGTTGGTTTTACAGAACCAAAATTTTTTCCTTGTGATTTCAAGAAATCTGCATTAACTGGGAAGAGGATATTATTGGTCGTTTTTGAATTCCAATAAGTCTCTGCACGGCTGAGTGTATACTGTACTGTATAGTCATCTAGAGCTTTTACTCCAACCGTTGAAAAATCTTTCGTTTCACCCTTGATGTAAGCATCTAAACCTTTGACAGAATCTTGAACGAGGTAAAGAGCTTCTGATTTATTATCTGCGGCGTATTTCAAGCCAGTTACAAAGTCTTGCGCTTTTACACTTGCGTACTCTTCACCTTCTGATGTGTACCATTTAGCATCTTTACGTAATTTATACGTATATGTCAAGCCATCTTTGGAGACTGTCCATGACTTAGCAAGCGCCGGAACTAAATTTCCGTACTGGTCATTTTCCAATAATCCATCAACTAAGTTAGTCACAACATCTGAAGTTGTCGCACGGTTCGCCATCAGATAATTTAGCGTGTCTGGATCTTGTGTATACACGTATGAATAAGTTGATGTGCTAGAAGCTGACTTGCCACAACCTGATAATAGGATTCCAGCGCTTAGCACAACTCCTGTTGCAATAATCCATTTTGATGATTTCATAGATAAACCTCCTCTAATGTCACATCTTATTACATTGAATATTATACCGAAATAGTTTCAAAAAGTAAAGAGCTGTTTTTGACAGAAAATATTATTTATTCAAAACACTAGTTATTCGCTGCATAATATGATTAAAATAAGCCACAAAATACATAAAGAAGCAAAAATAATAAATTTATCTTTTGACTCAAATTGAATAAACATTCTTTTAAAGTTAAAAAATAAGCCATTCTACTTTATGAAGATAGCAACTACTCTCCCCCTTCAACTAAATATTGAACCTATTATACACTTTTTTCGTATAAGTACAAGAAAAATCATGATTTTTTAATATATTTTTCGGATTTTCTGCTATTTAAAAACAAAAAAGAGACATCCAGAGATAAAATTTGCATTTTTTAGTTTCTAACCTCCTCTCTCAGAGGGGTGGTTATTCAGCAATCTAGAAGACTAGTGAGGTAGGGACGAAGTTTTCGTCACAAAAAAGCGAGGCAGAAATAATATTGTCCCCGCCTCGTTTCTCTTATAAATATAAAATTGCAAGTGTTAGTAAGCTAGCTACAAGACCAATTCCCCAGAAAAAGAAATCGACCTTCCATTCGCTCCAAGCTTTACCATGTCCTGACAAACCACCTAATTCAAAATGATGATGAACTGGTGTCATCCGGAAAATCCTTTTACCACCGGTCAATTTGAAATAAGAAACCTGCATCATGACCGAAGTTGTTTCAAAGACATAGACAATTCCAATGATGAGCAGCGTCCATTCTTGATGAAGCGCCATCGAAATGGCTGCTAACATACCGCCAAGCGCTAAGCTCCCTACATCACCCATAAAAATTTTAGCTGGTTTATGATTGAAAATGAAGAAGGCAAGCAGACCGCCAATCATACTCAAAATGACAATTAAAATATCAAAACGATGCTGAACCACCGCAATAACTGCATAAGCTGTCAAACTGATTGTAACAGAAATGCTGGCTAATCCATCAATGCCATCTGTCAAATTGACTGCATTGGAAAAACCAACCAACCAAAAGAGGGCAAAAGCGATATAAAGATAACCTAAATGAAGTGGGAAACCAAAAACATTAAGCAAATCGCCTCCACCGTGGGTGTCAAAGAAGAAGTAAAAAACAATACCACCGATAATTTGAAGAGCTAGTTTCTGCTTGGGATTTAAACCTTCATTTATTTTGCGAAAAACTTTTAAAAAGTCGTCTAAGAAACCAACAATGCCGTACAAAACAAGAATAAACAATATCATCAAGGCAGCGCTTGAGAGTTCTCTTGATATAAGCGCAATCACAAAACTGGACAAAACGGAAGCTACCAAGAAAACAGTCCCACCCATGGTTGGAGTTCCCGCTTTTGCTTGGTGCTGCTTCACATCCTCGTGCATTTGTTGCCCAGAAATATGGGCTTTATGATAAAAACGAATAAAAGCAGGTATTCCAACCAGAGTTAGAATAAAGGTCACAACACCTGCAACGATAGCTTGTAACATGCTAATCTCCTAATGTAATTGTTATTTCTTTTATTTTCTTGAGTGATGCGTTGGTTTTGACACTTTGGGCAACGACCTTAGAGCCTTTACCCTTAACATGCACTTTTATGCCCAACCATTCACCGAATGTTTCAACATTTTTCTTGGTCCAACCGTACATATCCGGCATTTCAGTAAAGTCATCTGTTAAGACAAGGATTTGCTGATTGGATTTCAGTGCTTCACCTGTTTTTACAGAAACTTTTTTAATATTTTTACCAGTACCTAGGATAATAGGTTGTACAAGATTACGTCGTAACTCATCTGCTAAATCACCAGAGCTGGTATTTTTAGTAGAGGGCATTTTATAAGCCATTTCTTTTGAAACCGACTTTAGAATAGGGGTTTGCGTCGTCAAGTTCAACGTATCCTTCATTGCCACTGCTTCTTCTAGCACCGGATTAACAACTTCTTTCCAGAAGATTGGTTGGAAAGATTCTGAGGGCTGTTTCAGAGTTACATACATGATAAAATCAGGATTTTCTGCTGGTGTCATTGCCACAACAGAATAGATGTAATCATTTGCCCCTGTCAGATAACCACTGCCATTTTCTCCGGCAATTTGTGCTGTACCGGATTTAACTGCCACATTTTGATTAGGCACTTTGATAATCGGACCTTCTGCCTTGCTATATAATGTTCCGTAAATAGGATCTGTACCGACAGTCACCATATGGTCTCTCGTTGACTTAGCAGCATCTTTGGAAACGGGGTGCCCGACAATCTCTGTAGAAGCCTTACGCGCACTCCCGCTTTTGGAATCATAAATGGCACTGATGAATTTTGGTTCAACCATTACACCATCATTGGCGATAGAAGAAAAAGCACGTAACATCTGTATTTGAGTAACCGAAATTCCTTGACCAAAAGCACTCATTGCATACGTAACAATATTATCTGCTGGAAGACCGCCGTAATCTTCATAATTCATTCCAAAGCGTGTAGGTAGTCCAAATTTAAACTTGCTAAGATAGTCTAGCCATTTTTCGTCACCCATTTTTTTCTCAAGAGAAGCCATTCCCACATTACTAGAAAGAGCAAAGCCTTGAGCATAGGTTAATGTCTGTCCTTCAGAAAGTCCCATGTTGACATTCCAGTCTCGAATCGTTACATCCGCAATTTGTAAGCCACTATTATTATACGTTTCATTTTCTGGGAAAGTGTTATTGTCTATAGCTGCAGCTAGTGTCATAACCTTCATCGTTGAGCCAGGTTCATACTGATTTTGATAGAGAGCACTAGACCAAGCGAAGTCTTTTGTCAGATCTTGCTTTGTATCAGCATCAAAACTTGGACGCTGCGTCGTTGCAAGAATTTCTCCAGTTTGTGCACTGACTAATGTGGCACTGGCATAAGTTCCCTTAGCTTTTTCCACAAAAGCATTCATCCGCGTTTCAAGGAAAGACTGTAAGTCTGAGGATAAGGTTGTATAAACATCTTTTCCATCTTGTGTTTGCCTTGAAACCTTGTCAGATCCCGGTACTATATTTCCGTTTTTATCTTTTTCATAGGTGATGACACCATTTGTTCCGGCTAACGTCTTGTTTAAAGCAGCTTCTAAACCTGTTGTTCCAACAAGTGTTTTACTACCATCTTTATTTTCTTGTAACTGAGCCAATCCAACAAAAACAGAAGCAAAATTGCCATTTTTATAGCTTCTATTTGGACTAGTTGTGAAATCAACTCCCTTTACTTTCGCTTTTTTCAATTCCTCACGAATGGTATTCATATTGCTATAACTGATACCATTCCCTTGAGCACCAAACGAAACTTGTTGTAATTTTTTTCGAGATAGTTGTTTTTTGACGTAGTCCTTATCCATACCAAGATACTTGTTAAATACATCAGCTACCTTATCGTATTGAGATTCTTCTACATAGAGAATTTCTCCTGTTGCTGACTTATAGCTTTTATCAATAACAGCATAAACATTATAAGAAGTTGCATCTTCAGCTATTGGCAAACCATTACGGTCATAAATAGTTCCACGTTTAGCTGGGACAATCTTTGTGATTTGATGCACTTGACTTGCCTGTTCCGCTAAATTCACACCAAATTTCTTTCCCGTTCCAATGATAATTGCAAAATTGATTAGGAAAACAAAAAAGACAAAAACCGTCAAAACGCTTAGATTTTTCCCTACTCGTCTACGGTTGTAACCAGGATTCCTACGATTTTTCAAAGCATGGTTTAAAATTCGTCTTCTGAGTCCATTCATGCTCTACTCCGCCGTTCTGATATTTTCATTATTCTGAGTCATTTCTTGCGAACTTGCTAATTTTGACAAACGTTCACTACGAATCAATTCGTTTACTTCTTGTTTAGCATCATCTAGTTCTGTGCGCTTTGCTTCAATTTTTGAATTGACAGTCGTTAAATCACGTTGCACCTGCAATAATTTTGTTTGCATAAAGACAACACTGGTTGCTAAGATAACCGCTGTCAAGACTATAGCGCCATAAAATGCCTTTTCAACACGAGAAAATCTTTGGATACGCGCCTGAAGTATCTGACTAGTCGTTTTTGGTCTATTATTTGCCATCTCAATCCTCACTTATGTACTTTTTGTGCCACACGCAGTTTGGCTGAATGCGCGCGATTATTGTTATCTAGTTCTTCTTTACTTGGTAAAATAGGTTTTCGAGTAACCAATTTCATTTTAGGTTGTAAATCCTCTGGAATAAATGGTAAGCCTTTCGGCACATCCACTGTTGATGCCTCTTTAAAAAGTTGCTTGGTCAAGCGGTCTTCTAACGAATGAAAAGTAATCACAGAAATCCGCCCATCAACCGCTAACAAATCCATCGCCTGTTGAATGGACTCGTCTGCCGCTCCCAACTCATCATTGACCTCAATACGAATGGCTTGAAAAATCTGTTTAGCTGGGTGACCTTTTTTCTTTAATTCCTTGGCAGGCTTAGCAGATTTAATAATCTCCGCCAACTCCGTAGTGGTTTCAATCGGTTTCTTTTCACGCATTTGCTCAATTTTACGAGCAATTTGTTTTGAAAACTTATCTTCCCCATACTTAAAAAAAATCCGCACCAAATCATGATAGCTATATTGATTAACTACTTCATAAGCTGTTAGCTTTGCCTCACGATTCATTCGCATATCAAGCGGAGCATCTTGTTTATAGGAAAAGCCACGCTCACGCTCATCAAGTTGCGGACTCGAAACTCCTAAATCATAACAAATACCATCAATTTCTTCAACACCTAGTTCATTCAAGCGAGCTTTTAAATGACGAAAATTGTCATTGATAAAAGTCACCATTCCTTGTTCAACATACGACGCTAAGCGTTTTTGAGCATGCTCAATAGCAGTCTGATCTTGATCAAAAGCATATAGATGACCGTTTTTTCCTAATTTACTCAATAAATATTCACTATGTCCTGCTCCACCTAATGTTGCATCAACATAGACTCCATTTGGTTTTATATCAAGTTGATCAATGGTTTCGTGCAGAAGAACTGTTACATGATGAAATTCATTTGTCATATCTTTACTATTATACCACAAAGATTTAAAAAAAGAATTTTAGAATCATGTAAAGTTTTTTGTCAATTATATTTGACATATTTCACAAGTATATTTATAATAAAAGGACAAAAGTCACTTATATTTGACACTAGGATAAGGAGAAATGCATGAATCACGTGAAAGATTTCCGAAAAAATCTAGGACTCTCGCAACTAGACCTTGCCAAACAAATCGGCGTTTCGCGGCAGACAATTAACATGATTGAAAACAACAAATATAATCCCACACTAGAACTTTGCATTAACCTAGCACTAGCTTTAAAGACAGACCTAAACACACTTTTTTGGAATAAGTAAAAAATAGAAAGGCTACATTCAAATGAAACTTCAACAATACAAAAAAATTATCTTACCTCTTCTAGCAATTCTCCTTATCATTTCCTTCTACTTTTTCTTCACCTTGACAGATCCGATCTTGTTCTGGATAGATGTGGCAGTGATTGCTGGTTGCATATTTTTCGGTCGAAAACTTTTAAAGAAGGGCTAGACTTCTTACGCCTTCCTTCTCGTCTTTTAAGCTGCTTTGTGGTAAAATAAAGTCATTATTCTATGAAGGAAGATACGAATGTCACGTTTTTTATCAAGATTATCTCCTGCTAGGCGCATTTTATTGAGCTTTGCCCTTGTAATTGTGGTGGGCTCTCTTCTTTTAAATCTGCCTTTTATGCAGACAGCGACTTCTAAAGCTAATTATTTTGACCACCTCTTTACATCAGTTTCAATGGTTTGTGTGACGGGGCTTTTTACGCAGTCTGTTGCAGATACTTACAATATTTGGGGACAGATTAGCTGTATGCTCCTCATTCAGATTGGCGGATTGGGGCTGATTAGCTTTATTGGGCTGATTTATGTCCGCTCCAATCAGAAACTCAGTTTTTCCAATCGTACTACTTTACAAGAAAGTCTTAGTCGAGATGAGACAAATTCTATTCGCGACTTTCTTCGCTCCATTTTTCTCATTACTTTCAGCATTGAAGCTCTTGGAGCATTTATCCTCAGTTTTCGCTTTGTCCCCCTTTTAGGATGGGGAAAAGGACTTCTAACCTCCATTTTCCTTGCTATCTCTGCATTTTGTAATGCTGGATTTGACAACTTAGGAAGCACTAGCTTGCTAGCTTATAAAACAGATGCCTTGGTCAATTTGACCATTGCTGCCTTGATTATCATGGGAGGCTTGGGTTTTTCAGTTTGGTTTGACTTAAAAACAAATATTCAGACAAAAGGACACAAGCGGAAATTACGCTTTCACACAAAATTGGTTCTTGCTTTAACAGCTTTCATCTTAATCAGTGGAACCTGCTTGACATTTCTGACAGAATATCAAAATACAGCTACTATTGGTCGACTTCCCTTTGAAAAGAAACTTTTAGTCAGCTTCTTTCAAACCGTCACCATGCGGACGGCTGGCTTTGCAACAATTGACTATACACAAGCTCGCCCAGTGACACTTCTCCTTTACATCATTCAAATGTTTCTAGGGGGTGCTCCCGGAGGAACGGCAGGGGGACTAAAAATCACTACTTTTTTGGTCGTATTAGCCTTTGCCCGAACGGAAATCCTTGGCTTGCCTCATACTAATTTTGGACACCATACGTTTTCTCCCTCTACCATTCAAAAAGCCTTTAGTGTCTTGATTGTCTTTACAACAACCTTTATCATTGGCTTGACTTTTTTGACTATGGTCGCTGATAACGGACATCGTTTTATTTACTTAATGTTTGAAGCCATGTCCGCTCTTGGAACGGTGGGCGTAACGGCAAATCTAACACCTACTTTAAATCATGCCGCCTTAACCGTGATTATGTTTTTGATGTTTATCGGACGTATCGGACCATTGACCTTAATTGTCAGTCTTTCCAATCGAAAACCGAAGAAAAAAGACACAATTAAATTTGCCAATGCAAATATTATTATTGGATAGGAAGGAATTTCATGGATAAACGAACAATCGGTATACTGGGGCTGGGAGTTTTCGGTCGCAGTATCATTAACACACTTCGCAAATACAACTGCGATATTATCGCTGTCGATGACCATGAAGATGTCATCAATCATTTTGAACCCATTTTAGCGCGAGGTGTGGTCGGCGATATTACAGACCATGATTTGCTTCAGGCGGCAGGGATTGATACCTGTGATACGGTCGTGGTCGCTACTGGAGACAATCTAGAATCGAGTGTCCTTGCTGTTATGCACTGCAAATCGTTAGGCGTTGAAAAAGTAATTGCCAAGGTGAAAAGTAAAACAACCAGAGAAGTCTTGCTAAAGGTTGGAGCAGACCGCTGCATCTCCCCTGAGCGTGAAACAGGAATTTCACTTGCAAAAAATATCCTGCATCAAGCTACGACTGACGTCATTGAACTAGATAAAAATGTATCTATTATTGAATTTTATCCACCTCAGTCTTGGATTGGTAAAAATTTAGCTCAATTAAAACTTCGTCAAAACTACAACCTCAATATCATTGGTTTTCGAGAAGCACCCGACGGTGTTCTCAACATTGATACATCACCTGACTATACCTTTAAAAAAGATGAACTGTTGATGGCGGTTATTGACAGTCAAACATTTGACCACTTTGAAGATATTACAAAATAGATGAAAACATCGCTGAGAATTTTTCTCAGCGATGTTTTGTTACCTTTATTACGAATTTGGGTCATCCAAACTTCGACCGTGCAAGCCTTTTTCACGTTGGACTTGGCGAAGTTTTTCTGGCGTGATGTCATTGCCCTCTTCATCCACAATTTTAATCCCTTCAATGTGGTGGCGAACGCTACGACGATAGCCTTCAATGTATTCTTCACGCAATTTAGCTTGCTCTACTTTTTCTTCTGGCGTTAGGCCAACTGTTTTTTTCTTTTTGGCAAGTTCGTTGATGCGTTCGATTTTCTTTGGTTCCATTTTTCCCTCCTTGGATTATTTTGTATTGATTTGGTTAAATTGTGCCACTTTTTTGGCTTTCGTCATTAAGGCAGCTATGAGTGCCAAACGATTGGCTCGGATTGCTTCATCTTCAGCCATAACCATAGTATTGTCAAAGAAAGCGTCAATCACTGGACTTAAAGCGAAGAGTTGCTCAATATTATCTGCTAAGTCATCAGATAACGTTAAGTTTTCTATTGCTGCATGAAGGGCTTTTTCTTCGGCATTTTCAAAGAGGCTCTCGTCCACAACACTAGCCGTTTCTGCTTTTTCTGCCAAGTTAAAGACACGTGCTAAACTTTCGACCGACGATTTGAAAGAATCTTCTTGTGCTTTTTCTGCCAAAAGACTTGCTGCTTCAACCAAGTCCCGCACAACAAACGTTGAACTATTTAAAACAGAAGACACGATATCTTTTGGAACATCGCTGTCCATCATTTTTTCAATACGTGCACGGAAGAAATCAAGCACTTGTTCTTTATTGCTATATGTGAGACTGTCAAATTGCAGCGCATAAATCTCTTCTACCAATTCATCTAAAGCAATGTGCCAACCAAATTTATCAAGAATACGCACGACACCTTGCGTTGCTCTACGAAGAGCATAAGGATCATTTGAACCACTTGGAATGAGTCCGACCGAGAAGAAAGAAAGAATCGTATCCATCTTGTCTGCAATAGCTAAAATTGCACCAACTTTCGTGTCTGGCAATTCACCGTCACTGGCAGTTGGCAAATAATGCTCCCGAATGGCTTTAGCTACTGCTGTGTTTTCTCCTGCAAGCAGGGCATATTTTTCCCCCATGATACCTTGCAGCTCATCAAACTCACCAACCATACCAGTCAACAAATCAAACTTGTAAATAGCTGCAGCTCGCGCTACGTCTTTCATTTCTTGCTTAGATAACTGAGCTTTTTCTGCTAAAAGGGCTGCAATTTTTGCTGTTCGCTCCATGTGCTCTGCTAGAGAGCCGATTTTTTCATGGAAGGTCACATTTTTCAACTTTTCAACCAAATCAGAAATAACCAATCGTTGGTCTTCGCGCCAGAAAAATTCTGCATCTTCCAAACGAGCTACCAACACTTTCTGATTCCCTTTGACCACATTTTCGAGATGTTCTGCATTTCCGTTACGTACCGATACAAAATATGGAAGAAGTTTGCCATTTTCATTACGAACAACAAAGTAGCGTTGATTGACTTTCATGGAAGTCACGAGGACTTCCTCAGGTACCTCCAGATAACGCTCGTCAAAACGTCCGATAAAAGCGGTTGGGTATTCAATTAAATTCAGCACTTCGTCCAGCAAATCTTCGTCAATCTCCACATGAACGTTGTGCATTTTCTCGATTTCTTTGATTTGATCCAAAATCATGTTTTCGCGTTCCATTGGGCTGGCAATGACAAAAACTTTGCGCAAGTCCTCTTCATAAGAATCTGCTGACTGAATCTTCACTTCATGGCCGAGAAAACGATGCCCCCGACTTGTCCGTCCACTTTCAATATCGAACAAATTCATCAAAAAGGACTCATCGTCCAACAACACAGTTAGGGTATGAACGGGACGGATATATTCAAATGTATTGCTCCCCCAGTGCATATTGACCGGAAAGCTTAGTGAAGTCAGCACATCAACAACTCCGTCAATCAATTCTTCAACAGGTTTTCCGATTTCTTGTTTGGTCACATAGACATATTCTTCACCTTTTACTTCACGAAATGTGATATCTTCAACCGTCAAGCCTTTTCCACAAACAAAGCCTTGCGCAGCTTTCGTAAAATGACCATCTGCATTCAAAGCAATTTTCTTACTTGGTCCTTTGAAGTCTTCTGTTAGGTCTGTTTGCTTTTCACTTAGATTGAACACACGTACAGCCAAGCGACGAGGAGTGGAAAACATTTCAATCTTATCGAATGTCAAACGATTGTCTGTTAAAAAGGCTGCCATTTTATCACGCAATTGTTTCATGCTTGGTGTTACAACATAGGCAGGCATTTCTTCCAGCCCTAACTCAACCAATAAATTCTTCGTCATTTTTATTCCTCCTCAGCCAATAATTTCTTACGTGTTGCTTCGTCTAACAATGGATAGCCTAGCCGTCTGCGTTCTGCCACAAAGGTTTTAGCAACAATACGCGCTAAATTACGAATCCGAGCAATGTAACCCGCTCGCTCTGTCACAGAAACAGCTCCGCGAGCATCCAATAGATTAAAGGTGTGCGAACATTTTAAAACATAATCGTAAGCAGGGTGAACGAGATTATACTCTAAACAACGTTTAGCCTCAGCTTCAAAATGATCAAAATTAGCCAACAGCAAAGCTTGATCACTCACTTCAAAACTGTATTTTGAATGTTCAAATTCTGGTTGACGGAAAATTTCTC
>ERZ772953.499-NODE-499-length-12552-cov-2.663919_pt1 | contig 12552 bp, 14 predicted proteins | sample MGYA00580685_ERZ772953 | MGnify/ENA primary metagenome ERZ772953 (study PRJEB29015, sample SAMEA2738080) | human oral metagenome | biome: human oral; feature: human-associated habitat; material: saliva | place: China | collected 2209 ...
TGTTCAATGCTCTGACCCGCGCGACCGTCCTGGCCGCCAACTACCCGTTCGCGACGATCGAGCCGAATGTCGGCGTCGTCCCCCTGCCCGATGAGCGGCTGGGCCGCCTGGCGGAGCTGTTCCACAGCGAGCGGGAGGTCCCGGCGACGGTCTCCTTCGTGGATATCGCGGGGATCGTGCGCGGCGCGAGCGAGGGCGAGGGCCTGGGTAACCAGTTCCTGGCGAATATCCGCGAGGCGGACGCGATCTGCATGGTGACGCGGGCCTTCGATGACCCTGACGTCGTGCATGTGGACGGCAAGGTGGACCCGGCCTCGGATATCGAGACGATCGCCACCGAGCTCGTGCTGGCGGATATTCAGACGCTGGAGAAGGCGATCCCGCGTCTGGAGAAGGAGGTGCGCGGCAAGAAGACGGATCCGGTGGTGCTGGAGACGGCGAGGGCGGCGCTGGCCATCCTGGAGGAGGGGACGATGCTGTCCGCCGCTGTGGCCTCGGGCGCCGCGGAGAAGGCGGGGGCGGACGCGGAGGCGCTGCGCTCCTTCCAGCTCATGACGACGAAGCCGGTCATCTACGTGTTCAACACGGATGACGCGGGGCTGGCTGATGAGGCTCGACAGGCGGAGCTGCGCGCGATGGTGGCGCCCGCTGAGGCGATCTTCCTGGACGCGCAGTTCGAGGCCGAGCTCGTGGAGCTGGAGCCGGAGGAGGCTGCGGAGATGCTGCATGAGAATGGGCAGGAGGAGTCTGGCCTGGACAAGCTCGCGCGGGTCGGCTTCGACACTCTGGGCCTGCAGACGTACTTGACGGCGGGCCCGAAGGAGGCGCGCGCGTGGACGATCCGCAAGAACGCGACGGCGCCTCAGGCTGCTGGCGTCATCCACACGGATTTCGAGCGGGGCTTCATCAAGGCGGAGATCGTCTCCTTCGATGATTTGATGGAATATGGTTCCGTGGCCGACGCCCGCGCCGCTGGCAAGGTCCGCATGGAGGGCAAGGACTACATCATGGCCGACGGCGACGTGGTCGAGTTCCGGTTCAATGTGTGAGTTGGGCTTACATCTAGTGGGAAAAGTAGTCGCCATGGGAGAGCGATGGCCAGAGATCCTCTGAATCTCGATGAGGCTGCCGAGTGGGCTGGCTTGTGGTGGCTGCCGGACGACCCTCAGCTCCCAGGCGTCATGCGGTACGACGGAGAAGGCAACCCTTCGCTCTCATTGATCGGCGCATTCGAGGACCGCATCACCTCTAACCCGGAACCGGGGGTAATGGTCGTTCATGAGGGCGCCAGGACGTGGGAGGTCATCTACGGTATGGCCGGGCAACGTGAGGTCACGCTCCTGGGCTGCATCCCTATCCGTTCGAAACGGGCCGTGTTGGTGCAGGGGAAGAGCCCAGATACGCAGACCGTGACCGCGACGATAGCGATCATCGGTGCGCACGTCAGCGGAGAAGAGGGCGCGGCGTTCGCGGCGGCCGAGGTCTCGGTTGAAGACTTGACGTACTGGGCTGCATCGTCTGTGTTCGAGACCACGGTCGGTACTTCCGGAGACAAGATTGACGGGAGTGGGACCATCTCGGTGAAACCGGTCGAGCCCCAGGCGGTGACGGTCGATGGCACAGAATACCGCCTCGTGCACACTCACACCCTGCCGTACTTCAACTGGCGCAAGGGTGAAACCGTCGGACGCATGCGCGAGACGGTCTCCGTCCGTGTGTGCCGGGCGGAGCCGTTCGCCCTGAGGGCGGCGTTGGAGGCGGCGAACCTCATACAGGATCTGATCGCGCTGGCAACGCACCGCGCCGCTGGCGTGATCTGGCTCCAGCTGGAGGTTGCTGGGACCGAGTCGGTCCGCCGGAACGGTCAGCGGGTTCCGCGCAGGAAGGCCGATGTCCTCTATTCTCCCCTGGCGCTTGGTAAGCATGACGCGAAGGCTGTGGATCCTCGCCGCGTCTTTTTCACTTGTGACGAAATCCCGTTCGAGGAAATCGTGCCCCGTTGGTGCGAGGCGCATGGTCGACTGCAGGCAGCGATCAACATGATCCTGGGTCTGCGCTACGCGCCGGACCGCTTCATCGAGAACAGCCTCCTGATGGCGGTAGGTGCTGCCGAGGTCCTGCACCGTGGCCTCCGCATCGATGAGAAGCCATTCCCCGAGGTGGACTTCGCGGCGATGCGCGACGCCGTGCTCCGCCAGGTGCCCGAAGAACACCGCAGCAGATTCAAGGGGATGATCAGAAACGATCCGACACTCCGAGACAGACTTCGTTCCCTCGCCGCTCGCCCGGACCCGGAAGTAATTGCGCAGCTTGTGCCGAACGTCGATCAATGGGCGAAGCGGACGACGCAAGCCCGTAATTATCTTGCACACGAGGGCCGGACGCCTAAGCATTCTATCGATGAGCTGGTGGCGATCGTCGAGACCACGAGAGCAGTCGTTATCCTCAATGTTCTGCACGAGCTCGGGTTGCCAGCAGAGCGGCAGCGCCAAATCGTGCAAGAGAACTCACAGTTGCGGGCGGTCTCCCGGGAAGCGCGCGAGTGGTTGGTGGCTCTAGAACCCGACTCCTGAGCGACGCAGATGTCGTCGTTCTCCGGACGTGGTCGGGTGGCCTCGGGCAGGAGGAGGCCGTCCCTCGGCCCCGCGTGCACAGCATCCCGCCCGCACCCTCAAACCGGAAGAGCCCCAAAAGGCCTCCGGCAGATGGACAAGCTCTGTGCCAGCGTCTTCGCCACTAGTGGTGGCAAGCGGTCGCGGCGGTAAGGCTGGCGGCCGCGAATTGGCTCATATGTCAGGCGACAAGATCGCCGTAATCTCGCTGAATCCGCTGGGCTGAGCTTCCAACGAAGGTGCCAATCGAATCCCAAGACATGCCGGTTCTCCGGGCTGCTTGTACGGCGTCTTTCAGGTGACGTTCGGCGTTTAACCGCTCCGCGACTGCTGCGCGAAGCGCGTTCACTGCGGTTACGTCGAGTTCATCTTCGGGTGACGGAGTGTATTCCTCGAAGCGGGCGACAAGTTTGTCCGAGCTGGCGAGGATTTCTTCAACTGTGCGCGGCATGATGGTCACCTCAGGAACTTCTTGCGAGCTTGCATGGCGTGAACGATAACGACGGTAGTCGTTGCTCGTATGTAGCCGACCTCAAGGATCAGCGCGGCCTCATTTGCGCCGATGATCATCGTAAACCCGTCACCAAGATCCCATGCTCGGATTGGGTTCCGGTAGGCGTGAAGGATCGCGGCCTCATCGAGTCCATGCTTGAGCGCGGACGGAGCGATGATCGGATCCTCCATGGCATCCAAGGTAACACTGTCGGGCTCAGTCGGCCATGGTGCTGCAGATGGGCCAGGGGTGTCTCTGGGGGCTCCTTGCTCAGCATGGCGTGGCGTCAAGGCGCGGTTGTTCGGACATGAGTGGCAGGCGGGGCGATACTGCTGTCGCTGCCATGGGGCGAACTTGCTTCGGCCTTCAAACCTCTTTGCGGGCCGGGCTCGCCGTGTCATACTCGTTTTAAGTTGTCCCTGACACAGAGGAGAAGACGATGGCAGGCAAGTTCGAGGTCTACGAAGACAGCTCCGGCAAGTTCCGCTTCCGCCTCAAGGCCGGCAACGGCGAGGTCGTCGCCACCGGCCAGGCCTACGAGACCAAGGCCGCTGCGGTCAAGGGAACCAAGGCCGTCCAGCGCGCCGCCGCCGACGCCGCGATCAAGGACCTCACCGAGGACTGAACCGGCGCCAACCATCGGCGGCCAGTCGAACGCAACGCGCAGGGGTGCGCGGAGCAACCGCTCCGCGCACCCCCTCGCCCGTTCAGTAGCGCCTCGGGAAGGCGCCCGCCGAACTCACACCTTCGCGGCGCGGTACCCAGCGTTCTCAGCGTCCGCGCCGCTCACAAAGCACTCCTCAGCCTTCGTCTGGTTGTAGAAGCGCTGGCCGGGACGGTGGTAGATCTTCGATTCCCCGTTGCCCTTGACCTGCGCCCAGCTCGGGCACGTGTACGTCCCCGGGTTGTAGCGGCTCGCCACACGACCATTCCCGCTGAACCGGTACCAGGTGGCGCCATCCTGCGCCCAACCAACAGCCATCGAGCCATCGGCCTTCAGGTAGTAGTCGCCCACCCACATGCTCGTCGCCATCGCGCCCGACGCCGTCAGGTAGTACCAGCTGCTGCCCGAGCCGATCCACATCCCACTCTCCATCACGCCAGCGGGCGTGAAGTGGTACCAGGAGGCTCCCGCCTTCGCCCAGCCCGTCGCCATCGTGCCGTCGGACTTCAGGAAGTACCAGGAGCCGCCGTCGGCGATCCACTGATCCGCGGCCATCGCCCCGGACGGGAGCAGGTAGTACCAGGTCCCGCTCGAGTCCAGCCACCTGCCGGACTGCATCACTCCGGAACCGTTGAAGTAATACCAGGCCTTGCCATCGTGAGCCCAGCCCGTCGCCATCGCGCCGTCGGCCTTCAGGAAATACCAGTTGCCATCCGGGGCGATCCACCCAGTCTTGGCTTTGCCAGCCTCGTAGAAGTACCAGCTGCCGTTGCTCTGCACCCACCCTGCCTGCGGCGCAGGCGCGGGCTGGGGCGCCGTCGTCCAGATCGCGGCGGGCGACGGCGCGGCAGCCGTTGCGAGAGGCGCGTCGGGAGACGGCGGCTCATCCGCTGCCGCGGCGGGAATAACCGCTCCGAGGAGCGACAATGCGGCAATCGTCCCGATCACGGATCGACGAAGGTTCTTCATGGGATTCCTCCATGTTCCGGCCCGTGCCCCACCGCCAGTGGTGGGACATGCGGGCAAGAGCCCACACCTCGGCCAGGCTGCGAGAATCAAGGGAGCGGGGATGCGAGGGCGGGGACTCTCGCCAAGAAGTGTACGTCGAACTACTGCGCCATCCTCGGCCAGTCGCTCGTCAGGTAGGCCTCCACCGCGCGATGCTGGAAACGATAGGGCTTCCCCCGCTGGATAATCCCGCGCACAACGTCCAGGCGCTGGGAGGTCGGCCCGGCGGCGGTCACCGCCTTATGTCCCAGCTGCCGGGAGATATTCGTCAACGTGCGGTCCTCCGGTTCAAGCGCGGCCATCGCCTCGACGAACTCCCGCTCGCGAGCGGGCAGGCGATCCAAAATGCGCAGAACGTGTGCTTCCGCCTCCTGGGCAGCATCACGCCAGCCCCGCGTCACCTCCTCCTCCGTGATGACATCACCAGTGCCCGCGTACCAGGCCCGCTCGCCCGCGAGTTGGAACAGGAACGGCTCCCCGCAAGCAAGGTCCACGATCCTGCGCTGGGCGGCAGGCTCCATGAAAACACGCTGAGCTCCGTGATCGCCCGGAATCTCCCTACCCTGAGTGACCAGGGGCTGAAGCGCAGTCATGAGGGCGTCGTCGTCGATTGCGCCCAGGATCGACGTCTGGAAACGACGGGCGAAGGTCGCCCCCTCCCTGGCTCCCGCGATCTCCGCGAACTCAGGTAGCCCCGTGAGATAGACGGCGATTGGCAGGCCCCTGCTGACGCTCAGCCCGCCCGGCGCGCGCGCCTCGTGCTCGAAGGTGAGCGAATCGCCCAGGGCGATGAGCAGCTGCGAGAGGGCATTGCTGTCATGGATGTTCTGAACCTCGTCGATGTGGACAAGCACCATGACATCGCCGCGCCGCTCTGCCGCCAGGCCGATCTCCACGAGAAGATCAGTCAGCGCCATGTACGGCTCCGGGCCCTCGCCGGTTCGGAGCGAGAGTGAGCGCCCCGAGGCGGCGACCGTCTGAACCCGGTTCAGGAGCTCGGAGATGCGCCGCTCGCGCCTTGTGGCTAGGCCGGCCGTGCCCGCGAGGTCGAGGAGTGCCGAGGCGACGCGCTTGATCGGGTCGCTGCCCGAGGGGATGCGGAGCTGCGGCGTCACCCAGTCGCCCTGAGCGGCGGCCTGGGTGGCGATCCTCCTCACGAGAGACGACTTGCCGGTGCCGGCCTCGCCCAGGATCGTCCTGCCCCGCTCCGGGATCCCGGCGATCCTGCGCGGCCTGAGCACATCCCTCCAGTCACTGAGCTGCGGCGCGCGGCCCGCCCAGATCTGGGGAACGGTGTCCGAGCCCGGGCTGAAGGGGGAGTCGAGTGGCGTGCGCACGGTGATAAGTTTATCAAGACTGGGGGGCCTTGATAAGTTTATCAAGCAGGCGTCGTCGTCTCCTTGCGCCCTCACCCCGCAGAAGCCGTCTCGGCCCGCTCTTGCGCCCTCGAACTGCGAGGATGAGACGGCGGGAGCGGGCCGAGGGCGCAACGCCGGGCCGAGGGCACCCACCGCCGGGCGCCCCATGGGAGCACAATGCTGTGCGAGCCCGAGGCCGCCCTGGACACGACCCCGGAACGTCACCCGCACCGAAGGAGATGCGCCATGTACTACTCCAGCGGCAACTACGAGGCCTTCGCCCGCCCTCGCAAGCCCGAGCGCGCGGAGCGAGCCTCCGCCTGGATCATCGGCACCGGACTGGCCGGCCTATCCGCCGCCGTCTTCCTCATCCGCGACGCCCAGGTCCCCGGCGACCGCATCCACCTCCTCGAAGAGCTCCCCCTGGCCGGGGGCTCCCTCGACGGCGTCAAGCGCCCCGACGTCGGCTTCATCACCCGGGGCGGGCGCGAGATGGAGAACCACTTCGAGTGCCTGTGGGACATGTACCGCTCGATCCCGTCCCTCGAGGTCGAGGGCGCCTCCTACCTCGACGAGTACTACTGGCTCGACAAGGACGACCCCAACTCCTCCAACTGCCGCCTCATCCACAACCGCGGCGAGCGCGTGGCCGATGACGGCGACTTCACCCTCTCCGAGGCCTCGCAGAAGGAGATCGTCGGCCTGTTCCTCATGAGCGAGGAGAGCGTCGGCGCCCGCACCATCGACGACTACTTCTCCGAGGAGTTCTTCGAGTCCAACTTCTGGGCCTACTGGGCCACGATGTTCGCCTTCGAGCGCTGGCACTCCCTGGCCGAGATGCGCCGCTACCTCCTGCGCTTCGTCCACCACATCAACGGCCTGCCCGACTTCACCGCCCTGAAATTCAACAAGTACAACCAGTACGAGTCGATGGTGAAACCCCTCCTGGCCTACCTCAAGGGCCACGGCGTCGACATCCGCTACGGGACCGCGGCCCGTGACGTGCGCGTGAGCACCGACGCCGGGAAGAAGACCGCCACCGCGCTCCTCGTCACCGTCGACGGCGAGGACAAGGAGATCGCGCTGGGCGAGGACGACCTCGTCCTCATCACCAACGGCTCCATCACCGAGTCCACCACCTACGGTGACCACCACACCCCGGCCCCCGCCACGAGCGAGCCCGGCGGCTCCTGGACCCTGTGGGAGAAGCTGGCCGCCCAGAGCCCCGACTTCGGCCGCCCCAGTGTCTTCTACAAGGACCTGCCCGAGCGCTCCTGGTTCATCTCCGCCACCGCCACCATCGAGAACACGCAGATCGACTCCTACATCGAGCGGCTCACCCAGCGCGACCTCCACGACGGCAAGGTCAACACCGGCGGCATCATCACCATCACCGACTCAAGCTGGATGCTCAGCTTCGCCATCCACCGCCAGCCCCACTTCAAAGAGCAGGCCCCCAACCAGACCGTCGTGTGGATCTACGGGCTCTACTCCGACACCGAGGGCGACTACGTCCACAAGCGCATCGTCGACTGCACCGGCGAGGAGATCACCCGCGAGTGGCTCTACCACCTCGGCGTCGAGCCCAACCGCATCGATGAGCTCGCCAGGCAGGAATCCGTCAACACGGTTCCCTGCTACATGCCCTTCATCACCTCCTACTTCATGCCTCGCCGCCCCGGCGACCGCCCCGACGTCGTCCCCGCCGGCTCGCGCAACCTCGCCTTCATCGGCAACTTCGCCGAATCACCCACCCGAGACACGGTCTTCACCACCGAGTACTCCGTGCGCACCGCCATGGAGGCCGTCTACGCCCTCATGGACGTCGACCGCGGCGTGCCCGAGGTCTTCTCCTCCGCCTACGACCTGCGCGAGCTGCTCAAAGCCACCTACTACCTGCGCGACCGCAAGACCATCCTCGAGGAGCCCCTGCCCATGCGCCTGCCGAAAGTGGTCCAGACGAAGGCCCTCAAGCGCCTGCGTGGCACCTGGATCGCCGAGCTCCTCCAGGACGCCGGCCTCCTGCCCGGGAGGAAGCAATAGCGCTGAGGCCCGGCCCGGGGCCCCACGGCCTCCGCTTCGTGCCCTCAAACGCGCCCTCAGCCCGCGAAAGCCATCTCGGCCCGCCCTTGCGCCCTCGAACTGCGAGGATGAGACGGCGGGAGCGGGGTGAGGGCGCAACGGCGGGCTGAGGGCGCAACGCCGGGCCAAGGGTGCTGTCCAACTGCCTCCCGGCCTCCGCCCGGCCTGCCAGCGCCGTCGGGCCGCCCGCCTCCTCCCCGCAGCGTCCGCAGAGCGGTCGTCATGCGCTGGACATATTGGAGGTGCCTACGCTTCAGCGGTCCCCGGCCAGGCCCCTGCCCGCGCCGTGGCCCAAACGCCAAGGGACGGCACGACGAACTCCTAGGAGGACTCATGATCAGGGTCGCGATCAACGGATACGGCAACCTCGGACGAGGCGCCGAGCAGGCAATCTCCAAGAGCGAGGACATGGAGCTCGTCGTCGTCTTCACCCGGCGCGACCCCGCCTCGATCACCACCCAGGGCGCCCCCGTCGCCCACATCGACGACATGCCCGCCTGGGCCGACAAGGTCGACGTCTGCCTCAACTGCGGCGGATCCGCCACCGACCTCGCCGAGCAGGGCCCCGCCGCGGCCGCGCACTTCACCACCGTCGACTCCTTCGACACCCACGCCGAGATCCCCGCCTACTTCGCCGCCGTCGACGCCGCCGCGAAGGGCGCGGGCCACCTCGCCATCATCTCCACCGGATGGGACCCGGGCCTGTTCTCCATGCTGCGCGTCCTGGGCGACTCCGTCCTCCCCGACGGCACCACCACCACCTTCTGGGGCCCCGGCGTCTCCCAGGGCCACTCCGACGCCGTGCGCCGCATCGAGGGCGTACTCGACGCCCGCCAGTACACGCTCCCCGTGCCCGAGACCGTCGACGCCGTCAAGAACGGCGAGGACGTTGAGCTCACCACCCGCTCCATGCACCGCCGCGACTGCTACGTCGTGGCCGCCGAGGGCGCCGATCTCGCTCGCATCGAGAAGGAGATCGTGGAGATGCCCAACTACTTCGCCGACTACGACACCACCGTCACCTTCATCTCCGCCGAGGAGATGGCCGCCAAGCACGCCGGCATCCCGCACGGCGGCACCGTCATCCGCCGCGGCACAACCTCCGACGGCGTGGCCGAGCGCATCACCTTCGAGCTCGCCCTGGACTCCAACCCCGAGTTCACCGGCTCCGTCGTGACCGCCATGGGCCGCGCCGCCGCCCGAATGGCCGCCCGCGGCGAGACCGGCGCCCGCACCGTCTTCGACGTCACCCTCGCCGACCTGTCCCCGAAGGACCCCGCCGAGCTCCGCGCCCACTACCTCTGAGCGCTTTCCCCAGGACAAAACCCAGCCTCCCATGCATAACGCGATACGTTATTGACGTATCGCGTTATGCATGGGAGGCTGGTGTCGTGATCGACTCCTTCGCGAGTCGCGACACCGAGAGGCTCTGGCGGCGTCAGCGCGTGCGGGGAATCGATCCTCGGATTCATCGAGTGGCCTTGCGCAAACTGCGGCAGTTGGAGGCTGCTGTCAGCCTTGACGACCTGCGGATCCCTCCGGGTAATCGCTTGGAGGCTCTCCGTGGGGACTGCGCGGGCCAGCACAGTATCAGGATCAATGACCAGTGGCGCATCTGCTTCGTTTGGACCGCTGGTGGCGCCGAGGAGGTTGAGATCGTTGACTATCACTGATCCGCAGGACGTGATGCCTCCCATCCACCCGGGGGAGGTGCTCGCTGAGGACTTCCTCGAGGGGCTTGGGGTCACCCAGCACAGGCTGGCTGTGTCGATCGGAGTCCCGCCTCGTCGTATCAATGAGATCGTGCACGGGAAACGGGCCGTCACGGCGGACACCGCGCTCCGCCTGAGCCGATACTTCGGCACCTCGGCGGAGTTCTGGCTCAACCTTCAGTCAAAGTACGAACTCGACCTCGCCGAGGATCGGATGGCGGGGCAGTTGGACGCTATCGCCCCTCTTCAGGTGGCCTGATCCGCTCCAGGTTGCGGCGGAAGAGCGCCAGGTGCGGGTGCGCGGCGTCGAGCACAGCCTCGGCGTCGCGCACCAGTGCGTCGTACAAGGACAGTGCCCGCGCCTCATCCCCGGCCGCCTCACAGGCCCGAGCGAGGTTGTTGCGGGCCGACAGCGCATCCGGGTGCGCGCGGCCCAGCAGCCTCGCGGCGTCGTCGACAATCCGCTCGTAGAGCCCCACCGCGCGACGGGCCTCGCCCGCGTCCGCGCAAGCGCTCGCCAGGGCGCCGCGCGCTGTGAGCGCCTGGAGTGCGTCGGGGCCGAGCAGGCGCTCCGTGCCCGCGACCACCTGCTCGAGCAGCGCCACGGCCGACGCCGGATCACCCGCCGCGCGGTAGGCCCGCGCCAAGTGGAAACGCGCGCCCAACACCCGGTGATCCTCCGGGCCCAGGGCGCCGGCCAGATCAGCGACGGCGCCCGCGAGCGCCGTCGCTTCCCGCGGGCGGCCAGCCGTCGTCGCATCGCGCAACGCGCCGATGAGGGCGGAGGCGTCCCCGCCGTTCTCATCAGGTGCAGGCTTCCTCGCATCCTCGGGCAGTTGGGCGCTCACGGCTGATCCCCTTCCTTCCCGCGATGATGAGAGATCAGGATGAATGGTACCGTTGTTCCGTACCACTACTCAGGAGTGTGTGATGTCGATCAGTGCTACCGAGGCCCGTCGGACCCTGTTCCCGCTCATCGAGCGGATCAACGCCGACCGCGACGCCGTCGAGATCGTCTCCCGGCACGGCAACGCGGTGCTCATGCCCGCCGAGGAGTACTCCGCCTGGCAGGAGACCGCCTATCTCTTCCGCTCGCCTGAGAACGCCCGCCGGCTCCTGGACTCCTACGTGCGAGCCCGCGCGGGGCGGGTCGAAGAGCACCAGCTCGACTTCTCTGACTGAGGCGCTGCGATGAGGCTCGTCTGGGACCCCTCGGCCTGGGAGGACTACTGCGCCTGGCAGAAGGCGGATCGGCGCGTCCTGAAGCGGATCAACACACTGATTCAGGCCTGTCTTCGCGAGCCCTTCACCGGGATCGGCAAGCCTGAGCAGTTGAAGTACGGCGCTCCAGGGGCCTGGTCGCGCCGCATCACGGACGAGCACAGACTTGTCTACCTCGTCGACGGCGATGACCTCGTCATCCTCCAGGCCCGCTATCACTACTGAGCTGGACGCCGCGGGCGCCCTGGCTGGCCGCCGCCCCCGGCGCCACCCAGGCCCTCAGCCGAAGTAGTCGCGCATCATCTCCGCCAGGTTGGTGCCGTAGCCGGGGTCGGTCGCCCAGCCGACGCGGGCCGGGTTCTCCTGGATCCCCAGGTGCTGCACGTACGGAGCGGCGCCCTTGCGCACGTAGGAGAAGCGCGGGTCCACCACCGGGTAGGCGAGGGAGGAGGCGGAGGCCGAGGGGTCGGCGTAGGCGCGCAGGTGCTGCACCTGGGCGCGCAGGCCCGTCCTCACATCCGCGAAGGAGGCGCCACCCGCGCCGCCGCCCGTCGCCCCCAGTCCCCCGAAGTTGAACTGGCCGATCCGCACATCCCCGCCGAAGCGCAGCCAGGCGGTCTCCTTCATCACCTGGCAGAACAGCAGCTCGGGGCTCACGCCCTCGGCCGTCGCCTCGTCGTAGATGATCCCCGCGAAGGCCTCGATCGTGGGCGCGCCCCCAGTGCTGAGCGCCGACGACGGATAGGTCCGGCCGGAGGAGCGGTAGGCGCTCGCCATCGAGGAGATGAGCGCCTCCCGGCTCGACGACGGCGCCGCCAGCACCGGGGTCAGGTCCGCGTAGCCCAGCCGGTGGCCATCGCGCCGGAGCCGGTGAGGTAGTACCAGGTGGCGCCGTCCTTCACCCAGCCGGTGGCCATCGCGCCCGAGCCGGAGAGGTAGTACTAGCGGCCGCCGTCGAGCAGCCAGCCGACCGTCCGCGTCCCATTGAGACCGAAGTGGTACCACCGACCGCTGCTCGCGACCCATCCGGTGGCCCCTGTGGGGGCCGCGGCGGCGGGAGGCGCGGCGATGGCCGCGGCAGCGGGGACGGCGACTCCGCCGAGCGCCGTGACGGCGAGGGCGAATGACGCGGCAGATGAGAGCGTGCGGGACGGCATGAAGCGCCTTTCAGGTCTGGGAGCACGAGCATGGGACAGATGTGACTCCAGGGATGGGTGAGACCCATTATGTCAATGGATTCCCAGTGCTCTCGGACGGCCCCTGCCCTCGACGGCGTCGGCCCCCGCCTCGTTTCGACGAGACGGGGGCCGATATCGGTCGCGTGAAGGGGCCTACTGGTAGAAGGGGCCCTGCTGCTGGTACGGCGAGGGCCCTGCGCCCGGCTGCATCTGCGGGCCAGCGG
>ERZ772953.501-NODE-501-length-12487-cov-4.627413_pt1 | contig 12487 bp, 11 predicted proteins | sample MGYA00580685_ERZ772953 | MGnify/ENA primary metagenome ERZ772953 (study PRJEB29015, sample SAMEA2738080) | human oral metagenome | biome: human oral; feature: human-associated habitat; material: saliva | place: China | collected 2209 ...
GACGACCGCCGGGTGGGCGGATCCCCGCCGGGCCGGACCATGCGCGATGCCGCCCACCCGTCTCATCCCGGGCGCGGCGGCAGCGAAGCCCCGGCCAACCGGCCCGGCCGGCCCGGAAGATCCGGCGCCGGCACGATCCGTCCCGGCCCGTCCCCGAGGCCGACAGGCAACCGGACCCGCCGCCGCCACGATCCCGCGGACCACGCCGAGCGAGAGGCCTCGACGCCGCCTCGGGCCGGCCCCGCGCGGACCCGGCGGCAGCCGCAGGCCCGTTCGGACCCGTCGAGGAACCCGACAACGATGATGGCCGCCGGGTCCTCCCCCCGCCGGGCCGTCGAGGACCCGGGACGGCTCCGCCGGGCGCAGCAGCCGGACCCGGATGCCTCCACCCACCGGCGCACGGACCGGACGGGACGGTCGCCTCCTCCGCGGCGGATGCGGCGGTGTTCCGCGCTCACCCGGACCCCCGGGCGAAGAAGGCCGCCGCTCCCTCCAGGAACCCGTTCCCCACGCGGGCCTCCCGGAGCTCTGCCTTCAGACGTTTGATCCCGGCGCGCCCCTCCGCGGTCACGGCATCAGCGCCGAGGCCGGGGTGCCCCCTCCGCCATCCTGTGACCCGGTCCCCGACCGCCTGCACCACAGGACCGTACGATCCGGCCACCCCGGCCACCGGCCCGGACCCCCGGACGATCCCGAGAACGACCCGCCCCCTGAACCCCGCACCGCATCCCGGCGCCGACACGACCCAACCCCACCTCACGATCACTCCGCCCACCGCCCGAAAAACACCAAACACTCCAAAGGCCCTCGATCGGGCTCGTCGACTGGTCGGGTTGAAAGACTACGTCACGAACATGCCCGCCACTCGGATCTCCGCTGCGGAAGTTGTCGGCGACTATCACGGGCTCTGGCGAGTCGAGAAATCATTCAGGATGGGCAAGAGCGATCTGAAAGCCCGCCCGATCCTCCATCGCACCCACGAGGAGATCGAAGCCCGCCTCACCATCGTGATGGCCGCACTCGCCGTCTCTCACCGCCTGCAAACAATCACGGGGGAATCCGTCGCCGAAGTCATCGAGACACTCGAACCGATCCACGAGATGAACGTCAACATCGCCGGGTGAACCCTGCACGCCCACGATCGGATCACACCAGCAGCCCAAGACATCCTCGACACCCTCGGCCTCACCTGGCCCCACACTAAAATGACACGAGTCAGGTGACGCCCTCGACCGCAGCCTCACCGAGCTCACTACGTGGTACCACGACGTCCTGGCGGCCCGCTGAGCGGGGCGACGCGCCCGCCGCCCCGGGCCGGGCGACCCGATCCGCCCCCGCCGGGCGTGTTGAAGCGGCTCGTCCCGCGACGGCTCCACGACAATGACGTGTGTATGTCCAGCGCCCTGATGGGCGCAGCGCACCGAGCAGCGGAGAGGACCAGCCTGTGAGCGACCAGAACGAGGGCCTGTACGACAGTGTGAGCACGCCCGCCGACCAGCCCGTGCAGACTTCCGGCGTCCCGTCCCGGGCGGGCGCATCCGTTGACCCCGAGCCCCTCGGCGGCGAGCCCGTCGTCGCCGAGCGGGCGGCCGTGGAGGAGCCCGACGAGCAGCTCGACGACGAGACGGCCGCGCTCGCCGAGTTCGACGAGGACACCCGTGTCGTCGAGACATCCCCCCTGGAGGACTCGGCCGTCGGCGGCGGGCCCGGGGCCCCTGTTGCGGAGGACGACCCCGAGCGGACCGCTCTCCTCGGTGCGGTCGACGATGACGCCGCCGAGGACGCCGCAGCCGGGCCCGCCGTCCAGGACGGTGCCGCCGGGCCCGACGACGGCCTCGACGGGACGAAGGCCGACGGGACGAGGATCATCGCCCCGGGTGAGGACGCCTCCGGCAAGGACGCCGAGACCCAGGCCGCCTACGAGCGCGCCGCTCGCGAGGCCGAGGTCCGTGCCCAGCAGGCCGAAGCCGCCGCCCGCGCCCGTCAGAAGGCCGAGCGCGACCGCCGTCTCGGCACCGTCGCTGCCGCCGAGGCCCCTGCTGCCGCCGAGGCCCCCGCCGCCGCGGCGCCCGCCAAGCGCACGACCGACAGGTTCGCCGGCTCATTGGGCCTCGTTCTCCTGCGCATCGTCGCGGCCGCCGTCGTCGGAGTCCTCGGCTTCCAGATCGTCACCGAGACCGGCCCGGTCACCGACGCCCTCCAGAGCATCGGCGTCCCGCAGGCCGACATGGTTGCGATGGGCGTCGGCATCCTCGCCCTCGTCCTCGCCGCGATGATCCTCTTCGGCCTGGGCACCCGCATCGCCGCCGTCCTGCTCGCCGCGCTGGCCGTGGCCACCCTCGTGCTCTTCCGCTGGGGCCACTTCAACCCGTTCGTCGCGGGCCGGGCCGGCTTCTCCGGCGACTTGGAGTTCCTGCTGGCCGGCATCGGCCTGTGCCTCCTGTTCGTCGGCGCCGGCGGCTGGTCCGTCGACGCCGGGCTGCGCCGCTCGCGGGCCAGGAGGAAGGCCAGGCTCCAGGGCTGATCCCATCCCTCTCCGACGAACGGTCCCGTCCGGCGAACCGCCGGGCGGGGCCGTCGCGTTCGGGGCCGGTGTCGCTCACCCGGCCCGACTCCCGGGCGCCCGCTGTATCGTGCTGGTCATGACGAGGACCCCGGCCGTGTGTTCCGAGCCGTTCGGGCAGCGCCATCCTCCCGTCGGCGGTGACGGCAGGCCCGTGCCCGGGAACGGGGGCCTCCGTCCCGTCGAGGGCGTTGTCGAGGCGGACACCGCCGTGCGGCGCGGCGGGTCCGCCCACGGCTCCGGCGTGCCCGCCTGCGCCGCCCCGGCCCGCTGCGAGGTGCACCGGCGCCATGGGGCCCGGTCCGCCGCCGTGACCTCGAGGAGGAATCAGTGATGGATGATCCCCGTCCCGGCCGCCTGGCCCTTCTGCTCGCCGTGGTCTGCGCCGTGGCGCTCACCGGATGCGGACCCGACCTCCCCTCCACACTGATCCCCTCCACGTCGACGGCTTGGAGCCCCTCGGCGGCGGACGAGGTGCTCACCGTGCCGGTCCCGTCGGCGACGTGGGACGATCTTGGGGATGCGCCCGATCGCCAGAAGCTGGACGTCGCGGGGGCGGAGGTGCCGGGGTTCACGGATGCGCCCGCCGGTCAGGGGCTGCAGCGGTACCTGAACCAGCAGGTGGACTGGGGCCGGTGCGATTCCGGTGGGGAGGGCTTCGGCTACCGGTGCGCGAGAGTCATCGTCCCGCTCGACTGGAACGACCCGGACGGGCGGGCGATCACCCTGGCGATGCGGATGCGCCCGGCCGAGAACGGGAACTCGGACGAGACCCTCTTCGTGAACCCGGGCGGGCCGGGCGGCAGCGCCCAGGACTTCGTCGGCTCCATCGACACGACCGGGCTCGAGGACTACACCATCGTGGGCGTCGATCCGCGGGGCTCGGGGGACTCGACGCCGGTGGTCTGCGGCGACCTGGAGCAGACGGACGCCCTGGAGGACGCGGACTGGTCGCCCGACGACCAGGCCGAGACGGATGCGCTCGTCGCGGTGAACAAGGACTTCGCGGCGCAGTGCCGCGAGCACTCGGGCGCGCTGCTCGACCACATCAGCTCCATCGAGAACGCCTACGACATGGATCTTGTCCGTGTCCTGCTCGGCCAGCGCAGGCTCAACTGGTACGGGGTCAGCTACGGCACGTGGCTGGGTGCGGTCTACGCGGAACTGTACCCGGATCACGTCGGGCGGATGGTGCTCGATTCGGCGGTCAACGTGACGGACCGGGACAGCGTGAGTCAGGCCGATGGCTTCGAACAGGCCCTCGACGCGTTCGCGGACTGGTGCGCCGGTTCGTCGTGCGGTCTCGGCGAGGACCGGGAGGAGGTGCTCGGGGCGGTCTCGTCGCTCCTCGACGGGCTGGACGGGCGGCCGCTGGCGGTGGGCGGCCGGATGCTGACCCAGACCCTGGCGGTGAACGGCATCCTGATGTTCCTCTACCAGGACACGAGCTCCTACCCGGATCTCGCCGAGGCGATCGGGCGGGCCCGTTCGGGGGACGGGGACCATCTGCTGAGGGCCGCCGACACGATGAACGGGCGCGGTGACGGGGGGTACGAGCAGCTGGCCTACTCGTTCCCGGCGATCGGCTGCGCTGACGCGACGGACCGGGGCGTCGAGGCGGCGATCGACGACTGGCGGGACGACGACCATGCTGCCGCGCCGGTGCTGGGCCGGGCGATGGGGGTCGGGTTGAGTTGCCCGACCTGGGCGGCCGAGCCGGCGGCGCAGATCAGGATCACGGCCGCGGACGCGCCGACGATCCTCATCGTCTCGAACACGGGCGATTCGGCGACCCCGCACGAGTACGCGCAGTGGATGCGCGAGCAGATGCCGACGACGGTGCTCGTGAGCCGGCAGGCGCAGGGCCACGGGGCCTACGGGGAGGGCAGCGGTTGCCTCGACGGCGCCGTGACCGGCTTCCTCGCCGACGGCGCGGTGCCCCAGAACGGTCTGGTCTGCACGGACTGAACCATCCGCCGGGGCCCGGTCGTCGCATCCACGGCGCCGCGCCGGCGGGACCCGTCCGGCCGGGGATTCGCCCCCGGACCGATCCACCCGGTATAGTGAATCCGCCGTCCGACGGGACGGCGCGCCAACTTAGCTCAGTCGGTAGAGCGACGCTCTCGTAAAGCGTAGGTCGCGGGTTCGATTCCCGCAGTTGGCTCCAGCGCGCAGTGGGAGGGCCGCCGAGCGGCCCTCCCACTCGTGCCTCCCGGCCCGTGCGCGCGCCGGGCCCCTCCGTCGGCGCTCGCCCTCAGCGCCGGTGCGGCGTCGTCGTGCTGCCCCGCACCACGAGAGGAGCCGGCACGAGGATGCCGCGGGGCTCGTCGGGCTCGCCTCGCAGCTGGGGCAGCAGGGCCGCCACGAGCTCGGTGCCGATCGTCGCGAAGTCCTGCGCGACCGTCGTGAGCGGCGGCCACATCCACTCGGCCATGATGTCGTCGAAGCCGACCACCGAGATGTCCTCGGGGATGCTCCGCCCCTCCTCGTGACAGGCCCGGATGAAGCCGAGCGCCATCTCGTCGTTGGCGCAGAAGACGGCCGTCACGTCCGGGTCCTCGAGCAGCCGACGCCCCGCCTCGTAGCCGGACCGCGGCGACCAGTCGCCGCGCACGAGCGGGGGCACGGCCCGGCCCTCCTCCCACAGGGTCGCAATCCACGCCTGCTCGCGGGCGCGGGCCTGCACCGAGGACGATGGGCCGGCGATGTGGTGCACCGTCTCGTGGCCGAGGCCGAGCAGATGGTGCACCGCGTCGCGGGCGCCGTTCGTCTGGTCGGTACCGACGGCCGTGTGCCGGTCCGTGTAGCGGAAGTCGCCCACGACGAGGGGGATGCCGTCGGGCAGCTGCACCGGCGTGGCGCTCGGCGTCTCCAGGCGCAGCACGACGACCCCGTCGACCGCCTGCGACAGGGAGTTGAGCGCCCGGGTGAAGTCGACCGCGCTGTTCGAGGGCGCGTCGACGAGCAGGATGCCGAAGCCCTCGTCCCGCAACGCCGTCGTCACGGCGTCGATGATGTGGGCCTCCCCGGTCCTGGCCAGCTTGTGCCCGATGACGCCGACGGTGTTGAAGGCGCCGCTGCGCAGCGCCTGGGCCGCCCGGTTCGGCGCGTAACCGAGCTGGCGCATCGCCTCGCGGACCCTCCTGGTCGTCTCGGGCCTGACCGTGCCCTCCTCGCGCGCGACGCGCGAGACCGTCTGCGCGGACACCCCCGCCAGGCGCGCAACATCCTGCATGGACGCCCGGGGGCGCCGACTCACCTGACTTCGTTCAGACACAGTCCCCAGGATACGGTCCGACTTCGCCCCGGGTGGAGTCTCATCAGATGATCACCGCTTGCCAGCGCGTTCGCCGGGCACGACATGGGCTCGGCGGCGACACCGGCCCGCTCCAACGGCCCCAGGTCGGGGAAGTCGCCGGTGCAGACCTGCCAGAAGTCCAGCGGGGCCCGGGACCAGGCGGCGGCGGTGAGGCCGTCCGGCGAGGCGAGCCGCACCCAGGAGCGGCCGTCCTGTCCGCGGACGGCCTCGGCAAAGCCGTCGTCCAGTCGTGCCGCGCCGACGGGCCGGGGGCGCGTGGAGTAGTCCAGCTCCGGCGGAACCGGCCGGACGCCCGCCGGCAGCAGCCTGTCGTCGGTCTCGACCCAGGCGGCCGCATCGACGCTCAGCAGGCAGTCGTCGACGCGCTCGGCGCCCGGCGACAGCCAGGGGTGGAAGCCGATCCCGAACGGCGCGTCCGTCCGGCCCCTGTTCGTCGCGGTCGCCGTGATCGTCAGGCCGTCCGGGCCGAGCGCGTAGCGGACCTCCAGGCGGATCGTGAACGGGTAGCCGGGCAGCCCGTCGAGCAGCACCGACGCGGTGACGGACGCCCCGTCCGAGGCCAGTCGCCAGCGCAGCTCGTGCGTGAAGCCGTGGTTCGCGTTGTCGCGCCCCGGCTCGTTGACCGGTACCCGGTGCTCCACGCCGTCGAAGACGTAGCGCCCGCCGTCCAGCCGGTTCGGCCACGGGGCCAGGACGGCGCCGTGCATGCCCGGCGTGGGCGCCCCCGGGGCGAAGGGGACGACGACGTCGCGCCCGCCCACCCGGTAGCTGCGCAGCGCCCCTCCGGACGCCGTGACGACGATGCTCTGGCCCTCCCGCGTCAGGGCCAGCTCGTCGCCGGACGTCCCGGCGCCCGTGCCCCGCCCGCCGTTCACAGCCGTGCCCCGTCCTCGACGCGCATCGGCCGCTCGGTCGGCCCCAGCACCGCGTCGCCGTGGACGACGACGCCCGAGCCGAAGGTCCAGTCGCCCTGCACCGTGAGGCTCGAGGCCTCCCGCAGGGACGGCACCCCGGCCGGGAAGCGGGCCTCGAAGTCGGCGATCCGCTTGTAGTGCTCCGGGTCGAGGCGCACCAGCGGGATGCCCCCGGTGGTGCGGCGGAGGCGGCTGTCGGCGTCCAGCTCGTAGACGTCCGAGCGCAGCAGCGCGAGGTCGTCGGTGGTCTTGACCGGAAGGAAGCGCTCGCGCGGCACGAGCACCGGGCGGGCCCCGTCGAAGAGCTCGACGATCGCCCCGAGGGCCGACTCGATCTGGAAGACCTCGGGCGACGAGGGGTCCGAGGGGTCGACGTGCTTGCGGTTGCGGATGAGCGGCAGCCCCGGCGGGCCGCCGCGGACGGCCAGCGCGTCGCGCAGCGCCACCAGGTCGAACCACAGGTTGTTCGTGTGGAAGAAGCGGTGCCGGTGCTCGTCGGTGAACCAGCGCATGTCCTCGTCGGGGGTCTGCGCCGTGTCGCGCAGGATCATCCGTCCGTCGCTGCGCCGGACGGCCAGGTGGCCGCCCTTGCGGTCGGCCGGCGTGCGCAGGCAGACCTCGGGGGAGTACGGCGCGCCCGAGGCGGCGAACCAGGCCGCCAGTCGCCCGTCGGGGGCGGCCCCCAGGTTGTCGGCGTTCGAGGTGTTCATGTAGCGGTAGCCGCGGGCGATGAGCTCGTCGAGGATGCCCGTGGTCTGGAGGGCCACGTAGATGTCGCCGTGGCCCGGCGGGCACCACTCGAGCCCGGGGTCGGACGGCCAGTCGACCGGCTCCAGCGTCTCGACGAGAAGCTTCGGCTCGCGGTGCTGGCAGAAGTCGGACGGGATGCCGTCGGGGTTCAGCGGCGGATGGCCGGCCAGCAGCGCGAGGCTGTCGTCCCTGGTGCGGAACGAGTTCATGAGGATGAGCGGGGCCTGCACCCCGGTCGCCGCGCGCACGGCCTGCAGCTGACGGACGATGATGTCGAGGAAGCACAGCCCCTCGCGCACCGGCAGCAGCGACTTGGCCCGGTCCATGCCCATCGAGGTGCCCAGGCCGCCGTTGAGCTTGACGAAGACGGTGCGGCGCAGCGCCTGCGCCTGCTCCTCGGCCCCGAACCGTGCGTCGGCGAGGTCGTCGACCTGTGTGATCGGCGTGATGGACTCCTCGGGGATGAGCCCCGTGCGCCCCTGCTCGAGCTGGTGGTAGTAGTCGGCGAAGACGTCGATCGCCAGCTGCGGCATGCCGGCGTCCCTCATCCGCGCGGTGGCGCGCTCCAGACCCGTGGCGCTCATCACCGCACCCTCCGTCCGGCCTCGGCGGCGACCGCCGGGATGAACCGCGGCGGGCCCCAGCCGTGCTCGGCGTAGGCCTCCTCGACGGCCCGCTCCACCCGGCCGACGAGCCCGGCGGGCACGAGCGCGATGGCCGAGCCGCCGAAGCCGCCGCCGGTCATCCTCGCGCCGAGCGCCCCGGCGGCGCGGGCGGTGTCGACGGCGCCGTCGAGCTCGGGGCAGCTGACCTCGTAGTCGTCGCGCAGCGACGCGTGCGAGGCGTCCATGAGGGGGCCGATCCGGTCGTAGTCCCCGGCGCGCAGCAGCGCGACGAAGGCGTTGACCCGCTCGATCTCGGTGACGACGTGACGCACCCGCTTGAGCTCCACGGGGTCGTCGAGGCGCTCCAGCAGGGCGTGCGGGTCGGCGATCCGTCCGAGCAGATCCACGCCCTCGCGGGCGGCGACCCGCTCGCAGGCGGCGCGGCGGGCCGCGTACTGGCCGTCGACGAGGGCGTGCTTGGCGCGGGTGTCGATGACGAGCAGGCAGAGACCCCGGTCCGACAGGTCGAAGGGGACGAGCTCGGTGGATCCGTCGAGCGTGTTGAGCACCAGGGCGCGCCCGGCGTCCGCCAGCAGCGAGGCCGACTGGTCCATCGAGCCGGTGGGGGCCCCGACGACCTCGTTCTCGGCCCGCTGGCAGACGCCCACGAGCTCACGGCGCCCGACCGGCAGGCCGAGGACCTCGACGAGGGCCAGCCCGACCGCGCACTCGATGGCCGCGGACGAGGAGAGCCCGGCGCTCGTCGGCACGCACGAGACGATCGCCGCGTCGACGCCGGTCAGCGCGTGCCCGGCCCGGGACAGCACCCAGGCGGCGCCGAGGGCGTAGCTCACCCAGGTCGGTTGCCCGCCGCCGGGCACGACGTCGGCCAGGGCGCCGGTCCACAGCCCCGGTTCGGCGCCGTCCGAGGTGATGCGCACCCTGCCGTCCTCGCGCGGGCTCAGCGCCACGTAGGTGGCGTGCGGCAGGGCGATCGGCACGGACGAGCCCCCGTTGTAGTCGAGGTGCTCGCCGATGAGGTTGACGCGCCCCGGCGAGGCCCACACGCCGGCGGGCTCCGCCCCGAAGGCGGTGGTGAACAGCTCCGCGGCCCGGGCGGCCCCGACGGCCTCGGGCCAGGAAGAGATCTCGTACGTCATCGTTCGTCTCCTTCATGTGGGACCGCTCTGGCCCGCACGTCAATATGGTGACGTAAACACCTGTTGTACGCAAGTGGCTCCTCGGGTTGACAATGATCCGTCATTTCGCGCAGACTGAGATGGAACACAAATGGTGACGTAAACATTCGGGGCCCGCCACGGAGGCCGGTCCCGTGTCACCCGCGAGAGAGGACATCAAGGACGATGAGCACCATCATCCACGCGAACCTCGTGGACTACCTGATCATCGCGATCTACTTCGCCGCCGTCCTCGGCATCGGACTGGCGGCCCGCCGACAGGCGTCCGACACCATCGGCTTCTTCCTGTCGGGGCGCTCGCTGCCGGCCTGGGTGACCGGCCTGGCGTTCGTCTCGGCCAACCTCGGGGCCGTCGAGATCATGGGCATGTCGGCCAACGGCGCCGAGATCGGCATCCCGACGGTGCACTACTTCTGGATCGGCGCGGTGCCGGCCATGCTCTTCCTGGGCGTCGTCATGATGCCCTTCTACTACGGCTCCAAGGTGCGCTCCGTGCCGGAGTTCATGCGCAAGCGCTTCGGCGTCGGCGCCCACCTGGTGAACGCCCTGTCGTTCGCCATGGCCCAGCTGCTCATCGCCGGCATCAACCTGTACCTGCTCGGCTCCATCGTCCACGCCCTGCTCGGCTGGCCGCTGTGGGTCGCGCTGGTCGTCGCGGCCGTCATCGTCTTCGCCTACATCAGCTTCGGCGGCCTGTCCGCGGCGATCTACAACGAGGTGCTCCAGTTCTTCGTCATCGTCGCCTCGCTGCTGCCGCTGACCCTCATCGGTCTGCACCGCGTCGGCGGCTGGAGCGGGCTGAAGGCCAGGATCACCGAGTTCGCCGACACCGCCGCCGCGCAGGGCGCCGACGTCGCCACCGCCTCCCAGCAGCTGCACTCCTGGCCCGGCCAGGCGCTGTCCGGCTTCAACAGCCCCGTCCTGTCGGTCATCGGCATCGTCTTCGGCCTCGGCTTCGTGCTCTCCTTCGGCTACTGGACGACGAACTTCGTCGAGGTCCAGCGCGCCATGGCCTCCGAGTCGATGACGGCCGCCCGCAAGACGCCGATCGTCGGCTCCTTCCCGAAGATGCTCGTGCCGTTCATCACGATCCTGCCCGGCATGCTCGCCGCCGTCCTCGTGCCCGAGATCATGCGGACGAAGATGGGCGTCGACGTCGCCGGCGGCGCCTCCGGCACCGTCGTCAAGTACAACGACTCGATCATCCTGCTCATGCGCGATCTGCTGCCGAACGGTCTGCTCGGCCTGGCCATCACCGGTCTGCTCGCCGCGTTCATGGCCGGCATGGCGGCCAACATCTCCGCGTTCAACACCGTGGTCTCCGTCGACCTGTGGCAGGCCTATGCCGTCAAGAACCGCGACGACGCCTACTACGTCAAGGTCGGCCGCATCGCGACCCTCGCCGCGACCGTCATCGCCATCTTCACCGCCCTCATCGCCGGCCAGTTCTCGAACATCATGGACTACCTGCAGACGCTGTTCGGCTTCTTCAACGCCCCGCTGTTCGCGACCTTCATCGTGGGCATGTTCTGGAAGCGGATGACGCCGGCGGCCGGCTGGAGCGGTCTGCTGGCGGGCACCTTCTCGGCGATCTTCGTCTGGGCGCTCAGCCAGGTCGGTGTCATCACGCTGCCCGGCCAGGGGACGGCCTTCGTGGCGGCCTCGACGGGCTTCGTCGTGGACGTCCTGGTGAGCGTCATCGTCTCGCTGTGCACGAAGCCGAAGCCGGTCTCCGAGCTCGTCGGCTTCGTCTACTCCGAGACGCCGAGGTCGCACTTCAAGGACCCGGAGGAGGCGTCGCTGCCGCTGCTCAAGCGCCCGGTGCCGCTGGCGATCATCGCCCTGGTCCTGGTCATCGTTCTCAACATCGCCTTCTGAGGAGGGTTCGGACAATGAGTGAATCCGCACAGACGCACCGCCACAGCGCAGGCCTGTTCGACGTCCGCAACGTCATCGGGGGCCTCATGGGCCTCTACGGCATCATCATCACCCTGATGGGCTGCTTCGCCGACAAGGCCCTCGACAAGACCGGCGGCGTCAACGCCAACCTGTGGGGCGGCATCGCCCTGCTCGTCGTCGGCGCCGTCTTCCTGACCTGGGCGAGGCTGCGCCCGACCTACGTGCCGGAGCCGGCGGACGACGCGGCCGCGAAGGCCGTCTGACCGCTGACTCCCGGTCCTGCTGGCGGAAGGCGCCGTTCCGGCCCAAGGGCCGGACGGCGCCTTCCGCCTTCGTCCTCCTGCGCTCGCCGTCCCCGTCCGCCCGCCGCGTCCGGCGGTCCGGGACTGTTCACCGTGCGGAGATCATCCGTCTGATGTCGAGCTCCGCACAGTGAGTGCGCGCGGGGGTCGCGTCGAGCGGTCGCGGGCCGCTCGCGGTCGTTGCAGGCGTCCGTTGCGGGACGCCCGGTCACCGCCGGGCGTTCAGTCCTGCGGCATCGCCGCCTGGAAGACCTCCTCGTAGAGGGCGTTGACGCGGGCCTCGAGGTCCTGGGTCCTCGTCCGGCGGTCCTTGCCCCGGCGCACCTGCGTCATGTCGAGCGAGTTGCGCAGTGAGCCCGCCGTGCGCAGCCACTGTCCGGTCTGCTCGTCGGTGAAGCTGCCGGTGGTGTCCTCGCGGACGATCCGCTCGATCTGGTCGAGCGTGCGCCGAAGCTGCTCCGAGCGGCTGGGCCGCTTCGGCGGCGTCATCCTCGCGGCGGCCTGCTTCGCCCTCCTGCCGAGGTGGGCGTCCTTGACGGCGTCGACGACCCGCTGGGTGTTCTCCGGGGTGACGAGCCTCTCGACGGCCTTGCTCGCGAGGAGGGCGCTCGCGCCCCTCGCTCCCTTGCGCATGACGTCCTTCGCGCCCATCGCGCTCTCCTGACCTCGAGCGGGTGCGCCTCGGGTGCGGTCGTCCCCGGCGCGTCGACGTCCGTACTGTAACACCGCCCGGCAGCCGTTCACTGCGCGGTGATCGTCCGTTCGGTGTCGATCTCCGCACAGCGGGTGCGGGCCGGGGCGGGCACCATCGTCCCCGGGCGCCGCGCGGCGACGGCTCCGACCGCTGGTGGGCCCCGGCGTTCGCAGCCCTGCACGACGGGCCGGCCGGCGGGGAGTCGGCCGGGTGCGTCGTGCGGTTCCGTGCGGGCGGGCCCC
>ERZ772953.502-NODE-502-length-12487-cov-3.092825_pt1 | contig 12487 bp, 9 predicted proteins | sample MGYA00580685_ERZ772953 | MGnify/ENA primary metagenome ERZ772953 (study PRJEB29015, sample SAMEA2738080) | human oral metagenome | biome: human oral; feature: human-associated habitat; material: saliva | place: China | collected 2209 ...
GAGGTCGGCGAGGGTGGTCACCAGAAGCGAGCGCGACAGGTCCTGGCGCGTCGCAGCGGTAAACCGGGCGGTGGAGGTGTTGCGATCGGTGTGCGTGGACACGCCCGACACCGTCCAACCCAGAGCGCCGACCTGTGTGAGCAAGGTGGACAGGACTCCGTGTCCGGGCGTGTAGTGGACCGTCAGCGTGATCTTGTGCCCGTTGGTGCGCATGAGGATGAACTGGACCAGCGGGGTGAGCAGGCCGATGACGATGAAGTGCAGGACGGTGCCAGCCATTGCGAGCCACCATAGGCCCGCGCCGCACGCCATTCCGATAGCCGCGGTCTCCCAGATGGTTGCGGCGGTCGTCAGGCCGCGAATCGCGCCGTGGCGGGTCAAGATGATGCCCGCGCCCAGGAAACCGATGCCGGAGACGATCTGGGAGGCCACACGCGAGGGGTCGTAGCGGGTAATTCCATCGATAAGGATGTCGGAGAAGCCGTACTTGGAAATGAGCATCATGAGGCACGCTGTCAGGCCCACGATGGCCTGGGTGCGAATACCGGCGCTCTTTCCCCGGATCTGCCGTTCGAGGCCGATGGAGGCCGACAGGACGAGAGCGAGCAGCATCCACCCGATGCTGACGAGTTGGTGCGTCATGGTGTCTTCCTTCGTAGGCGTAGGGAGAATTTTAGTCTAGCGACCAGGAATTGCGCAGGCGTGTGGGCCACACGAGGCCGTGGCATCTTTCGCTCGTTGCTCACCGGGTTGGGGGTGGCTGTGCGCCGCCTGATCGAGCATCGGAGAGCGACAAGCCGAGCACGGGCACAACTGCGGCAGATTGCCCCGAAAGTGTTGAAAGGGTCGACCTGCGTGTCGTCCTCAAACGGTGCGGCGAGCGTGACGCAACCACGGCCTCGTTAAAGATCGAGGAAAGAACGTCCCAATCTCGACACAAGAATTTGGGGTTAGTATGGGACTCACGATCGACAGACGAGGAACCCATTTATGGATACCCCTACTCCTGATGACATCGCCAGCGATGTACAGCAGCGCTCCGACACGCAGCTGAAGCGCGGCCTGGCATCGCGCCACATGCAGATGATCGCCATCGGCGGAGCGATCGGCACCGGCCTGTTCCTGGCCTCGGGTGCCACGGTCGCGAACGCCGGCCCAGGCGGTGCGCTCCTCGCGTACGCGGCGATTGGTCTCATGGTGCTGCTCCTCATGCAGTCCCTGGGCGAGATGAGCGCGCACCAGCCGGTCGCGGGCTCCTTCCAGACCTTCGCGACGAAGTTCATCTCCCCGTCCTTCGGGTTCGCGATGGGGTGGAACTACTGGTTCAACTGGGCGGTGACGGTGGCCGCGGACCTGGTCGCCTCGGGCCTGGTGATGGCCTACTGGTTCCCGTCCGTGCCCTCGTGGATATGGGCGGTGCTGTTCCTGGTGATCGTCGTCGGGCTCAACGCCCTGTCGGCGCGCGTCTACGGCGAGGCGGAGTTCTGGCTGGCGGCCATCAAAGTCGTCATCGTCGTCGTGTTCGTCGTCTCCGGCGTCTTCATGATCGCGGGCGTCATGGGGACGAATTCCCCGGGCCTGTCGAATTGGACGACCGGTGACGCCCCCTTCCATAACGGTTTTGTCGGCGTGATCGCTGTCTTCATGATCGCGGGCTTTTCGTTCCAGGGGACCGAGCTGGTGGGCGTGGCCGCCGGCGAGTCGGAGAATCCGCGCCGGGACGTGCCGCGCTCGATCCGCACGGTGTTTTGGCGCATCATGTTCTTCTACATTGGCGCGATCGCGGTGATCGGTACGCTGTTGCCCTACACGGATCCGAGCCTGCTCAGCGCCGCCGACGACAGCGCGAACAACGTGGCGCAGTCCCCGTTCACGCTGGTTTTCGCGCGCATGGGGATCGGCGCGGCGGCGGCCGTCATGAACGCCGTCATCCTGACGTCGATCTTGTCGGCGGGTAATTCGGGCCTGTATGCGGCCTCGCGCATGTTGCACTCGATGGCACTCAAGGGACAGGCGCCAGCCATCTTTGCGCGTGTCACGAAGGGCGGAGTGCCCGGTTACGCGATGGCGGTGACGACGGTGATGGCGGCGTTGGGCTTCCTCACGCAGCTGGTCTTTAACGACGCCTACATTTGGCTGGTCAATATTGTTGGCATTTCGGGCATCATCATGTGGCTGGGGATCGCGGTGAGCCATCTTCGATTCCGTCGCGCGTACTGGATTCAGGGTTACCTCTTAGAAGATTTGCCGTACCGGTCACCGTTCTACCCGGTGGGTCCGATCATCGCGTTCATCATGTGCCTGGTGGTCATGGCGGGGCAGAACTACGAGGCCATTATCCATGGCCAGGTCTGGGAGGTTGCCTCCTCCTACATTGGCCTGCCGCTCTTCGGCGTCGTGTGGTGGGGCTATCACCTGGTGCGCAAGGACCGCCTGGTGTCTTTCGAGGAGATGGACGTCGCGCCCGTCAAGATTGAGCCGGTTTCCGGCAGCTGAGTGGTCGCGGGAGGGCGTCGTTCTTTGCTCGCGTGGGCGGATTGGGAATTGACGAGGCCGGGGTGGCCCGCCGCTCGCGTGGTGGGCGCCGCTTGTCACCAGTTCGTAACGACCGGCGTGGCGAGGGGGACCCCCGCGTCGCTTCCATAGGATGGTCGCATGATCAATATGCGACGCTTCCTTGCCGTGACCGCACTGTCCGCCCTCGCCCTGGGCGTCGGCGCCTGTTCGCCGAAGGGCGGCCAGCCCGAGTCGGGGGCGACGTCCTCGCCTGCGACGCCGAGTGCTTCGACTTCCTCTAGCGGGGCGCCCTCCCAGAGCGGTGGGGCCGGGCAGAGCGGTGAGGCGGCCCAGAGCGCGTCCACCGATAGGGGGAATCAGGCGCCCGACGTGGACGTGAGTGACAATGAGGCGCGCTGCGACCTGTCGAACCTGCAGGCATCCGTGGGGTCGCGCCAGGAGATTGGTTCGACCACCTATATCGAGGTGACTTTCACGAATGAGGGGTCCTCGTGTTGGATCAGCGGCTTCCCGCAGGTCCTGTTTGCCTCCGGCGGGGCGACCGTCTCTGAGGCGGCGCGCGACGGCGAGGATCCGGGCAACGTGTACACGATTCCTGAGGGGGGGCGCGTGGGCGTCACGCTGACGGCCGAGTCGGTGGACGGCGTCGAAGGGTGCACGGCTGCGGACGCCGACCAGGTGGACATCATCAACACGAACGGTTCGGGTTCGACGAGCCTGCGACTCTCCCTGCGGGTGTGCCAGGAGATGGCTTCGGTGGCGGTGAGTCCCTACGAGCCGCGTTCCTGAGCGGCTCCTGTCATAGTGAGGCCGGGCGCCGAGACGGTTATGGCCGCCTCGGCGCCTGCTCGTTGGGCGATGACGCCTCGTCGCCTTCGTTTTTCACAGGGGCTGCCTTCGTGTCGCGCAATGCTCCAGGAGGGACGATGCGTCAGGAAACGTTCGTATCCGTGCGCGATCGACCTGGCATGATTCCCCTGTTCGGCGTCGATGTCGGTACGCGCCCACCGAGTCGCTGGCTCTACGCTGTCTTTTTGCTCGCGTAGCCCCTGCTGTGAGGCGAGGCGCAACGTGCCTGTCCTGTCCATGTTCGCGATGTCGGATTATGACTACATTGTTGCTGTTGAAGCTGATACCCTGGACCGGCTGGAAGGGGTCATGCACGCCCAGCGCTACACCAAGGAGCGCTCATTCATGTGTGAGGATAGCCTCTTCTTCACGGGTCCGCGCGTGAGCCTCGCGCAGTGGGCGATACGTCAACCATGATCACAAGGAGACACCATGGGTTTTACTGCTAGCACCACGCAGGCGTTCCAGTACAGCCTGCCGTATGAGCAGGTCTTCAACGCGGCGACGAGCGCGCTGCAGGCCGTCAAGAAGGCGACCCTGACCGGCGCGGACATGAACGCCCGCTTCATCACGTTCGAGACGCCCTTCAGCTTCACCTCCTACGGTGAGCGCTTCGTCGTCGGCTTCATCCCGAACGAGCAGGGCGTCATCGTCGAGGTCACCTGCACCACGAAGGGCATGCCGAACCTCATGCAGGATGGTCGTAACCGCAAGCAAATCGCGCGTTTCATGGATGCTCTGTCGGGCCTCGTGCAGAGCGCGCCCGTTGAGGTCACCGCGTCCTGACCTGTCGCGTCCGTTACGGTGCTCCCCGGTGTCGATACGATGCCGGGGAGCACTTGCATGTGATGCGCGCCTCATAATCCCAACCCTGGTTCGAATGTGACAATTGTTCGGTAGCTGTAAGCTGATGCACAAAATTCTTCTATCAGTGCTGACTGAAGGGTAGGCATCATGGCGCGCGGCTATCGGGCAATTCTGGAACTGGAAGGCGCGGAAAGCGCGATGCAGACCGCCGACCGCCTCTTTCACGAGTGGGTGAACAAGAAGTACCCGCCCGGGGGCTCACGCGAGGGCGTGGAGTGCGACGCTGAGGGGATCTATCGATTCGGAGAGCTCACCTCCAAAAGGGACGAGACAGCAGACGTCGTCGCGACCAAGCTGTCAGAGGCGTCAGAAGATAAGCACTACGAGCGCCAACTCCTGGAGATGGTCGAGCGCAGAGAGAACGGCGACCAGTGGACCACGCGCGTCTACGCGTTGCACGCGACCAAAGAATCCAACTACGACCAGGTGCTGTGGATCGAGGTGACCCCTCCGCGCGAGGGCGAATGGGACGCGAAGCCACCCGCGCTGGTCCGCGACCTCATCACCGAGGGCCACTGCCACGACCGCGGCATGCCGCTGTCGGACTCCCCCCAATCCGTCGCCGACGAGGAACAGGTGGAGCAGCTGATCGGCTGGATCCATGATGAGCGTCGGCGCGCATCTGTCGTCGTGGCCGCCCCGCTGACGGACGGGAGCGACTCGGACGCCCTCGAGGCGGAATACCGTTGGAAAGACATCCTGCGTTCCCTGACGAAGGACTCCCTGGGCTGCGCGTCCTACTTTCTGCTCACGCCCGAGGCCTACCGCCAGTTCCATGCCCGGATCGGGCAGGGGTGCGCCATGCCCAAGGGAAGCCTGCGAACCTACCTTCCCGGCTTTCGAGCAGACGAACCAACCGACAGGCTTCGCCACAGGGTGCTGACCGCGGGCACGTTGCTGCGAGGCTACGACGAGAACAGCAAGCGATTCCGCCCTGAACTGTCGGCGATCATCGCGCGAACGCCCTGCGAGTACCTATGGGAAAATGGCCTCGATAAGGAGCTTCGCCGGGCCCAGGCGCTCCTGGACAAGAAACGCCTGACGGTGCCGACGTTCCACCCCCTGCGTGAGAGCGAGCGGACGGTGGAACTGCTCGACGAGAAGGTGCGCCAGCGGGTCGCCGAGTCTTTCTCCGTAGCCGCCAGCGACGCGGGGGGACCGGTCGAGGACGTGCGCGTGCCTGCCCGCGAGGAGCAAGAGGAAGCCCCTCTTCAGACCAGCGCCCGCGAGGTGGACGTCAGGCCTGCGACGTCCGAACCTGCCCCGCAGCGCGGCCAGTCCCAGCACTTGGCATGGTACGAGCCGCTGCGCCGCCTGATTCGCCGCTTCCTGCCCGCGTTCAACCCGCGCTCGCACACCGAGCTGGAGAGCGGTGTCGCCGCGCTGGAGAGCGGCCTGGACGCCATGAACGACGCGCACGCACAGCTTGCGCACAAGCGAGACGCGCTCGCGGATGAGCTGCGGGTCGCGGAGGAACTGCTGGAGGAAGCTTCTCACCAGAGCCGGGAGATCGAGGAGCTCAAGGAAGAGAAGAAAGCGATTGCAGAACAGCTGCTTGCGAGCCAGCAAGAGAGGGAGCGGCTGAGCAAGAGAAACCGTTCCCTCGAATGGAAGCTGAGGCAAGAAGAATCGAGTGGTCATGCGACTGAACCTGATGATTCGTGGCTGGCTGACGCGCCGAAGAGCATGTCGGAGCTGTTCGACCGCATGACGCAGCAGGGCTATGAGACGGTCACGCGCTACGTTGAGCTGAGCGCACCGGATTCGATGGTGGACGATATTCTCGCGATCGACGACCTGGCTGAAAACCACTATGCGTCCGAGTTCTGGAACTACATCTTGGTCCTGCGTGACTACATGCGTGCACGGGAGACGGGCGACTTTACAAATGGAGATCTTGACCTCTACCTTGCGTGTCCGCCGGAAGGGTATTTTAGGTGCGGTCCCGGCCATCACAAGCGCAACGAAGGGCGAACTGTGAAGACGGATCGAAAGATGCGGCGCGAGCGTATGCTACCGGTTCCTACCGAGGTCGATTCACGCGGTTATATTGAAATGTGGACGCATTTTGCCCCACCGTTCTGCAACCAAAAGGCTCCCCGCATGTACTACTACGCCGACACGAAGAAGACGCAGAAGGTGTACATCGGTTACATCGGGTATCACCCAACGAACACGAAGACCAACTGAACGTCAGGGATACAACTCGGCCCCGGCCTCGTTCGTGTACGAGGTCGGGGCCGAGTCCTGGGCTGCACGTGAGCCCGCGCGCGCCCAGACAGGAGCCGCCCTGCCGGGTAGTGCCTATCCCGGCGAGCGCTCCGCTACTTGCCTGCCGGCGAGGGGAGGCTCCAGCGCTGCGATGGCGAAGAGGACGAGCACTGCGAGATGACCGCCTGCGTGCCCTCCTGCGTCGTATCGCCCGGGATCGTCAGGCACAGGCCGGACGCGCGGTTGACGAACTGGCCGGAATCGTTGCGATCCCACATCTGGGACTCGAGCGTCGGGTAGCACGTCCACATGTGCGCGACCGTGCCCTCCTCGGTGTATCCGCCCACCACGTCGACGCAACGGTCGCCGATGCGCAGGTGACCATCCTCGTAGGTGACGGTCTGCGCGTCGGAGTCCCCGGCGCAGTTGGCGTTCCACACGGGGGTGCCGTCCTCGCCCTTCGGGTCCTTCGACGTCAGGCACTGGCCGAGGTCGTTACGCACCTGGCCGGTGACGGCCTCGCTCGTCGTGGTCGCGGCGTCCGTACCAGCCGCGCTCGCGGCGGGGGAGAAGACCACCATGTCCCACGAGGAAAGCCAGCCCACGTTGAACGTGATGGTCGTGCGTCCCTGCTCGTCCGTGCCGGTCGTGAAGTCGAGTTGCGTCGGGCGGCCACCATCAGCGTCAGGGCTGACCACAAAGACAGAACCGGGGACCTGCTCACCCTGCTCTAGGTGGTAGGTGACGGACGTGTCACCGAAGGGGAGGATCCGCTTCGCGGCGTTACGCCAATACTCGTCGTTGCCGTCCTGGTCGTCGGTGCGCAGGTTGATCAGGTGCAGGGCCGTGCCAGCGTTGGACGTCATGGTGTTCGCCCAGATCGTGTTCGCGGATCCGTCCGTCGAGGTCGGCAGGCTCACGCCCGCGGTCGAGACCTCGACCTGGTGCTCCTTGCGCGTCAGGTTGTCGCCGAAGAGCAGGTTCTCGTAGGCGGTGGAGATGTTGTAGTAGTTCTTCATCCACGTCTGGAGATCAGCGGACATGCCGCGGCCGGATTCAGGGAAGAACTGGTTGTCCAGCATGCGCCCGTAGTCGCCGAGCTCCAGGTGGTGCGCACCGTTCGCCGCAAAGGCCGCGTCCGCGAGCTTGATGGAGTCCTCGTTGAACTCGCGGAAGGTAATGCAGTCGATGTTGACGGGCGCGTACTTCTCGTACTTGTCGATCGGGAAGGAGATCGTGTGGGTGCCCGGGGTGAGCTCCACGTTGATGCTGATATCCTCGCGCCAGTCAGAATCGCTCTGCGTCTTGTTGAACGTGACGTACTTCAGGAGCTTTTGCTGCCCGGTCTTACCCATGTCAATCATCACCTGGTGGCTGGCGCCATCGGCCTGAGGGCTCGAGCACCGCGGTGAGAAGGTGAAGGTGCCTCCCTGGCCTGCGTCAACGGTGAAGGTGACTGCGTCGCCGTCCTTGGCGATACCCGACGCATAGGAGCCGCCCGACGCGGATGCGTCGCCGGACACGATGGTGACGTCGCCGCTCACGCTCGTCTGGTCGGCCTCGGCCTCGATACGCACGCCGTTGTCAGCAGCGATTTCGGGGTGCTTGTACTCGTTGGCCGCTGCATCCCAGTAGCGGGTGGTCGGATCCTAGTCGTTCGCGTAGGCGGCCACGATCAGCGGCTGCTTTGCGCCCGAGCTACGCACGCCCTGCAGGTAACTGGCGACCTGCGCGTTCGTCTCGTTGTTGTCCCACAGCTCGGTGTACAGGTACGTGGACGAACCGTTAATGAGCTTGTCGTTGCCCGCACCGTCGGGCAGGTTGATGCCCACCGCACCCTTCGTCTTCTCGGCGGTCTCGTTAACGAGCGACGACAGGCCCTCGGTCAGGTTGAGATCGTTACCGGAAGCATCCTTCTTGTGGGTCTCACCGAGCGTGTCGATGCGTGTGCCGGTGAAGTTGAACGCCTTCTTCTGGTCCACGTATTGGCCGGTGATGTAGTCGCGCCAGCCCTTGTTGTTGACGTTCATCATGTACTGGTGGCCCTCCGGCTTGTCCACGTCCTCGGGGGTCTGAATCGGAAAAAGCGAGCCGCGCGATCCGCTCAGTAGGCTTGTCCACGCCCTTGGGAGTCTGAACCCACCACTGTACGCCGAGTTTGCGGCCCCAGTAGGAGCCGTTCTCGTTGTGTAGTCGCCACTCGTCTTTGATTTTGTTCGTGTCGTAGTTGTCGTTGGCCGCGTACGCCATCGAGTAAGCGAGTGAGGCAGCGCCGACGTTGTCTGCGGTGGTCACGTAGCTGTTGATGGTCGCGGCAGAGGCGTAGTTGTTCTCGTACCAGAGAGGCCACTGCTCCTTGATGTCCCCGGTTGCGACGGACTGCTCGTGGCGGTACTGCCAGTCGTAGTACTGGAAAGCGTTGAGGTGGTAGTCCTGGCTGAGCTTCGTGACGTAGTCCGACGGGGCGTTGAACAGGTAGGGCTCGTAGGTGGCGTTGCCCGCCAAGCCCTTTGGCGCGGTGGGCTTGAAGTGGGAGAGGTAGCCCATGCGCGGGAAGCGCGTCCAACTCGTGGAGGCGTCGATGGCTGTTTCCGCGTGGGTGCCGTCCCCACCGGTAGCGGTGATGAGGTATCCCTGACCGTCCTCGCTCGGCGTCGTGTAGGTCCACGTAGCCTTGCCGTTTTCGACGGTGGCGTCGCCCGAGTCGATCTCAACGCCGAGGTGGCTGACGGAGAAGTGGACGGTTCCCCCGGTCGAGGCCTCGGCCGTGATCGTCGCCTGCTTACCCGGTTCGTGGGTGGACTTGTCCGTGTAAGCGCGGGTGACGTGTGCCGTGCCCGTGGCGGTGGCTGGTGTGGAGTTCGGTAGGGGTAGGGCCGTGGCGACGACCGCGGTGCCGATCACGATCGCAGCGGGGATGGTCAGAGGATGTCGTATCTCCATGACGTGTGTGTCCTCGTAATCGTTGATGAGACTGCCCGGTGGGGGGAGTCATGTGCGTGAAACTGCGCCCAATCAATGGTAAAGCGATTTTTCAGTAAATTAACCGACAATATGGTCATGCTGAGCGAAAGTGTCCCGCAGTGCGAACAAGTAAAATCGTGGATCGGTTGAATTTCCAAGTATTTGTCAGGCCTTGTAGGTCTGCGATCTGCTGTTTTAGTTGCTAGGGGCTGAGGGATCTTGTTGCAATTTTCTGAAAGTGTCTAACTGGTCGAGGGCGGGGGAGTATCCTGAAAAGTTGGGTTTTGTGGGCCCGTTTCGATCGGTCGATGTTCATCGACGAGGCCCGGGCCGGGAATGCGGATATGGTCCCCACTCGGGATGCGATGGCCCATAGATGCGGGTCGTGCCGTAAGCTGTTTCAAGCGGTCTGCGCCTCTGGGTGAGGGTGGGCCAATGGAGATGACGAAGACCTAGTCGGGACGCAGCACATGTGCGTCGAGCCGGAAATGAGGACACCGTGGCGGCAGTGAGCGAACGAGCCGAGCTGCATAAGACGATCTGGCGCATCGCCAACGACCTGCGGGGCAGTGTGGACGGTTGGGACTTCAAGAGCTACGTGCTGGGTTTCCTGTTCTATCGTTTCATCTCGGAAAACCTGACGGAGTACGTGAATACGTCGGAGCGTGAGGCGATCCTCGCCGAGGGAGGAACCCCCGAGGAGGCGGCGGCCTTCGATTACGCGACCCTTAGTAACGAGGACGCCGAGGCGGCGCGTGAGAGCATCGTCAAGGAAAAGGGTGTTTTTATTCGTCCCTCTGATCTGTTCGGGAATGTGCGTGCGCGAGCTGCCGGTGACGAGAACCTGAACGAGACCCTCGCCTACGCCTTCCGTTTCATTGAAAACTCGGCGCGGGGCAGCGGTTCCGAGTCTGACCTGCGAGGCCTCTTCGATGACGTCGACGTGAACTCCACGAAGCTTGGCAACACGGTCGCGCATCGTAACGCGAAGCTCGTGAAGATCATGGATGCCGTCGGTGACCTGCCCCTCGAGCACGGTGCTGCGAAGATCGATGCCTTCGGCGACGCATACGAGTACCTGATGACGATGTACGCCTCGAGCGCGGGTAAGTCAGGTGGCGAGTTTTATACGCCGCAGGAAGTTGCCGAGGTCCTTGCGACCCTCGCGCTGGACGGGCGCTCCGATGTGGCCCGCGTGTACGACCCGTGCGCGGGCTCGGGGTCTCTGCTCCTGAAGTTCGCGAAGCTGCTCGGGCCGTCGAGCAGCCGTCAATACTTTGGCCAGGAGATCAACCTGACGACGTACAACCTGTGCCGGATCAACATGTTCCTGCACGACGTTAACTTCTCGAACTTCGATATCGCGCTGGGGGATACCCTGACGGAGCCAGCCCATTGGGATTATCAGCCGTTCGATGCGATCGTCTCGAATCCGCCGTATTCGACGAAGTGGGTGGGCAAGGATGACATCGCGCTGATCAATGATCCGCGCTACGCCCCGGCGGGTGTACTGGCCCCCAAGTCGAAGGCTGACCTGGCCTTCACGATGCATATGCTGCACTGGTTGGCCGAGGATGGGACAGCCGCGATCATCGAGTTCCCAGGCGTCCTGTACCGCGGTGGTGCCGAGGGGAAGATTCGCCGTTACCTTGTCGAAAACAACTTCGTGCACGCGGTCATTCAGCTGCCGCCAGACCTGTTCTTCGGGACGACGATCGCGACCTGCATCATCGTCTTGAAGAAGGCTCGTCCCGACCACAGCGTCCTCTTCGTGGACGCTTCTTCCGAGTGTGTGCGCGAAGGAAACAAGAACCGCCTCGCGTCGGAGAACCAGCAGCGGATCCTCTCTCTCGTGTCCGAGCGCCAGGCTGTGGATCACGTGGCTGCACTGGTGTCGATCGACGACATTAAGGAGAACGACTGGAATCTGTCGGTCTCCTCCTACGTTGAGCCAGAGGATACGCGCGAGCAGGTGGACATCGTCGAGCTGAACACCCGGATCGCCGGCATCGTGGAGCGCCAGCGTGAACTGCGTGCCTCCATCGACGCGATCGTCGCAGAACTGGAGGCCGACCGATGAGTCGCCTCGCTGACCTGATCGCGCAGCTGTGCCCGGACGGGGTGGAGTATCGAGCGCTTGGTGATGTCGCAGAACTCAAGCGTGGGCAGGCAGTGACACGTAAGGAGATCGTGGAAGGGCAGGTCCCCGTTATTGCGGGTGGTCGTGAGCCTGCGTACTATATCGATCGTCCGAATCGGCAGGGTGAGACAATCGTTATTGCGGGTTCGGGTGCCTACGCTGGATTCGTGTCATTTTGGAATGAGCCTATTTTTGTTTCCGATGCATTTTCTATCGTGGTGGACCGTGGCACCCTGCAACCGCGATTCGTCTATCACTGGTTGCGTGGTAGGCAGGAGACGATTCATGCACTGAAGAGCGGTGGCGGCGTTCCGCATGTCTATCCAAAGGATGTGGCGAAACTAAGGTGTCCGATTCCTCCGCTGGAAGTACAGCGAGAGATCGTGAGAATATTGGATCAGTTCACGACGCTGGAAGCGGAGCTGGAAGCGGAGCTGGAAGCGGAGCTGGAAGCAAGGCGGACCCAGTATGAGCACTACCGCAACCACTTGCTCTCCTATGATTCCCTGGCTGCCCGCGGCCCGGTTAAAATGGTTAAGCTCGGGGATATTGCATCCATTCAACGTGGCCGTCGTTTCACCCTCGATCAGCTGGGTGGCACTGGGTGCCCAGCAATCCATTACGGACAGATCTATACCCATTATGGTGTGAGCGCTATGAGCGTGCTGAGCTACATTGAAGAGTCATTCTCTTCTTCTCTGAGATTTGCGCTCCAGGGAGATGTCATTGTTACTGCTGTTGGTGAAACGGTAGAAGATGTTGGTATTGGTGTTGCCTGGCTCGGTGCTGATGCGGTTGCGTACCATGATGATTCATTTGCGTTGCACCATGAACAAGACCCGCGCTATCTGTCGCATTGGTTGCGTTCAGACGAATACCACCGACAGAAGCGTAGTTTTGTCTCGCAAGGAAAGGTCAAGCGTCTCTCTGCTAAGGGAT
>ERZ772953.503-NODE-503-length-12478-cov-18.559849_pt1 | contig 12478 bp, 12 predicted proteins | sample MGYA00580685_ERZ772953 | MGnify/ENA primary metagenome ERZ772953 (study PRJEB29015, sample SAMEA2738080) | human oral metagenome | biome: human oral; feature: human-associated habitat; material: saliva | place: China | collected 2209 ...
TAATGTGCTCTTGCAAGTCTTGGATGATGGTGTCTTGACAGATAGTAAAGGTCGCAAGGTTGACTTCTCAAACACCATTATCATCATGACGTCAAACCTTGGTGCGACAGCTCTTCGTGACGACAAGACGGTCGGCTTTGGGGCCAAGGACATTCGTTTTGATCAGGAAAATATGGAAAAACGAATCTTTGAAGAGTTGAAAAAAGCTTATCGACCAGAGTTTATCAACCGTATTGATGAAAAGGTGGTCTTCCACAGTTTGGATAGCGACCACATGCAGGAAATTGTCAAGATCATGGTTAAACCATTGATTGCTAGCCTAGCAGAGAAAGGCATCGACTTGAAACTGCAAGCTTCAGCGTTGAAGTTACTAGCAAGCCAAGGTTATGATCCAGAAATGGGAGCTCGCCCACTTCGCAGAACACTGCAAACAGAGGTGGAAGACAAGCTAGCTGAGCTCCTCCTCAAGGGAGAACTGGTAGCAGGCAAGACCCTCAAGATTGGTGTCAAAGCTGGTCAATTAAAATTTGATATTGCTTAAAAATAGAGAATCAGGAGTAATCCTGGTTCTTTTTTATCACCTTTTTATAAAAAATGATAAAAAACTATTGACAACACAAAAATATAGTATATAATAAAAACATAGAAAATAAAAATATCAAAAATTATAAAAAGGTAAACACTTATGAAAAAGAAAACAGCAGTGGTATTTGGGACCTTTGCCCCTCTCCATCAAGGGCATATCGATCTGATCCAGCGAGCGAAGCGTCAGTGTGACCAGGTCTGGGTAGTCGTTTCAGGCTACGAGGGAGACCGAGGGGAGCAGGTAGGTTTAAGTCTTCAAAAACGATTTCGCTATATCCGAGAGGCTTTTCGTGATGACGAGTTGACCTCTGTCTGCAAGCTGGATGAGACCAACCTTCCCCGTTACCCTATGGGCTGGCAGGAGTGGTTGGATCAGATGTTAGCAGAGATTTCCTACGATGAAGCCCAGCAAGAACTGATCTTTTTTGTAGGAGAATGTGACTACCAGCAAGAGCTATCTAAACGTGGATTTGGCACTGTCTTGCAAGAAAGAAAGTTTGGTATCTCAGCGACTATGATTCGAGAAAATCCAAGCAAATATTGGAAATACATCGCTCAACCCTTCCGTCGTCAGTTTACAAAGAAAGTGTTGATTATGGGAAGTGCCAGCAATGGGAAGACCACTCTGGCCAAGGATTTGGCAAGGTATTACGATGCACCAGTTAGTTTGGAATACGCACGTGAGTACCAGATCAAAAACAATGTCCGCGACGATGAATTGACTCCAAAAGATTACTATTATCTCCTGTTGGGGCAGTATGACCAGACCTCTAAGTTAATTGACAGTAATGCCAATAGGGGACTGGTGATAGCAGATACCAACTCCTTAGTAACCAAGGGCTACTATGATTATTACATGGAGACTGAGGACCAAGGGGACTTATCAGGAGAAACCTTTGACAATCTCTTTGTTTCGATCTTGGCTAAGGAAAAATGGGACTTGATTCTCTTTGTGCAACCTGTCGGCTCCTATGTCAATGACGGTTTTAGAGATATGACCATGGCAGAAGACCATATTCGTCATAGTTTTTCCCAGCATTTGGACCAGATGAGAGAGCGATATTTAACCAACATTCCACTAGTTTATCTAGCAGAGGATTATCTAGGCAATTATGAAGCAGCAAAAGTGGCTATTGATGCCATTTACCAAGCAGATTAGGAGAAAAATATGAAAAAACTAACTGAAAAAATCACACAATTTATCGAAAACTTTAAAAATGTCCATGCGGAAGCCCGCAAGATCGGTTTTGCAGGAATCATGAACCTGCTCTGGAAAGATCTCTTTGTCGGCCGTAGCCTCTTCCAGTGGTTGTATCTCATCGTCCTGTCAAGTGTTCCCTTGATCTTGGAATTCACGCAAAATACAGAAAGTCATGACTGGATGAGCTTGTTTGCATCTTGGACTGGGATTGTCTGTGTTATCTTGGTAGCAGAAGGGCGTGCAAGCAATTATCTCTTTGGGGCTATTAACTCGGCTATCTATTTGATTTTGGCCATGAATGCGACTTTTTATGGCGAAGTCTTGACGACCGTTTACTTCTTTGTCATGCAGCCGATTGGTCTCTATGCTTGGTTGTCCAATCGTATCAATGACCAAGGAAAACCAGAAGAATCCCACTTTGAAGCTAAGAAATTATCTGTTCTTGACTGGCTCAAGTACTTGGCCTTGACTGCCATTATCTGGATTGGTATGGGCTTGGCTTACCAAAGTATCCATAGTGCTCGCCCTTTCCGTGATAGTGTTACCGATGCGACCAATGGTGTTGGTCAGCTCTTGATGACACGTCTCTACCGTGAGCAATGGATTTTCTGGATTGCAACCAATCTCTTTAGTATCTACCTCTGGTGGGGTGAAAATATCCACATCCAAGGGATGTACTGGGTTTACACACTCAATAGTCTAGTGGGTTGGTACCAATGGACCAAGGCAGTTCGTAAGGAGGCATAAAATGACGGACACGATGATTCCAGCAGGGATGACGGAAAAAGAATATTATGAAATCCATGCCAGTCAGGAGGAGTTTTTGGATTGGTACTACAAGCAGGAACTCCCTCAATACGAAAAACCAAGTGTGACGGTGGATATGGTAGCCTACTGCTTTGTCGAAGGAAAGATCAAGCTCTTATTAATACGTCGCAAGGCTCACCCTTATCAAAATTGTTTGGCTCTGGTTGGAGGATTTATGGACAAGGGCGAAGATGCTGCGCATGCCTGTCAGCGTGAGGTGAGAGAAGAAGTCAATCTCGATCTTCCTTTGGAAAAAATTGAGCAATTGATGACCGTATCGACTCCCGGCCGTGACCCACGGGGCTGGACAGTGACCATTGCCCACTTGGTTTATCTGCCTAGTCGCGCCTTAGACCTCGTTCAGGCAGGAGACGATGCTAAGGATGTAGTTTTTGTAGATGTCGATTTTCAGACAGGCAAATGCTACCTAGAGGGAGTGGAGTTGGAGGAGCAAGCCTTCGCTTTTGACCATTATGCCATTATCCAAGAATCCATCAAACGAATCCAAGGACGACTTGACTGGAATCCGACCTTCCTCTATTTGCTAGAAGAGGAGTTCACTGTCTACGAAGGGACTGAACTGGTCAATCTCATCAACCCAGGTCGACCAATCGTCAGCAATAACTTTCTCGTAAAATACGGCGAATATGTAGAAGAGGTTGGGCTCAAAAGAGTGCCTAAAAAGAAACCAAGAAAAACCTATCGATTGAAATAAAAAACGAGGTCGGGACAAAGTTCCCGACCTCTTTATCTACCATCATGAGATGTTTTTGTGTTGTGACTGCTTTTAGGGATACCTGTCTTTCTTAGGATTACTCAACATGTAAGTAAAGAAGTCTTTGTATCGATACTTGAGATAGTTCTCATGTAAAAATAACAAAGCGATATAAACAATCATAAAGATTGTAGTCAGATAGAAGACATCAAATGCAGTTCGCGCATAGTAAGCGGCTGATTGATAAGAGCCAATTGCTGCCAAAATCAACCAAGGAAGATACTTGAAATACTTATTTAGCATAAGAATGCACCTCCTATATTCTATTTTAATGTTATTATATTCATTTGTACTTAAAAATGCAAGCGATTACACAAAATAAATTCAAATTTTTAACAGGAAAATCTCCTGTTTTTCTGTTTTATTACGAATAGAAGAGTAGGAGGAGTAAATGTATCTAAAGTATTTAAGATTTTTAAAATAGTTTAGATAAATTGTTGACATATTTAAATCCCAATGTTACAATTATATTACAAAAAGATTTCTTTATATTTCTAAAATATTACAAAGGAGTAGAAAAATGAAAAAGAAAACCTATATCAAATTGATGGCAGCGACTGTATTGGCTTCTACCTTGCTATTAGGAGCTTGTGGAAATAAAAAGGAAACAACTCAAGCAAGCAGTTCTGCTAAGACAAGCCAATCATCAAGCTCTAAAGCAGCTTCTGCTAGCAAAGAAAGCAAGACTCAGAAGTCCTCAAGTTCAGCTTCATCTGAAAAGGCCAAGGCGTCTACTGACCAGTCTTCAGCAACTGCGACACCATCACAAGCGGCACCTGCACCAGAGCAAAGACAAGGTCAAGAGGTGTCTAATCAACAAGCAGCTAGTCAACAAACTCCTGTTCAGGCTTCTTCAACTCAACAGGCTCCTCAAGCTCAGTCTAATCAATCAAGCTATGATTCTACAACTGACCGCAAACTTCAAGACAAGCAAGCAGAGCAAAATAAACGCTACAAGGGTGTTTTAACCATGGTAGATGGTGATTTCTCAGCTGCAGCGGGCAATTGGAAGGGAGCCAATGGTGAAACCATTACAGTTTCATCAGGAGGTCAATTCACAGTAGAATCTGCTGATGGAAAGAAAGAAAACTACTCTATCAGAGGCTATTCTTATACTCTTGATGATGGTAAGTATAATGCCAAAATCGGTGGAGGAAAAATCATCCAAATTACAACAGGAGCGGATGGCAAGGTTTCCAGTGTTGCTTTGAATCAATAATAACGTTCAGTATTTGAATTTTTACAATCAAAAACCCGTCAACTTTAAGAGAGTTACGGGTTTTAAACTTTTAAGCCTTATCCAACTGCAAGAGAGATTCAATCTCTGCCAGAGTGCTAGCTTGTGAAATGGCTCCACGGAGTTTGGCTGGCCAGATGTTCCACGGAGGTAGTGAGGAGCGAGGCCACGGAACTCACGAACTGCGACATTTTCCCCTTTGAGGTTAATCAAGCGTTTCAAGTGCTTGTAGGCGATTTTCATCTTATCTTCAAAGGTCAAATCATGGAGGATTTCTCCTATTTCAAAGTAATGGTTGATTTGGTTGAAGAGGTAAGGGTTTCCCATGGTAGAAGATTGTATCAGTTATATATCGAAAGAAAAAAGAATAAATTTAACTATAAAACCTGTCTTATTGAATGAAAAAATGGTAGAATAAACATCAATATCAAGTGAAATATGGAGTGCTACAAACAATGAAGTCAAAAATGTTTCGATTTTCTTTTGTTTTGTTATTTATTTTCTTTTTTTATTTTTCGTTTTCAATATTTAACCGAACGTACAGTGGAATCACCGTAGATAAACATGATAATGAGTGGATAGTTAGACAAGTCCATAATCTGGGAAGCTTTGCAAATCATCAAGAGATAATAGGGTCATCAATTATACAAATAGACGGTCAGAGTCCAGATAGTAATTTCTTATTATCTCGATTTTTAATTGTTGAACCGCTTCATTCTGTGACAGTGTTAGATAGAGGAATTTCAAAGAATTTAATAATAGAATCTGGGAAATCAAGCCAAATTATCTTTCTTGTTTTATCAATCATTGCTTTTCTGATTCTACTGTTATTTCGCTTATACATAAAAGGCAGAAGTAGAGGAAAAACTGGGAAACGATATTTTTATTTTATTATTTATACTAGTCTGATGTTATTATCGATTATTCCATCAAGTATAGGAGATGTATTTGGTCGTAGTCTATTAATTTCATACTTGACTTTATTTCCATTATTCATGGATATCTTCATTAGAGTGTTAGTCTTGAAGATAAAAGGTTCAACCATTTCTAACTTTTCTCGTATTATACTGGGCTATTCACTCATCACTCAACTTTTGTTTGTTTATAATCTTATACAGCCCATTGATTTTTTGACCATCTTTTTTTCTAGGGGGGTATTTTATTTAGTATTTTTCTTTTTAGTTATCCTACTGTTAAAGATGCTTATAAATTACTCTCAGATAAGAGAAATGTTGCCAATTCATACCTTATTTTTAGCAGTTCTTGCCTTATTTCCTCTATTTTTTGGATATATTTTTCCTATTGGTAAGGAAGTTTCGTTTATTTATAGTATTCCTCTATTGTTGCTTATTTTGTTCTCTATTGTGAATAACTTGATACTAGAACGACTGATATATGTTGCTTGGAAGTGGAATCCATTCATATATAACTTGATATTTGCCGTTTTTTTCACTAGTCTAATTATTCTTTTTAGTCTGTTATTAAGAGAATTTTCTCCAATTTTTTTCGTTCTTTACACTTTTCTTTTTTCGCTAGCTTTGTTACCTGAAATAAGGAAAATGATGTTGATTAGCCATAAAATGGAGGGAATCTTTAGTAGTTTTCATACTTTTGTAGCTACTGAATTGGAGAGGGAAGAAATTGCAACGTTTATACATGATACTACAATTCAGAAGGTTATTTATTATAAAAAGCAGTTAGAAATTAGTGAACAAATTAATAGGGGAGCTTTATTAGAGATGTTGGATGATATTGTCTTTGAATTAAGAGATTTATGTTCCAATATCTATCCTTTAATGGTGCATGAATTAGGGCTGAAAGAATCTATTACTAGCATATTAAACCAATTCATGAAGATGGAAACTGTTTCGATTATGACAACTTTTTCAATAGATGAAGAAAAAGTTAATGATAAAGTGGGCACGTTTGTATTAAGGACAGTTAAAGAACTAGTAAATAATAGTATTCTTCATGGGAATGCTAGAGAAATTACTGTAGATTTATCTACAAAAGAAAAGATTTTATCTATTGAAGTTACAGATGATGGTATTTTTAAGGGAAACTATCAGTCTAATGAACATCATTTTGGTTTAAATAGAATTATAGAGAAGGTTCATTTATTGGGGGGAACTGTTCAGATAAATATAGAACCTACAAGTGTGAAGATACGAATACCTATAGAAGGGAAGAAAAATGATTCGTTTGGTTTTGATTGATGATCACAGTTTAGTATTACAAGGATTGGAGAACTATTTTTTAAAGGAAGATGATTTTAAAATTGTTGGTTCCTATACAGAAGTAGCAGATTTACTTCTTTGTCTCAAGCATGAAAAGGTAGATGTGCTAGTTATGGATTTTATGTTGAAAGGAGTAACGGCATTTGATGTTATTAGTCAAATAAATAGATTTCTGAATACAGTTCCCAAGATAGTTCTTTTATCAGGATTTTATGATACTTTGTTACATAAGAGAGCGATGGATTTTGGGATTCAAGCTTTTTTACCCAAAGAAAGTTCTTATTTGGATGTTAAAAGTGCAATTTATGCTGTTTATAAGGGAAATCACGTTATCCCAGATGATTTGTTAGAAAAGCAAGAAAATAATCTATTGACAGATACGGAGTTAAGTGTATTGGAACTTATTGTAAAAGAATATTCTAATGAAAAGATAGCAAATAGTTTATTTGTCAGCAGGAGAACGGTGGATACCCATGTTTCAAATATTTGTTCAAAGTTGGGAGTGACGAGTAGAGTTGGAGCTGTACGTGAGGCTATTCGATTAAATCTCGTATCTTTATAATTTTATCCTAAAAAGGCAAGAAGGTTTTCGTAAATTACGGATTCTTTCTTGTCTTTTTTTGTTTAAGATAGAGTCAGTTTAACAGATTGGAGAAGGATATGCTAACAGTAGATTATTTACTTGGAGATAATAGAAATCGCTATTTTGGTAGAGGGTATAAGAGGACGACTTATGAAGTTAAGTTGAAAAATATTTTAGAAGGGGTTGGCTCTCTTCATCAGGAAGGTTTATGGTCTAGTAAACAATCTGAAATCGTACAGCAGCACCTGAGTACATTAGATGGAATAGTATTAGCTCATTTATTTGGAAGTGAAATACTGAAAAGAATGGGAGTGAGCTTAAATCAGTATAGGTTAAGCCATTTTGAGATAAAGTCAGGGATAAAAGCTATAGAAGAATTGGTAAATTTAAGATTAGAATTACAAAATTTCAAAATGACGAACCAAGTGATTGAATTTGATTGCTTGGTAATGGATATGAAAGTTTGTTTAGGCTATCAATTATTAGAATGTATGGAAAATGTAGTTGCTATAGGAGAACAAGGTAGAGATTTTTTATCAACTCATTTGAGAGATAGACAACATGATATATACGATGTTGAGTTTTCAGATAGTAGTATATCTTGTAAAGCAGAGCAAGTATTGATCAAAGATATTGAATATAGTGGTGTAGGTAGTCTAGAAAAGAATTATTATAGTTTGTTAGAACTTCTGATTATTTTTTCTCAAATGGCAGAGATGTTAGCCTACCATATCGAAGAGATATCTCGAGAGGAGAGCAATACCATGTGGATGAAGCAAGTGAGTGCAGACTTGAATTCACCAATTTTGAACGGAGTAGTAGAGCTTAGTGGTAGTGTTTCAAAAAATAGATTATTAAAAATTAGAGAAGAACATTGGAAAGTCTACGAAATGTCTGGATATGATATAGATCATAAGGTAGTCTTTAAAAGTAAAATAGCTCAAAAATTACCTGATGGAGGGGGACAGTGATGGGAAATAGAGAATTGAGACTAGTCATATCAGGTACTTATTCTACAGGTAAGACAACAACTGCTACAGCTCTTTCGATTGCAACGGGACTTCCCTTAATTGATGCTTTATCTGCGAGGGAAATTTTGACAGATTTATATCCTGGAAGAAGATTTCAGGATATGTCATCAACTGAATTGATGGCACTAGGGCTAAAGCGTTTTGAAGAGAGAATTCGTACAGAAGGAATTTTATACAAGGAACATGGAAGTTTTCTATCAGATGGTTCAGTATTGAATGAATGGATTTACGGGACTGTTCGAATGAGGGTAGGAATTAATCCAGGCTCAGCATTCGTTCATCGATTGATGAAATCTATTTTAGGTATTCCTGGTCGAACATTTTTCAAAAAATATTTGACTGCTTATGGAGTTGTCTCTAAGAATCATGCGAAATTGTGGTATACAGATGTTGTCCATCTACCAGTAGAGTTTGAAATGGATCCAGATGGGCATAGACCAGTATCTGAAGAGTATCGAAATTTATCAGATGAGGAATTATATGAAGCTTATAGGAATTTGGGTCTGACACCTTATTGTGTCAAAGGTAGTCAGAAAGAACGGTTAAATCAGATCATTCAACATTATAAGTTGCCAATAGTTGTTCCAGTAGATGAGGCTATTTCCTTAGCTGAAAAGGTTATACGAGAAAACAGGGAAGCAGTATCTAAACGTATCATAGAGCAGTATGAAGAGCCTACATTAAAGGAAAAAATAAAATTTATGACAAGATATTAGGAGTATGTATGATTCAGTTTCAAAATATTAGTAAGATTTATAAGGTGGGGGAGCAAGAAGTTCGTGCTCTAGATCAAGTTAGTTTTTCCATTGAGAAAGGGAAATTTACAGTTATTTTAGGTCCATCAGGTTCAGGGAAAAGTACGTTGCTAAATTTACTTGGTGGGATGGATCGTGCGACATCAGGAACCTTTATATTTGATGAGGAACTAGTAACAAAGTTTACGGATAAGGAATTATCTGCTTATCGAAAAGATAAAATTGGTTTTGTTTTTCAATTTTATAACTTAGTTCCAAGTTTAACAGCCAAGGAGAATATAGGTATTGCAGCAAATTTAGTGAAAAACAATAAAGAAATTGATATGTATTTAGATCAAGTTGGTTTACTTCATAGAAAAAATAATTTTCCTAATCAACTTTCTGGAGGTGAAATGCAACGTGTATCAATTGCAAGGGCATTGGCTAAAGAGCCTAGTCTATTATTGTGTGATGAACCTACAGGAGCGTTAGATTCAAAGACAGGTGATAGTATTTTAACTTTATTGAAGGAAGTTTCTAGAAATGGGAATGCTGCAGTTGTAATGGTTACACATAATAGAGAGTTTGCTAAATTTGCAGATCGAGTTATATATTTGAAAGATGGAAGTATTGAAAAAATAGAGAATAATGAAGAGGTGTTGGGATGAGGTATCTTCATATAAAATTATTAAGAGATCTCCGGCAAAATTGGCAACAATTTTTCTCTGTTTTTCTGATGTCTCTATTAAGTGTATTAATCTTTGTAGGGCTACAAGGAGCTTGGCATGGACTTGAAAAGAGTCTAGAGAGTTATTTGAAACAATCTGAACTTCCTGTTGTTTGGGTTCAAGCGAGACAAATTGATGAATCAAAAATCAAGCAGGTTGAACTCTTATCTTCTGTTGAAAAAGTTGTCAGTAAAAAGAAAGGATTTGCTAATATTGTTCGTTTAGACAAGACTGACGGACGAATCAATCTTGAAACGATTACAGATAATCAACTGGTTACAGTAACAGAAGGAAGTCCTTTTTCTGAGGGAAAACAAGATTCGATTTGGATTGATGGGAATTATGCGAAGAAGAATCATTTACAGATTGGAGATTCAATTTCTATTTCATCAAGGGGGAAACAGATAGATTTAGAAATTGTAGGATTTGTTCAGGCGACAGATAAGATTTATTTTACAGGTAGCATGGAATATATAGCTCCAAATCCTGACAATGATGCCTATGGTTATATTGCAGATAATGAAATTGCAAAAGGAATTCTGGGTTTATCGTCAGATAATGCCTTAGAAATTTACGGTTCTAAGGTAGATTTGCGAGGAGATTTAGAGTCTATTTTAGGGAGCGATTTAGTTTCTTATCAAGATCAAAAAAGTTTAACTGAAATATCAGAAGCTACCGATCGAGTTGGGCAAATTAGAAACTTATCTTACCTATTTTCTTTTATCTTTATTTTGTTAGCTATTTTGGCTATGTTTACAACCATTCAGCGTTTGATTGATGGCCAAACAAAAGAGATTGCTGTATTAAAGGCTTTAGGTTTTTCAAATCAGGCTATCAGTTTACATTATATTTTATTTGGCTTAGTAGTCAGTTTATTAGGAAGTTTCGCAGGCTTTGCTATTTCTCCCTTGATGTCATGGTTTGTACTAGAAACTCAAAAGTCAATGTTTACACTTCCAAATTGGCAAATCTCTTATTCATCTTCATCAATAGTCGTTGGTATTGTGGTCATTATTATTTGTGTTTTAGCTGCCTATTTAGCTTCTAGAGAGTCAGCTAGAGGCTTACCAGCAATATTTTTAAGAGGTAAAGAAAAAGTTGCTAAATCTGTCTTTGTGGAAAGATTTTCCTCTATCTGGCAACGAATTTCTTATCCTTCTAGATGGGCAATTCGTGATGCCTCGTTTAATCGTATTCGAGTTTTGATGGGAATCGTGGGAGTTGCAGGAAGTATGATGTTACTGATTGCTGGAATTGGTATGCCTGTGTCCATGAATCATCTTGTTGATAAGGCATACAATGAAGATTTTTCTTATTCAAAACGACTGACCGTAGCGGATTATACCACTTCTAAGTCTAGATATGGTGGGCAAGGTGTACAAATTTCACAAGCACATTTTAGTCCAGATGATGGATACAATCGTTTATTGATTATATTTGATGATGGAGATATGATCCAAGCAAAAACAGAGAGTGCTGATTCTTTGAAAGATGATGGTTTGTATGTAACTAGATCATTTGCCCGTTTGGCAGGTATTAAAGTCGGAGATTTTTTAACTGTAACTCCTTATCAAGATGGTCATACTTACAAGTTTGAAGTAAAAGGGATTGTCACAAGTGAAACCAATCAAGGGGCTTATCTTCATGCTAGAGTCTTTGAAAAAGCAGGGGGAGATTTTACTCCCCATACTTTATTAGTTGGGTCAGAGGTGGACCAAGATACTATTAAGCAAGACAAAGGTGTTCTATCTGTCATTGAAAAAGGGAGCCAAGAAAAAAATGCCTATGATTTTGTAGCTAGTTTAATGAGTGTATTTCTAATGATTATTGGCTTTGCTTTATTACTTGTTATTATTGTTCTCTATAATCTAGGTTCTTTAAACTTTGTAGAGAGAATGAGAGACTATGCTACATTGCAAGTATTAGGATTTTCTAATCAATATCTACAGATGCTAACTCTTTTTGAGACTATACTAACTACCTTTATTGGGTGGCTAGTAGGAATTCCTTTAGGCATATGGTTTTTGAAAGAATATGTAGCAACATTTTCGACGATTCGAATTGAGTATACCGCTTATGTCAGTATGTATGTCCTTGCTTTTGCTACGTTATTGGTTTGGTTTACATCTTTAGGGACTGCTTATTTTATTAGTCTTCGTATGAGAAAGATTGACATGATTAGTGCTCTAAAGGGGGTAGACTAGTATGGTCAGTTCTGAGTGCATCTATAGACATTTATGAATAATTGTTAATCATCAGTTCTAAGGTTCAAATTTACCTATTTGTGTTTCGGTTCACTACATTACTGTATTCAAAATCCGTCAGCTCAATAAGAGTTGACGGATTATTTTATACTTATGCTTGGGTTAAAAATTCTTCTGTAGTAAGAATTTGAGCAAACTCATCTTGTAGAGAAAGGAGATTAATCTCATGGATAGTCTCAGGAGAGATGGCCTGACCGTTTTTGTTAGATAGGGTAAAACTGGCAGTAGCATCTGCTAGTAAAGTGACTTCAAAACCAAGATTTGCTGCCATTCGTGTCGTAGTAGATACACAATGA
>ERZ772953.506-NODE-506-length-12471-cov-6.963434_pt1 | contig 12471 bp, 10 predicted proteins | sample MGYA00580685_ERZ772953 | MGnify/ENA primary metagenome ERZ772953 (study PRJEB29015, sample SAMEA2738080) | human oral metagenome | biome: human oral; feature: human-associated habitat; material: saliva | place: China | collected 2209 ...
ACGCATGCGTCCACTATCGCGGTTATGCCGGTTCATCATGACGAAGTATCTGCTTACGGGGTTATTGCTCCGCAAGGTGAAGGAAAAGATGGCCTTTACAGCGTTGAAACCTTCGTTGAAAAACCAGCTCCAGAGGATGCTCCTAGCGACCTTGCTATCATCGGACGCTACCTCCTCACACCTGAAATTTTCCAAATCCTCGAAAACCAAGCTCCAGGTGCAGGAAATGAAATTCAGCTGACAGATGCAATCGATACCCTCAATAAAACACAACGTGTATTTGCTCGTGAGTTCAAAGGGGCTCGTTACGATGTCGGAGACAAGTTTGGCTTTATGAAAACCTCCATCGACTACGCTCTCAAACACCCACAAGTCAAAGACGACTTGAAAGACTACCTCATCCAACTCGGAAAAGAGTTAGCTGAAGGGGAATAGAAGAACAGTTCATATAAAAAAGAACTCGGATAGTTAATTATCCCAGTTCTTTTTATTTTGTATTGCTATCATCCCGAACATATAAACCAACAAAAGGAAATCGTATTTCTCAGTTAACCTACTTACAAGCCCCATCGAATTGATCTCGAATTTTATGAAAGCGCTACGATATTATTTGTTTTTTTATAAAAATAGGAGTACAATGAGTTAGTATAATAAAATAAAAAGCACCGAATCGGCGCGCATAATTGATTATGGATAACCATATTTTAACTCAAAAGAAAAATCTTTTGGCTGTGTTGTTTCGAATAGTTCCAACACAGATATTATACAAAAAATAAAATCAAAAATCAAGATAAGGAGTAGTTTTATGGCAAAATTTAATAAAAATTATTCAATCGGCTTAGATATAGGTGTATCATCCGTCGGTTTTGCCGTTGTGACTGAAGATTATCGAGTGCCTGCTTTTAAATTTAAAGTTTTAGGCAATACAGAAAAAGAAAAAATAAAGAAGAATTTAATCGGATCTACCACCTTTGTGCCTGCCCAATCAGCTCAAGGAACTCGAGTATTTCGTGTTAATCGGCGTAGAATTGATAGAAGGAATCATAGAATAGCGTATTTACGAGATATTTTTCAAAAAGAGATTGAAAAAATCGATAAAAATTTTTATCGTAGATTAGACGAAAGTTTTAGAGTGCTTGGTGATAAGAGTGAGGACATACAAATAAAACAGCCATTTTTTGGTAATAAAGAATTAGAAACTGCCTATCACAAGAAGTACCCTACGATTTATCATTTACGAAAACACTTAGCTGATGCAGATAAAAATTCTCCCGTTGCTGATATTCGTGAAGTATATATGGCCTTATCTCACATTTTAAAATATAGAGGCCACTTTCTAACATTAGGTAAAATTGACCCTAACAATATCAATATGCAAAACTCTTGGATTGATTTCATTGAATCTTGTCAAGACGCTTTTGATTTGGAAATTTCTGATGAATCTAAAACCATAGCAGCTATATTTAAGTCAAGCGAGAACAGACAAGAAAAAGTTAAACAAATACTATCCTATTTCCAACAAGAGCTTCTAAAAAAAGATAAGAGTATTTTCAAACAACTATTGCAGTTGCTATTTGGTTTAAAAACGAAATTTAAAGATTGTTTTGAATTAGAGGAAGAACCTGATCTTAATTTCTCCAAAGAAAACTATGATGAAAATCTAGAAAATCTTCTTGGTGCATTAGAAGAAGACTTTTCCGATGTATTTGCTAAACTAAAAATTTTACGTGATACGATACTCCTATCTAGTATGCTAACCTACACTGGAGCAACTCATGCTCGCTTTTCTGCTACTATGGTCGAGCGATACGAGGAACACCGTAAAGATTTGCAACGTTTCAAATCTTTTGTCAAACAAAATCTATCTGAACAAGATTATTTAGATATTTTTGGCAGAAAAACACCAACTGGATTTGATGTAGATAAAGAAACAAAGGGATATGTTGGATATATATCTAATAAGATGGTATTAACTAATCCACAGAAACAAAAAACAATACAACAAAATTTTTATGACTATATCAGTGGGAAAATAACTGGTATTGAAGGGGCAGAATGTTTTCTTAATAAAATATCAGATGGAACATTTTTAAGAAAACTCCGTACAACTGATAATGGAGCAATTCCTAATCAAATTCACGCTTATGAACTAGAAAAGATTATAGAAAGACAAGGAAGAGATTATCCTTTTCTACTAGAAAACAAAGATAAATTACTATCTATCTTGACATTTAAAATCCCTTATTATGTTGGTCCTCTGGCAAAAGGAAATAATAGTAGATTTGCTTGGATTAAACGAACGACTAGCCAAGATGTTTTAGATGATAATGATGATACTAGAAATGGTAAAATACGTCCTTGGAACTATCATAAACTGATAAATATGGATGAAACTAGAGATGCATTCATCATCAATCTAATAGGAAATGATATTATTCTCTTAAATGAAAAAGTTTTACCAAAACGTAGTTTAATCTATGAAGAAGTCATGCTCCAAAATGAATTAACTCGGGTCAAGTATAAAGACAAATATGGGAAAATTCACTTTTTCAATTCTGAGCTCCGACAAGAAATAATCAATAACTTATTTAAAACGAATAGTAAACGTGTTAGTTCTGCAATGCTCCTTTCTTACTTGGAGAATTTCACAAATTTACAAGCGGTTGAAATTGTTTCGGGTATTGAAAAAGGAAAATCTCTTAATTCTACTTTAAAAACATATAATGATTTAAAAACCATTTTTTCAGAAGAATTGCTAGATTCTGAAATCTATCAAAAAGAGTTAGAAGAGATTATCAAAGTTATTACCGTTTTTGATGATAAAAAATCTATTAAAAACTACCTTACAAAATATTTTGGGCATCTTGAATTTTTAAATGAAGAGAAAATTAATCAACTCTCGAAATTACGCTATACTGGCTGGGGACGTTATTCAGGTAAGTTATTATTAGGCATCCGAGACGAGGATACTGGTTTTAATTTAATGCAGTTCCTTCGAAATGATGATGAAAATCGTAATTTAACTCAGCTAATATCTGATACCACTTTATCCTTTGATTCTGCTATCAAAGCCATTCAATCTAAATCAACTGTTGAAGATGATGTATTTGAAGAAATTAAAAATTTGGCTGGTAGTCCAGCTATCAAACGAGGAATCTTGAATAGTATTAAAATTGTTGATGAGCTGGTTCAGATTATAGGATATCCACCCCAAAATATCATCATTGAAATGGCTCGTGAAAATATGACCACCGAAGAGGGGCAAAAAAAGGCAAAAACTCGTAAATCTAAATTAGAGTCTGCATTAAAAAATATTGAAGATAGTGTATTAGAAAGTGGAAAAGTTCCTCATTCAGATGAACAACTACAATCTGAAAAATTATATTTATATTATCTTCAAAATGGGAAGGACATGTATTCCTTAGATAAAACTGGAAGTCCTACTCCCTTATACCGAGACCAGCTAGATCAATACGAAGTCGACCATATTATCCCCTATAGTTTTTTACCAATTGATTCGATTGATAATAAAGTATTAACGCATAGGGAAAACAATCAAAGAAAGTTGAATAATATACCAGACAAAGAGACGGTTGCTAATATGAAACCTTTCTGGGAGAAATTATATAATGCCAAGCTAATTTCTCAAACGAAATATCAAAGATTAACTACTAGTGAACGAACTCCTGATGGTGTTCTGACCGAGAGCATGAAAGCTGGCTTTATTGAACGTCAATTAGTCGAAACACGACAAATTATAAAGCATGTTGCTCGCATACTAGACAATCGTTTTTCAGACACCAAAATCATTACTTTAAAATCTCAACTAGTTACCAATTTTAGAAACACCTTTCATATTGCCAAAATACGTGAATTGAATGATTATCACCATGCTCACGATGCTTATCTAGCTGTTGTTGTAGGACAAACTCTTCTTAAAGCCTATCCCAAATTAGCTCCTGAGTTAATATATGGCCACCATGCTCACTTTAATCGGCATGAGGAGAATAAAGCAACGTTAAGAAAGCATCTCTATTCTAACATCATGAGATTCTTTAATAATCCAGATTCCAAAGTTAGTAAAGATATTTGGGATTGTAATAGGGATTTGCCAATCGTAAAAGATGTCATCTACAACTCTCAAATCAACTTTGTCAAACGAACAATGATTAAAAAAGGAGCATTTTATAATCAAAATCCTGTTGGAAAATTGAATAAACAAATTGCTGCTAATAATCGCTATCCACTAAAAACAAAAGTTTCTTCTTTAGATACCTCCATATACGGAGGTTATGGACCAATGAATTCTGCCTTATCTATTATCATAATTGCAGAACGGTTTAATGAAAAGAAAGGTAAAATAGAAACTGTAAAAGAATTCCATGACATTTTTATAATTGATTATGAAAAATTTAATAATAATCCATTTCAATTCTTAAATAATGTTTCAGAAGAAGGTTTTCTTAAAAAGAATGATCTAAACCGTGTTCTAGCCTTCTATAGAATTTCAAAATATTCACTAATGCAGAAAATTGATGGAACAAGGATGCTATTTGAAAGCAAGTCAAACCTTCATAAAGTTACCCAATTTAAATTAACAAAAACTCAAAATGAATTATTTTTCCATATGAAGCGACTTTTGACTAAATCGAATTTGATGGATTTAAAATCTGAAAGCGCAATAAAGGAAAGCCAAAATTTTATACAGACTCATCAGAATGAGTTTGATAATATTGCGGATCGTTTATCAAATTATTCACAAAAAATGTTAGGTGAAACTAAGTCATTGCAAACTCTCATTAATGGATATAATGAAAGACCGATCAAACAAATTGACAATAACGAGGAGACAATTCGTTATTATTATGATAATTTTATAAAAATGTTTAGTTTTGTAAAGAGTGGTGCTCCAAAAGATATCATTAATTTCTTTAATGATAAATACACAGTACCAAGAATGCGTCCAAAGCCGGATAGAAAAATGCTTGATGCCACCCTCATCCACCAATCCATCACTGGTCTCTACGAGACTCGGATTGACTTGAGCAAACTAGGAGAAGACTAATGGGATGGAGAACCGTTGTTGTCAATACGCACTCTAAACTCTCCTACAAGAACAACCACTTGATTTTTAAAGATGCCTCTCGGACAGAGTTGATTCACCTGTCCGAGGTGGACATCCTACTTTTGGAGACGACAGATATTGTTCTCTCTACTATGTTGATTAAACGCTTGGTGGATGAAAATATTTTGGTCATCTTTTGTGATGATAAACGCTTGCCGACAGCATATTTAATGCCTTACTACGGTCGGCACGATTCCAGTTTACAACTCTCTCGCCAAATTACTTGGAGCGAGGAAGCTAAAGCACAAGTTTGGACCACCATTATTGCACAAAAAATTCTCAATCAAGCTTTTTATCTGGGGAGTTGTGGTTTTCTAGAAAAATCTCAGTCCGTCATTGATCTCTATCATGGGTTGGATTTGTTTGATCCTAGTAACCGTGAGGGACACGCAGCTCGTATTTATTTCAACACCTTGTTTGGAAATGATTTTAGTCGTGAGCAAGATAGTGATGTCAATGCTGCCTTGGACTATGGCTACACCTTAATTTTGAGTATGTTTGCGCGTGAGATTGTTTTGTCTGGCTGCATGACTCAGTTTGGCTTGAAACATGCCAACCAGTTCAATCAATTCAACCTAGCTAGCGATATTATGGAGCCTTTCCGTCCGATTATTGACAGAATTGTCTATGAAAATCGAAACAGTTCTTTTGTCAAAATCAAGCGAGAACTTTTTACTATTTTCTCAAATACCTTTCACTACAATGGTAAAGATATGTACCTGTCCAATATCATCAGTGACTATACTAAGAAAGTCATCCAAGCTCTCAATCAACCCGAGAAAGGAGTTCCTGAGTTTAGGATATGAGTTATCGATATATGCGTATGATTTTAATGTTTGATATGCCAGTTGATACCGTAGAGGAACGCAAGGCCTATCGGAAATTTCGGAAGTTCCTCATAGATGAGGGATTTATCATGCACCAATTCTCCATCTATAGCAAGCTCTTGCTCAACAACTCTGCTAATAACGCCATGATTGAGCGACTCAAGACTCATAACCCTAAAAAAGGGAATATTACTCTCTTAACCGTTACAGAAAAGCAGTTTTCTCGCATGATTTACTTAAATGGCGAGCGAAATACCAGCGTAGCAAACTCCGACGCACGCTTGGTCTTTCTAGGAGAGGAGCCTAGAGATGAAGATTAATTTCCCACTACTGGATGAACCATTAGCTATTGAAAATGCAACTTTTTTAGTGTTGGAAGACCAGTTTACCTTTTCAACTATCGTCAAGCAATTCTACCAATATACTGATGATGGGGAGTTGAAGTTGTTTGATAGAAATCTAAAAGCTCTGAAAGAATCCGAGTTACTAGTGATAACGGATGTCTTAGGATACAATCTCAACTCACCTGCCATGCTCAAGCTGATACATGCTGATTTAGAAAATCAACTCAATGACAAGCCCGAAGTCAAGTCCATGATTGAAAAGTTGGTTGCTACGATTACAGAATTGCTGGCATTTGAGTGTTTGGAAAACGAGTTAGACCTAGAGTATGATGAAATTACCATTCTAGAGTTAATCGATGCACTTGGTGTCAAAGTCGAAACCCTGAGTGATACACCTTTTGAAAAGATGCTAGAAATTGTCCAGGTTTTTAAATATCTTTCTAAAAAGAAACTCCTTGTTTTCATCAATGCATCCGCCTATCTATCAAAGGATGAGTTAGTAAATTTGATAGAGTATGTCCAACTCAATCAACTGTCCGTCTTGTTTGTTGAGCCTCGGAAAATCTATGATTTTCCGCAGTATGTATTGGATCAAGACTATTTCTTGAACCCCGAAAATATGGTATAATAAAAGTAACAATTGGGACCTAGCGAACTGAAGTCTAGCTGGGACGAATGGCGCGATTACGAAATTTCGTGAGTAAAATTTTTCTACGAGGTTTTAGAGCTGTGTTGTTTCGAATGGTTCCAAAACTGACGTCCTTTCTTTATTTACAGAATTAGCGTTTTAGAGCTGTGTTGTTTCGAATGGTTCCAAAACAGATGTCATCAACGTACATCTTATTGATGTGTTTTAGAGCTGTGTTGTTTCGAATGGTTCCAAAACTTGGGACAAGGGCAGATAGGACAACAATAAGTTTTAGAGCTGTGTTGTTTCGAATGGTTCCAAAACTTGTATCGGTTGTAATACAGTTCCATCCCTGTTTTAGAGCTGTGTTGTTTCGAATGGTTCCAAAACCGGATATTGACACTTTACATAAGGTTTACTGTTTTAGAGCTGTGTTGTTTCGAATGGTTCCAAAACACAAGTTACTGATTATGTTAAAAACGGTATGTTTTAGAGCTGTGTTGTTTCGAATGGTTCCAAAACCAGTGATTTTTTGGTCTTTACCGTTTAAATGTTTTAGAGCTGTGTTGTTTCGAATGGTTCCAAAACCTTTCTACCCAGTATGAAGAATAGCGCCCAGTTTTAGAGCTGTGTTGTTTCGAATGGTTCCAAAACTGCTTTCCATTGTCTCAAAGTTTATCACATGTTTTAGAGCTGTGTTGTTTCGAATGGTTCCAAAACATAATAATCCAAGCGATAAAAAAGAGCGGTGTTTTAGAGCTGTGTTGTTTCGAATGGTTCCAAAACTTGTACTTTCTGAAACTTTAATAATTGTGTGTTTTAGAGCTGTGTTGTTTCGAATGGTTCCAAAACTCAAGCGGTCAACGAAAACGGCGGCAAGTTGTTTTAGAGCTGTGTTGTTTCGAATGGTTCCAAAACAGCACTCAGTTCAAGAATTACGCCGACTTCGTTTTAGAGCTGTGTTGTTTCGAATGGTTCCAAAACTAAGGACTTATATAAACAAGTAGTTGATACTGTTTTAGAGCTGTGTTGTTTCGAATGGTTCCAAAACCTTTCGAACTGTAGCTTCATAATTCTAACTGTTTTAGAGCTGTGTTGTTTCGAATGGTTCCAAAACCCTTCCCATTGATAGCCGTGAGGAATCCTTGTTTTAGAGCTGTGTTGTTTCGAATGGTTCCAAAACTGATAGCGCTAACATAAACCAATGGACGGAGTTTTAGAGCTGTGTTGTTTCGAATGGTTCCAAAACTAACTCTTCTATGTAGCTATCTTTCGTAATGTTTTAGAGCTGTGTTGTTTCGAATGGTTCCAAAACCTGCGTTGGTTGTCTCTTCTAGGATTTCAAGTTTTAGAGCTGTGTTGTTTCGAATGGTTCCAAAACAAATAATGCGGACACAAAAAGCAATGTTTCGTTTTAGAGCTGTGTTGTTTCGAATGGTTCCAAAACCTGTTGATAGTCAATATTGCTGAGGGTAAAGTTTTAGAGCTGTGTTGTTTCGAATGGTTCCAAAACCGCTTGGCAGTTCTCAGGGGACACAGACTAGTTTTAGAGCTGTGTTGTTTCGAATGGTTCCAAAACGAACTAAAGAATTTTGATACTAATGATTATGTTTTAGAGCTGTGTTGTTTCGAATGGTTCCAAAACAAACGCTTTATAATTGGAGCTTTCCCACTTGTTTTAGAGCTGTGTTGTTTCGAATGGTTCCAAAACTATCTTACTTAAAATGTTTATTATGCCCCCGTTTTAGAGCTGTGTTGTTTCGAATGGTTCCAAAACTCAAGAACGTTATGACAGCTTGACAAATGCGTTTTAGAGCTGTGTTGTTTCGAATGGTTCCAAAACCCTTGCTTATCCGTCGATATATGGAAAGTAAGTTTTAGAGCTGTGTTGTTTCGAATGGTTCCAAAACCTTAAATACTCCGTCTTGACGGATTGCCCAGTTTTAGAGCTGTGTTGTTTCGAATGGTTCCAAAACTTGTCAACATGTATTTAAGCCGTGACATTGGTTTTAGAGCTGTGTTGTTTCGAATGGTTCCAAAACCCTCTATTTCTAGGTCGTCTTTACCCATATGTTTTAGAGCTGTGTTGTTTCGAATGGTTCCAAAACCGACTATGAGGTTTCTCCAGACTTTATATTGTTTTAGAGCTGTGTTGTTTCGAATGGTTCCAAAACCTTAAATGAAGCTGGATATAGAGGAAGTGAGTTTTAGAGCTGTGTTGTTTCGAATGGTTCCAAAACTCTTCATCGGTTTGAAAAGCTGAATGAGGAGTTTTAGAGCTGTGTTGTTTCGAATGGTTCCAAAACTTAAAGAATTTGTAACCAATGCTATTTCAGGTTTTAGAGCTGTGTTGTTTCGAATGGTTCCAAAACTGTTTTTATATGTTTAAAACACAATATATTGTTTTAGAGCTGTGTTGTTTCGAATGGTTCCAAAACCTTCCACTTGTTCCACTTCCAGACAATAAGGTTTTAGAGCTGTGTTGTTTCGAATGGTTCCAAAACCAAGGAGTTGGATAAAATTCTCTGGTTCATGTTTTAGAGCTGTGTTGTTTCGAATGGTTCCAAAACAGTGGATCATTTGCATCCTCATTATCGAGGGTTTTAGAGCTGTGTTGTTTCGAATGGTTCCAAATCACATTAAAAGCTACTCATTTTTTAAGTAGCTTTTTTCTTATTCAAGTTTATATATTAGTCGTCACAATCCCATTCCCTTGTAGAGAAGCAAGACTGCAAGTCCTACGAACAACACTGCCGCTACCAGTCTCTGACTAGCACTATACATCCGTCTTTCTCCTCGAACTGGAAAGATAATTGCTAGCAATGCTCCACCAACTGCACCACCGATATGGCCTGCTAGGCTGATTCCTGGAATCAGAACACTTCCAATAATGTTAACCACAAAAAGTGTCAGATAGGATTGCCCCAACTGCTGGATATAAGGATTACGCGTAGCATAGCGAAGAACAATAATCGCAGCAAATACCCCATAGAGAGAAGTCGAGGCTCCTGCTGCTAAGGATTTGGGACTAAATACAAAAACAAAGAGATTGCCCATCATTCCTGATAAGAGATAGAGAAAGAAAAACTGCTTAGAACCGAAAATCTCCTCTACTTGCCTACCAAGATAATAAAGCGAAAGCATATTGACTATGAAATGCTCCCACCCAATATGCACAAAAATGGCAGAGAATAGACGCCAAACCTGCTCTGGAAAGAGGCGAATGGCAGGCCCGTACATGGCTCCAAATCGAAATAAGGTATCTGCCCTGTAAAAGTTTCCACCTGTAGTCACCAACATTAGTAGAAATACCAAGGCCGTCACTAAGAGGAAGAAACTCGTCACAGGGTAACGCCTATCAAAGATTTCTTTCATCAATCAGTACCTCCTCAACAGGAATATCATGATTTTCAGGGATAAAGTCCTGAATTTGACAAGGATAAACCGTACTCAAAGTATGACCAGGAAAATGTTTCAGATAGCGGTCATAATAACCTCCACCATAGCCAATCCGATAGCCCTCTCTCGTAAAAGCCAGGCCTGGAACATGAATCAAATCAATCTGCGAGACATCCACCACTTCCAAATCTCCCTGTGGTTCCAGTAAGCAAAAGGAAGTTTTGACCAGTTGTTGCGGATCATAGACTACAAAGTCCATGCGCCCCTTGGGATAGGTTTTTGGTATTAGAACCTTCTTGCCATCCCTCAGCGCCTGCCCAATCAGTTCATGCGTTTGAAACTCATGAGGAAAAGAGAGATAGGTTGCAATTGTCTTGGCTTCTTGGTAAAAGAGGTGGTGCAAGAAATGCTCAGTTAAAACTTGATCCATAGCCTGTTTTTGCTCTCTAGGTATAGCCTTCATTTCTTGCAAGACTTGCTTGCGTAATTCCGATTTCATAGCCAATTCCTCTACTCTGCTGCCTTCTTTTTCAGGAAACTAGAGACCGCATCCACCCCAATTGCTAGAGCCTCTTCCTTAGGACTCATCTGAGGGTGATGAAGGGCGTAGGGACTATCAATACCCAGCCAAAACATAACGCCATCAACCTTTGAAAGGAGATAACCAAAGTCTTCACCTGTCATAGCAGGCTCGATATCAATCAACTCAATCCCCTCTTTTTCTTCAAAGAAGTCCATCAGTTCACGCGCCAAAACTGGATTGTTCTCCACAGGAAGGTAGCCCCCTTGTTTGAGTTCGACTTCGACTTCCATATCAAAGGCAGCTGCAACGCCTTCTGCAACTGTTTTGACCCGCTTTTGCACCAAGAGACTCATGTCCTGTGTCAAGGCCCGGATAGTCCCATGCAAAAAGGCTGTGTCTGTGATAACATTGTTGGTTGTCCCAGCTTGGAAAACACCAAAAGTCACTACTGCTCCCTCAATCGGATTAACATTCCTGCTGACCACGGACTGCACTTGAGTCACAAAATAACTAGCAGCCACCAAGGCGTCATTGGCTTCATGCGGAAAGGCAGCGTGACCACCTTTCCCTTTAAAGCGAATCTTGACCTCACAAGTCCCTGCAAAGAGAGTGTGGGTATTAGTCGCAATCTGCCCAACCTTCAAATCTGGTCGAACATGAAGACCATAAAATTGGTCTGGTAGCCAATCTCCAAAAGCCCCGTCCTCATACATGAGCATACCACCTGCTTCATTTTCTTCTGCTGGCTGAAAAAGAAAGAGTAAGTTATTTTTAGGCTGTACTTGCACCATTGTATCAAGTAAGCCAAGAGCAATGGTCATATGCATATCATGGCCGCAAGCATGCATACGCCCTTCATGCTGACTGGCAAAAGCAAGCCCTGTTTCTTCAACGACAGGAAGCGCATCAATATCGGTACGCCAACCGATTGTTTTTTGAGGACGAGAACCTTTTAAAAAGACTAAAATCCCTGTAATGCGCGCACGCGTATGCGCGCGAGGAGAGGTGTTTTAACATTTTGAAAGTGGTCTCTGGTGTGTGCTCCTTTTGCTATTTGGGGATTGTTGAGGAGTCTGTTTAAAAAGTGGGATGTGAGCGCGAACATATCGCGAATATTTGGTAATTTTGCTGTGGCTTTGCTATGTACTTTCGTGTTAGGTTGCAACTAGAGTCTGAGACTCTATGTTACTATCATGAAAGGGCAGCAGCCGATTTTCTTTTTACTACACAAAAACGCTACCTCCAACACTAAACTTCATGTCTTTCTTTCATCGTTTTTTGCCGCAGTCGAAGCAATCGCATCGACCAAGCAATGCCCCGCAACGGCGCCGCAACCGAAGGCTTCGTTGGACACATAAATGGGGTGGACTTTTTTTTACCTTCTTCCTCATTGTCTTTGCTTTGTCGGGCATTGTGCTCAATCATCGCGCCTCATTGAGTGAAGTGGATGTGCCACGCTCCGTGCTACCGCCAGAGTATCGCATGCAACATTGGAACTTGGGTGCTGTGAAGGGCACGCTTCGTGTGTCGAGCGACTCCATCTTGTTGTATGGAGAGAATGGTCTTTGGCTTACCGACTCTGCACATACTGCTTTTACTCGCTTTGATCGTGGACTACGCCCAGG
>ERZ772953.509-NODE-509-length-12446-cov-5.419256_pt1 | contig 12446 bp, 10 predicted proteins | sample MGYA00580685_ERZ772953 | MGnify/ENA primary metagenome ERZ772953 (study PRJEB29015, sample SAMEA2738080) | human oral metagenome | biome: human oral; feature: human-associated habitat; material: saliva | place: China | collected 2209 ...
CAAATCGAAATTACCGTTTTTCGTCGGAATTATCTTTACAAAACCAAGGCGTATTATTCAAGAAACAAAACAGAAAAGGTCGCAGCCCCGAAAGGTTGCGACCTTTTATTTTCAGTATGTGTATTGATTATCCTAAGAGGTGCAACTCGCCCACGACAAACAAAAGTCCGTAACCCAAAACAAGGGAAATAATACCGCAGACAAGACCTGTCTTCAACATATCCTTCTGTTCTACCAAACCTGTTGAGTAAGCAATGGCATTCGGCGGAGTAGAGATAGGCAAACACATAGCAGTAGAAGCGGCTATCGCCACACCGAGAAGCACGGTGCTGGTGCCACCGATAACATCGAGTTTGTCGCCCATTGCACGGCAAACTACAGCCAAAATAGGCATCAGAAGGGCTGCCGTAGCGGTGTTGGAAATAAAGTTCGACAAGAAGTAACAGATAAGTCCAGACACGATGAGAATAACAATAGGACTCCAACTGCCGAACGGAATGCTTTCAATGGCAACATCAGCCAATCCGGAACCGTTCATACCAAGACCGAGGGCAAAACCTCCAGCTACCATCCAGATAACACTCCAGTCGATTTGCTGCAAGTCTTTCGCATTGATAACGCCAGTTATGGCGAAGATTCCCATCGGTATCATCGACACGGTATTTGTGTTTATGCCTGTAATTTCTTTCGGAATAATCCAAAGCAAAATCGTTATGATGAAGGTGGCAATTACTACGTACATACGCCAACCGCGGTGTATCTCGCCCTTAATCTCCAATTCGATGGTTTTCTTGCTGAATGGGAAGAAGTAAAGAATCACGCGCCAGCAGATAAGAAGCAAGATAACGACAAGCGGACCCATAATAAGCATCCACTGACCGAAGCTGATTCCTAAGTTCAAACCATCGGGGTCGTTCAGGAATTTCATCGCAATCATATTCGGAGGAGTACCGATAGGCGTTCCGATACCGCCCAAGTTGGCAGCCAGCGGAATAGACATTGTGAGTGCGATGCGCCCCTTTCCGTTTGCAGGCAACGATGCAAACACAGGTGCCAAGAACGTCAGCATAAGGGCAGCAGTCGCTGTATTCGAGATAAACATCGAGAAAATACCTGTTATGAATAGGAAACCGAGCAGCACATTCTCGCTCTTGTTTCCGAAAGGACGTATCATATTCTTAGCCAACAGCGTGTCGAGACCCGACTTCGACGCAGCAATGGCAAGAATAAAACCAGCCAAGAACAACATAATAATAGGGTCGGCAAACGATGCCATAATCTCTTTCGACTTCAACAGTTCCCCTATTCCATCGCCTTTGAAGAATTGGAACGAGTTTTCCGATACGGTTACACACATTATAGTCATAATAGCCAACGACGTTGCCCACGCGGGAATGCACTCGGTTAGCCAAGAAAGCGTTGCAAAAACAAAGATGGCAATGATGCGTTGCTGCACAACGGTGAGTCCATCAATATCGAACACTGAGATGGGAAGGTTCCAAACTACGGCTGTTATCAGCACAATTCCTAATAGCTGCCACACTTTCTTCATCTCAATGTGAGCAGACAGTGTGTTTAAATTATTCTCTGACATGGTAAAAATTTAATTAGTTAAAAATGATTGTTTATATAGTTATTTAAATTGGCTACTAAATTACGAAAAAGTTTGTATTCTTACAAAAATCGAAACATTTTTTGTACTTTTGTCGAAAATATTCTTTCACTATGCGAAAATCATTGATTCTATACCTCTTATTATTAAGCCTGTGCTTCGGTTGTAGCAACAACAAAGCCAAAATGGCGAATACCAACGCTCCAACAGACAGCACATTGGTATTTAAATATGCCGAGAATATAAAAATGGAACGCACCTCCGACGGCATCAAGGTAACCCTTTCCAACCCTTGGAAAAAGGGTGAGACACTGCACACCTACTATTTGGTGGAAGATGCAAGCAAGGCTGAGAAGCCTGCGGACGGCACTCTTGTGCAAGTGCCGATGAAGCGCGGGGTGTTCTTTACAACAGCACATGCCAACTTAATGGAAATGTTGGGTGCGCAAGATGCCATTGCGGGTGTTGCCGATGCGAAATACATGCTGATACCCGACGTACAAAAACGACTTCAAACAAAGACGATTGCCGATTGTGGCGACGGTATGAAGCCCGACATAGAGAAGATTATCGACATTAAACCCGACGGTTTGCTGCTCTCACCGTTCGAGAACAGCGGTGGCTACGGCAAGTTAGACGAGATTAAAATCCCTATTATCGAATGTGCGGAATATATGGAAACCTCTGCATTGGGGCGTGCCGAATGGATTAAATTCTATGGTATTCTGTTCGGTTGTCAGCAGTCTGCCGACTCATTATTTAAAGTTGTGGAAAGCAACTACCTTGCTTTGAAAGCCAAGGCAAAGAGTTCCAAGCAAACGCTTTCGGTGCTACCCGACCGCAAGACAGGCAGTGTGTGGTATATGCCAGGCGGCGAAAGCAGCGTGGGCTTGCTCTATAAAGACGCCAACGGCAAGTATGCGTTTGCCGACAACAACAAGAGCGGAAGTCTTGCGCTGCCTTTTGAAACCGTGTTGGACAAAGCTGGGCAGGCTGATTTCTGGATTTTCAGCTACTACGGCGGCTTCAACAAGCAGCAACTCTTAGCCGAATACCAAGGCTACACGGCACTAAAGCCTTTCAAGACAGGCGAAATCTACGGCTGTCAGGTAGACAAAACGCCCTATTTCGAGGAGGTTAGCTGGCGTCCAGACTGGCTTTTGTCAGACCTTATCCAACTCTTCCACCCCGATTTAAGGACTGGTTCGATGCGTTACTACCACCGTTTATAAAGTCGGCAGAAACCTTTCAGACAATGAAAAAGAATACTTGGGCATTTGTTCTGCTGCCACTTGGCATCGTTATTCTGTTCTTACTGAACCTCTATATTGGTTCGGTACGCATTCCGTTTAACGACATTGTGGATATTTTCTTAGGACGATTTGATGGCAAGGAGAGTTGGCGTTTCATCGTTTTAGAGAACCGTTTGCCGCAAGCAATTACGGCAATGTTCTGCGGTGGAGCACTTGCAGTAAGCGGTTTGATGCTGCAAACCGCCTTCCGAAATCCATTGGCAGGTCCCGATGTGTTCGGTATCAATGCAGGAGCGGGCTTGGGTGTGGCACTCGTAATGCTGCTTTTGGGCGGCAATGTGTCTACGGTTTTGTTCTCGGTATCGGGCTTTATGGCGGTGTTGGTTGCAGCTTTTGCAGGTGCAATGGCAGTAACGGCACTGATATTCTTCTTCTCGCTCATCATCAGAAACAGCGTCTTGCTGCTCATCATCGGCATTATGGTAGGCTATATGTCGTCGTCCGTGGTGTCGTTGCTCAACTTCTTTGCCACCGAAGAAGGCGTAAAAAGCTACATGATATGGGGTATGGGCAATTTCGGAGGCGTATCTATGGAACACATTCCTGTGTTTATGGCGATTGTCAGCATAGGCATTTTCTGCTCGCTGCTACTGATGAAACCACTCAACGCCTTGCTGCTTGGGGCGCAGTATGCCGAGAGTTTAGGCATCAACACACGCCGAACACGCAACTATCTGCTCGTTGTTACAGGTTTGCTGGCAGCCATTACCACTGCTTTCTGCGGTCCAATAGGTTTTATAGGCTTGGCTGTTCCCCACATTGCGCGCCTCTTGCTGACCACCGAAAACCATCGTTTGCTGCTGCCGTCTACCATTCTCAGCGGTGCATTGATAGCTCTTTTCTGCAATCTTATTTGCTATTTACCCGGCGAAGGCGGCATTATTCCGCTCAATGCGGTAACGCCTTTAATCGGTGCACCCGTAGTAATTTATGTACTTATGAAGTCGAAAGGTTAGCAAAACCCACAGAAAAATAATCCAATAGCTTTTAGCAGTTGGATTATTTTTTGTAGCTTTGCAAACAAAAATCGGTAGTGGAAGCTATGCGGTTAATCTAATTTAATAACAATGAACACAACTAATTTATCACCATTCAGACGAACAGTAGTAGGCGTACAATTCCTTTTCGTGGCTTTTGGCGCAACTGTCCTCGTTCCGTTGCTCGTTGGGCTCGACCCTGCCACCGCTCTTTTCACGGCAGGTATCGGAACTTTCATTTTCCATTTAACCACAAAAGGCAAGGTGCCCATCTTTCTCGGGTCGTCGTTTGCTTTCATTGCACCAATCATTTCGGCGTCGAAACAATGGGGAATGCCTGGCACATTGGCAGGTATCATTGGCGTCTCGCTGGTCTATTTCCTTATGTCGGCACTCATTAAATGGCAAGGCAGGAAGCTGCTAAACAGACTTTTTCCACCTGTCGTGATAGGTCCTGTCATCATCTTGATTGGTCTTTCGCTCTCGAGTTCGGCAGTAGACATGGCTAAGAACAACTGGCTTTTGGCTGGCATCTCGCTCACAGTGGCTATCTTGGTGCTTACTTTGGGAAAAGGACTCATCAAGCTCGTGCCCGTAGTTTGTGGCATTGTAGCGGGTTATATCGCAGCGGTTTGTATGGGAGAAGTAGACTTCACGAACGTGGCAGCTGCACCTTGGTTTGCATTACCGCCTGCATTGGCTGACTTCCACCTACCACAATTTGCTTGGGAACCCTTCCTTTTCATGATTCCAGTAGCCATTGCACCCGTTATCGAGCATATCGGCGACGTTTATGTGGTAGGAGCTGTGGCACAGAAAGACTTCGTAAAAGACCCCGGACTGCACCGAACAATGCTCGGCGACGGCTTGGCTTGTCTTGCAGCAAGCTTCTTCGGTGGCCCTCCTGTTACGACTTACAGCGAAGTTACAGGTGCTATGAGCATCACAAAAATCACTCAACCACAGGTTATTCGCATTTCGGCAGCCACTGCCATCGTCTTTTCTGTAATCGGAAAGCTCAGTGCCTTGCTGCAAAGCATACCTGCTGCCGTGCTTGGTGGCATTATGTTGCTGCTGTTTGGTACCATCGCTTCGGTGGGCATACAGAACCTTATACAGCACAAAGTGAACTTGAACCACACCCGAAACACCATCATTATTTCGGTAACGCTGACCATTGGTATTGGCGGAGCTATCCTTACTTATGGCAATTTCGCCATGAGTGGCATCGGTCTGTCGGCTATTGTAGGTGTACTTCTTAACCTTGTGTTGCCACACCCAAAAGAGGAAGAGACGGAAGAATAATGCTTTTGTAACGCGCAAACTACTATAATCCAATATAAAACTGCGGGGACAACAATGCTTTTATGCTGTTGTCCCCGCTTTTTGTTGGATATATTGACGAGCGTAAATGCAGGCTTTTTTTAGATATTCTAGTACTCTTAGATTTTATAGAATCTTTAGATAAACAGATAGGAAGCCACTCCGATTTTGTAAATATAATTCTGAAGAAAAACGGTAATTTCGATTTGACGTTGCGAAAGCGGCTCTTTTGCGATGCAAAACCTACGCTTTTACCGTGCAAAACAGCCGCTTTTGGAACGCAAAACAATAGGTTTTGCAACGCATTGACAACAAGTAAGTTACACGATAGATATGCTTGTGAAAAATATTTACACGCTTTCCGTGTTCTTTCTGCTTATTAGAAAAGAAATATTGCTGTGTTTTCGGTTTGGTCGAACGGCAATTATCTACTTCTGTTGTGGGTACATTGTTACGACGTTTGCGCCTTTTATGTGGCGTTCGAAGTGCGAGATAAGTGCTTCTGAATATTGTTTGTGCTTCACGGCCATAGGTTCGTCGTCCAACTGAACAGCGTCTATGCCCATATATTTCTTCATAAAGTCGGCAGCAGAACGCTGACTTATATAGTCGGATTCCTCAACGGTGATGGGCACAACTTGGTGGAACTGAATGGTGCGGCCGCCTATATTGGCAAACACTTCGTTGGGTACATCGGGCAGCGGACACAGCATCAGCACGGCAAAGAAGTCGGTGGAAGCGTCGAACGACAGTTCTTCGCTGTCGCTGTCATTGTAGCTCAGCGTGTCGCCCAGCTGAAACTGGAAGTTGTAATAGGTGTATTGCACCACATCGCGCAGCAAGCGGAGATACCAATAGTTGCTGTCTTTGCTCAAATCGGCATCGATTACGTTCCAGTCGGGCGGCAGATACATAACGTATTCAAAGTGTTCCACCACGAAGCCATCGGCGTATTTGGTTTCGTCGAAAGTTGTTTCTCCATTGTCTGACCGCTTGTAATATTCCTCGTTGGGCACACGAATGGCTCCTGCGCCGACAGTGCAGAGCGTCCAGTAGTTGTGTTGCTTGGTGGGTGGAATGCTGACAATGTCGATGGGAAAGCCTTCGCCGTCGGTATCGTGCAGCACTGCATCAATCTTTCCGAAGCGTTCTTGCACGAATATCCGTAAGTCTGCGCGCTCTTCTGCACTATAACGGGGTAAGGGTTTGTCCTCGTCGGCTTTCTTTTCCAACTGCATATACGATACGATGTTGCCCAAAATGCGTTCGGGTTCGTCTGAAAAAAGGTAGACAACACCTATATCTGTCTTGTCTTCTGTTTCGATATAAATGTATCTCTGCGCCAACCATATATCCTTAATCAACGAGAACGGCGTGGTAAGATAGCGTGCCTGAATGCCATCGACTGTGGTTACCGACACCGATATGCCTTCTTCGTCGATGCGATAAGTATTGAGCTTTAATGTTTTGTGTATCTTTCCATAAATATAAACATAGTAGGCAAGAATGCAGAACAAGACGATGAACACACCGAGTACGGCAAGTTCGACGCTTCGCAGACTAAAGAACAAAGGGGATACGAGCAGAATAAGCCAAGAAACAAGCATTTTGCGGGTATGCTGAACCCACAGTCCGCCAACGGCACGAGGTATGAACCACCACATAGACTTGTCGCAATGGCTCGCAACTGGTTCGGGATTATCGTGTATTAGCAACTTTAAGGCTTTATCTCTTGTAATATGCTTCATCGTGAAAACAACAAAATAGGGTTGTTATTAAACGTATAAAAGAACGCCTCCGAGGTGAAAGCGTTCTTTTACTATGCTGTTATTTAATTTTTAATGGGGGGATATTTCCTGAACCAACCGTCCATTCTTAAACGCATCACACCAAAGAAGGCTTCGGAGAATATGCCTCCGCTCATCTTGCTTGTGCCTTCTCGGCGGTTTACAAAGATAACGGGCACTTCCTTTATCTTGAACCCTATCTTGTGCGCCGTGTACTTCATTTCTATCTGGAAGGCATAGCCCTTGAAGCGAACTTCGTCGAGCGGAATGGTTTCGAGCACCTTGCGGCGATAGCAGACAAAGCCTGCCGTGGTGTCGTGGACGTGGAATCCGGTTACGAAACGTACATACTTGCTGGCAAAATAGCTCATCAGGACACGTCCGATGGGCCAGTTCACAACGTTTACGCCGCTGACATAGCGTGAGCCGACAGCCACATCGAAGCCCTCGTCGTGCGTAGCTGCATACAGTCGGGGCAGGTCGTTAGGGTCGTGACTGAAGTCGGCGTCCATCTCGAAGATGTAGTCGTAGCCGTGTTCCAAAGCCCAATGGAAGCCACGTATATAGGCTGTTCCAAGTCCTAACTTGCCCGAACGCTCAATGATGAACAAACGGTCGGCAAATTCCTCCTTGATTAATCGGTGAACAATCTGTGCCGTTCCGTCGGGGCTTCCGTCGTCGATGACTAAGATATGGAAACACTTTTCCAAACCGAAAACGGCTCGGATAATCTTCTCCATATTCTCTTTTTCGTTGTATGTAGGGATTATTACTATGCTGTCGCTTGTCATACGTAAATATATTCTTTACTGCAAAAGTAAGACAAATATCCGAATATCCCAAATGTTAGAAACGGTTTGCGCCTAAAAGGTTGTTAAAAGAGAATGCGGAAACCTATTGTACGGGAAAGGCATCGTGGGGTTTTCTGGCTCTGTTTTCAGATGTATAGGCAGGTATGATGTCATATTTAAACGGATATGATATCATCTTCAGAGAAATATGACGTCATATTCGGACAAATATGACGTCATTTCCGAGCAAATATGACGTCATATTTTGGTAAATATGACGTCATATTTTTTATTCACTCTCGTGATAGGGTATCAGCGTATATATAAAAAGGTGGTTGGAAAGAGGTTGAAAGGCAAGAAAAAGGAGTTAGAAGGGAAGTCTATTTCCTCTAACTCCTTAACCTTTTTCGTTAGTTATGGAACACCAATCCATCGCCGAAGTCGTCGATGATGACAGGCTTTTCTCGGCTCACGGTCTCGGCAAGTATTGCCTTGCTGAGGTCGTTCAGCACGTAACGCTGTATGGCTCGCTTCACTGGACGGGCACCAAATTCAGGGTCGTAGCCCACTTTGGCAAGGTAAGCAACTGCATTGTCTGTCCAATTCAATGCGAAACCTTGCGGTGCAAGCATTGCCTTTACACGGTTGAGCTGCAAGGTTACTATCTCTGAAATCTCGCTTTGCGTGAGTGGGAGGAACATTATCGTTTCGTCGATACGGTTCAGGAACTCTGGACGAATGTTCTGTTTCAGCATTTCCATCACGATGTCGCGCGCATTGTCGATACTCTCCTGTCGGTTTTCCTCCGTGAGATTGGCAAATTCCTGTTGGATATATTGCGACCCAAGGTTCGATGTCATAATGATAATGGTGTTCTTGAAGTTCACCACACGCCCCTTATTGTCTGTCAGATGTCCATCATCGAGCACTTGCAGCAGAATGTTGAACACATCGGGGTGTGCCTTTTCTATTTCATCGAACAACACCACAGAGTACGGCTTGCGTCGAACGGCTTCCGTAAGTTGCCCTCCTTCGTCGTAACCGACGTACCCCGGAGGCGCACCGATAAGGCGCGATACGCTGAACTTCTCCTGATACTCGCTCATATCTATACGCGTCATCATCGTTTCATCGTTGAACAAATATTCTGCCAACGCTTTTGCCAACTCGGTCTTACCTGTACCCGTTGTTCCAAGGAAGATGAAAGACGCTATCGGCTTCTTTGGGTCTTGCAGACCAGCACGCGAACGTCGCACCGCATCGGCTACTGCAGTGATGGCTTCTTCTTGTCCGATGACACGCTTGTGCAGCTCTTCTTCGAGATGGAGCAGCTTTTCGCGTTCGCTTTGCAGCATTTTTGTAACGGGAATGCCCGTCCATCGGCTCACAACCTCTGCAATGTCCTCAGCCGTAACTTCCTCTCTAATCATAGCATCGCCACCTTGCGTTGCCTGCAACTGCTGTTGTATGCTCTTAATGTCGTCTTCCAACGCTTTCAAACGAGAGTAACGGATTTCCGCAACACGCTCGTAGTTGCCTTCGCGCTCTGCTCTGTCCGCCTCAAACTTCAAGTGTTCAATCTCTTCCTTGTCTTGTTGGATTTTGTTCACTAAGTTTTTCTCGCTTTCCCACTTCGCCTTGAAACTTGTTTCCTGCTCTTTCAGTTCGGCAATCTCCTTGTCTAACAGAGCAATCTTCTCGGTATCGTTTTCACGCTTAATGGCTTCGCGTTCTATTTCCAGCTGTTTGAGTCGGCGAGTAATCTCGTCTAACTCTTCAGGAACAGAGTCGCGCTCCATACGAAGCTTTGCTGCGGCTTCGTCCATCAAGTCTATAGCCTTGTCGGGTAGGAATCTGTCAGAGATATAACGCTCCGAAAGTTGCACGGCAGCAATGCAGGCATCGTCCTGAATGCGCACTTTGTGGTGGTTCTCGTAGCGTTCCTTCAATCCTCGAAGTATGGAAATAGCGTCTATTTCATCGGGTTCGTCCACCATAACGGTTTGGAAACGGCGTTCGAGAGCCTTGTCTTTCTCGAAGTATTTCTGATATTCGTTGAGCGTTGTCGCACCGATGGCACGCAGTTCGCCTCGTGCAAGGGCAGGCTTTAGTATGTTGGCAGCGTCCATTGCTCCCTCTCCGCCACCGGCTCCGACGAGCGTGTGGATTTCGTCGATGAAGAGAATGATGTTGCCTTCAGCATTTGTAACCTCCTTGATAACGCTTTTCAGTCGTTCCTCGAACTCGCCTTTGTACTTCGCACCTGCCACCAGCGCACCCATATCCAACGAGTAGAGTTGCTTGTCTTTCAGGTTTTCGGGTACGTCGCCACGGATAATACGTCCTGCCAACCCTTCTACAATGGCGGTTTTACCCGTACCCGGCTCGCCGATGAGTATAGGATTGTTCTTCGTTCTTCGTGAAAGAATCTGCAATACACGGCGTATTTCTTCATCACGGCCGATTACCGGGTCGAGTTTTCCTGCCCGTGCGTCTTCCACCAAGTTGCGTGCGTATTTCGATAACGCCTGATAGTTCTCGTCGCCGCTTTGTGTTTGCACCTTTGCGCCTTGTCGAAGTTCTGTTATGGCTGCTCTCATAGTTTGCTCCGTACAGCCTGCGTCCTTCAAGATGCGGCTTGCTGTTGAGTTCACAGTTAAGAGTGCGAGCAACAAAGGTTCTATGCTTACGAACTCATCGCCCATTTTCTGCGATTCGCTCATCGTTGTTTGCATCACCTTGTTTGCATCGGGAGAGAAGTAAGGTTCGCCTCCTGATACCTTCGGCAAGCGGCTAACCTCGTTTTGTACGGCACTTTCTACAACTTGCAGATTAATGCCCGACTTATGGAAAAGATAGTTTACCACGTCTTTTCCCTTTTCCATTACGCCCGCAAGAATGTGCAATGGCTCAATCACCTGTTGGCTGTTGCGACTTGCTAAAGCTACTGCGGCTTGTATAGCTTCTTGCGCTTTAATTGTAAATTTGTCTAATGTCATAGTTTGTTCCTTTCATTTTTATGTTCTGCCTTTTATCTATCAAACCTCGTTCCTATGTGTAAAGGTCTGACAAATTGACAAAAATACTGACGTTTTGACGCTTTTGCACTCTTCTTTCTTTGTCTTTTGAAATATTATTTGTAGTTTTACAGTCCCAATATCTCTACTGTTAAAGGAATAGAGGAAGGCTTTAAAAACATCTGACTTATGAATAAAGGTAAATCAACTTGCAAGGTTTTGAAGGATATTCGCCAAAAGATAGCCGATGCAAACGGTATTCGTTACATTCCGAAAGAGTGTAATTTTAAAGGCGAATGTAAGGGAACTTGTCCTGCGTGCGAAGCAGAGATACGTTATTTAGAGGACGAACTCAGGCGCAAGCAGCGCAATGGCTTCGCTGTAAAGATAGGTGGCATTGCGGCAGGCTTGTGTGCAATGGTTGTTCCTGCGCAAGTTGAGGCTCAGAACATAAATAAAGACAGCGTGAAAACCTCCGTTCCACAAGTTAATGCTTTAGATACTATTGCTGTGAAAGACCTTTCCGAAGGAACAGAAGATGCTATCGTGGTGCGTGGATGCTTGATTTCCAACGAAGACAAAGAACCACTGATAGGGGCTTCGATAATAGTTTTGGGAACGAAGAAGGGGCTTGCAACTGACTTAGATGGTAATTTTGCTGTAAAAGTCCCCCAAGATGCGAGTTTGGAAATATCCTATATCGGCTTGAAAAGCAAGGTTGTCAAGGCAAAAGACTTGTTGGATAGGAAGAACAGAATCATTGTTTTAGAATCTGACGAACAAGCTTTATTGGGCGAAGTTGTACTGTCAGGCGTAGTCGTTACACGCAATGGAGACGATGTTTACAACCGAACGACACCTAAATACAAGTCGCACAAGAAGAAATGCAAGAAGTAAAAGCACCCATAATAGGCATTAATCGCCACCGACTGACTACTGATGGCGAGGGCGTAACTACTCTTGTGGCTTTTCACGGCTGTCCGTTGCATTGCAAGTATTGTCTGAATCCGCAATGCTTGTCGCCCAATGGTGTATTAAGAGCCATTACACCGAGCGAGCTTTATAGCGAAGTAGAGATAGACGACCTTTATTTCGTGGCAACTGGTGGAGGCATTTGCTTTGGTGGTGGCGAGCCTTTATTGCACAGCAAATTCATAGAAGAGTTTGTAAAAATAATGAATCCTGAGTGGAGCATCATATTGGAAACATCGTTGAATGTGCCTTTGAAGCAGCTGGAAATGGTTGCACCGCTTATAAAAGAGTTTATTGTTGATGTAAAAGATATGAACGAACAAACCTACAAAGCCTACACCATGCAAAGCAACAAGGTTGTAGCACACAACTTAAAGTGGCTTGCAGAAAACGGATATACAGAGAAAACGCTCGTTCGTTTACCCCTTATACCTTATTATAATACGGAGATTGCACAAGACGAAAGCAAACAACGAGTAGAAGATATGGGCTTCCATCGTTTCGATAAGTTTAGGTATAGTGTGAAACATGTGTGTAGTGAACAGGACAATAATCATATTGAGATGTGAAGTCGTGTATTATTATAAAAGTTAGATAATGCCATACAAAGACACAAAAAAGACTTCTAGTTTAGAAGAATATTATCATATAGAA